>ERZ1035070.272-NODE-272-length-17457-cov-13.950925_pt1 | contig 17457 bp, 9 predicted proteins | sample MGYA00520603_ERZ1035070 | MGnify/ENA primary metagenome ERZ1035070 (study PRJEB33766, sample SAMN09781695) | gut metagenome | biome: gut microbiome | host: Homo sapiens | place: Madagascar | study: EMG produced TPA metagenomics assembly of the PRJNA485056 data set... | reverse complement strand
GGTTTATTCGTATGAAAACAATATTTTTTAAGTTCTTTATGTTGCTATATAAACTAGGATTGTTTTTGTCTCCAGTTCTAGCTGTAGCATCTGTGTTGTTATTTGTTTTTTCGCTCGGTCTCTTTTCTTCTTGTAGCAAGGAATCATTTTCTGATGATAAGGCTATAGACGGAGGGACGAAGGGAAAAGCCGTTGTGTGGGATAATACTGCATACAATGTTAGTTATCTTATGGATATACCAGTTGTAAGCTCTTCACCTTCTAACGATAAGGATTTCTATATAGATTTAGCTTTAGAGGATTCTGAAAATCCTAATAAAGTTCTTTCTTTGAGCTGTAAAAATTATCTTTATGGTGAAAAAGTAGATTTAACTACGAATAAATATTCAACAGAGATACAAATTAAAGATGGTCAACTTTCATCAAGTATTGATGGAGGAAGTTCTAGGGTTAAGGCTGGTAGCTATTATACACTAACCAGAAATGGGAATCATATAGATTTGGTAATTGATTTAGTTTATTTTGGTGGTAATGGCTATGAACATAATCTGAAAGTAAACTATGCAGGTGAGATGCCGAGAGAGGACTATTTGCCAACAGAGAATTGGCAGAATGTGCCTTTTGCTCATTATTCTTTTACTTATGATGAGGCTCAGTATGATTACTGGAGTTTTGTTGATTTTCCATCAACTCCTTTTTCTTGTAAGGTAATAAATGAGAGAAGCCATGGTGTTCTTAATGTTTGGGCAGATAACTTCAAGTATAATGAAAAGGTGGATTTGTCTAAGAAAGAATATGGATGCTTGATTAGATTGAACCTGAGTAATGAGGTGGAGGATTCTAAGGAAGAAAAGCAAGAAGAACATGAATGGTTTGGTGATGCTATTCTTGAAGGGAGCTACCTCTATATAAAGCAAGATGATACCTGGAAATGTGAGGCTGTTCTTGATGCCAAATGCAAGGATAAGGATGGGACAGTTCATCATATACAGGCAGAATATAATGTATATAAATAAGGTGTATAAAGTTTAGAAGTAAAATTTAATTATTATAAAGTTTATAAATTGTTTCGAAAGAAACGCTAAAACATTAGTAAATACAGTATAAAATGAATCTAGTTTGGAAATTACTTCGACAGCATATTAGCATACCACAGTTTGCGGGCTTTGCCTTTGCCAATCTCTTTGGTATGCTCATCGTTCTCTTTGGCTTTCAGTTCTATCAGGATGTGCTGCCTGTCTTCACGCAGCAAGACAGTTTTATGAAAGCCGACTATCTCATCATGAGCAAGAAGATAGGCATGGGCAATACCATCAGCGGGCGCTCCAATACCTTCTCGGGCGCAGAGATAGACGATGTGACCGACCAGAAGTTTGTGAAGAAAGTGGGCAAGTTTACCTCTACCGAATACAAGGTCGATGCCCAGATGGGAGTGAATGGCGTGAATGTCTTGAACAGCGAGCTCTTCTTTGAGAGTGTGCCAGATGGCTTTGTGGATGTGCCGCTCAAGGACTGGAAGTATGAGCCAGGAGCCAAGGAGGTGCCTATCATCCTCCCGCGTACCTATATTAATATGTATAACTTCGGTTTTGCCCAGAGCCATTCGCTGCCTAAGATTAGCGATGGACTGATGGGAATGATTGATTTCAATATCTTCATCCAGGCTGGCGGCAAGAAGGAGCAGTTCAAGGGCAAGGTTATCGGATTCTCCTCTCGTTTGAATACCATCCTCGTGCCACAAGCCTTCATGGATTGGAGCAACCAGGAGTTTGCGCCCAATGACCATAGCGACCCAACTCGCTTGATCGTGGAGGTGGGCAACCCTGCCGATGAGAACATCACCAAGTATCTGGACCAGAATGGCTATGAGGTAGAGACCGACAAGCTGGACGCTGAGAAGACCACTTACTTCCTGCGCATGATGGTGTCCATGGTAATGATTATCGGTCTCGTCATCTCCATCTTGAGTTTCTACATCCTGATGCTCAGCATCTACCTCTTGGTACAGAAGAACTCAAGCAAGCTGGAGAACCTGCTCTTGATAGGTTATAGCCCTAACAATGTGGCGAAACCATACCAGGTGCTCACCATCTCGCTCAATGTAGTGGTGCTAGTCATCGCATGGATCATCCTCTTCTTCGTAAGAGGCTATTACATGAACTTCATCGAGACTCTCTTCCCAGACATCGACGAGGGCACCATGCTCCCAGCCATTGCCCTAGGCCTGTGCCTGTTCTTGATAGTATCTATCCTGAACATCGTTGCCATCCGTCGCAAGGTGATGAACATCTGGAAGAGAAAAGAGTGAAAAAATAACTGTAAGTAAAACATTCGATATACTTATAGATTAAAGAAAATCTGCGTTATTTGCTTAATGCAGATTTTTTTTGTATGACAAAGTATTTTTTTTCACTTATTTGTAACACTTATATCGGATTTTTTGTTTAATTTTGCAGTTGAAACATTTGAAACGGGGATTTTCCCCATACTATTAATTAATTTTCTTAAAAGGTATGCAGAAAAGATTGCATTTATTAGTGGCTTTGCTGGCCTTTGTGGTGACCACAGCAATGGCTCAGATCACTACTTCTGGTATCAGTGGTAAGATAACAGCCGATGGCGAGGATGTCATTGGAGCTACTGTTACCGCTACTCACCAACCATCTGGTACGGTATATCGTGCCGTATCCAATATCGATGGTCGTTATATCATTCAGGGTATGCGCCCTGGTGGTCCTTACAAGGTAGTGGTATCTTACATTGGTTATCAGGACAAAACATTGAACAATGTGAGTCTTACTTTGGGTGAAAGCACCAATTTGGCTTTCTCTCTCAAGGAGGATGCACATCAATTGCAGGAGGTCGTTGTTTCGGGTAAGGCTGGTCTTGCTGCTTCCCGTACAGGTGCTGCTACCAGTATGAACGCTGCACAGATCAATGATATGCCTAGTATCACCCACGGCATCGCTGATGTGGCTCGCTTGAACCCACAGCTCACCGTTACTCAGTCTGGTACCATGTCATTTGCAGGTGTTAACAACCGCTACAACAACTTCATGATTGATGGTGCTGCCAACAATGACGTGTTTGGTCTTTCAGCCAGTGGTAATAATGGTGGTCAGGCTGGTACTCAGCCAGTGTCCATGGAGACTATTGAGCAGATTCAGGTGAGCGTGGCTCCATTTGATGTGCGCCAGAGCGGATTCACCGGTGGTGCCATCAATGCCATTACCAAGAGTGGTACCAACCAGTTCCACGGTTCTGCATACTATTATGGTTACAATCAGGACCTCATCGGCTCTAAGTATCCTTACCTCGATGGTACAGGCTATGCTCCTAAGTATCAGAAGCAGACAGAGTATAACATGGGCGTTACCCTCGGTGGTCCTATCGTCAAGAACAAGCTCTTCTTCTTCGCCAACTATGAGCGCACCAACAAGACTTATCCTAACCTGTATGGTGTAGACTCAGGCAACTCTAAGGTGAATACCGATCAGGCTAAGGACATCCTGAACATGCTCCAGCAGATGGCTGAGAAGCAGGGTGTATCATTCAACGATTACTTTAGCAATCAGGATATTTATACCAAGAGCGATAAGGCTGGCTTGAAGCTTGACTGGAACATCAACGAGTTTAATAAGTTTGCCATCCGTTGGAGCTTGGTAAAGGCAGAGCAGTTGAGCGGTGGCGGTAGCGCAAGCAGCTTGAATACTTATGCTTACAGCTATCCATTCAAGAGCAATACCAACTCATTCATCGCCGAGCTCCAGAGCCGTCTTTCTCCAGCTGTGAGCAATGAGGCTCGTGTCAGCTTCGTTCGTGTACGAGACAAGCGTGACATCAAGGCCAACTTGCCTATGATCAGCATCTCGGGTGTGGGCAATGGTTCTGTGAATATCGGTACGGAGCGCAACTCTCAGGCCAACTACCTGAACCAGGACATCTGGACATTCGAGGACAACTTGACTTGGCTCCATGGCAGTCATACCTTCATCTTTGGTACTCACAATGAGGTGTATCATTTCAAGAACATGTTTATCTCTGATAAGTTTGGTTCTTATACTTTCAAGGGTTATGATGCGTTCAAGTCATACTATGATGACTATATGGCTGATAAGTTGGATCCTTCCAAGGCTTACATGGACCAGTATCGTTATGCACAGGCTAATGTGGATGTTACTGGCGATCCTAACTGGGCTTCAGAGTTCTCTTCTGGTCAGTTTGGTTTCTATGCACAGGATAAGTGGGCTGCCACCAACAACTTCACTTTGACTTATGGTTTGCGTTTGGATGTGCCAGTGTTCTTCGATACTCCAGTGGAGAACAAGGACTTCAACGAATTGTCTGAGAAGATGGGTTGGGGCTTGAAGACCAATGACAAGCTCAAGTTCTCTCCAATGGTATCTCCACGAGTAGGTTTCCGTTGGGACATCAACAATGATCGCAAGTTCATCCTCCGTGGTGGTGCTGGTGTCTTCACAGGTCGCATCCCATTCGTTTGGGTAAGCAACAATTTCTCTGGTACAGGTCTTCAGCTCTCTTCTTATGATAGCAGCAACTCTACTACCAAGGGCTTGGAGTTGATCCTTGACCCTAACAAGCAGAATGCAAATGCCGACAAGATGAAGGTTACTGCTGGTAACCAGGATGTTGCCGTATGTGGCAAGAACTTTAAGTTTGCGCAGAATCTCCGCTTCAACCTTGGCTTTGACTTCGAGGCTTTGGGCATCAACTGGACAGCTGAGGCTATCTACTCTAAGACATTGAACGATATTCTCTATAAGAACCTCGCTCAGGAGCAGACTGGTGAGACTTTCTCCCAGAAGTACGGATATGAGTGGGACAATCGTCCACTCTATCAAAGCGTAGTGAAGGGTACTCCTATCGCAGGCGTCTATGCCCTCGGCAATACATCCAAGGGTTATACCGTCAACCTCTCTTTGAAGGCTGAGAAGCATTTCGACTTTGGTCTCGACTTGATGGCTAGCTACACTTGGACCCGCTCACGCAGTGCTGCCAACGGTGGTTCTTCTGTAGCTAAGAGTAACTGGACTTACCAGTATACTCATCGTGACTGCAACGACTTGGAGGTGGGCAATTCTGCTTACAATGTGCCTCATCGCATCCAGGCTTCTGCTTTCTATCACATCCAGTATGGTCATCAGAAGAGCTGGCAGACCACTATCGGTTTGATCTACCAGGGTAAGAGCGGTGCTCCATATACCTATTATTATTATGGTGACGTGAACGAGGATGGCTCTAAGGGCAATGACTTGTTCTATATTCCTACAGATGCACAGATAGACAAGATGCGCTTCGAGGAGACCAAGTATAACAAGAATACCTTCACCAACCGTATGTTTGGCGACAATCATGGCGACAAGCTTACCGAGGATATGCAGCGTGAGATGCTGAAGAAGTGGATTGCTGATGACTCATATTTGAGCAAGCATCGTGGCGAATACTACGAGCGTTTTGCCGACAACTTGGCTTTCGAGCATCACTTCGATGTTCACTTCGCTCAGAAGTTCAGCTTCAAGGTGGCTGGTCAGATTAACTCTATCGAGTTGAGTTTCGACATCTTGAACGTAGGTAACCTCTTGAACAAGGACTGGGGACATACTTATGGTGATGGCTTCGGTGCATACTATTCACCTGTCAATTATCAGGGTGGTGGTGTTTACAAGTTTGATGGTGCTTATGCTTACAAGAGCTATAGCGATTACTACAGCCGCTGGCGTGGTCAGGTAGGTTTGAAGTACACCTTCTAATTCCTGCATTTATTAAACTTTTATAAGTCCCTAGTGTCGCTAAATGCGATACTAGGGCTTTTTTGTTACAGTACATCTCATTCCTCAGATAAAAGTAATTGATAAGCAAAAAACATCAGAACAAAGTGTATAATATGTTATAAAAATGTGGTTTTATAGGTATAAAATGTTTTGTTTTACAAATCTTAACGGAATTACCCCCCCTTATTTGAAATATTCTGCATATATTTGCAGCGATAATCAACGATATGCTAAGCTTAAAAGCGAAGTATAAAAAGTAAAAGTATACCTAGATTTATGATTAATTATGTGTAAAACGATGGTGATGAAAATGTCTTTAGCTACCATGCTACTGATGTTAATCTCAATGAATGGCTTTTCGCAGAACGTTGGGGTAAAGAGCAATTTGCTGTATTGGGCTACAACCACTCCCAATATCGGACTTGAAACTGCTGTGGGGAAGAAGCATACCGCACAGGTATTTGTTGGCTTCAATCCTTGGAAACAGTCAGGAGGTGACCAGTCTAGTCTCCGCCACTGGCTTGTAATGCCGGAATACCGCTATTGGTTCTGTCAGAATTTCAATGGCTGGTTCCTCGGTACTCATGCCATGGGTGGACAGTTTAATGCCGGAGGCGTCAAGCTGCCTTTCGGATTAAAGAAAGGTTTGCGCGACCATCGCTATGAGGGATGGTATATCGGTGGAGGCGTGACTGCTGGCTATCAGTGGCCATTTTCCAAGCACTGGAACCTGGAGACGTCGGTGGGCTTCGGCTACGACTATATCCAGTATGATAAGTTTAAGTGTGGCAATTGTGGCGAGAAAGTCAATTCCTCTCACGACAACTATGTGGGTCCTACCAAGGCTGTCCTCTCCCTCATTTATATGTTATAAACCCTTTTAACATTAATGATCATGAAACTTTCAAGAAATACCACCTATTTATTATATGCTGCCTTATTGATGGCTCCTGCAACAGTCATGGCACAAGACTGCCACGACGTGAAGCTGGCTGCCAACAAGATACAGGTTAGCAATGTGCAGGTGGCACATCAAGACAACTTTGTAACTGTGGCGATGGACTTGATGCTCGACTCCCTGAATCTTCCTTCCAACTCGCAGCTCATCTACACCCCGATGGTGCTGAGCCAGCAATGGAAGTTTAAGCTGCCAGAGATCGTGATCAATGGCCGCCGCCAGCAGATTATGTATGAGCGAGGCGTGAACAATAAGCGCCTGCAACTATCGCCCAAGGCTCTCGTGGTGCGCCGCAAGAATCATACCCAGCAGTTGGTGCAGTATCAAGCCACCATTCCGCTCTCTGAGCAAATCAAGAACTTTGACCTCAATATGCACGAAGACCTCTGCGGATGTGGCGACTTGGAGGGAGGCAACGACTTCACACTGCGCAAGCGTCGCCAGCCTCAGGCAGTGTTCCTCTGTCCGGCGGTGGAGGCGGTGAAGATACGCCATCTGGACAAGCGAGCCTATATCGACTTCCCGGTAGACAAGATAGAACTCCATGCCGATTATCGTCGCAACCCAGCCCAGCTGGACAGCATCATCAGCACCATCAATGCGCTGAAGGACGATAAGAACCTGGAGGTGAGCAGCATCAATATCCACGGCTATGCATCACCAGAAAGCCCATATTCGCATAATGACTATTTGGCTCGCTATCGTGCCAAGACCCTCACCGACTATGTGCGCCGCATGGTGAAATTGCCCAACAGCATCTTCACTGTCTCATCCACAGCCGAGGACTGGGACGGACTGCGTGCCTACCTGAAGGAGAGTAATCTGGAGCATAAGGAGCAAATCCTAGCCATCTGCGATGATGAGCGCCTCAGTCCGGATGCCCGTGAGCAGAAAATCAAGAAGCTATATCCTTCAGAGTATCGCTTCATGCTTGATACCTGGTATCCAGCCCTCCGCCATTCCGACTATCACATCACTTACAAGGTGAAGCCATTCAGCGTGGAGGAGGCCAAGGAGATTATCAAGACCAAGCCTCAGCAGCTCAGCCAGGAAGAGATGTTCCTGGTGGCTCAGACCTATGAGCCAGGCAGCAAGGAATTTAACGAAGTAATGGAAACTGCCGTAAGAATGTTCCCAGACAATGAGACGGCAAACCTCAATGCAGCCTGCACCCGCCTGAATGCTGGCGACCCAGATGGCGCTAAGCCTTATCTGGACAAGGCAGGCAATAGCCCCGATGCCCAAAAGGCTCGAGAGGTATATGAACAACTAAAGACAGGCAAGTGGTAACCTCCACTTGCCTGCCCATAGAAAAACAACCTGTTTATAGAAAAATAGAAAATAAGAACTATCATAATAAAAGAACTAATGAGATTCTCGCCTACATAGTGGGCAGATAAATACTAATTAATCTGTATATTAAATATAAATCACTAACACTATAAATTTTTAGAAATTATGAAAAAATCGTTATTGTTTTCCGCAGTATTGGCAGGTCTGATGCTCGGTTCTTGTTCAAGTAGTGACGACTTGAATGGTGGTAACACTTCTGCTAATCAGGAGGGTAATGGCTATGTTTCGCTTTCATTGAATTTGCCTACACGTAGTGGTTCTATGAGTCGTGCTGAGAACGACAATTTTGATGATGGTCTTGTTGACGAGTATGCTGTTAAAAATGGTACCTTGCTTCTTTTTGAGGGTGCTGATGAGGCTAATGCAACCTTTGCCGGAGCATACAAATTAAAGAATTTGAGTATGAACTTGGTTGGAACAACTAATGATAATATTACTACCACAACCAAAATTACCCAAAAAATCAATAATGGATTAAGTACTGATACTAAAAGTTTCTATGCTATTGTTGTATTGAATGACAATGGAACACTTACAGTTTATGATACCAATGCTACTTTAAAGGTAAATGGTGTGGACTTTCCTTCAACTAAGAAAATTTCAGATTTGCAAAACTTAGAGTTGACAAAGAGTGCTTCTGATTTTCATTCTATAGGTTTCTTGATGATGAATGCTCCTTTGTCAGATGTTGTTGGTGGTACTAATGCTCCAACTAGTGCTACCGTCAGTGTTGCTTCTAAGATAGATAAGGATCATATCTATGCTACAGAGGCATTGGCTAAGGCTAATTCTTCTGCAACTATTTATGTAGAGCGTGCATTGGCCAAGGTAGATGTTACTTCTTCAAAAGCAACAGGTAAATTGGAAGATGATGCAACTGTATCATATACTGTTAAGGGTTGGGTATTGGATAATACTAATAAGAAGACCTATTATTTGAGAAATACTTCAAATTCTTCAGATTGGCTTTCTTTGAAGACTACATCATCAACTCCTACAAAGCCTTATCGTTTTATTGGTGATAATCCTATGGAAAGTGATGTTCAGTTGTATCGTACATATTGGGCAAAAGACCCTAACTACGACGTTAAGCCTAGCACCCTATCTGACCATTTCAATACAATAGGTAATACTGCGCCTACATCATCATCCTTGAAAAATCTCGGTGAACATGACTACTGTTTGGAAAATACCTTCTCAGTTCCTCAGCAGAATCAGGATGTAACTACACGTGTTATTATTGCTGCTCAGCTTAAAGATGATGGTAAGACTTTCTATGTAGTTAATGACAACGAGAGTCAGTTGCTTGATGAAGTTAATATGAAGAAGGCTGTTAAGAGTGCATTCTTGAACAATACTGACGTACAAGCATGGATTAATACAGGCTTGAAGGATGGTAAAAAAATTGATGAAGGTGATTTGGATGTTACTGTTGCTAGTACAGCAGGTAATAACGCACCTACCGTTTCTGTCAATGCTACAGGTGATGCTAAATATACCTCTGGTGCAGCCCCAACTGTGACCACAGATATTACAAACATTATGAAAGCAATCAAGGTTGCTACTTATGAGAATGGTATTTCATACTATCCTGTAAGAATTAAGCATTTTGGTGACGAATTGACTCCATGGAAGAAGGGGGAAACTCCAGAACCAACTGTAAGTCTAGGTGCATATCCATCCACTAAGCAGGCAGAAAATTATCTTGGTCGTTATGGTGTACTCCGTAATAACTGGTATAATATTGACGTGACAGGTATCAAGAAACTTGGTTCCCCAGTTGTTCCAGAGGTTACTGGTGATACTGATGACGAATTGGCTGCTTATATCTCTGTCAAGATCAACGTCCTCTCTTGGGCTAAGCGTAAACAGAGTGCAATTCTTGGTCAGTAATTCGATACATTATAAGATAAAAATAGAAAACAATAATTGATTAGCGATATGATAGCGCAGAAGATAAATAAATGGTTGAAGGGTGTCATGGCTGCTGCCATGACCCTGACAGTCGTCACCTCGTGCAACGATATATGGCACCAGGATTACAGCGACTGCCCTAATGGTGTATATGTAAAATTTAAGTATGATTACAACCTACAGCGTGCCGACATGTTCAACGACCATGTTGGACAGGTAACGCTGTATGTATTCGACGAGAAAGGAAACTATATAACCCAACAGACCGAGACGAACTCTGCGCTATCATCGCCTCTCAATGACCCAAATTATGTAATGCACGTCGAGAACCTACAGCCTGGCAAATATCAGTTCCTTGCGCTCGCAGGACAGAATGCTTATGCTGAACAACTAACTACCCAACGCGCTAAGTTCGTTCGTACTGAACCAACTGCTGGCGACAATATGCAGAAACTGGAGGTGAATCTCGACCACCAGAACCGTGGTGACTATGATGAAGTTGAGAATCAAGCCATGCCATTGGATACGCTTTGGCATGGCAAGATGCTCGAATCTGTTGAGGTTTCTTCATCCAAAGCCGCCTATGCTACTATCCCTCTGGTGCGTGATACCAAGAAGATCAACGTAGCGCTTCGTGACCTTGACTCTCCACAAGACATGGATGTCAACGACTACACAATGACCATCGAGGACCACAATGCCCGCATCCTTTGGGATAATTCTCTCGACGAGAGCCGTAAGGTTGTTTATACCCCTCATGCCACATGGAATACAGTTGATGAGACTGAGCAGGGCAAGATAGCTCATGCCGACTTCATGACTTCCCGTATTCTGAAGCACGATGATTACAATCAGGATGGTCATCTCCTCATCAAGAGTAAGGAGACCGGAAATACAGTAGTAAATGTAAATCTTCCTGACCTCTTGAGTCGTCTTCGCACCAGTGAGGAGTACAGTTACAGTGCACAGGAATTCCTAGACCGTGCCTACGATTACAAACTTCAGTTCTTTATCCAGGGTGGCAAGCTCAAGTATTGCTACATCACCATCAGCGTGAATGTACTGAGTTGGAGCAAGCGCATCCAGTTCGAAGAACTCAATTAATATGTCCTACCCGGCTTTCAGTAAGCCGATATAAAAAGAAAGTGTATGTTTAAGATAAAGACAATAACCCTCTCATTGCTAGCCCTTTTGCTGGTGATGTCGTTCGCATCCTGTGCGAGTGACACTACTAGTGATTTGCCTCTGCCAAGCAAAGATATGAAGGCATATCTGCAGGTAAAGGTAACGGTGGAAGGTAGTGGAGATACACGAGCGAGTAGGGCAGATAAAGGACCTGACGGAGGTGAAGATGGTGATGAAAGAGAATCAGGAATCAATAAAGAAAATGATGTCAATTCCCTTACCGTCTTACTATATAAATCTGATGAAGAAGACTTGTCGGAAGCTGATGCTACAATAGATTATGTATATACATTCACCAATTTAAATATGGTTACAACTTCTTCCGGTAGCGATGCAACTTATACTACCGTTCCAAGAGAAATAGATCCTATCATTGTTGGTAAAAACTATCATGTTTTGGTTATCGCCAATGCTGGTGATATGACTTCCAGATGTAAAGGAAAGAAGATAAGCGAAATCAGAGATATGCAAATGGATAAGGTTTGCACCCGCAATGATGATATCGCCAATTTCACTGATTTTGTCATGTCATCAAAGAAAGACGCTACGATAGATTTCTCCGGAAAACCCGGTAGTGGAACTGGAACCGAGTCAGATCCATATATGGTAGATGTAAACATCGAGCGCCTGGCTGCCCGTATCGACATCATTCCAAATGCTGCTTTTGATGGTACAAGTCAAGGTTATTATTATAACGTAATGGATGGTACGAATGTAATAGGTGGCTTTAAGCTCGAATCTGTTACTCCTACCAAGGTTATGACAAAGGGAGAATACCTGATAAAGCGAGTTTCTTCAGATAAAACTGTATCTTCTGTTACTTATTTCGGAGTGGAAAAAATGGATGCTACTACTAAGGCTTCTACTAATTATGTGGTATGTCCTTGGACAAAGGATCGTACAGGTCTTACTCTCGCAGAAGCCGAAGGTCCTACATCTTTTTATAATGTAAAGAAGACAACTTCTACCGGTACAATAGCAGATGCATCATACATCCTCGATTATGTGATGGAGAATACGACCACCGATAATAAAAAGGACAATTCTACTGGCCTTATCTTTAAAGGCAAGTATTATGAAGAAACAGAATGGGATGCAACCATGAAACAGCCTAAAGCTGGTTCTATAGGAAAAGAAAAGGAATATACATATACGCTCCGTCATAGCGACCCTTCAGGAAGTGGAACCACCACTGACCCGATGCATTTTGGTGTTGTTCGCAACAACATCTATCAGGTAAAGGTAGAAGGTGTTGAAGGAAAGTCTAAAGGCATCAAGTTGACCATACATGTAGTCCCTTGGGCACATTACGACCATGGGGAAGTAATATATTAAACTCTAAGATTAATTTACAAAGTATAACTAAAATGAGAAAACATATAATGAAATATATGGCTTGTCTGGTGATGCTGCTGACGGTTTTTGCAGCATGTTCGCCAGATAGTGATGCTTCTGATCCGGGAAGTATCACCAACAAGACATATACTCTCCATTTTAATCTGTCTCCAGTATCAGGAATTTCTGCTTCTTCCCGTGCAGAAACCTATACTGCAGGAAGCCCCAATACATGGGAGGACGGTTTTAAAGAAGAGAACATGAAGAGTTGGACAGTTGTCTTTGTAAAGTCTGATGGAACGGTAGCGAAAGTTGTTAAGCAGCCATCCGTAGCAGAAGGCAAAGATATGGAAGATGATGTAACTGTTACCGGATTGGAAGCAGGAACTTATTCGGTCTATTCTTTTGCCAATATATCAGATACAGAGCTCGGTACGATTACGGAGGGGTCTCGTTCTCCTGACTTCGATTCCAAATCATTTGCTGTCAATGGTAATGATATGGATATTAAAGTGAATGGTATTCCTATGAGCAATAAACAGGAGGTAACTATCGGCTCTGACGGCCAACCGAATGTTAAGAAATTATATGTAGTAAGAATGCTATCCAAGATTACTCTCAAGTTTCGCAATATGACAGGTCAAGATATTATTGTAAAGAATGTGAGTATCAGTGATATTACAAGCAATCCTGCTACAGGAACAGAAAATGTCAAGTTGCTTCCTGCAACGCCAGTTTCATCTGAGAATGTTGCCCAAACGCCAAATTTGATAGAGAATGCTAAAAGAGATGATTTTACACATACTATTACATCTGGTTTGACAATAGCCAAGAACACAACCGATTATGATAGTCGTTCGGTTTCATTCTATGTCAACGAGAGTCAAGCCGGCAATGCTTATCCTTACTTTGTAGTAACGCTCGAAACGAACGTTGGTTCACAACGATATTTCATGTATACCGACTGGAATCAGATAGCCCGCAATGACCATCATGTCTTAAAGTTGGCGCTGAGCGATTACAAGCTACGTCTCAAGGTAGAGGACTTTGGATCTATCGGTTCGGCTCCGTCATTGAAAGATGACGGAAAACAGCTCAATCTCATTTTCCATGATTTAGAGGAGTTCCATATCATTCCTTCTGTTACGAAGTATAGTGATGATTCACCTGTCTCTTTCACTAATCTAGAATGGAAGAAACTTTCAGAATCGGTGGTTGGAGACGAGTCAAAAGCCTTCTGTACTACGCCATATATAGTAACTGATAAAAATATAATAGAGGCTGCAACATTAGGTGAGTTAGGCAAGAAGATAGGTCCTATCATCTATCAGCTTTCAGTAAAAGTGGATGATGGAACCACAACTGCACCAACGCTGGTATATCGGGTAGCTATCTCTCAGGATTTAACCTGGTACTCAGCAAGGCGCCATAACGGTGCATTTTGGATATGTAAACAATAATACTAATATTAAAAAACATTGAAGCTTATGTTTAAGTCTAAGATTTTTAATAGTGTAATGAGATATATGTTGGTAGCAATGCTTGCATTGCTGCCAAATGCTATATGGGGATTAACGGAACAAACTAACTTAAAATTGTTAGAGGGTAATTCGATAACATTTAATAGTCTCAACAACTATATTCAGAAAGGGGAATATTCTGTATGGTATATACTTGATTCATCTGGCAATAAAGTTAATGATTTTACCCAATGGAATATTAGTAAAAATGGATATGATTTTGAGCAAGTTGCGCCTTATTTAAAAGTGAATAAGTTTGATAATGATTTAAATTGGCAATCGTTAACAATAACTTATTCTGGTTCTAGTGGTAATCTTTCTGACTATCTGATAGTTCTGCTAACTTCACCATCCGAAAATTTATATAATAATCCTAGTGATGAAAATGCAGAAAAGAAAATCGCTTTTAAGTTGGTATCTAAGAATGAACTTCCTTCTTTTAAGACATACTCTGGTTCAAACAGTGCAGAGAAATTAGTAACTGTTGCTGATGCAGATTTGCAAGGGGGTACCATTTCTATTACTGATTTAGGTGAAACACTTGCAGACTTTGGCATTTGGGATAAAAGTGCCGATTCTAAAGGCTTAATGGTAAGCAAGTATCCTTTCTATCTCCGTCTATCTGTTGTTGATAAAGATGGAAATCCCGTTACAGATCTTAGTGGTTTTACTTTAAAAAGAAATGGTTCTGAAATTTCTGAATCGCAGTTAAGAAATCAAGAGTGGGTTCTGGCATGTTATAAAAATACTAAAGGCGTATATTGCCTTCGTAACAAGGCAGAAGGTGCTTTTGTTTCTTTCACAGACCTCAACTTTAGCATATCTTGTCCTAGTGATAAGAATATCAATGATTATAACGTTGTGGTATATGTTGGTAAAGAACAGCCAAGTATCTCGGACTATCTGATTATGGAAGAACTTACATTAGTAGGTAGGGTAAACTATACCATTTTAAGTCAATCCACATTTGATGCAATTAAGTTGACTCCTTCTGCAGAGCCTACAGGTGCTGCTGTCCGTAATGTTTCTTCCATTGTTTTAGGTACTAATTTAAATGTAGATCTTACTTCTAAAGATAATTTGAAGTTTATCAAGGAGCAGTTAAGTTTATCTGAAACTCAGAATTTTGGCAAGTTATATGTTCGTTGGGCTATTAAAAAGAAGGATGGCTCAGCCATAACCGGTGTGTCTTCTAAAGGAGCCCTAAAGCAACAGGAATGTATGTACTGGACCTGGTATTCAGATGATGCATCAAGTTCTTTTGCTAATGCATTGAATGCTCATTTTGTAGTTCCTGAAGGACTAGATATTAATGATGTTGACATTTCTTGTGTCATCTCTAATGAAACGCCAACCACTCAGTATGGTTTCGTCACAACAGAGCCTACTTTGAAGGCAAAGGTTAATGTGCAGCTTTTGGATAAGTACAGCATGCCTTTCAATCATTACGAAGGCCATGCTAATACTGCATTTGACGAAAATGGTATGCAGCAGACTGCTGAATGGGAGTATTATGTCTATGTAAATGGTGCTGATGATGAAGTGGAATTGGTATTGCCTTTCGACAAATATGCAGGCTCTGGAGATGCTCTCGAACCGAAGGGGTATTTCAGATGGTATGATATTAACAAGGATAGAGCATGTGGCAATCTGCAGAAAAATGGTACTACATCTCTTCTGAATTCTATTGTATCAGAAGGTGAAGATTATGGTTTGTTTGCTTACAATCTTCCTGAATTTCCAGTTAGTAAAAATATTGGTGTTACATATAAAGCTCCTGCAGAAGCTGCGTCAGAAGATTGGGCTGGTGAAGATATAGCCTGCGATGTTAGCCGTTATCTCGATGGTATGGATGCATCTAAGACATATCTTTTGCATGAACCTACGCTCTCTATTAGATATATTTATCATATCCGTTCTGCAAAACAGTTAGCTGATGATATTATGAATACGGCTATTGGTAATAATCCTCAAAAATCAGGTTATAGAACTTATGAGGATGGTAAGAAACTGACAGTTGGTATGAAGGATAAAAGTTCTACTTTGACTCTACGCCTGGATTTGTCTGACTCTAAAAAATATTATTTTCATCCATTGGCAGATGATGTATATAAGAGTTCTGGATCTTTTAGTGGTTTTACTCATCGGGTATATTATGCAGATGAAAAGGATAAACTCGTTGAATCAGACTTTGATAATACCAAAATATGTCGGGCTACTCAGATAGAGTGGTGGGCATACGATAAGACCAAGACTTATTGTTGTAATTTGGGTACTAGTGTTAATCGCTTCTTTGATTTGACGATGAATAAGCTTGACGGAAGCTGGATGTCCGTATCATTAAATGGTGAAGTAAAGAATTTTACCTTTCAATATGGAGATCCTGTGTTCATCGTTGCATATGCTATGGATGATGAATATCACCGTTGTCCAATTGCCAACTTTGATGTTCGATTCATGAACAATCATCCGATGACTAAAGAAAAGATAATTGAAGACGGATTGAATAATAGACTGATTAGTTATCTTGATGATCATTATGCAATGGCTACCAAGCCAATTACATTTGATGATGATGATGATGAACAGACGTTGGCTGCTCCTACAAATCCTGATGACAACCAGGATCGATTACCATCTAAATGGGATCGTCGTTCTTATGGTTTTGTGTATCGTGATCTGATTAATTATACTGCAGACGGTGGTCATAATGATATGTATAATAATCCATGTCATTCTCCTCTTCATGGTGAGTATGGTATTTACAAGACTGCTAATGTAACTGGAATATCAGGTAGTAATACTACTGATGGATATATTTGGTATCAATCTGGAGATACTCATATTTTACATGATAAAACTTATGAGTCAACTAATGGTTCTCAATATGGACATTTTCTCTATGTAGATGCATCTGATGAAAGTAGAAATATTGCTGCAGCAGAGTTTACGGCAGATCTTTGTACTGGACAGCAACTCATTTTCATTGCAGGTGTAGCAGATATGACTGATAAGGATATTAAGCCACAGCTTATGTTTAAGCTTTTTGGTGTAAATTATGATGCTAATCGAAATATCGTTAGTAAGCAGTTGATACATAGCTTTTCATCCGGTGATTTTTTAAATAATGTCGACGGAGAATTAAAAGAAGCTACATGGTATCAGGTATATGGAAAAATCGTCTTGCAAAAAGAATCTGAAGTTGAGAAGTTCTCTGATTTCCGCTTGGAGATAGATAATTATTGTAAGGGAACTCTTGGTGCTGACTATGCCGTAGACGATATCCGTATGTATATCGAACCAGCCAAGGTGCAGGTGCTCCAGGAGAAGCCGGCATGTGGTGGTGCTACAACTGGAACCATCAAACTGAAGATACGTGCTATCCACGAGACATTGAATG
>ERZ1035070.254-NODE-254-length-18176-cov-7.679819_pt1 | contig 18176 bp, 17 predicted proteins | sample MGYA00520603_ERZ1035070 | MGnify/ENA primary metagenome ERZ1035070 (study PRJEB33766, sample SAMN09781695) | gut metagenome | biome: gut microbiome | host: Homo sapiens | place: Madagascar | study: EMG produced TPA metagenomics assembly of the PRJNA485056 data set... | reverse complement strand
GCCATGCACCGACCTTCTCGTTGATCTTGTCCATTGGTTTACCTCGGCTTCAGTCAAGTCTCGGACGTCAACCTCTCCCGTCCAGATGCCTTCCTTGAAGCCTTCCCATGCCTCCTGCATTATGTAACCACGCTCCTAGTTACGTGTAATGCGGCGCTCTCTCACACCGCTGCTTATTGAATTCTTGAATGTTAGACCTGCATGACCGGCTTCATTCGCTTTCCGCTGCGCATTAGCACAAGGAAAACGTTTATCCACCTTGGTCTTGCAACCCTAAACCCAAGATTTCACCCGTTTGTGAAGGATAACATAGCCACCCCCTTCATCAGGGCTGTTATATGTTTCTTTTTTTGTAGCATAAGTCCGTTTTTAACAAATCCGCAGGAAACGCTCCCGCCATCAGCTACCGTTCACCGAATTGTTTGATATTTCCCCTTGCCTTTATACGTCCTACACTCTAGCTGTTATGCCAGCTTTAGCAGGGTAAAGTGCCTATGAGTAGACGGTTGGGACGTACCTAGAACTCTACTTTTCGGCGGAGCGGGAGCGCGAAATGCCCGCGAAGACAGTTTTCTAGGTATGTTCCAAAAATCTACCGAATGGAACGGTTAGACGGGGGTATCATCTTCTACCGAAAATAGTTTCTAGTGTTAGGGGCTTTCGGTGGAAGATACCGATTTCCATGAGCTTGGGCATCAACTCCTTATCGAGTTTGGCGGCATTCACCAGCGCGTTTCGCGCTTTGTGGACAAAGCCCTCAGCGGCGAGATGGCCGTCATGCGCGCCCTCATGCTCGCTGGCGGTTCGCTCACGCCGAGCGAACTCGCCGATCGCGCCTGGGTCTCGAGCGCCCGCATCGCCAATATCTTGCGCGCCCTCGAGGCCAAGGGTTGGATTGAGCGCGAGCACTCAAAGACTGACCGTCGTCGCGTACACGTCACAGTGACCGACAAGGGATTCCAGGTTCTCGAAATCAAACGTCGGGAATTCGAGGACCGCACCGCAGCTTTCCTCGAGCAGCTCGGCGAAACAGATACCCAAGAGATGGTGCGCCTTCTTAGGCGTGCCAACGAAATTATCGATCGCAATCAAGAAAGGAGAGATGCCAAGTGAGGATTCTCAAGCTCTTTAAAAAGCATATCCTGGCACTGTTTACAGCTATCGTACTCATCGTAATCAGCTGCAACGCCGATCTGGCACTGCCTACCTACATGAGCGACATCGTCGACGTGGGCGTGCAGCAAGGCGGCATCGCCTCGCCCGTGCCCGACACCATTCGCACCGAATCGCTCGACGACCTCGAACTCTTTATGAGCGCCAAGGACGCCAAGACGGTAGAAGCTGCGTTTGGCAGGGCAGACAAAAACGGTATTCGCACGTACAAGGGAACCGAGGATGAGCGCGCCGACGGCAGCAAGCTCGCTGATATCATGAGCCTGCCCGAGACTGTCGTCCTTTCGTTCAACCAGGGCATCGACGCCGACTCCATGGGCAACATGACCGGCGCATCCACCGAGGCAAGCGATGGCGGTGCCGCTCAGGCCATGCCCACCCCCGAGCAGATGGCAGCGATGACGCCCGAGCAGCTCGCCGAAATACAGCAAAAGGCTGCAGCCGCGCAGAGCATGCAAAAGCAGATCGATGCCGACGGCGGCAAGATCACCATGAAGAGCCTGCGCCTGGGTGTCGAGGGCGGTCTGGTAGACCAAAGCAAGCTCGTCGAGGGCGCCAACCAAATGGCGGACAAAATGGGCTCCATGTCGGGTTCCATCGTCACCCAGCGCGCCGTGAGCTATGTACAGGACGAGTACAAGGCGCAGGGCATCGACCCCGCCGACGTGCAGAACGCCTACCTGGGCCGCATGGCGACCACGATGTTTGGTCTGTGCCTGGTGTCGCTCGTCGCCACCATCCTGACCGGTGCCGTGGCTTCGCGCACCGCCTGCTCCATCGCCCGCGACCTGCGCCGTGAGACCTTCAACAAGGTTATGCACTTCTCGCCGGCCGAGGTGGGCAAGTTTAGCCAGGCCTCGCTCATCACCCGCTGCACCAACGACATTCAGCAGATCCAGATGGCCGCAACCCTGTTTATCCGCATGTGTCTGATGGCACCGGTCATGGGCATCGTCGCCGTCATGCGCGTCCTGGCCAACCACACCGGCCTGGAGTGGACCATCGCCGTTGCCATCATCGCGGTCTCGGCCGTCGTCGGCGTGCTTATGGGCCTCACCATGCCCAAGTTCAAAAAGATGCAGAGCTTTGTGGACCGCGTGAACCTCACCGCCCGCGAGCTACTCGACGGCCTTATGCCCATCCGCTCGTTCAACCGCGAGAAGCATGAGCTCGAGCGTTTTGACAAGGCTTCGCTCGACCTGATGACCACGCAGCTCTACACCAACCGCGCCATGAGCTTTATGATGCCGCTCATGATGCTCGTCATGAACTGCATCACCGTGCTTATCGTCTGGTTTGGCGCGCAGGGCGTGTCCGATGGCGTGATGCAGGTCGGCAACATGATGGCGTTCATCTCCTACACCATGCAGATCGTCATGGCGTTTATGATCCTCACCATGGTTTCGGTCATCCTGCCCCGTGCCGAAGTCGCAGCCGAGCGCGTGGAAGAGGTCATCACCTGCCCCACGAGCATCAACGACCCCGTCTCGCCCAAGCTGCCCGCGGCCAACGCGCCGCGCGGTGAGCTCACCTTCCGCGACGTGAGCTTCCAGTATCCCGATGCCCGCGCCGACGTCATTAGCGGCGTGAACTTCACCACGCATGCTGGTCAGATGCTCGGCATCATTGGTTCCACGGGCTCGGGCAAGTCCACGCTTGTGCAGTTGATTCCGCGCCTGTACGACGTCACGGGCGGCAGCATTTCGCTCGACGGCATCGACGTGCGCGATATGACCCTTTCCGAGCTGCGCCGGCGCATTGGTTACATCCCGCAGCAGGGCCGCCTGTTCTCGGGCACTGTCGAGAGCAACCTCAAGTTTGCCGGCGACATGGTGAGCGATGATGACATACACGAGGCGGCGCGCATCGCACAGGCCGAGGACTTTATCGCCGAGCGCGAGGGCGGTTACGACTCCCCCATCAGCCAGGGCGGCTCCAATGTCTCGGGCGGCCAGCGTCAGCGCCTGGCCATCGCCCGCGCGTTGGCCAAAAAGCCCGAGGTCGTGGTGTTCGATGACTCGTTTAGCGCCCTCGACTACAAGACCGACGCGCGCCTGCGCGAGGAGCTCGCCAAAAACGTCACCGACGCCGCGCTCGTGGTCGTGGCGCAGCGTATCGCGACCATCATGCACGCCGACCAGATCATCGTGCTCGACGACGGCCACGTAGTGGGCGCCGGCACGCACGAGGAGCTGCTGCGCAGCTGCCCGGCGTACCTGGAGATCGCACAGTCGCAGCTTTCCGCCGAGGAGCTGGGGCTCACCCAAGAAGAAATTGCAGCCGTCATGGAAGGAGGCGAGCACTAATGGCAGACGAGACCAAGACTCAGATTCCCAAGCCCACCCGCCAGCGTGGTCCCATGGGCCGCATGGGTGGCATGGGCCGCGGCGAAAAGGCCAAGGACTTTAAGGGCACCATGCGGCAGCTGCTCGGCTATATCGGCCAGCACAAGATTGCCGTGTTTGCCGCCGTCGCCTTTGCCGTGTGCTCGGTCGTCTTTAACATTGTGGGACCCAAGGTGCTCGGCCAGGTTACGACTAAGCTGTTCGAAGGCCTGGTCGCCAAGGTCAACGGTACCGGCGACGTTGACTTTGACTGGATCTCTAAGACGCTCGGCTTTTTGCTCTGCCTGTATCTGGCAAGCTCTGCCTGCAGCCTCATCCAGGGCTGGCTCATGACCGGCGTCACGCAAAAGATCTGCTATCGCATGCGCAAGGAAATCGCCGCCAAGATCGCCGTCGTGCCGATGAGCTACTTCAACGGCCACAGCAAGGGCGACGTGCTCAGCCGCATCACCAACGACGTCGATACGCTGGGCCAGTCGCTCAATCAGAGCGTGACGCAACTCATCACGTCGGTAACGCAGATTATCGGTGTGCTCGTCATGATGCTATCGATCAGCCTGCCGCTCACCGGCGTCACCGTGCTCACGCTGCCGGCAGCCGCGATTATCCTGACCGTGATGATTCACTTCTCGCAGCCGTACTTCCGCGAGCAACAGCAGGTTCTGGGCACCGTCAACGGCATTATCGAAGAGGATTTTGCCGGCCAGAACGTTATTCAGGTGTTCGACCGCGCCGAAGCCTCGATCGAGGAGTTCGACCGTCAAAACGACCGCCTGTTTATTAGTGGCTGGCGTTCGCAGTTCCTGTCGGGCCTGATGATGCCGCTTATGAGCCTGGTGGGCAACATGGGTTACGTGGGCGTTGTCGTGGTGGGCGCACAGCTCGCGCTGACCGGCAATGCCACGCCCGGCGATATCCAGAGCTTTATCCAGTACGTTCGCAACTTTACGCAACCCGTGCAGCAGCTGGGCAACGTGAGCAACACGATGCAGTCGATGGCCGCTGCCACCGAGCGCGTCTTTGAGTTCCTGGCCGCGCCCGAGGAGGAGCAGAAGGCCGACGCGCAGATTCCCGAGAAGCGCCCCGGTCACGTGGAGTTTGACCATGTCAAGTTTGGCTACACACCCGACAAGACCATCATCCACGACTTTAGCTGCGAGGCACAGCCCGGCCAAACCATCGCCATCGTCGGTCCCACCGGAGCTGGCAAGACCACGCTCATCAAGCTGCTGCAGCGCTTCTACGATGTGGACGGCGGTTCGTTGCGTGTCGAGGGCGTCGACGTGCGCGACTGGGACCGCGCGGCGCTGCGCGGCGAGTTTGCCATGGTGCTGCAGGATACCTGGCTGTTTAACGGCACCATTCGCGAAAACATTCGCTACGGACGTCCCGATGCAAGCGATGCCGAGGTCGAGGCCGCTGCACGCGCCGCACGCTGCGACCACTTTATCCATACGCTCGCCGGCGGCTACGACTTTATGATCAACGAGGAGGGCACCAACCTGTCGCAGGGTCAGCGCCAGCTCGTGACCATCGCCCGTGCCATTTTGGCCGACCGCCCGGCGCTGATTCTGGACGAGGCGACCTCTAACGTCGATACCCGTACCGAGGAGCTTATTCAGCGCGCCATGGATGCGCTGATGCAGGGCCGTACCAGCTTTGTCATCGCGCATCGCCTGTCCACGATCCGCAACGCCGACGTGATCTTGGTGATTCGCGACGGCGACATCGTCGAGAAGGGCACGCACGACGAGCTGCTCGCCCAGGGCGGTTTCTACGCCGACCTGTACAACTCGCATTCGACGCAGATATTACAAGGGGTACAGCCAGTACAACTACCAGCGAGTTTTAGTACAGTAGTTACAATAATTACAGCTATTACAGCTTTTTTCGGCTCCCTTAGGATATTGATGGGATATTTCCAGACCACGCAAGGGTTCGTTTCTAAGTCGATTTAATTGAACTCCCCCAAACGCAGAAAAGGCCCCTCCCCGCCATGATAGCGGAGAGGGGCCTTCGTCGCTTATATGCCGTAGATTGCCGTGATCGCCGGACGTGCCATGCACGAGGTCTATCCCGTCGATGCGGGAGGTGCGGCCGCGCGCCGTCACGTTGTGGACGAGCGTCTCCGCACCCCTTCCTAGCTCGCGTAGCGTATGCCACCTGTGGTGCCGAGCGCCACGTAGCGGGTGTGCCCGCTGTACGAGGTGTAGACGCCCCACACGTAGCCGCCTGCGGCCACGGTGCGGGAGATGTTGACCGTCTGGCCCGCGCGGTACATGCCGACGATTCCGTAGCCGATGCCGGCACCAGAGCGGATGTTGACGTTCGTGTTGAAGCGGTAAGTTCCCGCGCGCCAGCCGGTCGAGCCGGTGGACGGGGCGCTGCCGCCCTTGACGAGGTAGTCGTCAGCAGCGACCGCGCCGGTCGCACGCCCCACGGCCACGTAGCGGATCGCCCCGCTCCAGCTCGTGTAGCGGCCCCAAACGTAGCCGCCGTTGATGGCGTACCAGTCATCGAGGTTCACGGTCTGCCCGCGCGTGTACTGCGTCGCCACGCCGCCCCAGATGGAGGAGCGGACGTTGAGCGCGTCCACCATGCAGGTGTAGGTGCCGCCGAAGCCCGTGCCGGTGGAGGGCGTCTGGGCGGGCACGCCCGCACCGGTGGACGGCTGGTAGCCGCCGTTGAGGTAGCCCTTCACGCGGGCAACGAACGAGCCCCACGACTGTCCGTACTGCTGGAAGTAGCCGACGGGGTCGGTGTGGTCTGTGCCGCCCCAGATGTAGCGGCACTGGTTGTGGCTGAGCATACGGTCGATGCCCCAGCCTCGGTACTTGAGGTAGCCCGCCGCCCACTTAGCGGCCTCGTCGAACTGCTTGGAGAAGTCGGACGCGTTGGTCGCATGCGCCAGCTCGATGTTCACGCAGTTGTAGTTGCCCGAGCCGACCGCCCACGCGAGGCGGTTGTCGGCCATGCAGTGGTAGACGGTCGAGCCGTCGGTCTCCATCACGTACTGCACCGCGTAGTCGTAGCCGCGCGAGTACAGCAGCATGTGGTTGTACGCGCTCGCGCCCGGGTTCGCGGTCTCGTGGATCACGAGGTAGGACGGCGAGGCGTAGCCGTGCCCCGAGTTGACGATGGTCTCCCTCTGCACGTAGGCAAGTGCGGGCGCCGCGCCGCACAGCATGAGGGCGAGGGAGAGCGCGGCGGACGCTCCGAGAGCGCCGAGGCGCTTAGCGAACCCCTTCATCTGCCCCTCCGTCCTTGTCTGTGATGCCCGGGGTGGTCGGGTCGCTGACGACGCCGAGAATCACGAGCACGGAGAACAGGGCGTTGACGATGGCGGCGAGCTGCTGGTTGAGCACCACGAAGTCCCACTCGTAGCCGAACGGGGCCGCGCACACCTGCACGAGCAGGAGCACTGCGGGGATGAGGGTGAGCCAGAAGCCCTTGTTGCGGATTCTGTCCTGCCAGTTCATCGCTGGCCTCCTTTCTAGTCGGTCCCTCCCGCCTTGCAAAAGGCGCACTGGGACTCAATTCGCTTGACGTCGTTGAAGAGGGTCGCTATCTGCTCGGTGTGCTGCACGATGCTCTGGCCGTGGTCGTCGAGCTTCTTGCTCATGTCGCGCACCGTGTCGCGGGTCTCGCGGGCCATCTCGTTGTTGCGGTCGAGCTTGTCGTTGACCAGCTGGTCGCGAGCAGAGCTGTCGCGTGTCTTGCCGACGAAGGAGCCGACGAGGGCGAAGGCCGCGATGAGGAGCGACCCGAGCGCGATCATGTCGGACGTCTGCAAAGGGTTCATGGAATCACCCCCGTTCCCACGGCATGAAAGGGGCCGGGGCCCGAAGGCCCCGGCCCCTGCCGGTTATTCGCTCGTGACGCGGACGCTCGTTGGGCCCGTCGTTCCGGCGGCGCTCGCGGTCAGCGAGAGCACCTTGGCGTCGGAACAGCGGGACCCCTTGAGGGTCGCGGTAAGCGGTATGGCGATCATCTGGTTCGCGGCCGTCGATGTGGCGGTGGCGGAGGCCACGACCACGGTGCCGTCGACCAGATTCACGGTGACGGCACCGGCTGCGGTCGGCGCGAAGCACACGCTCGCGTCGACGCGGATGTAGCCGGGGCACGGCACGCGGACGGCGCTGCCGTCGAGTGCCATGCAGCCGCACCGGTGAGTGGCGCTGCCGAGCGGGAGCGTGGCCCCCGCCGCGACGGTCGCGCCGCCCGTGGTGTAGGTGGAGAGGATGGATGACATGGCCACCACCCTCTAGAAGCCGCAGCAGCAGCCCGCGCCGAAGTACGGGTTCGACCCAGCGCTGTAGGTGGTGGCGCTGGGGTAGCGCACCACGCCGCAGAGCTGCTGCTGCATGTAGAGCTGGTTGAGCTGGTTCTGCTGGGCCGAGATGGTCTGCTGGAGCTGGCCCTTCTCGATGGCGGCGAACTTCTCGTTGATGTTCGCGTTCACCGAGTCGATGGCGCGCTGCGTGGTGCAGCAGCACTCCGCCAGCTGGCGGGAGTTCTCGTACTTGCCCTGCATGACGCCGGCCTGCGTCTCGTTCGCGAGCCGCGCGTTCTCGTAGCCGAGGGACGCGAGGCCCTGCGAGAGCTGCATCATGTGCAGGTTCTCGCTGTCGGAGAGACGCCCGACGGCGTTCTCGAGGTTGTTGAAGTTCATGGCGTCGCAGAGGCCGGAGTCGGTCACCGGTTGCCCGCTGCCGCGATTGCCCCAGAAGCCGCCGTTGCCGAACATGAACAGGAAGAGCACGATGATCCACCATGCCCCGTTGCCGCCGAAGCCGTTCCCGTCGTTCGCGCGTGTCGCCATCTGCAATGCGTCGCCCATGCTGACGCCCATTTCCTCAGACATCTTTCTTTCCTTTCACCGGGGATGCCTTCACTTGATTCGTCGCTTGTAACTCGGGCCGTCCTTCGACGCGCCCGCCCAGGTGCCCATCGGGACCACCTCCCTTCGGTGCCTGCCTGCTATGAGATCCCAAGCATGCGGGCGATGCCCTGCGCCTGCTCTATGGCCCGATTTACCTGATCGGGCGTGTATCCGCGCTCAGCGGCGATGCGCTCCGCCTCCGCCCTCGCCCGCTCGGGTGTGTACTGGCCCATCATCTGGAACAGCCGCCGCATGTCCGGCTGCTGTCTCGTCTGCCTCTGGTTGAACAACGGGTTCATGGCTCGCCTTCCATTCCTCGAACTCCTCGCGGGTGATGTACTCGCTCCGCTTTGGCGCGGACGAGGCCTCATGGAACTCGTACGCGCGCACAGTCGACACGTTGTTGAAGTCCGTCTCCTTCACGTAGAAGCGCGGCTCGCTGGCGTCCATGAGCAGGACGCGCGACCCGAGCGGACACACGCACTGGCGCGCCTCCGCCTCGTTCGCCACCGTGCGGACGTTCTGGATGCCGCCGTCGTCGGGCGGCCGGTACTGGGGCTGCTGCCACATGGGCGGCGGTCCCCAGCCCGGATACGGCTGTTGGGGTTGGAACATCTGTTCTCCTTTCACCGGGTCTGCAACCGACAAATCCCAGACGTTTCGAGCGAAAGGGGACACTTGATACGCCTGGGATTTGTCGGATATTCAGGGGTTGAAGGCAACATGGCCCGCTGGCCCGACCCCGACGTGCGAGGCGCTGCTGGGCTTGGTGGCGAGCCTGCGTGACGTCGGGGGGGGTCCATACCCCAATCATGGTGACGGGGGTGTGGGGCATATAGGAGCTCTTACCAGTTGTCCAAGTCGATGAAGACTATCGGGTTGTAGATCTCAATCTGATTCCAGTGTTGCGTCGCCCCTAAAAAGGCGTTGCGCGTGTCGATAGCGATGTCTCCGTTGGCAAGAATCGTGACGGGGCACTGCATGTTGTTTCCGCTGCCGGACTTCCATGAGCGGCCCATCAGGAACTTATGTTCTCGCGTGGGCGTCGGCAGGCCGAGCGCCTTGCAGGTGCATGCGTTCCGGTACGTCGGGTTGTTGCTGCCGGGAAGTTGCAGCGAAATGTCCGCGCTGAGCATCCTGAGTCTCTTGTTGTATCGGAACACTTGCGGGCAAGACGCGTCGGACTTCTTCACGCCCGACGGGATGTTGGCGATCGGTGCCGTAGCCCATTGGGATGCGGAATCACAGCTCAAAACTTAAGCGATAGCATTCCGTATCCCGCCCCGTTAAACTCTACGATAACGGCAAGGGTGTGTGCTGGTACTGCCGCACGGGCAACACCGTGACAATCGTATGCCAAGACGTGTATATCGAGGCGAAGAAGGAAGTCAAGCTCGGCACACTGCCCGAGGAGCTGCGCCCGAGCGTACGCTTTGTCGGCTCGGGCATCATTCCCGGCACTGCCAGCGTCGGTCAGCTCGCGGCAAACGTCAGCGGCAACGTGCGCATGTACAGCACGAGCGGGACGGGCAGGTTTACCGCGAATCTGACCTGTCCGATTATCTAGGCTAGGCTCTTCTTGTACAGCACGGTGATTATGATTTTCAAGTCGCGCCACGTGCCCCTGTTGTTAACCTCGTTGTTCTGAACAGTCGCAAATGCGGTTCCATTGCTGCGAAGCCCGAATTGCGTGACGACGCACGAGCCTACATGATTTGACTTTATTTCCGTGAAGCACACGGGCGTATAGCCGTCAATTTTCACGCTTGTATCAATACTGGCAGATGCACCAAATTTAACGACTTGCTCAGCGGATGTAAACGTTTTAGTCGTGTACTGGGATACGGAATCACCGAGGGACTTGAGCGACGTCACCGAGCCAAGCAGCGCCTCGCACGTGGGCGTGAGGTTGTCGAGCTTCACGCGGGCGATGGGCACCGTGGCGGAGAGGTCGCCCGAGAGGATGTCGCCCGCCTCGTACTCTGGGTCCTTGGCCTCGCTCGCGGTGGTCGCGGGCGTGCCCTGGAGAACCACCTGCTCGACGCTCTCGATGGAGTCGTTGGAGCGGTCGAGCGTGTAGCGCAGGCACGCGAGGTCGTGGCGGTACTGCCCCTGCATGCCGTTGGCGACTTTGAAGGCTGCCGCCGTCTCGTTGCGGACGATGCGGCCGTCCATGAGCATGGAGCCCGTTCCGACCGTCAGCGTGTTGCTGTCGGACATGGTGCAGGCCATGCCCTCGCCCGTGTCGAGGATGTAGCGGCCCTTGCCGACGATGCCCGCGAAGGCCTCGCCCATGTCGGAGGAGTCGACGTGGTTCCTGCCCGCGTGGCCCGTGATGAGTTCGAATGCCATTACCGCTCCTTAGGTCTGAAGTACGTCTCTATCGCCTTGTCCTGCTTCTCGCGCACGGCCTTGAACCTGGCGAGGTGCGCGGGGCACAGGTCGTAGGTGCGCACCGCCCCGTCGTAGGTGGCGTAGCTGGCGCGGATGCCCCAGCCGCTCGCCTCGACCTCGTACGGCGCGCAGTTGAGGACCCTTCCGCAGCCCTCGACGTCGCACTCGCAGTGCACGTACTGCCGGTCGATCATGTCTCTCCTCACGTCTCGTATTCCACGGTGGCGTTGCCCATGGAGTCCACGGTGACCACCTTCTTGGTGATTGACGCCTTGGCGGCGATTCCCGTACGGGAGTCGATGCCGCCCACGATGTCGTCGATGTCGAAACGGTCGTCGCTCGCGGACAGCTCGACCTTGACGGTCTGCGCCTTCTCCCAGTAGCCCTTGAGCCTCTTGGTGCCGTCCTCGACGAGCTTGCCGCGCTCGGCGGTGGTGAAGTCGTAGTACTCCGCCCGCTCCTGCACCCCCTTGAACGTCTGCGTCTCGGACACGTTGCCGGAGGCGTCGGCGTAGAGCTCGGCGCTCGCGCGGTTATGCTTCTCGTCCACGCCTCGGCACACGAGGTGGTTGACGGGCTGGTAGTCCACGTCGACCCTCACGTCGACGAGGTCGGAGTCGAAAGCCTCGTCTTCCGACCAGTCCCTTATCTCCACGGCGCTCAGCACCGCCCTCTCGCCGTCGTGGCGGATGCGCAGCTTGCAGCCGACGGTCGCGAGCATCTTGCGGATGCCCGTCCACGCGTCGGTGTAGAGGTCGAAGCGGAACTGGCCGACGGTCTTGCGGCTGTTCTCCGTGGACGCGGCCATGCACGCGGCGAGCCCGCACCTCTCGACGAGCCTGCCGATGACGGCGTTGGCCTCGCCCGAGACGGTGAGGTAGTCCTGCCCGGAATCTGGCACGAGCACCTTGTTCGCCAGCAGCCCGCTCCACGTCCAGCCCTTCCACTTCACGCGCCCGCTCTCGCTGGCGACGTGGGTGACGAGCCCGCCGTAGTCGGTGCCGGGGGCGAACACGTAGCCCCAGCGCGCGAATGCGGGGCGGTACCGGCTGTCGGGGAAGCGGATCTCCATGTCATTCTCGGAGTCGCCGTAGGCGAACTCGGCGCTCTCGGGCGAGATGAGCATGATGTCGGTGCCGTCGGCACCCCTCAGCACCAGGTCCATGGCAGCCGCCCCCGCCTCTCTATGACGTGCAGGTCGAAGCCGAACGACTGCGGCCACGACACGCCTATGTCCTTGCCGGGGGCGATGCGCTGGAAGATGTAGCTCCCCGAGCCCTCGTAGCCTCTTCGCCGCCTGTTGAACACGTCGGTCGCGTTGCCGAAGCGGTCGCGCAGCACGACGGCGTCGCCCGCCATCGACGCCTTGCGGGTCGAGTCGATGGTGAGGAGCGCGCCGTCTGGCACGGCGACGTCCACCTGGTAGACGTTGCCGCCGATGCGCACGTAGGGGCTCACGGCCGGGCCGTAGATGACGATCCTGAGGTCGCACTCGCCCACCGTGTCGATGGTGAGCGTCCCGCCGGTGGCCTTGGCCCCGTAGTCGTGCGGGTAGTCGTGGGGGTAGTCGATGCCGAGCTCGACGGCGGCGCTGCCCGATGCCGGGAAGAACCGGTGCAGGACGTCGCGCTTCCACGCCGGGTCGGGCGCGGCGAACGTGAGCTCGTAGACGGCGTTGCCGCCCAACTCGTTGCAGTCGCCCTCGATGACGTAGCAGTCGATGTACCACTCGCCGTATGAGAGCCTGCCGGGCGTCTCCTCCCGGGCGTCTCGGTCGCACTTGTCGAGCATACGGTCGAGCGCCCGCCTCGTCGCTTGCTTGGAGCCGACGGCCTGAACCGTGGCCTTGAACTCGCGCTTGGCCGGCAGGTACGCACGCCCGCTGGCCTCAAGCTTCCAGCCCTTGGGGTCGTCGCCCGTGATGCCGGTGTACGGGCGGCCGGAGAGGTCGAAGGCCTCCCCGTCGCTCGTGGTGTACGTGATCCTCATCGCGTGAACCCCAGACTCTCGATGTAGCGCGCCTGCTGCCTGTCGGTCATGGTGACCACGGGCGCGTTGGCGCTGATGATGGGCCCGAGGTTGCGCTCGATGCTGTCGAGCCGGGCCACGATGGCGGCCGAGCCGTCCGATGCGGCGAGTGCGACCTGCAACCGGGCGATGTCGGGCTCGGACAGCTTTACCGCCCGCTGCTCGATGGCGGCACCGGCGAGGTCGGCCCCGAGCGAGTCGATGCGAGCCGCGTCGAGCGCGCGGGACGTGAGGTAGCTCGCGGCCCCCGCGACCTGCTTGGCGCGCTGCCGGATGCCGATGGTGTAGCCGTCGCCGAAGTCATGGCCGAACCCCTTGGTGATGCGCGAGGGCGAGCCGGACTTCTGGGTCTCCTGCACCGCTGCGAGGGCCTGCGCGGCCATGGACTTCGCTGCGGCGAGCACGCCGCCGACGCCCTCGCTGATGCCGTTGGCGAAGCCGCTGGCGAAGTCCTTTCCCTTGGACTTGGTGTCGGCGCTGGCGGCGTCCTTTGCGCCGTCGGCCATCTTCTTGGCCTCTTTCGCGGGCTTGTCCGCGTTGGCCTTGACCATCGCCGCCATGCCCGCGGGCATCTCGACGCCGTACTTCCGGTAGATGCCGGGGAGCTCGCTCGCTGGCGCGCTCGCGGCCTCCCGCATGAAGCTGGAGGCGGTGCCGACGTCCATCGTTCCGTTCGAGACGGCGGTCGCGAGCTGCTGGGCGAGGTCCGAGCCGTAGGCCTGGCCAAGATCGCCGAGGCCGCTGAGGTTGAGGGTCGCGAGCTGCGAGAGCAGGCTGGTCGCGTCCTGCACGCTCACGTTGCCGGAGCTGATGCCGGCGGCGAGCTGCTGGGCTATGGCCGAGCCGGTCTCCTGCTGCGACGCGGGGAGGGCCGCGAGGATGTCGGTCGAGGACGAGATGAAGTTCATCGCGTCGTCGACGCTGATCTTGCCGTCGGCTATGCCCTGCGAGAGGTTGGAGGCGATGTTATAGCCGGTCTCCTGCATCTCCTGCGGGAGCGAGGTCAGCTGGTCCTTGATGCCCTGGTCGAGCGTCGAGCCGAGGATGGCGGACTGGGTGGCGAGGTAGTCGGCGTTCTCCGCCGCCGTCTCCTCCGCCTTGCCGTACTTGTCGACCTCCTTCTTGGCGTCGTTGACCTCGCCCGTGAGCCCGATGAGCGACTTCGCGGCGTCCTGGTACTCCTTGGAGTTCACATCTATGCCGCTCTGCGTCACCGCGAGGGCGTCGTCGTAGCGCTTCTGCGCGTCGGACAGCTTCTCCTGCGCCTGCGAGAGCTTGAGCGACGCCTCGGCCTCCTTCTTGTAGTACTCGGTCGCGGACTGCGAGTAGGCCTCGGCGCGGGCCTTGTCCTTCCAGGCCTGCGCGTTCTTGGTGACCTCGTCGGTGTTCTGAGAGAGCTTGCCGGTCTGCTGGTCGATGACGTCAAGTGACTGGCCCGTGATGTCGTTGTATCCCTTGACGGCGTCCTTCAGGCGCTCCTGCTGGGAGGCGGTGAGCGGCAGGTCCCTGTTGCCCAGCTCGTCGATGGTGGAGAGGTAGCCGTCGAGCTGGGCGCTGTTCGTGGCGACCTCGGTGAACGAGTCGCGCATCTGGTCGGCGAGGTCCTTCATCCCCTGGAGGAACGAGTTGGCGTCGCCGGACGCGTCCTCAAGGCTGTCGCCCATGCCTCTGACCGAGCCATCGGCGTCGGCGATGATGTCGGCGGCGCTCTCGGTGGCGTCCGCCATGAGCTCCTGCTCCTGCTTGGCCTCCATGAGCTTGGAGACGAGCAGGCCGATGCCCGCGACGGCGACGCCGATGGCTACGCCCTTGAGCCCGGCGAGGGCCATGGAGCCGATGTTCGTGGCGGCCGCGGAGAGCTTCTGGGCCGTGGTCAGGCCCTCGGTGGCGAGCTTGACGGCCTCGGTGGAGTCCTCGGCGACGCCGAGCACCGTGGCCGCGGCCTTGACGCCGCCCGTCATGTTGTCCCACGCGTTCTTGCCCGACTTGAGCCTGTCCGTGAGCTTGCCGAGCCCCTTGAACATGCCCGTGGTGACGGTGAGCCCGGGGCCGAGAGCGGCCGCGAAGAGCCCCGCGCCCGCGACGCCCCGCTTGAAGCCGTCGTCGGTCTCGCCGAACGCCTTGCCGAGGTCGGCGGCCTTGTCGGCGAGGTCGCTGATGATGGGGGCCACGGCGTTGCCGAGCTCCGAGGACATGTTCTTGGCGACGTTGTTGATGCGGTCGAGGGAGCCGGAAAGGCCCTCGTTCTTGGCCTTGGCCTCGTTCGCGGCGTCGCCCGCCGCGCCCCACTGGTCCGCGACGCCGTTCCACGCGTCGTTGGACATGGTCAGGTTGTCGTTGAGCCCGCCGATGGTCTGCATCAGGCCCATGATGGCCTGCTTCTGGCGGGTGCCGGTGATGCCGAGCCCGCTGAGCGCGGCGTCGGCGGAGCCGCTGCCCTGCTCGATCTGGTTCAGGCCATCGATGAAGGCCTTGAGGGCTGCGGTCGGGTCGCTGTTCCACGTGTCGGCGAAGTCCTCCGCGGACATGTTGGCGGTCTTAGCGAACGCCTGGAGGCCGGCGCCGCCGTTGGCGACGGCGGTCTCGATGTCGCTCATGGTGTTGGCGATGGCGGTGCCCGCCGCCTCGGACTTCTGGCCCGTGCTCGCGATGGACGAGGCGAGGGCCAGCACGTCGGGGGTCGACATGCCGACGATGGACGCCATGGATCCGATTCGGGTGGCGACCTCCATGATGTCGGTCTCGGTGGACGCGCCGTTGTTGCCGAGGCGCACGAGCGAGTCGCCGAACGACACCATGTCGTCGCTCGTGAGGTGCATGATGTTGCTGAGGTGGCCCAGCCCCTCGGCGGCGGACTCGGTGTCTAGGTCGGTGGCGATGTCGAGGTTCGAGACGACAGTGGAGAACGTCTCGAGGTTCTCGACCGCGATGCCCAGCTCGCCGCCGATGGCCTGGATCTCAAGGATCTGGTCGGCGCTCGTGACGTTCTGGTTGGAGAAGTCGATCGCGGCCTGCTTGAGCTTCTGGAAGTCGCCCTCGGTGCCCTGCACGGTCTTGCGCATGTCGCGGTACGCCGAGTCGATGTCGGTCGCCGAGCCGATGGCGAAGTCGCCCACCTGCTGGAGTGCGGGGGTGACGGTGGCCGTGAGCGCCGTGCCGAAGTCGCCGATAGACTCCAGCGCGCCGCGCCCCTTCTCGCCTGCCTCCTGCATCCGCTGTCCGAAGCCCTGCGCCTGCGTCTTGGCCGCCTCGAGCTCCGAGGAGAGCCTGCTGTACTCGTCGGCCATGTTGGCCGCGTCGCGGTTCTCGTTGGCCCGCCTCTCTGCGGCCTCAAGCTGCTGCACCTCGTCGGTCGCGCGCGCGATCTCCGCCGCGTTGCGCTCCCACTCCTCGCCCACGTCGTCGGTGGAGTCGGTGAGGCGCTGCTGGGTCGCCTTCAGGTCCTCCAGCTCGGCCTTGGCTCGGGACAGGGCCTCTGCGGCCTCGGCGTAGGCCTCGTTGGCCTTCTGGGCCTCGGTGGCGGTGTCGCCCATGCCCTTGGCGATGTCCTTGACGCCTGCTGCGCGGTACGCCTCCATCTCGTCGCCGAGCAGCCGCGCCTTCTCCGATGCCAGCTCTGCGGCCTTGGCGAGGTCGGCCATCTTGCGCTGGGCCGCGGCGGTGTTGGTGGGGTCGATGCGCAGCGCCTCGTCGGCGCGGCGGGCGTCGTCCTCAAGGAGCTTGATCTGGCTGTCGATGCGGGCCACGGCGCGCCTCGTGTCCTCGAAAGAGGACGAGAGGGCCGATGGGGCCTTGAGCTGCGACAGCTCGGTATGCGTGCTCTTGAGCTCGGCGTTCAGGCCCTCGGCCTTGACCTCGAGCTCGCGGAAAGTCTGGACGGCCTTCGCGGCCTCGTTGCCGTTGAAGGCCTCCTGCCACGTGGCGCGCAGGTGGGAGAGCTTGTCGGCGTCGTCCTGCGTGACGACGCCCATCTCGACCATGTCATGCACGGCCTTCTCGATGTCGTCGGCCCTGCGCAGGTCGAACTTCTCGTCGAACTCGCCGCTCGCCTGCGCCGCCTTGTTGATGGCGACGTACATGTTCTCGAGCTCGTCGTCGACCTTGTTGTAGCGGTCGAGGGCGCGCTGGGCGGCGAGGGCGGCGTTGTCGGTCTCCTCGGAGAGCTGGCGGACGGTCTTGTCCGCGCCCTCGGGCACGGTGTTCCCCAGCTGCTCGTAGGCCGTGTTCGTGACCTTGAGCTGGCCGGCGAGGTCCTCCGCCCGCTCCTCCATGAGGCGCATCTTGAGCGTCCCGGCGGATATCGAGTCGGGGTCGAACCGCGCGGCCTTGTCCACTTTGCGCAGCTCCGCCTGCGTCTGCTGGGACGCCCTCTGGGCGGCGCGGAGCGCTGCGGTGAGCTTGGTGGTGTCGCCGCCGATGCGGATGGTGAGTCCACGGTAGGCGTCTGCCATCGTGCTGTCACCCCCCGGTCTATTCGTCTCTTGTAAAAGGTTGCGCTACCCGAACAGCAGCGCGTCGATGTCGGCCTGCGTGGCCTTGCGCACCGTCGGGCGCTTGGGCTCGGTCCTCGGGCGCTGCGACTCGAGCATCATCAGCAGCACGGGGACGCGCATGGAGAGCAGCTCCGAGTACGGGACGTTGAGCTTGAGGCCGCTCGTGAAGAGCGCCGTCCACTGGAGCGATTCGTACTCGGTGCCGCCGTCCCCGCTACCTGCGGGGAGCGCGGGGGTGAAACACGCCGTCCTCCATGCAGGATAAGACGGTGTTTGATACCTCCTTGAGGTCCACGTCGCCGATGGACGCGACCCACGCCTCGAAGGAGGGGGTTGTCTGTGCGCCGCCGGAGAGGGCGTCGCCCGTGCGGAGCATCGCCCAGTAGGCGCGCACGTACGCCTCCCAGTTGTCGGCGGTGTAGTCGATGGTCGTGACGATGGTGTCGGGGAACGCGCGGGCGACGAGCGCCAGCGTGGCCTTGGGCAGCGGCTTGCGCTTGCCGTCCCCGCCCTCGGGCATGGCGGCGGCGAGGCGGTTCGCCACGTACTCGGCGGTCACCACCTCGGCCCCGTTGGCCCTGAGGTCGATGACGCCGTATACGTCCTTGACCATCGAGCTCTTGAACTCCTGCTCGTACACGGTGAGCGTGTAGACGGAGCAGCGGATCTCGCGCTCCCCGCTCCCGTCGATGTCGTGCTTCATGCCGGTAGGCTCCCTTCGGTTCGGCAAAAAGGTCTCGCGGGCCCGGCGGGCCTACTGCGCCGGGTCCGCGAGGGCTTTTCGCTGCGCGGAAGAAAAGGGGCGGGGGCGCTCGGGGCGCCCCCCCCGGTCCCTAGGCCTCCTTGGTGGGGAGCAGCACG
>ERZ1035070.250-NODE-250-length-18295-cov-6.539638_pt1 | contig 18295 bp, 6 predicted proteins | sample MGYA00520603_ERZ1035070 | MGnify/ENA primary metagenome ERZ1035070 (study PRJEB33766, sample SAMN09781695) | gut metagenome | biome: gut microbiome | host: Homo sapiens | place: Madagascar | study: EMG produced TPA metagenomics assembly of the PRJNA485056 data set... | reverse complement strand
TATCAAGACCAAGCCACAGCAGTTGAGCCAGAAGGAGATGTTCATGGTAGCCCAGACTTACGAGCCAGGCAGCAAGGAGTTTAATGATGTGATGGAGATAGCCGTCCGCATGTTCCCAGAGAATGAGACAGCGAATCTGAATGCAGCCATAACCCGCTTGAATGCCGGTGATGCAGATAATGCGAAACAATATCTCGACAAGGCAGGAACCAGTGCTGATGCCCAGAATGCCCGAGGTGTCTATGAGATGCTGAAGGGCAACGAGAAGCAAGCTCGTTATTATCTGGAGCAGGCAGCCAAGGCAGGTGTTGCTTCTGCAAAAGAAAATTTACAGAATCTATAAAGTTATAACATACTGTCTGTTTAGGACAATATAGCTATTCCTTAGAGCCAGGGCACTGCCCTGGTCTGGAACAGGCTCCTAGCTCAGGCAAAACTTTTCTAAGTACAACTTCAGAAAGTGACTCAAATATAACGTATTAGATGAATTGTAAACCAAATATATAAAAATGTAATACAATTAGATTTTTAAGAACGTTTATAAGTAAAGAAATAATTATTAATAACAACTATAATAACTTACAAGATGAAGAAAACTTTATTATTTTCCGTTGCATTGGCGGGGCTGATGCTCGGTTCTTGTTCAAGTAGTGATGATCTGAATGGTGGTGGAACTGGTAAGTTTGGTGCCGATGGTCAAGGCTTTGTTAATGTAACATTGAATTTGCCTACTCAGCCTCAGTCAACTTCTCGTGCAATTAATGATGAATTTGATCATGGTGATGCAACAGAGTACAATGTTAAGGATGCCACTCTTATCCTTTTTGCGGGAGCAGATGAAGCAACAGCAAAAATCAAGGCTGCTTATAATTTGAGTGGCTGGAAGAAGGATCTTACGCCTAGTGCTCAAATCTCTACCACTTTATCAAAGGTTCAGAAAATCAACGTGATTTCTGCATCGTCTACAGATAAAATATATGCTTTTGTTGTATTGAACCATAATAATGCATTAAAAGTAACTCCTACTAATACTTTACAGGTAAATGGAACAGACTTTACTGGTACCTTTGCGGACTTGTCAAAGGAGGATATAAATACATCTTTGACAAAGGATAATCTGATGATGTCAAATGCTGTTATCATTAGCAAGCCAGGTTCTGCTGATTTTAGTACTGAGAAAGCTACAACATTGACAGATGTTACAGATAAAATTTATGCAACAGAGTCAGAGGCAACTTCTCATCCTGCTGCTAATATTTATGTTGAGCGTTTGGCTGCTAAGGTAACTTTGGGAAATGCTACAGGTACTTCTACAAATACAGTTAGTGTAGGTAGCGGTGCAGCAAAAACTTTTGCATATTCTTTGGAGGGTTGGAGATTGGCTAATGTAAATACCTCTTCTTATTTGACTCGCCAGTATGATAATACTTGGAATGGTTATAAGTCTGATGCTACAGATTTTACAACTGCATCCCATGTAGACTATGACAATAATTCTTACCGTTTTGCAGGTGTTTCTCCAATTGCTACTGGTAAGGGTTACAGAACCTATTGGGGCAAAGATGCTAACTATGATGTAGCTCCTTCTTTCACTGATGGAAATGCCGAACCAACATTGGCAGGTGGCGCAAGCACTTATTGCTATGAGAATACATTTAATGTAGCTCACCAGAATGTAAAGGAGACAACTTGTGCAATTGTAAAGATGAAGATTACCCCTGATGGTTACACTGCAGGTACTTTCTTCACTATTGACGACAATAAGGGTGTAGTATATTCTAAAGCTGACGTCAAGACTGAAATTGGTAAGAGATTCTTGGCAGAAATGGGTTCTGCATATGTAAAGACACATTATTATCCTACTGTAACAGCAACAATTACTGTGAAGGATGTTGAATTTGCCGATGCTGCAGGAGAAGTGACTATCACAAAGATTACTTTAACTGATGGAACAACAGATCAGGTTGTTAGTGATGCCGACTTAACTACATTCAAACCATCTATTAAGGTTAATGAGTTCAAGGATGGTTATGCATACTATACCATTTTGATTAAGCACTTTGGTGACGAGTTGACTCCTTGGAATCCTTCAACCAAGACAACTTTATCTTATCCTGGCACAAATAATGAGGCGAATTGGTTAGGTCGTTATGGTGTTCTCCGTAACAACTGGTATAAACTTGATGTTACTGGTGTAGCAGCAATTGGTGCTTCAACACCAGGTGAACTTGATGTAAACAATGACGATACTCCTGATGATAACTTGAAGCGTTATATCTCTTGCAAGATTAATGCTCTTTCTTGGGCTGTTCGTAAGCAAGAAACAATCCTTCAGTAAAATAATTCTGCCCCCACCCACCTTTTTCAGGTGGGGGCATATATAATAAAACAAACAACTGCATCAGAAATAATCTGATAAACAGCTTGTTGTACAACAAGGCATCGCATCGCCAGATGCAAAGAGATGGTGATATTCGGATTCTGTCCGACACTTCATGTGATAATAATTAGATTCAATATATATATAAAACGAAGAAATATATGAAAGCGCAGATTTTTAGCTTGGTGAAAAGAGGAGTGCTGGCGATTGCTACACTCTTGATGGTTGCCTCTTGTGATATGTGGCATACCGACACCGACGATTGTCCTACAGGGATTTATGTCAAGTTTAAGTATGACTATAACTTGCAACGTGCTGACATGTTCAATGATCATGTGGGTGCGGTAACCCTTTATGTCTATGATGAAAATGGAAATTTTGTGAAGAAATTCGAAGAGGCAAACTCTTTATCTGCGCTGCCCTTGAAAAATATAGACTATAAAATGCATATTACCGATCTTCAACCAGGCAAGTATCAGTTCATAGCTTTGGCTGGACAGAATGCTTATGCAGATCAGTTGAATACCCAGCGTGCAAAGTTCGTTCGTACAGAACCTGCTGTGGGCGATAAGATGGATAAATTGGAGGTAAACCTTGATAAGATTCAGCGCAATGGTTATTATATCATAGATAACCACAACTTGCCACTCGATACCCTGTGGCATGGTAAGACAGATGCGCTGGTAGAGTATTCCGCTACCCGTCCTAACTATACCACCGTTTCGCTGGTACGTGATACCAAGAAGATTAATGTTACCTTGCGTGAACTCAACGATCCAACCACAATGGATGTAAACGACTATAGTTTTATCATTCAAGACCATAACTCCCGCATCCTCTGTGACAATTCACTCGATGAGACTAATCAAGTTATCTATACTCCACATGCTGTTTGGAATACAGAAGACCGTGAAGGTTCTACTGCTGGTGATGTTAATGGTAATGAATTGGAAGGAGTGGGCAAGATAGCTCATGCCGACTTTATGACCTCCCGTCTGATTTATCACGATAAGGCGAAGGACGATGGAAAATTGATCATCGCCAACAAGGAAACAGGCAAGACCGTGGTAGATGTAGATTTGCCTGACCTCTTAAGCCGAGTTCGCACCAGTGAGGAATATATGTATACTCCACAAGAGTTCTTGGATAGAGCTTATGACTATAAGTTACAGTTCTTTCTTCAAGATGGTAAGTTGAAATACGCTTACATTACTATCAGCGTGAATGCGCTGAGCTGGAGTCAGAGAATACAGTTTGAAGTACTTAACAACTAAGAGGATTATGAAGAAGTTGAAATCAATATATCTGCTTCTGCTTTCAGTTCTTGTCATCGGTGCTTTCGCATCCTGCGCTGGCAGCACCGATGATGATGACGGAAAGCCAGATGCCTTCAAAGGAGAGGCTTACTTTACTGTGCAGGTAGCTGTGGCTGGTGATACCAAAGCCACGTCTCGCGCAGCTGGTCCTCAAGGAGGGGAAGATGGTGATGGTAGAGAAACGGCTTTTGAAAACGAATATAAGGTGAATAATGTCTGCGTATTTCTTTACTCTAGCACTACAGGCATAAGCGATGGCGATGCAAAGATAGAGCAGGCTTTCTTTTTTGAGAAACCAACAGAGAATGCAGGCAATACAAAATATGATAAGGTATATACGTTCGAGAAAAAGCAATGTTTGCCAATCGTCGTTTCCAAGGCATATCATGTTTTGGTGGTAGCGAATGCCGGTGATGTCACTCTAACCTACTTGAACAAGAAACTGAGTGAACTTAGAGATGCTCATCTTCCGGCTTTTGATTCTACTTCGAAATACTTTATCATGACTTCAGAGAAGGATGCTACTACCGAGTTGACTTCTGCTGGTGGTAATGCTACTGGTGATGGAACTGAGGCTAATCCGCTTACAGTAAATGTTGATATAGAGCGTCTGGCTGCCCGTATTGATATTGATCCTGGTGATGGTAAGTATGTTGATTCTTCAACAAATCCTGGTACCGGAACTTATGCTTTTGATGTGAAGGATGTTTCAAACAATTTAGTGGGTGGCTTTGTTTTGGAGTCTATTCTCCCTTACAACAAGCTTACTTCCGGTGAGTTTTGCATTAAGCGTGTGGGGGATAAAGCGGGAACATCTCTGACCTATTTGGGATATGAGAATACTGTTTCAGAAACCGACAAGACTGCTACAAACTATGTGATAGATCCATGGACTTCCGGTAAGAATACTGGTTCTACGCCAAGTGGTCTTACATATAATGTTCGTAAGTTAAATGATGCAAGTTGGCCATCAGCTACAGGATACCTTCCTGTCGAGAAAGTTTTAGGAACAGCAAGCTCTTTCTTCGTTCTTGATTATGCGATGGAGAATACTACTTTTGACAATTTAGAAGAGTATGCTACAGGACTGGTGTTTAAAGGCAAGTATTATGAGCTTTCTGATTGGGACACAACCAATAAGCAGCCTAAGCCTAGTAAATCCGGTACAGATAAATACTATACCTATACCATTCGCCATAGTGATCCAACAGGTGCTGGTCCTAAAACCGCTCCTATGTATTATGGCATAGTCCGCAATAACATCTATCGCATCAAGATAGAAGGAGTAGTGGGTGAGAAGAAGGGTATGGTTCTCACGATTGCTGTCAAGAAGTGGGCAAAGTATACCCATGCAGAGACTTCCATGTAATAAGACGGATAATAATGAGTAATAGATATGAATAAGATAAAAACGATAATGGCGCTGTTGGTACTGACGATGCTTGCCACCTTTACGGCTTGCTCGCCAGACGACAGTTCTATGTCTGATAATTCTGATGGAGGAAGCAAAAATGGTTATACCATTCATCTCAAGCTCTCTACTTCTGCGGCTGGCTCTATAGGTCAGGCTGCACCTCATAGCCGTGCTCTTACTCCAGAGTGGGAGTCTGGTTCCGATGCAGAGAATATGAAGAGCTGGTTTGTTGTTCTTACTCAAGGTGGTAATGTGGTGCAGACCATAGAGAAAACTCAGGTTGATGCTCAGCATGCTAAGGAAGACGAGGTTACTCTGGAGAATGTAGCCCCAGGCACCTATCAGGTCTATTCTTTTGCCAATATTGATAAAACGCAGTTGGGTAAGTTGACCAACGGCTCTGCTGTTGATTTTAAGAACATGAAATATAAGATGAATGGCAATGGCTTCGATGCTACTATTTCTGGTATTCCTATGAGTAATGAGCAGACGCTTACTGTGAAAGAAGATGGAACAACTGATAAGGATAAGCTTTGGGTAGTAAGAATGCTGGCAAAGGTTACACTTCAGTTTAGGAATCCAAGTTCTACTCCTTTGGAAATCAATGATATTACGTTGAGTGATGTAACTTCAAATCCTTCAACTACCGTCAATAAAGATGGTAATATCATGTTGTTGCCAAAGCATTCTGATGTATCAGGAACCTCTGGTGCAACTGGTTCATCTAGCCTAACTGATGCAGATAAAGATGAAGTTACATGTTCTCCAAATCTGGTAGGGCAGGCTGCAACGGATAATTATACTTATAAGCTGACTAAGACAATACCAGCGAAAGTAGATAAATACGAAACAGAGAATGAGGTTTCATTCTATGTGAATGAAAGCGCAGCGGGCAATACTTCCAAGTATTTCATCATTAATCTGAATACATCAGCAGGAGTCAAGCGTTACGCCCTGTTCCAGGATTGGAAAACGATAGCTCGTAACGACCATCACATTCTGCCAATCTCATTAGATGATTACAAGTTGAAGTTTGATGTTCAGTCCTTCACTGCCATCGGTCTCTATCCATCCATAACAGATAACGGAACCACTCTTTCCTACACCTGTTATTATCCGGAAGAGGAATTCCATATCCAGCCAAAGGTAGTAAAGGGTGATGACACCGATGTGTCTGGAACCATCGATTATGCAAATGTAAAATGGGATCTGATTCAAGAAGACGGTATGGCTGATGCCGCAGCTGCTACAGCGAATGCCCAAAAGGTATTTAAAGGTCTTCCATCATGGGATAAGACCACCGGCTATTTTGAAGGTACCTTCAATGATGACAAAGCCGACAAGCAGAGTGCCCTCTATCAGGTCACAGTTCCTGTGCCTGGCAAAACCGGCAAGTCTCTAACATACAAGATACTTTTCACCAAGGATTTAAGCAGCTATGCTGCTCGTAAACATTATACACGTAAATACTATCGCTATGAATAAGATTAAAAACATATATCGTACTCTCATCCTCCTCCTTTCATTGGTTTTTATGCCAGTGGAAGGATGGGCTAGTGATGGATACTTGGTTGCAGAGAAAGCTAATTTATATTCAGCCATAACAAGTAGCAAATTGAAGTATGCTTGTTTTTATATTGAATATAATGGAACTAAATTTGACTTTTCTTCTTGGAATATAAAATCTGGCACAGTAGATGTTCCAAATACTCAATATGCAAATTGGATAGGATTTAAAAAAGAGGGAACGTATGTGTTTTATACAAAGCCAGATTGGGGTTATTCTTCTGAGGATAATTTTACTGTTTCTTTTAAGCCTAACGATGGAGTTAATATACATGGAACAAAATTAATCCTTCTCCTTTCTAACGATGCCAATCTCTTAACCGAAAAAGAGAATCTTGCTGGCGTCACAAAGATGGAATTTGATTTATATACAGAAGATGGCTTGAATTCTTCTGCGGTTAAGTATGGCAGTAACTCTGCTGACTTTTCAAAAGCAGAAAGTACTTCTATTATTCCAAAAGCAGCGACATCTACCAATGTAACTTTGCCTGATTTCAATGCAAAGTATTTGCGTTGGCAGTTATTTGAGTCTGAGACTGCTACAACTCCTGTCGCTACCATAACAGATATATTGAGTAATTCTTCATCAACAGTTAAAGGTTCTGATTTGATTTACTATCATGATACTAAAGTTGCTGATGATGCAGCCCGTACTGTATCTTTTGATTTCTCAAAACTTGCAACAGGAGCAGATGTAGAGAAATATGTCTTGAAATGTACCTGGGCAAATAATGATGCCAAGGTGGTAACATATAATGGAAATACCTATATTCTTCAGGAGCCAACTCTTAATGGTGAATATACCTTCAAGTTTGTAAAGCAAGAAACACTTGATGCGCTTCCTTTAGAGCTTTCTGCTGATAATGGAGCTGCTGTGCCTACTCATGATGTAGATGCAATATATAAAGACGGAAAACTCGAAGTAAGTTTGAAAGATGTAGTTCCTTATATCCTTTCTGATTTTGGCGTAGCTGATAAGAAGGATGTCAGCGACTTCTATATGCGTTGGGTATTGGCTGAAAAGGATGGAAAAATCATAAGCGCTAATTCTAATAATAGCGCTCTGGCTTTGCGCAAAACTTCTGATAGTGTGGGGTATTATACCTTGTTGTCAAAAGAGGGTTCTTCTTTATTGCCTAATGGATTGAATGTAACTTTCGAGTTGCCTTCCGGTTCTTCATGGTCTTCAGACATGAAGGTATATTGCTTGTTGACTAATGATCTCACTGGCCATGAAGCGAAATATGGCGTCATTACAAAAGAGCCATCAGCTTTCAAGAGCAAGATAAATGTAAAGCTCTATTCTCCAAATGATCTCCCTTTCAAACATTACGAGGGTATCGCCAATAAGAAGGGAGATTGGGATATGGTGAATGGCCATACCTATCAGAAGACTCATGAATGGGAGTATTATTACTATGTGGATGGAACAGAAAATCAGATTTTCTTATCCCTGCCTTTCGAATATGGTAATGATCTTGAACCTCGTGGTTATTTCCGTTGGTATGATTATAATACTGATCAAGAATCAGAACATCTTATAGCTTTTGGTGATGCGACACAAACTAAATTATTCAAGAAGGGAAATAGGGGATTATTCGCAAATAATATTGGTGCAAATCCTACTGAAAACATGATAGGTGTTTATTATAGTACTTCCCATGTTAACCCTTCATGGGAAGGGGAGACTATTGCCTGTGATGTAAGTAGATATGTTGATGGAATGGATGAGTCAAGGACTTATCTGCTCCATGAACCAACTTTGTCTATTCGTTACATTTTCCATATTCTTCCCAAAAAGAAGATTGCTGATGATATCATGGCTGCATTGTGCAATCATGATGATGGTGATTATACTTATGAAGATAATAAGAAGGTAACATTTGGTTATAAGGATGAAAACTCAGAAACAACATTGCGTTTGCAATTGCAAGATATTTCCCGATACTCATTTTATCCGATGACATCTGAGGGCTTGAAAAAGGTTGTATATAATAATGATATAACTGATGCTGATTTTGATAAGTCAAATTATGTCTCTGTTTCGAAATGGGGATATAATGTAGTATGGCGAATTTATGATATTACGAAAACAAAATATTGTGAGATAAAGAGTAGTGGTCGCTTTCTTGATTTAACTGAAAAAAATTTGAATGATGCTGATTGGTATAATTTAGAAGGTTCGGTTATTGATGCTAGCGAGAAGCCGGTTATAGATAAAGGTATTCCTGTATTTGTTGTAGCTTATTTGAAAGCTTCAGATACACAGATGTGTCCTGTAGCTAACTTTGATGTTCGATTCATGAATAATCATCCGATGACTAAAGCAGAGATAGTTGCTGAAGGTTTGAATAATAGACTGATTAGTTATCTTGATGAGCATTATAAAATGGCTGCCAAGCCAATTACATTTGATGATGATGATATTGAACAGACGGTGGCTGCTCCTACTAATCCTGATGACAACCAGGATCGATTACCATCTAAATGGGATCGTCGTGCTTATAGTTTCGTATATCGTGATTTGATTGACTACGATGCAACTAATTATGGTGGTTCGAATAAAATCGAAATCGGTCATTCTCCACTTCATGGAGATTATTGCTTGTATAAGTCAGCAAAACTTAGTGATGTTTCTACTTCTAGTCAAGGGTATCTTTGGTGGTATAATGAAGGTATTACGTTATATGATAAGACCTATGAGACGACCAATGGTTCTCAATATGGTCATTTTCTTTATGTGGATGCATCAAATGAAAGTAGAAAAATCGCAGCTTCTGATTTCACGGCAGATCTTTGTACAGGACAGCAGCTTATCTTCACAGCGGCAGTTGCTGACATGACTCATCAGAATGTCAAACCACAGATTATGTTTAAACTATTTGGCGTTAATAAAGATGTCAATGGTGAGATTGTTGATAAACATCTGATACATAGTTTTTCATCTGGTGATTTTAGTAATAATGTAGAAGGCTTGAAATCAGCGACTTGGTATCAGGTATACGGTAAGATTACTTTGCAAAAAGAATCAAATGTAGAGCAGTATTCTGATTTTCGGCTGGAGATAGATAATTACTGCAAGAATACTCAGGGTGCAGACTATGCCGTAGATGATATTCGTATATATCTTGCGCCAGCTAAGGTTCAGGTGCTCCAGGAAAAGCCAATTTGTGAAAACGCTACAACTGGAACCATCAAACTGAAGATACGTGCTATCCACGAGACATTGAATGCAATTTTGGGTCATCAAGATACCAAGATTTATTTCCGATTTGTGGACGAAGATGGTAAACCTGTTACTGATAATGGACTTTATTCATATACCTTAACGGATAAAAAGACAGGAACAAAGACGACTGTTCCTGGTACTGAATATGGTACTGTAAACGTATACGATTCAGAGGAAATCTGTAAGAACTTTGAAATCGGTGGTACTAATATGATAGAAGTAGACAGTGAAGGTGAAACCTATATTGTGATTAGCAATAAAGACTATCCTTTGACTATAGGTAAGAAGTATTATGTATCAGTATCTACAGGTAATCCTGCTGAGGGTAAGGCTAATTGGGGCTCACCAGCAGAAATCTGCTCGGTATATAGTAACTGGTTCGAAATGGTTAGCCAGCATCCAATCATTACTGATACTGATGGCAATATCGTAACGGATTATAAGATTCCTTGCGATCAAGCTGGCAACTATGAGGTTAAAATCAAGGGACAATTGACTACGGCTGACCCTCATAATGGTGGTAAGATAACATTGAATAAGGTCAAGTTCTACTGGTATCTTGATGGTAAAGATGATGCACATAAGTTGAGCGAAACAGCAAGTAATGAAATCACCATCAGCAAGGATAAGCTTCCTTTGGGTGAAACTCATACAATCTATATGAAGCCTGAGGGAACTCCGAATGTTGATGGCTATATTCCATACGAAATCAATGGTACAACCTATCTGTTGTGTACAGAAGCTATACCGGTAGATTTACGTGTGATGAAGGATGGTCCTAAGCTTAACTTCGGTTTCAATGATGTGGATTATCCATTCAATGATGGCAGTTATGAGGCATCGCTTCGTATTGGTTTGCCACAGCTGGAGAAGTTGAAGGCTTCTAATGGATATTTGAAGGTACCTCTTCATAGTGCTACGATGAGTGATGGAACAGTTATTACAGGATCTCTTACTTTCATTGATGACAGTGGTACTTCTGCTGACGCTTCGACAAAGGTGTATATTGCATCTACGAATGATCCTTTATGGGAAAAGAAGCTGAATACACAGGTTGCCACATTGGAGAATGCAGAGTTGCCAGCTTTTGATAAAACGACTCAGGCTACTCTCAACCTCAAGTTTGAAGATGCTGCAGTAGAGAATTTCCACGAGGGATATTACTATGTTCTCCGATTCGTTTACGAGAAGAGAGCTGCTGATGCAACTACCAACTGCCCTGGTGAGTCTTATCTCAAGCTGAAGATTGTACCGGAGTTCATTACCTGGACTCCTACTGCCGATGGCGGTATGAATGCCAACTGGAATAATGATGATAACTGGCATCGCTCATCATCTACAGAATTGTATGATGATAAGTATGAGGATTATCAGGCTTATGGTAGTGCATCCGGTATTACAGCAAAGGTGGAGATTCCTACGCTGAACAGCTATGTGCCAATGAAGTTTACCAAGGTAACTATCGGTAATCTGAATGGTTTGCCATTCCCTGACCTCGGTAACATCGTTTACCGTAGCACCAATGCCATCGCTACCAAGTTGACCAATGGCAAGGGTAATGAGGCTACGAAGTATATCCAGTACGACATCATGGCTTACTGGGATGAGGCAGATACTGAAAAGGGATTTGCGGAAGGCAATCTGAAGTGCGAGAAGTTCTATGGCAATACCTGTCATCAGATTTACTTCAAGCCTCAGGGCGAGCTTCGCGACCAGTGCTATCTGATATATGACAAGGCTTGGGTAGAAAAGGAGCTGGTGCCTAACAAGTGGTACACCATGGCTTCGCCTCTGCAGTATATCTATGCTGGTGATATGTATGTGCCAGCAAGCAATGGCCGACAGGAAACCAAGGCGTTTACGGATATCAAGTTTGATGATAAGGCTGCTGATGGTACTACTGCTGTGTATAGCCGAAGTAAGTATCCGGTTTATCAGAGAGCCTGGATGAAGAGTGGAGTAGAGGAGATTACACCTAATGATAATTATTCCGCTTCTCATTATCCTACTGGTGCTGTTACTGGTGATGTTGATATGAATCTCGGCTACTGGAGCCACGTATATAATAAGGTGGATGAGAGCTATGCCGCAGACGGAACCTTCGGTGGTTTCTCAATCAAGGCGGGTAATGCGCTCTTGCCGAAGGACAAGACTAAGAATGCGCTCCTCCGTTTGCCGAAGGAAGATACCAGCTATCAGTACTTCGATTATGATGGATCAACAACTTCTGGTGGTAAATCAGTAACTGTTGGTAAGAACAATGGTCATGGCAAGCTCCTCGTTGCTTTCAGTAACGATGAGAAGCATCTCGCAGAGAAGACTCAGAGTTTAGGAACTGATAACAACAGCGGTTTCTATCTTGTGGCCAATCCATATACCTGCTCTATCTCGATGGCTAAATTCTTCGAGGCTAATTCAGGTTTGCAGAAGGCAATTTGGATTGTAGAGAATGGCGAAGTGAAGGCGATTTCAAATACAGAATTGGATATGAAGAACTACGCTATCCAGCCTACCCAGTCGTTCTTTGTTAAGAAGAATGTTGGCGCTGCTATTAGAGAAGTAAGATTCACTTCTACGATGTGTGTTGACCGCACCATTACTCCTGGCCTGCTGATGGCATCTGACTATGTAAAGAGCATTGAAGCAACGACAGAGAATTCAAACGGCCAGATTTCAAAGGCACGCATCGCCTTGCGTCCGGAGGCTTCTGCCGACTATGATGACCAGGAGGATGTGGATCTCTTGTATGATCAGAACCTCAAGGATATTCCGCAGGTTTATACCGTTGCCGGCAACGAGGCGGTGGCTGTGAATGCTGTTCCTGAGTTGTCATGGATTCCGCTCGGCATCGTGAGCCAGCAGGCAGAAGAGGTTTCACTTACCCTGAAGGGTGTGAACAAGCTCGATGCTCCGGTTTATCTCTACGATGCTGCATCGGCAAGCTTTACAGAACTTCACGAAGGCGAGGCTGTGAAGGTGAAGGCGGGTGACCACGGAAGATACTTCCTAACCCAGACCCGTACCTCAACCGGCATCAACCGCATGGAGGCTGAAGAGCAGAGCGCACCGGTGAAGGTTTACTCACCAGCTGCAGGCATGATTGTTGTTTCTGCCTTGGGTGGTGAGAAGCTCGACAGGGTTCAGGTATTTACGATGGATGGCAAGATGGTTCACAGTTATCAGTTGCCTGACAAGCAGAGAATGATTCTCCGTGTTCCATCCGGCATTTACATTGTGAAGGCATCTACCCAGTCCTGTGCTCAGACTAAGGGTCAGAAGATTGCCGTAAGATAGTATATTCTAGTTTTTTAATATCAATAGGGAATTATAAAGAACCCAAAGGGGGGAGCCAAAGCGTTGGCTTCTCCCTTTTTTAGCTTTATACTTTACTTGCGAAACTTTACAAGGGAGTTTCGCAAGTCTCACTTATTTACAATAATGATAATGCATAGAGAGGTAGAATGGTAACATGCCTTACTGCATCGTGATCCTCCTTGTCTATATAATCAAACGCTCCAAAATTCTCTAGAGAGCACCGGAAGGCATTGGTGAGTTTCTTCTCTCTCATAAATAGCCAGAGACTCTTCATGCCGCCTTGTGTTCCAGATTTGATTTCAATAGGAGTAATCTTCATTTTATGAATCTCCAGATAGTCTATCTCTGCCACACTTTTCCCCTTCTGTTCCCAGAAGAACATCTTCTGACGTTGGATACACGGTTTGTTTCGCAAAATCTCAAGTCCTGCAACCATCTCCGTAAGTCCACCTTTGTTGACAAGTTCCTGAGGAGTACCAGCCAAAATGAGTTCTATAAGTTGCTGCGCCAGGTTGCCTTCCAACTGAAGCACGGCCAGCAGTAATCCGGAATCCAGAAACAGTACCTTCATGCTCTTCTCATCTGCCTCTGCATCCAGAGGAATACCATTGCCCGAGGTAGAGACTACAGGAGTTACGATACCTGCCAGGGTCAATAAACGGAGTGCCTCCCTAATCTGCGAACTTTGATAGTCGGCTGATATTTGCTTGAATGTCAACTTTTCACCTGCCTGATGGCAGACACCACGCATCGTAGTGCGCAACAGATCAGAATTGACTCTCTTCTTATATTTACTGAAATCATCTTCGTACGTCAGCACAATATCTTCCAGAATGTTCCTGCATCGGTTGAAGTCATGAGTACGTGTCCAGGCAAGCACAGATTCCGGCATACCTCCAACAAGCAGGTAAATACGGAAGTATTCCACGAGTTTATCATGGAAAGCCTGTTCTAGGGGACGATTTCCACAAGCTTCATTTCGCATTTTTACTAGCCCCTCTTCATTATTGGCATACAAGAATTCATCGAATGTCATCGGGTACATAAAGAGAGAATGAATTCTTCCTACTCCAAAAGTGGGAAGTTCCTGAAGTGTGAATTCAAGAAGTGAGCCTGCGGCGATGACATGCAGCTCAGGATAATCTTCCTTGAAAAACCGAAGAGCCATAATGGCCTCTGGGCATTCCTGTATTTCGTCAAGGAAGAGGAGCGTCTTGCCTGCTTCTACAGGGACATTGATGTAACTGCTGATCTTTTCAGCTATTGAACGCACATCAAGATCACCATGGAAAAAGGTTTTAATAGCTTTGCTGCGCTCAAAGTTCACTTCTGCAAAATACTTAAACTGCTTTCCAAAATGTTTAACTGCAGATGATTTTCCTACCTGTCGGGCACCACGAAGCAACAGCGGTTTTCGCATGGAATCTTCTTTCCATGCTATAAGCTGAGTATCTATATTTCTTTTTATATATTCTGTCATATCTATAATTGTTTGAATATCAGCAGCAAAGATAATTAAAATATTCAAATCCGAGAAATAATTTGCGCTAAAATATTCAAATCCGAGAAATAATTTGCGCTAAAATATCCAAATCCGAGAAATAACAGGCAAGTTTCGCAAGTGGTTCAGTCACTCATTCATAATAAACAGCGGTTTTCTCCGTTTTTATTTATTATGAAGAAAGTAAGTTATCTTATATATTTATGGCTGGTTTGCTGCCTGGGACTGCAAGCACAGAGCCGCCGCGAAATGGGAGGCATCTATTATGCTTATCCCGTAACGGATGCTGCCGGAACCGATTCTCCGGCAGTGAAGGCGCCTGCCGGTTTCTCACCTTATTATATCAGTCATTACGGGCGCCATGGCTCGCGATGGATGTCGAGGGATTCACGCTATCTCTGGATAGAAAAGCAGTTTGCTGATGACGGCAATCTTACTCCGCTCGGACTTCAGATTAAGAGTATCGTGAAGCGGATATGTGAGAATGCAAAGGGAAACGGCGGCAAACTGACCCGACTGGGTGAACTGCAGCACCAGGGCATTGCCCGACGCATGTATGCCCATTATCCACAAATCTTTGCTGCCGGCCATCAGGTAAAGGCACGCTCCAGCGTTTCCGACCGCTGTGCCAAGAGTATGCTCGCCTTTACTTCCCAGCTGCGGAATCTACAGCCCCAGCTGCATCTGGACGTGAAGACCGATTCTGCCGATATGGCTTGGATAGCCTACGAATCTCCCGAACTGAAGACGCTGAAGAAACGCACCAGGGTGAAGGCTCAGGTTTCGCTACGCCGGTTTCTGCAGCAGCTCTTCAAGAACACCTCAAAGATAGATGAACCCCTGAAACTGATGACCGAAATGTACGGACTCACCTCCTCCCTGCAGGATGTGGGCCTGAACTTTCCTGCCTATCCGCAGGAGATGGAAGACAGCCTGAATGCACTCTTTACCGATGCCGAATTCCGTGCCATCTATGAAGCCAACAATCTCCGCATGAACATCACCAACGGCAGTATGGCTACCAATGAAGAGATTCCGGCACGGAGCGCCATCTCGCTCTGGCAGAACATCGAAACCGAAGCCGATGCCGCCTTGCGTTCTTCCCAGTCATCAGCCACCCTCCGTTTCGGTCATGATACAGCCCTCTACCGGCTCCTTTCCCTTCTTTTTGATGCCACCTTGCCTCCTGCCGGTGCCCGTGAAGACGCCGACCAGGTAGTACTCGGTGCAGAGACAGACAGGATGGACCGCGTGGTTCCGATGGGTGCCAACCTGCAGATGATATTCTACAAGAACCGGAAGGATAGCGTGGTGGTGAAGTTCATGCTGAACGAAAGAGATATCATGCTTTCGCCTGTAGGACAGGTGATTTACGGCACTCATTATTATTCCTGGAAAGAATGGAAACAGGAGATGCACCAGCGTATCCACCAATTGGAACATGTGCGCCAGCTCTATGCCATCCAAACGATGGGAGGAGCGGGACAGGCAATTCCTGCCGTACTGGTTCCGAACGGCCAGAACTTCTGGACTCCCCAAACCCGGGATACCGAGCAGCCTTGTGTGACTCCTTATAATGATAAGGATACGCTGTTGCAGGGATTCCGGTGCAGCCATTGGCCGGGAGGTGGCGAGAAACGGGATTACGGCTCTTTCACCCTAGCTGCCTTGGGAGGCAAACTCCGTCTGCAGCCCACTCAGCGTGCCACCGCTTTCAGCCATCAGGACGAGGTATCGCATCCCCATTACTATAGTGTCCAGCTGAAGGATGAGCATCTGAAGGCTGAGATGACTGCCCTGAGCCATACCTCCATGCTCCGTGTTACGCCCGATAAGGACGAACTGGTTCATCTCGTTATCCAGCCCAATAATGATGACGGACAGGGGACCATCGAGATTGATACCGTGAACCATGTGGTTTATGCCTATAATCCGGCGCCTCATGTATATCAGGGGTGGGGAAAACCGGATGATTTCGGGGGACATTTCGTACTGGCTTATGATAAAGATGAGCTGATTGACTATGGTGTCTTTGATGAAGCGCAGGCGGAAAGAAAGGGACTGATGGTGACCTGCAAGCCGGGCATCGGAGTCTGGCTCACCTTCAGGGGAAAGACTGGAAAGGCGATGGAATGGATGTCGGCTACCTCCTTTACTTCGCACGACCAGGCGGTGACCAATCTCAATGCCGAAAACTATATGTACGGCGGTCTGGACTTCAACAGTATGATGGAGTATGCTGCCAATCTGTGGTGCGAACGTCTGCATACCATCGATGTGGAGAGTCAGGACACGGCGAAGGTGAACCGCTTTTATACCGCCCTGTACCGCAGTTCGTTTCTTCCCCATGAGTTGAGTGATGTCGGCGAACTGCAATATGGCGACTTTGCGATGTGGGATACCTACCGCGCACAGTTGCCTCTTTATCATCTTCTTACGCCGATGCTGTCGGGAGAGATGATGCAGTCTCTGGTAAAGATGTATCAGGATGGTGTCTGGATGCCTGTCTTTCCAACTGCCAACTGCGGGCAGAGGGAGATGCTGGGCGATGATGCCAGTATCGCGCTTGCCGATGCCTATGTCAAGGGCATCCGCAACTTTGATGCCGTGAAGGCTTACGAGGGAATGCGCATGAATGCCTTCTCTACTCCTTATCTTGCCAAGGATTACCGTTCCGGAAAGGGCCGCCGCTCCATCACTTCCTATATGACGAATGGTTATCTTCCGGTAGAGGAGGGGGCCGGTTCTGCTACCGCTTCCACCTCCCGAACCCTGGCGTATGCATACGATGACTTTGCCGTGGCGCAGATGGCAAAGCTGCTGCTTGATTCCTGCAAAGATACTACGCTCCGCCAGCAGTATCAGGATGATTACCAGGTACTGATGCGCCGTTCTGAGAATTGGCGCAACGTAATCAACCCGCTTTCGGGCTGGGATGACGGGAGATATGAGAATGGAAAATGGGCGGAAGATAAAGATCTGTTTTCAGGTAAGAGTAATATCCTGGGAGGTTCTGCCTGTCAGGATACCTGGTCGGTTCCGCAGAATATCGCCGGTCTGTTTGAGGTGATTCATGACAGCAAACCGATGGACAAGAAGGAGAAACTGATTGATAAAGAGGAGAAGAAGGAGAGAAAGGCGCATCCTCAAGTGGAGGTGCTGGTGAGCAACGGTAAGGTGATTTCCCGATTAGACAGGATGTTTGATAGGGGATGGTATCAGCACAGTTATTCGCCTTGCCATCATCTGGCATATCTCTATGCGGCAGCCGGTGCGCCGGAGAAGACGCAGGAAAGGGTGCATCAGATACTGGAAAATGACAGTTTTTCGGGTGAAGATGCAACAGGACAGCGTTCTGCCTGGCATATTTTCTCATCTTTAGGCTTCTATCCGGTATGTCCAGGTACACCTTTTTACTATATTGGTACGCCTGCTTTCGAGAAAGTTACGCTGAATCTGGAGAACGGAAAGCGCTTCGAAATCTCTGCACCAGCCAGTATATCAGGAAGTTATCGTGTAAAGTCATTAACACTCAATGGCAAGCCGCTGCATGATTTCCGCCTTTCTCATCAGC
>ERZ1035070.243-NODE-243-length-18657-cov-6.213310_pt1 | contig 18657 bp, 35 predicted proteins | sample MGYA00520603_ERZ1035070 | MGnify/ENA primary metagenome ERZ1035070 (study PRJEB33766, sample SAMN09781695) | gut metagenome | biome: gut microbiome | host: Homo sapiens | place: Madagascar | study: EMG produced TPA metagenomics assembly of the PRJNA485056 data set... | reverse complement strand
GCACTCATTTTTTGCAAACCGATTATTTGTTACTTAACAGGAATGCTCCATAAATCTTAATATTTCAGTTTACCTATCGAACATACTCATCTGTCCGGGTATGTCGTTGCTCTGCATCCACCATAAATATACTTCCTCTCCGCACGTCCACTTTGTGTTCTTTCCTCGGAATCTCCTCATTTCAAGCATCCGATCAAATGCTCTTATATACGCAGTTTTATATTTGGGGAAATCATATATTTCCCGTTCTCTCTGACATTTTTTTGCCAGAGGACAGGCTATACACCCAAGTCTATCGTATCCCCAGGAATACATCTCACAAACCGGTATATTTTCGCCATTGATAACGTTCCATATATCCACTGCTTTCCAGTCAATAATTGGATTAACTACAGTTTTAGCTTTCATCTGGCAGTTTTCAAATAACCGTCTCGTATCGTCATTGTCTGTTATAAGCATTTTTTCATCAGAAACACCTATGCTTTTATTCGCTGTCTTTCCGAGGACTTCAAATGCACTCCTACTGCTTCTCGCCGAGCTTTCTTCCCATCTAACACCAGTGGCAATCATCCGGTTCGCATTTCCACCTTCTTTCAATTCTGAACAGCAATACCGAACAACCCTCGTTGGTGGCATCAGCTTCATAGGAATCAAATTCCACATTGTCACTCGCTGTCCGTTTCCCTTATCATGATAATCTACAGTACACTTAACACCTTTCAATTCTAATCTTCTGAATGTTTCTCTTATATGGTAGACCGTAGGTGGCGCATCTACTGTGGTATGTGAATTGTGAACCTCAAACGGTATTCCGCTTTGCTCAAACACCCACAGTAATGCGTCCGAATCTTTTCCTCCCGAATACTCGCAAACAAGCGGTTTCCCATAATGTGATATGGACATTTCACTTGCCAGTCTCACACGATCTATTGATCTCTTAATAAAATCTTCCAACACACCACACTACATTTATCCGTGTGGTAAATTTACAATCTGCCTTGTAGTCTTTGGGAGTTATTACCGCTTGCCGTTAGCATTTTCTGGGGCGATACCTAAGCAGCGTGTTAATAGCTGCTATTTCTCAGGCGAACCATGACATTCCATTCTGGCATTTATCAATTTTTACAACCCGGATTCTGATTCCGGGAAACCTCGTTTCACGAGGATAAGTGTTATTCCTTTCTTCTATCTATCACTACTTGCTCCTTTGCTAAATCCTAAGTTAGCCTATCTATTTTCTTTGCTATTGCCCTTATATTATCGAGTACATGATCGCAGCATTTCCAGATAAGCCAACTACAATCTCCGTCATTTTCAGCATTCATTACTTGTGTTATTATGGATATATGTTCATCTGGTAATCTTTCGACTATTGAATCCCATTTAGTAGAGTCAATCCACCTTTTAAATCTTGGCTGATAATATCTGACTTCTTCATTTTTTACTTTCATGTATTCTCCTAAGTTACATCATTTCTTCAACAGCTCACCTGTTCCGTTTGCAGATTCGTTTAAATGCATGGGTTTTATGTTTAATCTTTTGCAGAGCAAATTCAGTGCGCTACAAGATCCGCTATCAAACGCATCATGTCCTTTGGTGTTATAGATTTTTGCAATCTCCTTTGCTACCTTTTTCTTGCTGATAAATCCGAAATTTTTCATGTTTAATTGTCCTCGCTTTCTTTATTTGTTCAACTACCGAATTTTCCTCGGTAGTTCATTTGCCCAACTAGTAAAGAAAATTTACCAGTTCGATTTTGAGTTCCCAAGCAACAACTCAAATATCAATTTCACTTTTTAGTTCCTGATTTTACTTTCTTCCAAGGATTTCAAATCAGCCTGTCATTATGCTGCCTGCGGTCTGTGTCAGCGGATCCACTGGCGGCTCCATGATTACTCCTGCTTCTGTGAGCAACGCATGGGACCATTCCCTGACGGTGGTCTTGTCCTGCTGATATGACAGTAACAGCTCATTCATGTATTCTTCGACCCGGGTCAGCCGGTCTTTGCCGAATCCGTACTCATCCATCAGCGCCGTGAAGAAAAACAGCATATACCTTGTAGCCTGCTCATTGATGATGTTCTGTGGTCCGATCTGTTGCCTATCAAGCCAGTACTGATAGGACCCCTTCCGGGCAGTGATGTCATCCTCGGTATAGGCTTTATATTCAATGGACCATCCAGTCTTATCCATCAGGCGCTGGCTAATCTCCTTCAGGTCGATCTTGCCCGCGGACCAGTCCGCTTCCATTTCATTTACCTTATTCGCCAGCCGGGAGATCCGCTGCCGAAGAACGGCTCTACATAGCTGTGATGTTCCGGTATCAGTTCCACTAGCCGGGCTGCAATATTCCACTTACTTCCCGGATATTTCAATACTGTTCTCATTTATTATCAAAGGAGACCGCATATGCTTCACTCTGCGCAGAGTCTCGGCTCCTTTCTTGATTTATTTAACTACTTTATCCATCTGTTCCTTGTACTGTCTGCCTGCCATCTGCACCAGGTAATGCTGTAAGGCCTGCTCTACGCTGATACGGTGCTTTACGCAATATCGGTCAACGTAACGTTTAAAGTCCTCATTCTGCTCGTACAGGGCAGTGTAATTAATGTGTTCCATCTGCATCACCTACCTTTATTTCCATTTCCCGTCATACGGTATGCGTTCTCCGCTTTTTGATTTTGCCCTGTCAATAAGCAAATCAGCATTGCCGCCTGCCTTTACGATCTCAATTGCATCATCAAGTAACACCTTTTCCCCATCCTTATCAATGAATAAAGTGATGTTATATTTCAACTGCTCCGTAACCTTGTCCGGGTCGTAAAGTCTGCTCTCTGCGAATGCCTTTTCCATCATCTCTGCGGTTTCCCACTCATAGTTACCACAGCAGGTACACATATCCGCAAGACAACGCTGAAAGAACTCTGCAAATCTGTCTGTGTTATAGTCCACTTCAAATTCCTTTGGAATATCAATCAGTATTTTCATCATTTGCTCTCCTCCGGCTTCTCGCACCGTTCAAACGATATCACCCAAACCCACGGATTAGCATCCAAGCCGTAGCGTTCAAGGTCGGATTTTTTTATAGTGCTGCTCCAAATCTCAATAAAATGCTCTCTGGCTGTATGTATGCGATCATATTCATTCTCCGGGCTGTGGATAAACCCTCTGTTATCTATTGCTCCTTCTGCCTTTGCTCCGTCCTCGGTAATCTCCTGCAACCGCTCCACTCTCACATCCGTAACCTTAAGCCAGATACGTGCCGCTTCTTTCGGCATGTGGATTGATGGCTTCCATTTTGTAATATCTGCAATATCATTTCTCTGCCAACTCTCGAAGTAATAATATCCATTTGGCGCCTTTTTCCATGTTTCTCTGACATAGAGGATGTCGCCCGGCTCGCAAGGCAACTTAAAAAATTTCTCTCCATACCAATCTGCAAATGTACCTCTACACGATATGTACCCTTTAGGTGTAAAAGCGGTATATCCCCATACTGCATCATCAGGAATAAAGCCTTTTACAATTCTTCTCGTTGCATCTTTTCTCCCGTCTAGAATTGCCCGAACCATTTCTGTGTTGAATAAAATCGGTTTAATTGCCATCATCACCATCACTCCAATCTAATTTCTGACCACAATTCGGACAATAATCATAGCTGTCATAATTGACCTCGTAATGCTGACCGCAACAAGGACAAATCCATGTATCATATACAAGCTGTCCATCTGAGTATCCATCTCCCTCGTAATCAGGTTTCTTTGCTGTCTGCTTCTCCACAGCTTCATGGCATTCCTCCACCGTGCCGACCTGACGGTACCGCTGTACCTCTTCCAGTGCCTTGATTGCCATTTCCACCGCTTTATCCAATAGTGGATGCGGTCGGTTGTCATGGTGGTGTACATCGAAATGGTCTATGATTCTTGCTATTGCTTCATTCTCCGTCATGGCTACTCCTCTTTAACTCCATTTAAACTCCTCACAAGGTCTCATTCTTCGCTGGTTCTTGCCCCTTTTATCGCATATCCCCCAACCACCGTAATTACAATCTTCGCAAGTGATCGGATATTGATTTAAATTTTCCTCAATGCATTTCTTGCACTGGTAAGAATTTTGATTATACTCATACCGACAATTACGATTCTTGCGTTTGCATGTCGCCATATTACTCCTCCAACAATTCATGATTGTCAAATACGTTACCGACAACCTCATAAATACAATCACTGCTTATACGTGGCTTTGATAATCCATACTCATTACTTGTCCGATAAAATCCGGCATAATTTTCATCCCAAAGCACAGTGCCGGTGCAATAGCTTTCCGGATGTGCTTCATCATTGTAATGCTTAACAATATCATTCTCCCAAATCAGATTACCGTTCTTGTCCTTAAGTCCGGTACACTGGCAGATGGTAGATGCATCTACAACACAACGACAGAAGAAATCCAAACTATCCGTTGCGTAGAAAAAATAACTTTCGTTACCCTTTTCTGTGCAAAATGGGTATAACAGATATCCTAGCACCCATTCTCCGTTATCAAGTCTCTTTGCCCTGAATAAATATCTATACTGCATCATCATTCCTCGCTTTCTTCATTCCGTACCTTCCATTTCTGCCAGCTTGGCTTCGGTTTCCACTTCTGACAAGAATACCGTCTTGCCGATCATTGACAATAAGATCGTAAAATTTTTCTCACACTCTACATAATCGCTATCTGGTCCGGTCTCATTGTCAATCCATTCATGTAACCACTTTGCCTTAACCGCAATCTTCATCCAGTTTCTTTTTGCAAAGCGGAACGAAACAATTCGTGCCGGAAAATATAATTGAATCTTATGGCCAATGTCCTCATAGCACTCCATATCCTCTATTGGAAGTATCGTGCTGTCTACATAAACGGTATCTCCCACCTTGCACGGCAACCGCAGGAGCAATCCCTGTTCCTCTAAGTCCTCATATTTTCCCAGTTTTTCAAGTAGCAAACCCTTATACTGATAAGAGTTTTCTCCACATGGCAAATTATCCGCAGCTCCATGTGTTCCGTCACTGTATGTTTTTGTCAGTCTCTCCATCCTTGCTCCTTTCCGCAATCCTCGGTCTCTCTGCCATCACCGGGTAACTGCAGTCATACGGCTTCGTGCGTCCGATGCGGATTGCCTGTACGCTGGGATGTTTCTGCATGTCATACAGTTCATCCTCATCGTAAAATCTTTCACTCATGTACCGATGCCCTCTCTTCTCCATATTTTCCAATCATCAGCAGTGTAACCGATAAATCTGCATATTCCTTTTCCAGCGCCTTTAATTGCCCATCTATCTCATCCATACGGTTTACGACATACTCTTCAAAGGATGCCAGGTTGTCCACCGCCTTGACCGTTTCCTGCTGTTCCTTTGGTTGTGCCGGAGCTGGATGTTTAGGGGTTATGCTGTCAGCGACAATCTCCAAAATTTGGGATTTAGGGCAGGCATTGAGATCTGCAAGGATCTGTATCTGCGTTGCCTTATGTTTGGCTTGCTTATATCTCCGGATAATCTCCTCATTTGACATTTCCATCAGACCACCTCCGCTATCTGCCCCAGATTGGTCAGATCAAGCCTTGTCCCATCCCGAAACTCCATGTATGACCCATCAGCATTTACTGTGTAACCGTAGATTTCATGGATTGTATCCGGGTAATCATCTTCAAGCTGTACTCTGGATCCGATCGGCAGCTTATGTATCATGGCTACCGCCACATTAAGTTTTCCCATTATTATCACCTTTCAAATTGCAAGCCATCTCACGCTCAACCTGTTCATAGTCGTATTCGTTCTGTTGGAACTGGTTGAATCGATTCTTTTCTTTCTTTTTACCTTTCTTCCCTTTTTCTATTGTTGGGAACTGCTCGGGAATAGCTTGGGAACTGTTTGGGATTTTGCTTGGGACAAATTGGTAAGCATCATAATTTTTCACCGTAAATATGGTAAATTTTGAGTATGCCTGCTTGGTAATCTCCTTGGTAGAAATCAGATGTTTTACCGCTGTCCTCACTTCATCCACTGTGAGTTGTGTCTCTTCCGCCAGCTTTCCGAAAGAGGAGACAAAGGATCCCCTCGGAATGTGTTTTCCCTTGAACTCCCCATCCTTCCAGTTTGCCTTCAAAAGCATGTGAATGAACAACCTGCAAGTATTGATATCTCCATACCATTCCCAGTCCAAAATTTTTCGATTAAGCCGAATGTACGATGTGTTGCTCATAGGCATCACCCTACACCGAGCAATTCCAAAATTTTCTTTCCAGCTTCCTCCGGGCGGCAGAACTGAAATTCAACACCGTACTTAAGTTGCATGGTCAGGCAGGTTTTTGCCAGTCGCTCCCCTGTCATTGCATAAGGATATTTCTGCACCTTCTTATACCGCGGTCTACCATTCTTCCATGTGCCGATCACTTCCCGGCTATTAACCCAGATATCCAATCTCGGATTTCTCCACCGAAACAGATCATCAACCGACTGGACACCTTCCTCGTTATCTACCAGCACAATGAGCTGTATCCCGCTGTTCTGCGCCCGTTTCAGTCCCCGATGGAAGAATCCCCGTCTCTTAACATAAAGCAGCTGAAATTCGCTTATAGCACGCTCCGGGATCCCATTCTTGAAGCAGATATCATTGATCTCTTTTTCCGGAAACCTGTCTGTGTCATCCGTCCAGATAATGTTCAAAATCTCACTGGGGAGAATACCGAACAAACGATACTCCACAAAAATATTGTCTATCTCTGCTTCCAGTTCTTTCTTGGTGATGGTCTTCACCTGGATATCTCCGATCAGTTCCTGTATGTCTTTCTTGGTATCAACGCACACGCTCTGATCCGCTGGGAGGGTATAGTCACCGCAGTACAGTGCAGTACGGTTCCAGTGTATGTCTGCTGCCCGAAAGTACTTATGTTTGGTCTCATGTTTCTTTTCTTGCTGTCTGCTGTCCTCCAGTATCATCTGCATCACTATCACCTACCCTTCTTTCATAGTGCCGCTCACCCTCTAAGAACTTCTCCCGGCTCTGCTGGTCCTTCAGAAGTCGTTTCATCGATCCGATAAACGCCCGGTTATTCTTATCCGTGAAAAACTTTGCAATATGTTCCGTCTCCATCGCCCGATCTTTTGCCTCCCGTCGGGCAACCTGATTGTTATGCATCTTCGTTGCAACTCTATTCCGTGCATTTCTATCTTTGGCAAATTCCATATCATGGAGGTAATCTATGTTCTTCTGGCTGCAAGTTTCAACCGTCTTGGTACATTCCATATGCTCTACATTCATGTGTTCCAAAAACGAAAGAAAACCAGAGATTACCTCCGAAGGTTTTTGCTTCTTCATGCCACACCTCCTAATTAAAAGGCAGTTCTTCGTCGATGCCGTCAGGAATGTTCATGAATCCATCATTTGCAGTTCCAGGATGCTGACCGATGTAGCCATCATTGTTATTGCCACCGCTGGAAGCATTCTTACTCTCTGCAAACTCTACGTTCTCGACTACTACATCCGTGGTGTACACACGCTGTCCTTCTTTATTGGTATAGCTGCCAGTCTGAATGCGTCCTTCCACAACGAACTTAGTTCCCTTGTAGCCGTATTTCTCGATGAACTCACCGGTCTTGCCGAACGCTATACAATTAATAAAATCCGCATTTGGCTCACCGTCACGCTTGTATCTTCTATCTACTGCAAGGGAAAAGCGGGCGATTGCCGTTGCGGTAGCTCCCTGTGAATATTTAATTTCGGGATCTCTGGTTAATCTTCCCATGAGGATTACTTTGTTCATATCTTCCTTTCCGCGCCCCGCCCGCAGGCAGGGCACTCACAAATCAATAGTGCTTTATGAAATTACAGTGAACTGCGGAAATTCGCTTAATTCGAACTGCAGATAGTTCTTGATTTTGTTCATTGCTACATTTTTCCATGCTCCACCATCTGCCTCAAACAGTGCGCAGACGATTCCTCGTTCATCCCTCATACGGAAAATAAACTCTGATACGGGCTGCTCAATCTCAATAAAAGTCCGATAAGGTCTTAATTTTACGGGATTAGGCACAACGGCATCTGTTTTTGATGCAATTCCCTGCCTTACCGTTGCTTTCTGAGTGACGCCATCATCCCCATATTCAGCAACACTGCCCTGCTCCACAGTTCCCGCAAATTTGAGTAAAAGTGCTTTATCTGTTTGCGGGTCGTCAATAAATTTAGCCTGCACATTGATGCAGAAACTTTCGTGGTCAATAAATCGCTCATAACCAAATGTTGGCGTGACCGCTTTGACAACAACGATATCTTCCCTTTTCCTCTGCTCATTTAACTGGGAAAACAATCGCACTTCTTCCGGGCTTACCACCTGGATAATCATTTTGGCTGCCATGGTATCAATGTTAGCCTTGATGTAATCAACAAGACTTGTAAGCGTATTCATTTCAATAGCACGAGCCATCGGAATATACTTGTCAATCCGGTACAATTCCTTATCAGAATATGTATCGCCATGAATGGTATGCTCTTTTGCCTCGCCCAAACCTACAATATACTGCAATGCCTCTTTAATCATCTTTCCACCTCTCTGCTTATAAAGCAGCCTTTCTTAAATCAACAACTTTATTTTTAGTTTCGATAATTTCTCCAGTTTCAGTGTCAACCATATTTCCGTCAATTTCCTGCGCATTATCACCGTAATCATCCAATGACATTTGACCTTTACACTGGCTTCCATATTCCTGTGCAAACACCTCTCCAGATTTAATGTCTTTTCCTATTGTCATCCTTGTCGCAATAGGCTTTACCGGTGCAAGTTTTGGAACAACAGAAACATTTACTGATGTATCATTTCTATCCTCATTCTGCTCGAATGTAACTTCTATAGAAATTTTTCTTTTGTTCTTCCATGGCGTATTGGGGTCCATCAGATTAGATAAAACCTTTTCGATGGCATCATCAAATTTCTCCTGCAATGCACCGCCTGCAAATTCTTCCAGATTTACTTTACTCATACAAACTCCTTTCCTAGAACGGGCAGAGGTCTAAATTAACCTCTAAACCTTTCTCCGCAACATAAACATCTGCTCCATATTTAATTGTTTCTTCTGTCTTTTGTTTGAATAGTGCGGGATCTCCGCATTTATCTGATAAGTGAATTAGAACGACATTTCTCAATGCCGTATTATCGTTAGTAGAAATGAAGTCAAGCGCCGTTGGCAGGCTCATGTGACCTCGTAAGCGGTGCTCGTAGTTAGGCTCGTCCCGGTCTACGAACTGCATATCATAGTTGGCTTCACAAAGAATGTGATTGACGCCTTTAAACCGCCAACGGACATATTCGGTGTCTGTGGCATACACCAAACTGCCTATATCCGGGTGCATGATGCAGAATCCATAGCACGGACATTCTGAACCGTCTCCGTTGTTATGTAACCACCTGCCGGACTTATCTTGGTTTTCAAAAGCCATCACTCTGAATTGTGAATTGTCAAATTCTAGACTGCTTCCATCCAGTTTGAACGGCTCAAATACCGGAATGCCAGCCCTCACATACTCAAACCAGTACTTCCGGTGGTCACTGTGATCATGGGTAATAAGCACAGCCTTAATTTTCATCACGTTGAAATTCAACGCTTTCTTGACTTCTATGAAAGGCAATCCAGCTTCGATTATCAAAGCTTCACTATCATTCTCCAGAATGTAGCAGTTGCCGGATGAACCAGAACCTAAAACTTTAAGTTTCATTGCTTTCTCCAATCTCTGAAAACTTTGTATAAATCCTATTTTCTGCATAATAGAGGTTATAATCGCACTGCTCGATATACCACCACAATTTTTTATGTCCTAATCTCAATATGTCCTGCCAATAATCAGTAACCTCATATCCTTTATCAACAAGCTGCCTGAAGCTCAACTCATCAATCTCTTTGCTATCATCTACAAACATTGCGATATTCATGATCTGATCAAGTGTGAAATCTTTTGTCACCACATATACCACTCGAACAATCTCATCTCCGGTTCTGTGAACATGCTTCAACTGTTCGAAAGTGTTTGGATGATATACCACTCTTTTGCAATCGTAGAACGGAAATGTACTTTCATCTGTCATATAACTCGTGTGCATCTCTACCGGTACTCCGAGTGGATTAACCATCTTAAACAGCTTTCTATACCAATCAACATGTTTTTCATATTCATACAGCGGATCACCTCCGCCAGAAATAGAAATAATATTTCTACGTGTTTCTTTTAAAAAACATGGGCAGCTTATCAAGGCCACCAAGCGTTGTTTTTGGCACTTTAATACCGTTTTCTCTGACGATGCAATACGGACACTTGCCGTGACATCCAAAGTTCGTAATGATGCTTAAATATTTTTCCATAGGCTACTCCAATTCTTCCTCTGCCGGAAACTGAAATGCCCCATACACGGCCTTGATCATTTTATCTGGAAATACGTTGGAAACAGCCTTTGGAATCTCCTTGGTAATTTGTAGCTGATTGTGCGACAAGTACGCATATTTCAGCTCACTCATGGCTTTCTGTGCTTTTTCTTCCGTAGAATATTTAGCAGCAACCATATCACCAACAAGGTGTTCTACCCCTGTGAGATTCTTATTCAGAAAGTAAATTTCATCCTTAAATCTCTGAATAATCACCTGTTCATACGGCATATCAAGAGTGCCGTCCTGACTAATTACCCTCATTTTGTTTTCCTTCCTTTCCGCTTCATTTTTCCCATGCTATTAATAATTCTCGAAACATAGGACTGTGAAATTCCAAGTGCTTTGGATATTTCAGATTGCGTTCTATTCTCGATAAAGAACATGGTGAAAATATGTTTTTCCATTGATTCCAACCTTTCAAAAATCTGCTGAGCAAGCATGGAATTCACTACATTTTCTTCATAATCTTTGCCGTCTGGAATCATTTCCGCATAGGGAACGCACTCTCCATTTCCGGTGTCCGCATTATCATCCAGCGAAAATGCTACTTTTACTGACCTTTTGCTTTTGCGAAATACCAAAAGCAGTTCATTTCTCACAATCGGAAATGCATAGGTCGAAAATGAATATCCCCTAGAAGCATCAAAGGTATTTATAGCCTTTAGAAGTCCGATGATTCCAGTCTGAAACATATCTTCGTCAGTCAAAGGAATGCTTAAATTCTTCATCACCGAAAAAACAATCCCATGGTTACTAAGAATCATTTGTTCTTTGGCATAATCCGAAGGGCATGTGTTCCATAATTGCAGTGCTTCCTGCTTGCTCAATTCAGATTTTGGAATGTTCATACCGACCTCCTACTTAATCTCAATCTCCGGGACCAGCCGCCGCGGGTAAAACACTAATTCATAATGGTACTTGTCCGTCGATTTCGGCTCCACCTGCTCCATCACATAGCAGGTCCAGTCATTCAGATAAATATAGTCCTTATAGTACTGATCCTCTCCGGTCTTAAACGTGACCACTAACTAGTTGGAAGAATTATTACCAAGTGACATATACCCTTCCGCCTGCATCATGATTGTGTCTGTCCTGGCATTGGTTACCGTGATCCTGCGGTACACGTTGAACTCGTCAGCTTCTTTATTGAGATTGTAATTCACGGTATCAGCGGTGCTGCAACTGCACATACAGAGAGCCATCACAAACATAAGTACCAGTGCGATTGCTGTTTTATATATTTTCTTCATAGTCCTCATCCTCCTACTTCATAAAATCCGGCATATCTGCATCTTCGACTACATCCGCATCTGCCCGTTCCATTTCAACTGTTTTAGGTTCCTCCACGAATTCTGCAGTATTCTGCTGCTCAACAGCAAAATCCTCAGAGTTGGCATTCTGCGCTACATCATAATTCACATCCAGCACAGTTCTGTCTTCGTTTTCCGCAGCTTCTACATTGTCGTAAGCATCATTCAGCATCTGGGTGCCATATGTGCGGATAATATACTTCAATGCACGATTCTTAACCGTTTTCATTGCCATCTGATCTGTGAATTTCTGATGTGTTCCGGATCCGTTTTCCTTATATCCGAATCCCTGTTTCCATGCCTGCTTAATCATGGAAATATTCATCAACTCAACATACTGGTCGCCATCATCCATCGTCACGATTGCGTATGCCCCGATAATCTTGTCAATATTGATGTTCATGAAATCCTGCGTATGGGAATCAATCACAATCCGGGCATTCTCAATATGATATTTGAATTCATCCCCCTCATAGATGCACATAGCATCAATGTTCTTCATGCCGTAATTTCGTGCCACACAGGTGTTACCATAAACAGATACCTGGCACTGCAACTTTCCACCATAGGCTACCGGATAGCACTGCTTTTTCTGCATGGATAATCCCATCGTAACCATATCCATAAGAGTATTTGCGATAGATACCTGTGAACAACTTTCAAGTACACATTTTTTATTGTTATCCTGTGTCTCCTTCAAAATGAGATATGCACCCATTAACTCGTTGGCATAGTTATATCCCTTAGGAAAAGTAAGACCAAACTTCTCCTTTTGCTGCAACTGTACAACCAAACCATCCACAAATGCGTTATTCACAACAAGACTGGCCTGCTGTTTTCCCTGTGCTGCTACTTCCTGCTTCTTCTCTGCTGCCATCTCTTATTCCTCACTTTCCTTTTCTGCAGGCGGGTTCATGAATCCCATGTCCACCTTAACCTCTGCCTTATAGATCTCTTTGATGCTCCGGGGCATAATGTGAAATCTCACACCGGTTCCTACAATCTTGCTGTCAAACATCAATGCGCCCTTCTTGCCAATTCCCATGAATACGCCGGTGCAGCACCGGTCTTCCAGGTTGAACACCACCGTGTCTCCCCTCTCGATCTTCTTCCCATCCGTAGTCATAACGGAAATGGTTGTCTCCTTTACAAGTTCCATTACTTATCCTCACTTTCTCCGTTTTTTACGGGTTCAAATTCATAAACGCTATTAATGGTTTCAACAACGATTTTTCCATTCTCATCAGCAGAATGATAGATAACCCGGCTTGTTCTTAATACCATGCCCGAATAATCCGAACCATCCGCATTCCGAATGTATTCAATAAACATCGGCATTAAAGTATGCGGATTAGGTTTTTTAATGATTCTTCCGATTCTCAGCGGATATCTGCCATCGCTTCTCGTCTGTTGCGTTATTCTATCCCGAATATCAACAATACGATATTCCTCATACTTCCTTACAGCCGCCACCTTATCGGAGCCGTAAGTTTCCACCCATGCCATATCCACCGATTCATCCGTAACCGTCAGCTTTGCACCATTGGCAGTTACTACCGTGTCCCCGGCCTTTACATCATCTACGGTGCGGTATGTATAACTCCGGGAGCCGCTGGAAAACTTTGCCTTGATATAGTTCATCCTACACACCCTCCACTTTCAACTGCTTGTCCTCTGTTACTGTCAGAAGAATCAACTGCGTATCTACCGCCGGAATGTATTCATCGTTCAAGCTTTCAGCACCATCAAGGAAGATGGGAACATACATATCGAAGAACTTCTGGAAGCTATTACAGATATCCAACTTCGCCTGTATCTCTCTGCCGGTGTTGGTGGTGACTCCGAACTCCTTCCCATCCACCATAGGTACGCAGACTTCCTTGTATTCACCATTCTTCTGGTAGTCAAACAACTTCCAGCTGACAATACCGAAATGCTGGTTGATTTCCTCTACAAGCAGCGCATTTTTGCGCTTGGAGACCTCTTTCAACTGGTGGAGAATCTTCTCTGCATCTGCCTTTACTTGCTCATACTCACGCTGCTTATGCTGCATATCCGCAATCTGCTCATCAATACGGATATTATTGGCAGCCTGTGCAATGATCTTGTTGATCCCTTCCAACTGCGATTTCAGATCTTCCTTTTCTATTTTGAGGGATGCTACGATTTCCGCATCATCGGAAGCCCGTAATCTTTCGATCTCTGCCAACACCTCATTGTGTCTCGCCTTCAGCTTCACATATTCTTCATTCTGTGTGTAATCGGCTTCCTTGGGAAGTTCAGACAACTGTTTGGAAAGTTCTTCCTTGCGTGCAGCAGCAACCTTCTCCTGCTCTTTCAGATCATCAATTACCGCCTGCAAATCTGTGTTCTTCTTTGTCAGTTCATCGATCAGATTTTTCTTTGCGGTGCCCTTTGACTTGATTTCTTCTAGATTGGATTTTTTCTGAGTAATGAAGTTGTTCTTGGCATCTGCCAATCTCTGTGCGGCATCTACTCTTGCTTTTTCTTTCCGACTTTCAAAATCTGCCTTTAACTGTTCGATTTTATCAGCCGGAAGAGTCTGACCACATAAGGAACAAACCGTACTGTTTTCATCGAATACCCACTCGGATTCATCAAAGAGATACGGCGTTTCATCAAATACCTTGACTTTCTCGGCATTGTACTGCTCTCCCAGCTTCTTCCGCTCTACATCCGCATCGACAATAGTTTGGATGTTGTCGGCAATCTGCCCCTCTGTCTTTGAAATGTTCTTCCGAATATTCTCCGCGACAGGATTATAATTCTCTAAGCTATTTTCCAGTTCTCTACGCTTTGCAGAAAGTTCTCTGCTCATATTCTGCGTAATGACAGACATATCAAACTGCAACTGCATTTCTTCCTGACGTAGACTTTCTACTGCATTACCAGCACCGACGATCTTCTGATCCACCTCGGTGATCTTCCGTTCCAACTCTGCCTTGGCAAGCTCCTGTTCTGCCACATCCACATCAACCTTGGCTTTCTCTAAACCGATGATCTGATTCGGAATTGCATCCAACTGCTCAACTGCTTTCTTCTTGGAAGCGTTATTCATGGCTTCGATTTCTTCAAACTTATAGGATTTAAGCAGTTTTGCTACATCCGCAGTATCTTTGTTCATGTGCGCAATCTCTATATTGGTTTTAGAATGAGACATAGCAAATAAGTATTTACGCATATTATCCTGTTTATTTTTCTGTGATAAATCTTTTGTAAATACATCCGGATGGGAGCACACAAGAAAGTTATCAAATGACAAGCCCAATTCTTCCAAATCAGCCTTGAAGTCTCGTTCTGTCTTAGGCACGCTGTTGATCTCATATGTATTGGTAAGTGTCACCTTAGAGATCCCGTTTGCGTCCGGTTTACTTACCTTACGCTTCTGCATCTTTGCAATGGTGATTTCCTTGCTGTCCACATCCAAAACCGCCGTAACCGTAGGTACACACTCTTCCACATCATCCGGGCGGATATTGGGATTGCTGACCAGTTCATAACTTTTATCTGTCAACAGCCAGAACCACGCTGTCGCAATCGTAGTCTTTCCAAGCCGGTTCATGCCGCTCACTCTGGTGGTCTTACCAAACTCATAGGTTTTATCCTTTGTCCCCTTGAAATTTTCAAGATGTAATGATTTCAGTGCGGCTTTCATTTATGCTTCTCCTTCCTCTTCCTGCTGTTTTAACCTGATATACAATAAGTGCAGCTGGCTACCGTTCGTAGTACATTCAAACGACAAATACTTTTTCACCGCTTCCAGATATCCTTTGGTAAGTGTAACTTCGAAAGCGTGTCTAATGGATCGTTCCACGTTCTGCGGTTTCACACCGTTTATTTCTCCGATTTTGTAATAGAGTACAGTTGTCTTTCCATTTCTCCACTCTTTTTCTTCAAATAGGCACATTGCATCCACAATGTACTGAAAGCCTTTAATATCGGCCGGCATACCCATTTCCACAAGTGCATTAATCGCTCTGTTCTTCATCTGTAATTACCTCCAATTTCATAATAGACACTTCATATGCTGTCCTAAATTCTTGTGTATTTTCATCCAGTTTCTTCAGGTATTCCCGACTCTGCACACGGCCATATAGCTTAACGTGGCATCCTACTTCCAAACTATCTGCATACCGTGCATTTCTTCCCCAGCAGATGCAGGGGATGTAATCGGACTTGCCATAGGGTCGGTTCACGGCCAACAGCAGATCGGCAATTTCTCTTCCCAGTGGAGTTTTTCTGTACCCAGGGTTCTTGCAAAGATAGCCGTCTAAGAAAATTTCATTCTTATTGAAGATCTCCTCGCCACCATAAATTTCAGTAGCAAAGACCTGCACACGGAGCTTATTCTTAATACCGTTATGCTCATTAAAAGATCTGAACTGGCCCTCTACACTAAGCTGATCACCTGCTTTGATTTCTTTTACAGGAAACAGTCTGTTTGACACCATAACCGGCACATGATCTACAATGCCGCTTTCTCTCTTACATCCAATGGAAAATGTATAGAATTTTTCACCAAACTTCTCATGGCTGAACTGGCAGTCACCTTCCACTATTCCCTCCACAACTACTCTATTGTTATCTCTGTTAATGTTGTTATCCATTTGCATTTCCTTTCTCTTTGTGCTAAAATTGGCACAAAAGTAGCGTTATAGTTACTTTGTTTCTTGAAAGCACCTTCTGATTTAGCGGTCGTGGGTGCTTTCTTTATTTGCGTAAATTCCCGGCTCACTGGCATGAATACCAGTATCGTCAACATATAATGCTCCGATTGCTACCAGTGCCTTGATTGTTGCTTCCTCTGCTCTTTTCACTTCTCCAATGTATCTCATTTCCCATTCATCCTTTCCAGCTCCGCGCTCCTGGTTAATATCCAGTCTGCGTAATCACTTAATTCTGTTTTTGTAGCTGCATCCTTCTCTCCGTGGTAAACCATGAGGACGATACCGACATCTTCGTATTTTTCAAATAGTTCTGCCAGATAATCAGCTCCTACATGGATATTGCCATCCACATCATAGATGTCCGTCACTTCCAGTCGTTCCATCCGGTCCTTATGCCACCGATCAGATATCTGCATCAGTCCCTTGCATCCGCCGCTCTCCGCATCCGGTCTGCCGGAGGATTCCCTCTCGATCATCGCCATGAGCAGTTCCGGGCAGATGCCGTATTCCTCGCCATACTTTACGCAGGCTTCCTGCGCATCTTCCGATATGTATGTTCCGGCTGGCTGTGCCGTGGATGTAAATTCGACAAAAGACCACATTATAATAGGTAGAAACACCTTTATCATCCTTTTCATGATGTCTCACCTATAAACTTGTTTACGAAGTAAACCTGTCCCTTTCCTGTCACCTTTGTTGTTCTGGTGATCCTTACCGATCCATCCGGATTCTGCACATTTGATTCCTTGACTTCAAATAATCCCTGCTCAATGTATCTCTGCATCGGCATATTCTTTGACGCACCGAACTTAACCAGGTAACCATTATTCCGCATCCATTCAAATAATCGCTTCTGACCGATCTGATACCCGTTCTGGCAAATCAGCTTCGCAAGATCTCCGATCAGAATAGATGTGTGACTGGATGATACGTCATCAGCGAAGATCTCTTTGGGACGCATCTTCTCGATGTGTTCCTGCTTCTCAGCAATGATCCGATCTCTCTCGGCAATTTTGTTCTGTGCTACCATGAGTGCCTTGGCCAGCAATTCATCGTCAGATAAATTCTCTTGCCCGGCTATGTAGCCGCCATTCTTCCTGATGGATGGAATCACCTCATCCATAACCCAAGATTCAAACTTCTCCGCCGCAGGCAATTTTGATCTCATAATGAGCCGGTATACATCACCCTCTGGTATAAAGAGGGCATCTTGATTGCCACTTTTAGTGGGGATGTTCCATTTTAGAACCCCCTTGCAATGTGTCTGTACAGCCTTATGCGGTATTGCATATCCCAGTGCACTTGCAACGTCACTTCCAGCAAAATAAGGTTTGCCTTTAATCTCAACTGTTCTGATTTCTCCAAACTCTTCAGAACTAAAAATCTGTAGTTCGCTCATTCCTCTCCTTTCCGATTTTTTGCAATAAAAAATCCAACTACCGTTTTGATAGTTGGAAAAATTTTCTTGTCTCTATTTTGTTATGTTGATACAATGAAGATGTGATGGCGGACATAATTCCGAAAGGAGCTTTGTATGGAAGTCATCATAGCATTCGTGGTATCGCTTGCAGGAGCCATGACCTGTTCATTGGATTTCTGCACGTTGTTTACATTCACCAGCATTGCAACCTCAATTTGCAAAAGCTGGCTAACCCATGCCTATGATAAAGCTGCCAAACGGTAGATAAGACACCTCAGACAAAACCGATCTAACCATCGGTCGAATCACTAAGGATAACCATTTCTTAATAATTTGTGTAACTGTCAACCGTACCGCCATCACATTTTCATTGTATCAACTGATTTCTTACGTTTCAAACGCAATCCATCACAAAATAACAAATAATATCGACATTCTTCTCAACTATCAGTATTCAATTTTTCTTTTCTACTCCAGAAAGTATTCGATGGTTACTCCGAAGTAATCTGCAATCTTTTTCAGCTTGTCAGCCTTAGGTTTGCTCTTTCCGGATTTCCCATCCGAAAAAACGGTTGTGGCAAGACCGATGTCTTTTGCAACTCGATATGCAGTAATTCCTCTTGCTTTCACAAGCCGTTTGAACTTTTCGTACATCTAATCTCTCCTTTCTTTTAATTAGTTAGAATAATCTATGCAAATCAATCTATATTCTTAGAAATAGCTAGACTAATTGCGTAAAATATTCAAACTTTGTATTGAAATTAGTTAGAAAATTCTATATA
>ERZ1035070.227-NODE-227-length-19498-cov-11.705910_pt1 | contig 19498 bp, 16 predicted proteins | sample MGYA00520603_ERZ1035070 | MGnify/ENA primary metagenome ERZ1035070 (study PRJEB33766, sample SAMN09781695) | gut metagenome | biome: gut microbiome | host: Homo sapiens | place: Madagascar | study: EMG produced TPA metagenomics assembly of the PRJNA485056 data... | reverse complement strand
CTAAATTTGGAAATATAGTTATTTTATTCGGGGAACTTAGTTACTTTATTTTTTATGGGATTTTTAAGTCCCCCCCCACTTCTCCCCGCTTCAAACTTTGTTGTTTTTTACATACAATAAACCGAATAAAAATTATGACAAAAAGGGATTTTCTTCTTTCGCTTTCAAAAGATGAGCTTGTGGAGCTGATTTTCGGTTTTTCAGAAACGAATCAGGAAGCTTGTGATTTTATTCAGAAAAAATATAAAACGACCAATTCTTTATATATAAGCTTACAAATAAACAAATGATTGCGGAGCTGTCTTGATGTTGTAATCAGTCAGATTTCTTGGAGGATTAAATGATTGAACCTCTCCCAATTTATATGCAAATGCGGTTTCTTTTCCTTCAAAATATGAAAAAAACTTTTCTCTGCATATTCCGGAATATTTTTCAGTTTTTTTCCAAAGTTCCGCCGGTGTTCCTTTTATTACAGAATGAACTTTTACCGAGCCGATGATTTTCATATCTGGAGCCGTTGAATATATCAAGATTTCATCGACAGCCCGTTTTGCAATTTGCCTGCGGTATTCATACTTTTTTGTCCCTTGTAAAATTTGAGATGAATACTCCGGATTTATTGATAACAATATCTTGCACATGTTTAGTCTTATGCTCAATTCAATTTTGGTTTATCTACAGTCCAAAATTTTTCATTCTTATACATGATATTATTCAAAGTTCCCTTTCTTGGAAAAAGAACAGATTCTCCATCAAAAAGAAAATCCGTTATACCACACATAAAACCACCAGAACCATAAACAGGAATTTTTCCACTTTGCAAGTGGCGATAATCCTTTCCATTTCCAAGTTCAAAGAAATCTGAAAAAGACTTCACTTCCCACCCTTCCGGGATTTCTCTTTTCAGCTCTGCGTTATAGACCATTTTTCTGCCGCTGGACTTGTAGGGCTTGCCGTCTGAATTCGGAAAGTCGAACTGCACGAACCAGTAGTCGTAAAGGCGTTTAGCCATCTGCTCAAGCCTTGCGTTTATGTGGCGGTTCAGGGCGATTTTTTCGTCCAATGAGGAAAGAAAACTGCCGATTCCAATTTTGTTCTTCAAATAAATGCACGGAAAATTCATTATATGATTTTTATCACCACGTGGCATTTTGCTACCTTTTGTAGCTTTCATTTCATATTCAAAAAAAAGAATCTTGCGACAACAACGCGTATAAAAACGAAGAATCTTTATTTTCTTTTGCACGCAGAACCAACACATCCTGAGAACAGCCACCATCAATAGTCGCATACCAGATTTTCTTTAAATAAGGGCGAATATTTCCTAGCAAAACATCACCTTTCTTAAAGCTATTTAAGGAACATTTTTGTGGTGGCAAATTTTGCGCAACAGTTCTTCCAGCTTTGTTTTGTAAAAGCGAATCTGTTGTAACATATTGCGAAAGTGAAATGTCTTCGCTTGAAACTTTTTCTTCAACAAAAGTCGCTATATCGCTTAATCTCAATTTAATTCTCCCAGCTTATATTTCTTCATCTGCATTGTTGTTTCCTGTTTGACTTTCATTCCTTGTTATGTTATTTTCAGATTATGGACGTGAGGTGTGTTAGTTCCCCTGTTCGCCGTTTTTGGCCGCGTCACTCAAGCCTCTGAATTTTTCGGAGGCTTTATTTATTTTAAATAGCTCAGCTGTAATGCTTTTTATTTCGCTTTATTTCCCTTGAACCTTCCATTTGAACTTGTAAGTAATCCTTACAAGTTCGATTTTCTTCAAGCTCGCCATCTTCATAAATATTTTTAATATGCTAGGTAATATTCTGAGGTTTTGTCTGATAAAGTTCAGCAATTGCCGCTTGCGTCATCCAGATATTATCATCACAAAAAAGAACATCGACTTTTGTATCTCCTTTTTCATTCTGATAAATCATCAGTTTTTTCAAGGTCTTCGTAGATTTCTTTAAGCTTGTTCTTATAAGAAGTTTCAATTTCTTCACGGAGAATTTTCAGAGTGTATCCGTCAAGAATAGACTTGTCGTAATAATATGTGTGAATGGAAATATCATGGAGAACCTGCTCAGCCTTTCTTTCATCAGATTTAATGGGATGTAAAAGTTTTCCTATTATTTCTTTCCAACCCCATACCCAATCATTCTGTAAAAGTCCTCTTTCCAGATTATGTTGCCGCAGCCTTTTCCGTTGACGGTGTAGTTTGTGCAGGCAAGAAAATGTTTTGAGCCGTCTTTTGATGATTTTACAATCAGATAACCGTCGGCACATGAATTGCATTTCATAATTGAAAGTTTGCCTGAATCAAGGCGGTTGAGAACTTAATCAATTCACATCATGCGTAAGCCCTGGTCCGTCTTTTCCTATCATTCCTATCAATTGTAATGAATCCCACTAATCGCTATACTAGAGCCAAGACTATTTATCTTAGTACAAAAACTTTATGGAGGTTTTATATATGGCAGATACAATGCATGCTTTGGAAAAAAATCCGAACTGGAAAGGCCGCCGCGGTCCTGTGGTTCTTGTAATCATGGACGGTGTTGGCTACGGAAAATATGTTGAGGGCGACGCTGTAAAGGCAAGCCGCATGAAGTACCTTGACTGGTTCACGGCGAACTGTCCGCACACAAAGCTCAAGGCCCACGGAACAGCGGTAGGACTTCCTTCTGACGACGACATGGGAAACAGCGAAGTCGGACACAACGCTATGGGCTGCGGACGCGTGTTCGCACAGGGAGCTAAGCTTGTAGGCGAGTCAATCAAATCAGGCAAGATGTTCCAGGACGCAACCTGGCAGAAGCTCATCAAGAACGTGAACAGCAAAGGCTCAACCCTTCACTTTATAGGACTTGTATCTGACGGAAACGTTCACTCCCACATCGACCACCTCAAGGCGATGATTGAAGAGGCGAACAAGGAAGGAGTAAAGAAAATCCGCGTGCACGCATTGCTTGACGGACGCGACGTTGACCCTACTTCCGCACTGAACTACATCACACCGCTTGAAGAATTCCTTGCGGGCTTTGCAGGCTGCGACTATCAGATTGCCTCCGGCGGCGGACGTATGTACATGACAATGGACCGCTACAACGCTGACTGGAGCATGGTTGAGCGCGGATGGAAGGCGCACGTTCTTGGCGAAGGACGTATGTTCGACTCTGCGACAAAGGCAATCGAAACCTACCGTGCCGAAGTTCCGGGCGTTCTTGACCAGGATATGCACGAGTTCGTAATCGCAAAGGACGGAAAGCCTGTCGGAACAATCAACGACGGCGACAGCGTAATCTACTTCAACTTCCGCGGAGACCGTGCCCTTGAGATGACACGCGCGTTTGAGACACCGGCAGGAGGCGAGCTTCCGTTTGACAGAAAGCGTGTTCCGGCCGTTGAGTATGCCGGCATGATGGAATACGACGGAGACGCGCACATTCCTGCCCAGTATCTTGTGAATCCTCCGAGCATTGACCGCACAATGGGCGAATACCTCACAAAGACAGGCGTTCACCTCATGGCGATTTCCGAGACCCAGAAGTACGGACACGTTACATACTTCTTCAACGGAAACAAGCAGGGCAAGTTCGACGAAAAGCTTGAGGACTATGTTGAAGTTCCAAGCGATGTTGTTCCGTTCGAGCAGCGTCCTTGGATGAAATGCGCTGAAATCACAGACAAGGTTATTGAGGCAATCAAGAGCAGAAAGTACGACCACATCAGACTGAACTACCCGAACGGAGACATGGTCGGACACACTGGCGTATTCAACGCAGTAGTCTGCTCAATGGAAGGCATGGACCTTCAGCTTGGAAGATTGAAGGCGGCAATCGAGGAAGCCGGCGGAATCATGTGCATCACGGCTGACCACGGAAACTCAGACGATATGTACGAGCACGCAAAGGACGGCAGCGTAAAGAAGGACAAGGACGGAGAGCCAAAGGCAAAGACATCGCACTCGCTCAACCCGGTACCGGGAATCATCTATGACCCTGAATACAAGGGCGAATACGACAACACCAAGCTCAACGACGGACTTGGAATCTCATCCTGGCCTGCAACAATAATGAATCTTATGGGCTATGTTCCGCCGACAGACTACGACAAGAGCATGGTCAACTTGAAGTAGGCACAACCAGACTGTCATTGCCGGACTTGTTCCGGCAGTCCATTCGTAAGGGTTCCCGCATCAAGTGCGGGAATGGCAAGATAAAGCAAAAAGGGCATCCCCAAAACGGATGCCCTTTGTTTTTTATTTTATTCTACTTGTTACTTGTTCAAAAGATATTCCGCGACAGCCTCGTAAGCCGGAATTGAAAGCGGGTCGATGTACTTGTTCGAGGCGTAGTAAGTCGAGGCAAAGCGCGCAATAACCATCTGCGCCGCCGGATCAATGTAGATTGCCTGCCCATGAACGCCGCGCGCCATGTATGCACCGTGCGAGTTGTTCGTAATCCACCACATATTGTGATAGCTCCAGCCCTGCAATTTCGGATAATCGCCTTTTGCAAACGTTGCCTTGTACTCATCGGAAGAGCCTCCGGTCGCAATGTAGTTTACAGCTATTTCAGGAATAACCTGCCTGCCGTTCAGCCTTCCGCCGTTTCTCATCATCTCGCCGAAAGCCGCCATATCGCGAAGGTTCAAGTCAAAGCCGCCGCCTGCAAACGCGATTCCAGAAGGGTCAACCTGGTAGTAGCCGTCGTAATGCGCGCCAAGAGGCTTCCAAATCATCCCGGAAACCATATCAGCAAGCCCCTGCCCTGTTACGCGCGAGCAAATCCAGGCAAGAAGCTCTGTGTTCACGGTTCTGTAGCCGAAAGCGTCTCCGTGTTCTGAATCAGGAAGCTTTTTTACAGTTGCAAGGTATTCGTAGTAATTCTGCGGGCCTGTGTAGTCTGCCGGGCGGAACACGTTTCCTGCCGCAGAGTAAGCCCAGATTTCCGCGTTCGGGTTGTTGTAGTCCTCGCTGTATTTTACCGCGGTCGTCATGTCCATAACCTCTTGGACAGTCGCATCCGCGAAGCCTGAATCCTTTAGCTCTGGAATATATTCAACGACTTTCTTTGACGGCTCAAGTTTGCCTTCAGCAACAAGAATAGAAGCGATTGTTCCAGTAAACGATTTGCTCACCGACATCGCCGCGTGAAGTCCGTCCGGCTTTAAGCCTGCCGGGTATTTTTCATAGACGATTTTTCCCTTGTGCATGACTATGATTCCGTCTGTATAATTCGCACCAAGCGACTCTTCAAAAGTCATCGTCTTGTCTGAATCCCACGGTGTGAATGTTACGTTTCCAATTGCCGGGTCAAGCTTTGTCTTTAGCTGATATTTTTTGCCATTGCCTGACGAGACATTCCGTGTAGGAAAAAACTCCCTCATGTGGTTCACGCTGTAGCGCAAAGCCGGAAACTCAAAGAACGATCCGTCCGAAGCATGAAGCGTTTTTTCCTGAGACGGCGGAAATCCTTTCATCCAGCCCATCACGTCGGGCACGGTCTGCTCTGCGGTAGGATAATTCTGGGCAAAGCCAAGAGAGCCAGCCAAAGCCAGCGCGGAAAATAAAACGGTTGCTTTCATAGCATTCCTCCTTAGTTAATATGATAGGTATTACTAAAAAGATAAGCATAAAGAGAGTGAACGGCAAATTTAGGATATTATAAAAAGATAGTGATTTCTATAGAGTGTCTATAGTAGCTCTCTATGGACACTCCATAGCGTCCATTATGGATACCTCATAGAGTGCTCTGTGGACATCCCATAGCGAACTCTATGCACAGTCCATAGCAGGTCGCTATGAACAGTACATAGAGAATTGGTAGACTTAAACTGCTAAGCCTTTACTGCTTTTAGTTCATAGGCATATCGGAGTTCACGTAAATTCTTTAAGATATTTACACTGCTTCCTGTATACCTTGTTCTGATTATGAGAGAAACATTGCCTTCGGCTACGCTTGACGGAACGCGGGCTATGAGCCGGGACGGCTTGTTTGCGGTGAGCTTGCGGGTTACCCGGTGCTCATTGCCTTCCATGTCAACAAAAAACACTCCCTGCTCTGTATCGGCTTCGTCCTGGATCTTGATTTTTTCACCTTCGATGATGACATCGTCTCCAATCTGAACTGTGCCATCCTTGTTGCCTGTAAGCGTATTGGTAACCGCTCCGATTACCGCTCCTCCTGAATCCTTGCATCCAGTTACCTTTACACTGATTTTGGAAGTTTCAGCGCGCAGGCTGGCGGAAGGCATGATGTCGAACGAGCACTTGTGTAGCGCAGTGTCGAACACGGAGTTTATGTCCTCGAATACTCCTGAAACCCTTGGCGAAAGGCTTCCCACTTCGTTTGAGTAAGTGCAGCCGGAAAGAGCATACTCAAAGACTTTTTTGTTCCTAAGCGAAAGGATATTCAGAATTGTCTCCTTCTTGATTTCGCTTCCTTCTGCAACAATCGCATCCGCAATGTCCTCGTCGCGCTTTGCCGCGGCAGGCACAACGTCCGCAAGCTGGTCGCGGTCATTGTCCTGTGTAAACGGGTTTGGTCTGAGCACAATGCTCCAGACATACTTTTTAGCCATTAAAACCTCCTTTGGTTTGGCGAAAATGCGGGGCTGCTACGCCCCTTAAATAAAACAGCCCGTGAGGATATTCCAAAAGGAGGAACTCCTGCACGGGCAGATTTGCGAGATTGTTATTACTGTGCTGTTCAAGCTGACTTTCTTTCTCTTCACGCTAAGAATTATAACATAGGTATTCCATGCACGCAAATAAAATATAATAAATGTTTACGCTTTGTCATCTTAGGGATTGCCCCCCAAAAGCTCTATTGCATGGGATTCCCCTGTCATTCCCGTGCTACGACACGGGAATCTATTTTATAGGATTATCCAGTCAACAATGACAAGGTTACCAGATTCTTAGGTTCAGCTTGTATGTGCCGGGGCGGACGCGGTACTGCTCAAGGGTGTCCGGACCGCAGGCTCCTGTTCCTACTCCTCGGTGGGCGGCGTCTATTACTAGAATCCACTTGCCTTCACTTCCTTTGGACAGGTCAACCAGCTCGCTTGTGTGGTGGCACTTGTACAAGTCCTGAGCTGTGTACGGCAAGAGGCTAAAGCTGAATTCTGTGTCCGACTGTACGTGCAGTGTCTTTCCGCCTCCTGAAAGCTCAAGGTACTTTACGCCGCACCTTAGTCCGTTTTCCTGCGGAACAATGTAAGGCACCTCAAGGTCTTTTATGTCCATTTCGTACAAGCCTTTGAGCGCGGAATACTTTCTGTCGCTATAGCATTCGTGGGGACCGCATCCGTACCATTTTGCCTTTGTAAATGCGCTGCTAACAGAAGCTTCAAGACCAATACGTGGATATTCCGGCACTGTACTGTTCAGGCTGAAGTCAGCGCATATTTCCATGAATGAATTGTCTTCCTGCCATGCCTTCTTTATAGCGCAAGAGCAAGTTCCAAAGTCAAACTTCTTTCCGTCCTTCTCTGAAACTATATGGAATACACCATGCGAATCTTTTACGCCATGGGACTTGTCAAGCGCACAGTCCATCCAGAACTTAGTAGGCTTTCCGATAAAGCAGCCGGGCACATTGTCGCTGTCAACTTTGTCGTAGAGGGCTTTTATTCCCTCATTTTCGGTGTAGGCATGGAACACTGCGGGCGCAAGGCTCAAGGCAAGCTGCTCGGCTTCCGTGGAAACGCAAGAGGCGCTGTCTGCAAAGCAAGTCCGGCCGGCGCAAATCAGTTCTTCGTCTGAACTGCACAGTTCGCCTTTTAAAGCCCAAGGTGTCTGTTCTGCATAAACAAAGTCGGCATGGAACACTATTTCAGCGCGGCTGTCTGCGTTAAGCACGCACTCACACACTTGAGGAAGCTCAATATGCATTGTTTTTCCAGGGAGAAGTTCTTTAAGCGGAATCTCACCCGATGCCTTTGCAGTTCCGTCAACTAGGCATGACCACTTTAAGCTTAAAAAGTCCAGCGGAACAAAGCAAGCCTTGCTTTTAACTTCAAAGATTCCCTGGGCGGCATGGATGGCTTTAAGGCGTACAGGTGCAAAAAGACGGCGGCATTCTTCCATTGCAGGCTTAGGGGTCTGGTCAGGGAAGTTCAGTCCGTTAAGGCAAAAGTCGTAGTCGCAAGGGCTATCTTCAAAGTCACCTCCGTACTTCCAGTATTTTCCGCCCTTACTTTCACCAAGCTTTCCTTCCGGGGCATAGGCTGCTATTCCTTGGTCTATCCAGTCCCAGATAAAGCCTCCCTGAAGCCCCTGGGTTGACTCAATCGCATTCCAGTAGTCTGCAAGGCTTCCGTTTGCGTTTCCCATTGCGTGGGAATATTCGCACATGATTAAAGGCCGCCAGTCGTCGCGCTTTGTGGCATAGTCTACAATCAGGTCGATGCTCGGATACATCGGGGCAATGAGGTCGGTAAGCTGTTTTCCGTTTGCAAGGCAGTCAAGAGTGAAGTCTCCCTGATGAATCTGCGGGCGCACAAAGCCTTCGTAATGCACAATGCGCGTGGTGTCGTAGCCTCTAAGCCAGGCGGCTGTTGCCCAGTGGTTCTGTCCGTTGCCGCTTTCGTTTCCTAAAGACCAGCCGAAGATGCAGGCGTGGTTCTTGTCGCGGATTGCCATTCGCTGCACTCTCTGGATATATGAATTGAGCCATTCCTCGCTGCGGCTCATAACATCATAGTATGCGTGGTTTTCGATGTTCGCCTCATCAAGGATGTAGATTCCGTAGCGGTCGCAAAGTTCGTACCAGCGTTCATCGTCCGGGTAATGGCAGGTGCGCACCGCATTGAAGTTGTATTTCTTGAGAGTCTTTATGTCGTGAACCATTTCCGCAGTGGAAAGAGTCTTGGCATTGGACTCGTTGTGCTCGTGGCGGTTCACTCCGTGGATGTAGACTTTCTTGGAATTGAACAGCAGCTCGCGCCTCTTTATTTCCACGGACTTAAATCCAACTGTAAATGAAGAGCTTTCTATATGCCTTCCGTTCTTTTCCAGAAGACTTACAGTTACAAGATAAAGCGACGGCGTTTCGTTAGTCCAAAGAGCAGGCTTTTCAATTACAATGTCTTTCTTTGCAAGCGAAAGGGTGTTGCGCACATCGAGGCTGCACGGAATTTTGCCGGACGCCACTTCTTTTCCGGGGATTCCTGTTGATGGAGTTCCTTCAAGGCGGCACACTTTGTATTCCACATCAAAGCGCATCTTGTCCACTTCTGTCTGTGTCTTGTACTTGGCTTGCGATGTTGCAATGGCGACTTCAAGTGGAATCACGCCCTTCGGCTCTTCGCCTGAAAAGTCAATGTATGTCAACGCCTTTGCATCCTGAATGAAAACTTTTTCAGTTGAGTAAAGGTAGACGCTTCTGTGGATTCCGCCGAACCACCACTGGTCTTGGTCTTCAACATAGGAGGCGTCTGACCAGCGCACAACCTTTATAACAATTTCAGCGGACGAGCCTTTTATGAAATCAGTTATGTCGAATTCGCAAGGAAGCCTTGTGTCCTTTGAAACGCCGGCTTCAGTTCCGTTCACGTATACAATCGCAACGCTTTCCGCAGAGCCGATATGCAGAACTATACGGCGGCCATTCCATTTTTCGGGCAAGCTCACATTCAGCTTATAGTAGCCAGTGGGATTCTTTTGCGGCACAAACGGAGGCACACAGTCAAACGGCATCTGGATGTTCGTGTAATGCGGAGAGCTGAAGCCCTGCATTGTCCAGGAAAGAGGCACTTTTATCTTCTGCCACTCAGTCTTTTCGTCCGGCTCATGTTCCGGGGAATCGAAGAAGCAAAAGTCCCATTCTCCGTCCAGGCTTTTAAAGAAGGAGCTTGTAGGCACTTCACAGGATTCAGGTCCTATGGCAGCTTCAATCTGCGACTTTTGCGACGACTCATAAGGAACAAGCGGGCTTCTCATTGGCAGCCTGTTTACTGATTGTATTTCTGGATTCTCCCAAACTCTTTTCATATTCACCTCAAGCTAAATAGTGTTTTTTCTTAACAATGCCGATTGTAAATCAGAATCACATAAATGCAACTTGGCGGAAGAACGAATGCGCAACCGTTGCCCATTTGGATATTAGAAAATTTGACAGATTAAATTTTGTGCTCCTATAATTAATCTCGTTAACGTTAACACAACGAATTTCGTTTTATCACTAGGAGGAAATTTTTATGAAATTGGTTTCTAAAATTATGACCGCGGCTGTAGTTTCAGCCGGCTTATTTTTCATGGGAGGATGCAGCAAGGCTGAGCAGGAAAAGCAGCTTACAGTCTGGTGCTGGGATCCGCAGTTCAATATTTACGCAATGAACACAGCAGCTGAAATATACCAGAGGGAACATCCAGATGTTAAAGTAAATGTAGTTGAAACACCTTGGGCAGACTTGCAGCAGAAACTTATTACTTCACTTTCAGCAAATGACACAAAATCACTTCCTGACATCATCCTTTGCCAGGACACAGCAATGCAGAAAAATATATCAAACTATCCGAACGCATTTTATCCTTTGGACGGAAAAGTTGACATAAGCCAGTTCGCGCAGTTCAAGGTTGGCTACGGAGAGTTCAAAGGCAAGCACTATTCAGTTCCATTTGACAACGGAGCAACAGCTACATTCATCAGAACTGACATTCTTGAAAAAGCCGGACTCAAGCCTTCCGACTTCAACGATATAACCTGGAGACAGTTCCTTGAGCTTGGAAAAATTGTAAAGGCAAAAGCCGGTGTTCCGCTTCTTTCTTATGTAGGAACAGAACCTGACTGTATTTTCATTATGCTTCAGAGCGCGGGAAAATGGGTTTTTGACGATAACGGAAATCCTTCTATGGTCGGAAATGAGGCGCTTAAGGAAGCTGTTTCAGTTTATTCAGAAATGATAAAGGAAGGCGTTTGCATTACAGTTTCTGACTGGAACGCATACATCGCAAGCATTCAGAATAGCTCGGTTGCGGCAACTATCAACGGATGCTGGATTGCTGGTTCAATCACAAATCAGCCGGCACAGAAAGGAAAATGGGCAGTTGTAAACACACCAAGGCTCGACAACATTCCTGGCGCAACAAACTATTCAAACCAGGGCGGCTCAAGCTGGATGGTTATGAAAAGCTCAAAGAATGCCGAAATTGCCTGCGACTTCCTGAACAAGACTTTTGCCGGAAGCACAGAACTTTACGAAACAATTCTTCCAACTTCTGGAGCAATTGCAACATGGCTTCCTGCATCAAAGACTTCTGTCTATGACCAGCCAAATGATTTCTTTGCAGGCCAGAAAATCTACAAGGACATTGTTGACTACGCCGGAAAAATTCCGCAGGTAAAATACGGAGTTTACAACTACGAAGCAAGAGACGCGATTGGAGTTGTTGTAAGCGACATTCTTACAGGAAAGAAAACCATTGACCAGGGAATAGAAGAAGCTGAAAAGCAAGTTAAATTCCTTATGGGTCTTTAATTGACAAAGCCAGCCGCAGGACAGAAGCAAACTTCAAAACATTCTTGTCTTGCGGCTTTATTTTTTCAGAGGTGAAAATATGAAAAGTAAATCGCTTGAGCGCAAATACAAAATTGCCGGATGGTATTTTGTAATGCCCGCTTCGCTTTTGATTTTTCTTTTTAGCTTTATTCCGATGGTCAGGGCTTTTATTCTTTCACTTCAGTCTGGAGTTGGAAACAATTTAAGTTTCTGCGGAATTAAAAACTACGTAAGGCTTTTTCAGGATGAGAAATTTATCGCTTCTCTGAAAAACGTAATTATATATTTTGCTTTTCAAGTTCCAATAATGCTTTTTATCGCCATTATTCTAGCTTGTATTCTTAATGACAAAAAACTGAAATTCAAGGGGCTTTTTAGAACTATAATTTTTCTTCCGTGCGCGACTTCACTTGTAGCTTCCGCCCTTATCTTTAAATCTCTTTTTGCGCTGGACGGACTTGTAAACGTTCTGCTACTAAACCACCATTTTATTTCTCAGCCAATCAACTGGCTCACTCATCCTGTGTGGGCAAAGGTCATTGTAATTTTTACGATTACCTGGAGATGGACTGGATACAACACCGTGTTTTTTCTTGCGGGACTTCAAGGAATTGAATACAGCATTTACGAGGCTGCAAGAATCGACGGAGCTTCAACAGTCCAGACATTCTTTAGAATAACGCTTCCGCAGTTAAAGCCTGTTGTTCTTCTTACAGCAATCATGTCAACTAACGGAACTTTGCAGCTCTTCGATGAAGTAAAGAATTTGACTGGCGGCGGACCTGGAAACGCGACAATCACAATTTCGCAGTACATCTACGATTTGTCATTCAAGTACAATCCGCAGTTTGGATATGCAGCGGCAGTTTCTTACGCGATTCTTATAATCGTTGCGCTGCTTTCATTTATTCAGATTATTCTTGCTGACAGGAAGGAAAAATGAAAAAATCAGGACACATCACAGAAGTATTAAAATACGCCTTTATAATAACAGTTTGCTTCTTTTCTATATTTCCATTTTACTGGATGCTTTGCGGTGCGACAAACACAAGCGCAGACGTAATCACAGGAAGAGTTATTCCAGGCGCAAATTTGTTTGCAAACATAAAGACAATGCTTTCAACCGTAAAAATCGGACGCGCTTTCTGGAACTCACTGCGCACAACTGTCTGCGGAACTGTTCTTAGCATTTTTGTCTGCTCGCTTGCAGGCTACGGATTTCAGATTTTCAGAGACAAGGGAAAAGACACGCTCATGAACATTCTGCTTATTTCAATGATGATTCCATTCGCTTCGATTATGGTTCCATTGTTTAAAATGTTCAGCGTAATGCATCTTATGAATTCCACGCTAGGATTTATTTTGCCGACTGTTTCAACTGCGTTTCTGATTTTCTTTTTCAGGCAGAATTCGGTAACGTTTCCGCTTGAAACAATTCAGGCAGCAAGAGTTGACGGACTTGGAGAGTTTTCAATCTACCTTAAAATTTACCTTCCGATTATGGCTCCGACATTTGCGGCGGCGGCAATTGTAACTTTTATGAACAACTGGAACAACTATATGTGGCCTTTGATTGTTATGCAAAGCCAGAAAATGCAGACACTGCCACTTTTAGTTTCAGGACTCACAGCAGGATACACTACAGACTACGGACTTTTGATGCTGAACCTTTGCATTATGACAATTCCGACTGTTGTGCTTTTCTTTACACAGCAAAAGAGATTTGTTTCTGGAATTCTTGGTGCTGTAAAATAAAAGTTCAGACAAAAAAAATAGGCGGAAATCTTGAGAAGGACACTCGAAATTTCTGCCTTTATTTTTCAGTAAAAAAAATTATTTTTTATTTGCTTTGTCAAACGCTTCCTGAACTGCAATTGCAAGCTGGTCAGCGCAGGAAGTTCCTTTTGTGCGGCACAAGTTTCCGCGGCACTTTTCTTGAATAAATTCAACAGTTGTTCCGTCAAGGATTTTTGAAATCGCCTTTAAGTTTCCGTCGCATCCATTTGTAAATTCAATTCCGCGGACAACATTTCCGTCAAGCTCGAATTTTATATTTGTGGCGCAAACACCTTTTGTCTTAAAATTGCAAACCATAAATTCCTCACTGGCTCAAAATCATTCTGTCAGAAATTGAATCCGTGTCGCCGCCGCTTGCAGTCTGGAATTTTTGGAGCAAGTCAGCAACTTGAAGATTCTTTTTTTCTTCCCCGGAAACATCGTAAACAATATGTCCGTCAAGCATCATGATAAGGCGGTTGCCGTAATGAATGGCGTGCTTCATATTGTGAGTTACCATAAAAGTTGTAAGATGGTCGCGCTCAACAAAATGCTGGGTTAGCTCAAGGACTTTATGCGCAGTCTTTGGATCAAGAGCCGCCGTATGTTCATCAAGCAGCAAAAGCTTCGGTTTTTGCAATGTCGCCATCAAAAGAGTAAGAGCCTGTCTTTGTCCGCCGGAAAGAAGTCCGACTTTTGAAGTCATGCGGTTTTCAAGACCAAGCTCCAAAAGTGAAAGCTGCTTTTTAAATTCTTCCTGTTCAGCGGAAGTAACGCCCCACTTAAGTCCGCGTTTCTTTCCACGGCGCAAAGCAAGCGCAAGGTTTTCCTGAATTTCCATAGTGGCAGCAGTTCCTCTCATCGGATCCTGAAAAACACGTCCAAGATATTTTGCGCGAATATGTTCCTTTTGGCGCGTAATGTCTTCACCGTCAAGAATAATCGAGCCAGAATCGCATTCATGAACGCCAGCAATCAGGTTGAGCAAAGTCGATTTTCCAGCTCCGTTTCCGCCGATTACAGTAACAAAGTCTCCGTCATTTAAAGTCAGGCTTATGTCTTTTAAAGCTTTGCGTTCTGTTATTGTTCCGGGATTAAATGTTTTTGAAACGTGTCTTACTTCAAGCATTTTTAGCCTCCACGGAAATTTTCTTGCAGCGCGAAGCCTTTTGCTTCAACACAGGAACAGAAAGCGCAATTGCAACTACGACAGCGGAAAGAAGCTTTAAATCCTGAGTTTTCATTCCAAGCTGAAGAACAAGCGCGATAATCAAACGGTAAATGACAGAGCCAAACACAACAGAAAGCAAGCTCCACCAAAATCCGAATCGTTTTCCGAAAATAACTTCGCCAATAATTATAGAAGCAAGTCCGATTACGATTGTACCGATTCCCATGCTTACATCTCCGAACCTCTGCTGCTGCATTACAAGTGAACCACTCATGGCAACAAGGGCGTTTGCAATCATAAGTGCCAGAATCTGCATTGAATCAGTGTTGATTCCCTGCGCACGGCTCATTGCGGCATTGTCTCCAGTTGAACGGATTGCGCTGCCGAGTTCTGTTCCAAAGAACCAGTACAAAATTGCAATCGCAGCTCCAGTAAAAATAATTCCAGTAATCAGACTTGAAACAGAAGTTGCGCTATAAGGGAAAAATTCTGACAAATTAAAAGCTTTGTTAATCCAGTCCATGATAGTTGTGTGGACTCTTGTCAAAGGCTGATTCGGTCCGCCAAGGACATGAAGGTTTATTGAATAAAGAGCAAGCTGAACCAAGATTCCTGCAAGAATTCCTGGTATCTTGAATTTAGTTGTAAGAAAGCCAGTTACAAGACCAGCAATACTTCCTGCAACCGTAGCCACAAGAACTGCAAGCAAAGGATTTACGCCGCGGACAATAAGAAGAGCGCAGACGCAACCGCCCAAAGCGAAGCTTCCGTCTACAGTCATATCGGCAAAATCAAGGATTTTAAATGTGATGTAAACGCCAAGAGCCATGATCCCCCAAAGCACGCCTTGAGAAACAGCTCCCAGCATTGCGCCTGAAAACGGCACTAAAAAATCTAAAAAAGTATCAAACATAACTCAAAGAGTATATCAGATTTTTTGCGCCGTGTCATTTTTTTTCTATAAAATTTAACTATTTAATCAAGTCGGCTGGAATTTTTACTCCAATGGCGTCAGCAACTTCCTTGTTATACATAAAGTCGCATTTGTCCAAATACTGAATCGGCATCTGAGCAGGCTTTTTTCCGTTTGCAAAAATTTCAACAGCCATCTTTGCAGTCTGTTTTCCAAGCTCATAGTAATTGATTCCGTAAGTTGCAAGTCCGCCAGACTGACACATTCCGCTTTCTCCGCAGATTACAGGAATTTTTGCTTCTGTTGTAACGAGCGAAACTGTAGCCATTGAGCTTGCAATCATGTTGTCTGTAGGACAGTAAATTGCGTCAACTTTTCCAACAAGGCTCTGAACAACCTGCTGAACTTCATTTGTATTTGAAACTGTCGCATCTACAAAAGAAAGTCCTGCGCCCTTGCAAGCTTCCTTTGCAATGTTAATCTGAAATCTTGAATTCTCTTCGCTTGAGCAATACAAAAGTCCGACTTTTTTTGCGGAAGGAACAATTTTCTTAAGAAGGTCAATCTGAGCGGCAACTGGAGTAAGATCAGAAGTTCCGCTTACATTTGTTCCTGGCATTTTGTTCGATTCAACAAGACCGGCAGTTTTTGGGTCTGTAACAGCTGTAACAAGGACAGGTATTGTTGAAGTCTTATTTGCGACTGCCTGAGCTGCAGGAGTTGCGATTGCGAAAATTAAATTGCTGCGTTTTGAAACAAGCTTGTCTGCGATTGTAACACAGTTTGACTGCTCGCCCTGGGCATTTTCATAGTCAATCTTAATATTCACGCCGTCAACATAGCCAGCATCTTTTAGTCCGTCAACAAAGCCTTTGTAAGAAGCGTCCAAAGCCGGATGCTCAACAAGCTGAATTACGCCGATTTTTATCTGCTTCTGTTTTTTTGCAGAACAAAGAAATGTGCCGGCAGCTATAACAGCCAAAGACACAGCTAAAATTTTTGAAATTTTTTTCATGCTATTTCCTCCAAAAAAAATCCGCGGAAAAAATTCCGCAAAACAAAAATACTATAAACGAACTTAAAAAATTACTCAACAACATTGACAATTTGCCTTGTTCTTAAACTACTTTTGTACGGACAGAATTATCTTTTTGTGCGGTCACCAAAATGTTGACCGTCGGTCAGTAAAAGCTTTTCCAACAGTCAAGAAAATATTTAGCGACGCGCAGGATTTTTAGACGCGCCGTAAAAAAAATAGTATTACATTTTTACATAAACCATATTCTCAGAACCATTTTCTATACGATCCCACTTTCCTGAAATTGTGTTTCCGCTTATAGTTCCTGTAAAATGCAAGTCCCAGCGAAAATTTATGTTGGTGTTTTTCCGCTGAATACCGTTTATTTCTATTAATGAGCCGTTTATAGTTCCAGAAAAATATTCGTTGCCATAGCCGCCATCTTTTAGAATATCGCTGATTTTTCCGCTGATAGAGTTTCCTTCAATGCTTTCAATCACAAAATATTCTGTTTTACCAGAATCCTTGCTAACGTACCAGCCAAGCCGGCCGTCTTTTTTGGAAGTTTTTTCCTGCTGCTTTTTAGAAACCGCAATTTCCGTAGAAAAGCTATGTTTCTCGCCAAGAAAATTTTTCAAGTCGTCAGAAAAAGTCTGCCTCACATTTTTTCTTGCGTTTAAGATTGAGTTCATTCTGTCGCTTGAAATCGGTCTCGCTTTCTTTGTTTTTTCTGCCTGCTCAAATTCCAGCTCGATTTTTTGGCCACACTCAGTGCAGAACAAGTCCCCTTCTTCAAGCCTTGCGCCACAGTTTGTGCAGAACCTGACATTGCTTTTGCGATTTTCTGATTTTTCTTTTTTCTCTTCCTTTTTTATCTGCTCAAAAAAATCGCTCACCGCTCTCCTCCGTTTTCATTATCCAGTTCTCCTACAAAAACCATTTTTCCGCCGCATTTTCCGCAGAACTTTCCCAAAGCGACTCTTTTACAGTTTTCGCATTTTTTTATTTGAATGCCGCACTGGTCGCAGTAACGTGAATTATCAGGAATTTCGCTTTTACAGTCTTTTGAAGGGCAAATCATTCTCAAACCTCAATATCTTCTTTTTCAATTGTCATCAATACTTCTTTTGTCCGCTGATTTTCGTCCAAAGTCATAATTCTTGAATTTTTCTTTCGGATTACAGAATCAAAGAATTTTCTGATTGTTCTTCCGTTTGCAAAGTCGGCTCCGCGGTTTTCTGAAATATAATTTATTGAATTCCTTACGGCAAGAAGAGCATCGTCTGTAAAAAGCAGATTCTCTTTTTTTGCGTAAAGACAGAAAAGCTGGAAAAGCTCATCAGAATTGTAATCTTCAATATGAATTTTATGCGAGAAACGGCTTGAAAGGCCTTCGTTTGTCTTTAGCCATTCTTGCATTCTGTTTTCATAGCCTGCCACAACCACAACGAATTTTCCTCTGTCGTCTTCCATGCGCTTCATCAAAGTGTCTGTCGCCTCGCGCCCAAAGTCGTCAGAAGCAAGCGTGTAAACCTCGTCAATAAAAAGAATTCCGCCCAAAGCGTCGTCGCAAAGTTTTTGAGTGTTCACAGCCGTATGCCCTACATATTTTGCTACAATCTTGCTGCGGTCGGTTTCAACAACCTTGTCGCTCGCCAAAAGCCCGATTGCAAAGAAAAGTTTCCCTAAAAGACGCGCGATTGTAGTTTTTCCAGTTCCGGGATTTCCAGTAAGAATAATGTGGATTTCAGGCTTTTTAGGATTCTGCCCGATTTTTTCAAGCTCCTGATTTATTTTTACAGTGTCGTAAAGCTCGCGGATTGAAGCCTTCACATTTTCCATTCCGATAAGCTCGTCAAGCTCCGCAAAAACGCTTTCAGCAGAAACTGTCTTTTTAGGAGAATACGGAATGTCGTTCTTTGTGATTGTGGAAAGAACTTCTTTTGTAAGATTTTCTGGCGCAAGTTTTCCGATCCTTGAATCCAGATTGAGTTTTATCTTGTCGAAGAAATTTCTGATTTCCCTCGCGTTTGCAAAATTTTTCGTCTTGTTTCTGCACATCTCATCAACCGCGCTTCTGCAAAGCACCTTTGCCTCTGAATCAAGTGAAAAATTCGCCTTTTTTATATTCAGTTTTAAGATTTCAAAAAGCTCGTCAGAAGAATAATCCTCGATGTTTATTTTATGAGTAAAACGGCTGTCCAACCCCTGATTCATTTTTAAGAATTCCTGCATTTCTTTATCGTAGCCGGCAACAATAACGATAAATTTTCCGCGGTCGTCTTCCATCCGCTTAAGCAAAGTTCCAACAGCCTCGTTTCCGTAGGAATTTGAATCGCCAGAAAGATAATAAGCCTCGTCGATAAAAAGAATTCCGCCCAAAGCCTTGTCGCAAAGCTCATTCACTTTGTCTTTTGTCTGCCCAACGTAGCCGGCCGTCAAGCCAAGTCCGTCGGTTTCGATAACCTTGTCGCTAGGCAAAAGCCGCATTGCAAAGAAAAGCTTTCCCAAAAGACGCGCGACAGTTGTTTTTCCTGTTCCGGGATTTCCAGTCAAAACAATGTGGACTTTCGGATTCTCTGAAACCAAGCCAAGCTCCTTGCGCCTTAAATTGTTCTGAACTGTAAGGCAAAGCTCCTTTACCTTGCTTTTTACGGCTTCCATTCCAATCAACCCGTCAAGCTGAGCCAAGACATCCTCAACGCTTTCAGCCTTTTTTGAAACCGGCAAGTCCTGAACAAGGATTCTCTTGAAATCCTCATCGCTTATATTCTGCATTTTTGAAAGACGCGAAGCCTGCCTTTCCAAGATTTTTCTGAAAATATCTTTCTCTACAATCCAGCCGTTTTTATAGATATTTGACGAATCGTTTTTTGCCTCTGAAACGCACATTCCAAAAAGATTTTTCACATCGGAATCATATTCAAAGCCGTTTTCATCGAGTTTTCTCTGCAAGATTTGTGCAAGGTTCTCGTCGGAAATATCAGGAAAGTCATAAAAACTCACCAAGTCCACAAGCTCTGAATGTTCCTTGAAAAATTTTTCAAGCGGCTCTTTCAAGCCAAGAAGAATTGAAATCGTGTCCGTTTTCTTTTCTGTAAGACCGAGCAAAAGCTCATTCAG
>ERZ1035070.220-NODE-220-length-19985-cov-9.907025_pt1 | contig 19985 bp, 15 predicted proteins | sample MGYA00520603_ERZ1035070 | MGnify/ENA primary metagenome ERZ1035070 (study PRJEB33766, sample SAMN09781695) | gut metagenome | biome: gut microbiome | host: Homo sapiens | place: Madagascar | study: EMG produced TPA metagenomics assembly of the PRJNA485056 data set... | reverse complement strand
TCGTCCGCAACAACGGAGAATCCTTTTCCGAATTCACCGGCATGGGCAGCTTCAATCGCCGCGTTCATGGAAAGAAGGTTTGTCTGGCTTGCAATGTCCTGAATTACTTTGCTTGCGTCCATAAGCAAGGTTGATTTTTCCAGAACTTCTTCGGAAAGCTCGCTTGCAATGTGGACTTTTTTCATTCCGGCTTCGGATGCGCTTTCAAGCTCCTGGACTGTGCCGTTGTTTTTCTTAAGGCTTGAAGTTACACCGTTTACGTTCGCAACCATCTGCTCGATTGCGGCCGACGACTGGTCAATTGCAGATGTCTGCTTTTCAATTTCATCGTTCAAATGGCGGATGTGCTTGATGATTTCTTCAACTGTCGCGCTCGTCTCTTCAACAGAAGCAACCTGATTTATCATTTCATTTTTTACAGAATTTGAAATGCTCTTTACGTTTGCGATTTCTGAAATTGACTGGTCAACGTGCTCAGAAACTTCAGATGAAACAGACAGCGTGGAATTTACGTCCTTGCTGATTTCCTGAAAAATCGTTCTTATGATTTTGTATGCGTTGTTCAAGTCGTTTATGATGATTCCGAAGTCGTTTCTTGTAACAACCTGCGCATGTTTTATGGCATAGTTTTTTTCAGCAAGCGCACCCAAAATAGCTTTTTCCTGCTGAAGGTTGTTCTTTATGTCGTAAGCGGTAACTGAAGTTGTAAGTCCGACTGAAATAAAACTGAATACCGCTGCTGGGAAAATAACTTTCAGAACGCCAGAAACCGAAGAGTCGGATGCAACACTGGGAACCAAAAAAGATGCCGTGATAATTAGAAAGCAGCCCAAAAGATTTACAAGCGTCATCAAGATGATTCGCTCGCGGTTTGATGAAGTTACAACGGATTTGTCAAATGGAAGCCAGTGCAGGAAGTGCTCGAAGCGGCTGTTGAAAACTGTGTAAAAGCTGATTCCGTAGAGAAGCATAAAGCCTGTGCAGATAAGAATGATTGAAAGATACGGAGAACTTCCTTCAAATGCTGCAAACTGCGTGTCTTTTAAATGAATCACAAAGCAGGCAAGAAAAGGTATTGCAATTCCTAAAACTAAATTTATTGCAAAAATTATTTTTCCGGAATATTTCAATATAAGATTTATTTTCCTAATGACTTCATCTGTTCCGTCATAAGTTTCTATATTTTTCCGAAGAAACCTGTAAAAAGCAAACGGACACAAAACCGCAATCACGTATGCAAGAATAGTGTAAGGTGAAAGCAGGATAGTGATAAATTCATCAATCGTGGTAATTCCAGTAATGCATAAGTAAACTGGAGCCAGCAAGAATGGTGAAAACGAAGATAAAAGCAGCAGAAAAGGAAGCTTTACATAAAATAATTTTCTGTCAGTTTCTAAGAGTTTTTGTTCCATAAAAATATCCCTCACAAACAGTATATTTTTATAATAAATCTGTATCAAGTAAAATTTAAATTTTTTACAAAAAATAAATATAAAACTAACAATGCGGAAAAAGCATATCTGTTTTCTTCTGACTTTAATAAAATCCGACTAAAACGAGGTGCACAATGAAAAAATCAATTCTTCTTTCTATTCGGATTTTTTACAGATTGCTGGATTTTCCGTTTGGCGATAAAAAGTCGGAGCAAGCCCGATAATGACAGTAAAATATAAAAGTTTACATTCGCCTTGTTATTATTGATTTACAGTTCCGCGACTTTACAGAATCGAAACTAGAATTATACAAATTAAATACTTGTCGGTATTTTTGTATTTTCAGCTTCTTTTTGTTTTCTTTCTATTTTTTTCTGAAGCTTTTCTTCTTCACGCATTTGTTCTCTAATCAGACGTTGCTCTTCTTTTTCCTTGTGTAGTTTTTCTTGATATTCATAGGACAATCTTAATTCTTTTAATTTTAAATCTTTATACTTTTTTGTAATTTCAGTAGTACTACATCTTTATATTTTGCTTGAAGTTTCAAGTATTCATTTTTTATGAAATTTCTGTTTTTAAGCAGTACAATATGCTTGTTGTATGAATAATGTATGTGGAATAAAATTTCCAGGATTTGAATGAATATATTTTTAGAGATGTTTTTGGAGGTATTTTGCTGCATTATTTTCCTATGCCACAAAGTATGTTATAATTTGTTTGTAGGAATTGCTTATGTCAAACCAAGACATTATCTTATAATTTAAAAATAGCAGGGAGGAAAATATGCGAAAAGAATTTTGCGAAAAAGACGGAATACTCATCACTTATACGAATGATAATGTTTGCTTTGAAGACACAAAGACTGCGGAATCTATTTTGCTTTCAAATGACGGAAAAATTTTGCATTCAAACTTTGACGATAAAAAAAATCAGTTCTATATAGAATATTTGAAGCAAATTTATCCTGCGATTACAACTTACAGAACGTTGGATTCTGTGGAGACTGCGTAAATGCCGGTAATATATCAGAACTTTAGGATATAAGATTTATATTTGGTCAAACGAAAAAGACGAGACAATCCATTTCCATATAACAAAAGAAAATCCTTCTGAAAATGATACAAAAGTTTGGGTGCTTGCAAACGGCTCTTTTGAAATAGCCCACAATAAAGGAAGAATTCCAGAAAAAGATTTGTCAAGAATATTAACTGCCATGCAAGTTTACTATTTTGATTTAAGGTTTCAAAATATAGTTACTAAATTTACCTGACAAAGTGGGTATGTTTTGCTTATAGCTTGCTGAGAACAAGGAAAACTTGGTAAAAATCATTTCGTTTGAACTGAAAACCTGTCCTTTTTAACGAGCGTTTTTTGGGACAGAAATTCAAAGGTGCTTGCCGAAAAAAATCTTGTGTAGTATATTGAGCGAATATATTGTCTAGAGTTGCATTCAATTTATGACAGAAATGCGTGCTGATTGTTTTCGTTTTGATACGCTTGTTTTGGACTGTTTTCTAAATTACAAAAGGTTTGGTGTTTTAAATTTATGTTCGGATTAAAGTTAAAAAATTTGAAGGCTTTGGGAGTTTTTTTATTTTTTTTTTTGGGAACTGAAGTTTTTTCTCATGCTTCTGGAACTGTAGAAGAGTGTTCATTCGGAGTTTTCCGTTCGCAGTACGGCGATATGTTCGATGTGCGCTACTGGCAGAATCAGCTTGATGACAATTATTATTTTCACACCGGACTTTATGATGATGCGGTTAATTTTGCCTGGGCTGCGAATTTTCTTGGGATTTACTGGGGCGCAGGCTACAATGCAAAAATAATGAATCACAAGGCGTGGCCTCACAATCTGACCGATATGGACGTTTGCATAATGGCAGGCATTCCGTCTCTTGGACTTGGAGTGCGCGCAAGCTATTACGACAAAAATGTTTACAAAGGACTTGGCACTGCCGCTCCTAAAGTTGAAATCGGAAAAACTTTTGAATCAGTTCCTATTAAGCTTGGATTTGAGGCGGAAGGAAAATTCAGATACTGGAAATCTCTTTGTCTTGATGTGGCGCAAATTCCTTTTATTTTAAAGCTGGATTTTTCACCGGATGGAATGCGTGGAGTGGGCGGAACTTATACTGTAATGCCGACTCTCAAATATCCTTCCGCTGTAAATGAAGTTTCGGGGCTTGCTCCGATGCAGGGATTTTCTTTTTGGGCTGGCTGGAAATGGAATATTCTTGACAATTTAAAATTTGGCTTGCGTCCGTCATTTATGATGAATTTCAACTGCGTAAACACTGCGGATAATTCCGTAAACAAAAGGATTTCTGAACTTGAAGAAGACGGAGTTGGAAAAGTTGTAGAAAACACAAACTGGATCCCAGAAAACGGAAACACAGAGTGGCGCGTTAGTGTTCCTTTTTCAGCACTTTATGATGTTACAGAAAATGTTCAGTTTATCGTTGGTTTTAAATGCGGATTTTACTGGGCGAATTTTGACCACATGAGCGAAAAGCATAGTGGCGGACGAAACTTGCACGGAACTGTAAACGAAACTGGATTCGCTCTTGGTGTTAAAGCCGAAATGAATGAGAATGCGGTTTTCCAGATAGGTGCTTCATATACAAGACAGCTTTCTTTGAATCCAGAAGGAAACACAACCGGCTCGCCTAAAGATTACGAAACAGACGCTCCAAACGTTTCACTTTCAAATCTTTTTGACCAGCCTGTTACAGCCTCGCTTACATTGCGGTTTTAATTCAGATTATTTCACAACATATTTTCCGTTTGAAATTTCTGAAATTGTGAGCGTGGTTGTATGTTTTATTCTGTGGCTGTAGGTTGCCTTTAAATACATTTCTTTAGTCTGCAAATTTATTCCTGAAAAGAATTCGATTTTTGTAACTTCCTGCTCACAGTTTATTGTTGCGATTGTTCCAGGATTGATTCGTGCGTAAGATTTTGTTGAGTCATCAAATGTAAAACCAATTACAAATGCAGTGTCTTTTGTTGTGTCCTTTATGCTCAGTTCAAAACTTTCATCTGTTCCGAAGTGACAGGCAGAAAATACAACTGCGGATGCAATCAGTGTAAAAATTAAAATGTTTTTTTTTGTTTTCAGATAAAACATTGTACAACATGATAGTATTTGTTCTTATTCTAGTAAAGTTTAAAATTAAACAGATATATTTTTTATGGAAGAAAAATTGTAATGGCTTTTGGACTGACTTTAAAATAAGAAAAAATCATAAATGAAATATTCGCAAAATATCCGCAGATAAAAAAATCGTTGTTTATGAAAGCCGTGCAGAAGGAAATTTCCGCAAAGGTTCCGATATAGATTTGACGATACTTGATGAAGAAATTCCAAGTTCTGTTCTTTTAAAACTTGTAAACGATTTTGACGGTTCCTTGCTTCCAACAAAAGTTGACATATCGATTTTTTTTAAACTCACAATCCAAGATTTGATTGACCACATAAAAAGGGTCGGGCAGTTTTTTTATCAGAAATAACGAGCGTTGAGAAAATCCGCGTTTTATGCTAATCTCTTCTATATATTTATCTTTTTGACAATTCGAGGAATCTTATGAAACTTTGGGAAAAAGGCGCTTTTCTTTCGGGCGGAAAATTAGTTGAGTCCGTGCCGGGCAAAAATCCGGCTGACTGTGCTAAAAACACTATTTCTTATTCTATCTTGCAGAGGCACAATACTTCGGGCGATGCTTCTAAACTGAAAATCAAATTTGACAAAATTACTTCGCACGATATTACTTATGTTGGAATTATTCAGACGGCGCGCGCTTCGGGGCTTGAAAAGTTTCCGATTCCTTATGTTTTGACGAACTGCCACAACTCGCTCTGCGCGGTTGGCGGAACGATTAACGAGGACGACCACATGTTCGGGCTTACTTGCGCCCAGAAATACGGCGGAATTTACGTTCCTCCGCATCAGGCTGTAATCCACCAGTTTGCGCGCGAGATGCTTGCGAAGTGCGGCGACATGATTTTGGGTTCAGACAGCCACACCCGGTACGGCGCGCTTGGAACTATGGCGATTGGCGAGGGCGGCGGTGAGCTTGCTAAGCAGCTTCTGGGAAAGACTTACGATGTTAATATGCCGGGCGTTATCGCGGTTTACCTGACCGGTTCTCCTGTTCCGGGCGTCGGCCCTCAGGACGTTGCTCTTGCGATTATCAAGGCTGTTTTTGCGAACGGCTACGTTAAGAATAAGGTGATGGAATTTGTGGGTCCTGGAGTTGAGAATCTTTCCGCTGACTTTAGAATCGGTGTGGACGTTATGACGACTGAAACAACCTGTCTTTCTTCAATCTGGTCAACTGATGAGAAAATCCGCGAGTTCTATTCAATTCACGGAAGGGAAGGCGACTACAAGGAATTGAATCCGGGAGAAGACGCTTATTACGACGGCGCGATTGAGCTTGACTTGGGTGAAATCCGCCCGATGATTGCTCTTCCGTTCCATCCGTCTTGCGCATATACAATAGAAGAAGTTAACAAGAATCTTATGGACGTTCTTGATGAGACTGAAAAGCGCGCGAAAGTTTCGTTCGGCGACAAGGTGAACTTTACGCTTAAAAACAAGGTGATTGACGGAAAGCTTTACGTTGACCAGGGCGTTATCGCAGGCTGCGCGGGCGGCGGTTTTGAGAACATCTGCGCGGCTGCAGACATCTTGAAGGGAAAGGACACTGGAAACGGAAAATTCCTTTTGAACGTTTATCCTGCTTCAATGCCGGTCTACATGGAGCTTATGAAGAACGGAGCGTTCGCCTCGCTTGTTGATGCGGGCGCAATCGTTAAGACTGCTTTCTGCGGACCTTGCTTCGGTGCGGGCGACACTCCTGCCAACGGCGCTCTTTCAATCCGCCATTCTACAAGAAACTTCCCGAACCGCGAAGGCTCGAAAATCCAGAACGGTCAGCTTGCCTCTGTTGCGCTTATGGACGCGAGATCAATCGCTGCGACTGCCGCAAACAAGGGCTTTTTGACTGCTGCCACAGACTTGGCTGACGGCGAGTTCAGCAAGAAAAAATATTTCTTTGACAAGACAATCTACGAAAAGCGCGTTTACGACTCAAAGGGCGTTGCGCATCCGGAAGTTCAGATTCAGTTCGGACCGAACATCAAGGACTGGCCGGAAATGCAGCCGCTTTCTGATGACATTTTGCTCAAGGTTGTATCTGAAATCCATGACCCTGTTACAACTACGGACGAGCTTATTCCTTCGGGCGAGACTTCAAGCTTCCGCTCAAATCCTCTTGGACTTGCGGAGTTCACTTTGAGCCGCAAAGATCCTGCCTACGTTGGAAGGGCAAAGGCTGTCCGCGACAGGTCGGAAGAGGTCAAGGCGGAAGTTAGCCGCGCGGAAAAGATTCTTGAGGAAAAGTATCTTGAGTTCAAGGGAAGAATTGAAAAGGCCGGTCTTGGCTCTACAATCTACGCTGTTAAGCCGGGCGACGGTTCTGCGCGCGAGCAGGCGGCAAGCTGCCAGAGAGTTTTGGGAGCGAGCGCGAATATTGCAAGCGACTACGCCACAAAACGCTACCGCTCGAACCTGATTAACTGGGGAATGATTCCGTTCCTTTATAAGCAGGGCGATACGGCCGCGACAGAGAATCTTCCGTTTGCGAACGGCGACTACATTTTTGTTCCGGGCGCAAAAAAGATGATTGCGGAAAAACTTCCTGGCGTAAAAGCCTACGCAGTCCGCGCCGACGGCACAACCGCCGAGTTCGACCTTGCAACCGGCGACATGACCGACGACGAGCGAAAGATTATTCAGGCAGGATGCTTGATTAACTTTTACAGGGGATAATTTTTGCATTTTGATAAATCCCGCGCCGGGAAGCCTTGTGGCTGAAACCGCGCGGGATTTTTTTTAGAATAGTATGGAAAGGAAAAATAGACAATATGTAGTGCCATCCAGTTTGTAAAAACGTGGATTTAGCGTCAAAATGTTAATGACTAAAAATAACAGTATGTGCATTACCTCATACAAAGTGGAGGCACTACATGGAAATTATAACACGAAACGAAAAAATTTTGTACATTGGGATTGATGTTCACAAGGACACCTATTCACTTTGCAGCTTTGATTTTCACAAGAATGAACTTTCTGATGAAATGACAATCAAGGCAACAACGAAAGCTGTAATAAAATACCTGGAGGCAATAAAGAAAAAGCACAGGGAAGAAATCCTGTTCGCCTGTGGATACGAAGCAGGACCAACAGGTTACGGTCTTTGCCGAGGATTACAAAAGGCTGGTTATGGCTGCGTAGTTATGGCACCGACAACAATGTCGAATCCGGATGGAAAGAGGCGGGTTAAGACAGACAGAATTGATGCGAGGGCAATAGCGAGAATCCTTGCATATAAATCTTACAGTCAGGTTCATCTTCCGAGTGAAGAAATGGAGGCTCTGAAGGAATATACAAGAGCAAGAGATGCAAAGAAGAGAATGTTCAAGAAAGCAAAGCAGGAACTTCTTTCTTTCCTGCTGAGAAACGGCAAAACATATTCGGAAAGTGGAAACTACTGGACTGAAAAATTCTTCAAATGGGTAAAGACCGTTCAGTTCTCAGAAAAATGGATGCAGGAGGCTTTCAATGAGTATCTTGCGGAAGTTTACAGTCTGAAAGCAAAAATTGAGCTAATGGATATGAAAATCAGAGAAATTGCAGAGCTAGAAATTATAAAGGATAAGGTTGATAAGCTTGTGTGTTTCTCAGGTATTGATGTAACAACAGCGGTTGAGACAGCCGTGGAAATCCAAGATTTTACAAGATTTGCGACGGCAGCTCAGTTCGTAAGTTATTTGGGGCTTTGTCCTGGAGAGGATTCCAGTGGCAAGACTAAAAATATGCTTTCACTTACCAAGGCAGGAAACTGCAGAGTCAGAGCGCTGTTTTGCGAGTCGGCGAAAGCAATAAAACGGACGAATCCTTACGGGCAGAAATCCAAAAGGATTCTTGAAAGGCAAAAGAATGCAAGCCCTGAAATTGTGGCGTATGCAGATAAGGCAACGAAACGAATCAGAACAAAAATGAGGCATCTTGAAGAGCGTGGAAAAAATTACAACGTATCTTCAGCGGCCGGAGCGAGAGAGCTTGCATGTTTTGTCTGGGGAATGATGAACGGAAAAATAGCTTAGTTCATTATTCATATTTTAAGTTTTGAAATAAAGAAAAGGTGGCGGAAACGAGGCAGATTTGAGTTATCTTCGTTCCTCCTATGGGCTAAACAGGGAGAAATCCTTGCGAATTCACGCTTAATAGACAGAAAGAACTTTTTGCGGATCATTGACCTGTCGGTAATGGCGGAAACAAAGTTTCAACCAAAATCCACGAATATCAGGATGGTCTAGTGCCGAAAATCTTGATTTCTAAAGCCTTTTCTTTTTTATATTTTATTGTTTTGTCATTGACAAATGGCACAACATATCAGGAGAATAAGAAAATGTCTGATGAAATAAAAAAGGAAAAACACACTGCGATGAAGTTTTTCATTGTAATTGCATTTGTTTTGATAGGGTATTTACTGATATGCAATTACAATTTGAAACAAAAAGTTGATTATTATTCAGAACAGATGAATGAATTCAATGAAAATTTATATGCACAAGTGGAAGGCTCATATAAAGATGGTGCGCATACACTTTCAATTTCAGATATTTATTATAGAAAATATTTTAAGTCATCGGCTGATGAAAAACAATAATAAAAAGAAAACTGTTTTATGGTATGGCTTTTGCGCCAAACAATTTTCAAAAGGTGAATGTAAAGGTGAATGCAAATCAGCAGAAAATCCTTGCTTACCTTAAAAGCAATCCTTATGCAACTATGGAGGAACTTTCAGAAACTATTGGAATTGCAAAAAAGAACATATTTAACAACATGAAAAAACTGCAGGAAAACGGTTTGCTCCGCCGTGTGGGCGCAGACAAAAACGACTGGTGGGAAGTGGCGGAACAGTAGCGTTTGCTGTTTCTTTCATATTATATTTTTTTATTGCTTTCGTATCCTTTTGTAATTTTCTTTATGGTGGCAGGTTCTGGAGACAGATTGTTCATTCTGTAATATTCATCATGGAAAATTACATTGTTGCAGCCTTTGCCATTTACATTGTAATTTGTGCAGCCTAGCATATACTTTCCGTCTTTTTGTTGTCTTGCGATTAGATATCCATCGCATTTATTGCATTTCTGGATTGAAAGTTTGCCGGCTTCAATTTTATTTGTCATAAAATCACAGACTTCAGGGTCGTTCATGCAAATCCATAGGTTCAAGCCATAAGCGGGTTTTAGTTTGTGCTGAAGCGGATAGCCGCACATTGGACAGAATTTTTTGAAAGCGGTTCTGTTGTCTGCATCTTCCTTCCATTCGCCTTTTAAAATTACATTCTTATAGTCATGCTTTATCTCAAGCAAAAATTCAGAAGGATTTTCTTCTGGTGCGATAAAGAACACCCTGTTTTTTGTTCGAGTCATTGCAACGTAAAAAAGTCTCCTTTCTTCCGCGGCTTCAATAGAATCATCTCTTTTTACAACATAATTTAAAACAGGATCATTTTCTATTTTTGAGGGAAATCCATAAGTCTCATTTTTGCCATTTATGACAATTACATTGTCGTAGCCCAGCCCTTTTGAAGCATGGGCTGTCATGAATGTGATTTTCAGTTCAGGATGTTTTAAGCACTTTACTTTGTTGCCGTAATCTTTATACTCAAAAAGGCTTGAACGCTCCAGGTTTTTGCCGTCAAATCCGAACCTTCCAAGCAGAAGTATTTCTTGTTTTTTTGAATCTTTTCCTTCTGCTTTGTTGAAGTCTAGAATTTGTTCTATTGCAGTTTCAACAGATTTTGCAAGATTGTAATTTGCATTTCCGCCGAAACGTTTTTGCCTTGAATCATAAGTATAAATTATTACAGGGTCTTTTATTGTTTTTGGCGATTTCAGTGATTTTTTTATCTGCGCTGTATTTTTTTGAATAAAGTTTCCTGCAATATCTATTACTTCCTGCGAGTTGCGGTAAGTTTTTGTAATTTTTAAAAGTTCCGCATAACCCATAATCTCAGAAAATTTTGTGAACAAAGTTATATCAGAACCGCTGAATGCGTAAATTGACTGCCAGTCATCACCTACAGCAATAATTTTTGCGTTTGTAACATCATGCAATGCGCCCACCAAATCAAAACGCTGCCTTGAAATATCCTGATATTCATCAACAATTATGTACTTGAAATCTATTTGCTCGCTCACAGCTTTTGATTCTTTTAAGAGCCGGGCAGATTTATTTATAATGTCGGAAAAATCAATTGCATTGTTTTTATGAAGATAACGCTCATATTCAAGATAACATTCTTTGCAAATTCGTAAAAAAAGTTTTGTCCGCACATTTTTTGTTTGGTTTTCCCATTCATCAAACTGTTCTGCTGAATACCCATTTGTCTTGAAATTCGAGATGAACCTGTCTATAAGATTTATTAGTTTTCTAATGTAGCGGCTGGAATCTTGTGAGGAAATCTTCTGCATAACTTCTTTGTTGTCACGTGGATTCAAAACAAAACCGGACGATTCCAGTTTCTCTTTTAAGTGCTCAAGAAGTTCCCTGCCATCGTTATATTGCGAGCAAGTGCAGATAAGATTTGTTCCGTGTTTCCGATGGATTGCAACCTTGTCATGCATTGCCTTGTTATACTTTTTTAATTCTTCTTTTGAGTACCTGTCGCTGAAGCCGTTTTCTTTAACTCCGAAATGCTCAATATATGCTTCCTTTCCATTCTGGGTGATTCTGAAATCCGGAGTATAGGGTTTCTTTGCTCCTTCGATGTTGTATTTATAGCATGGCTCGTATTCATAATAGATATTGTTCAAATATAGAAAATTTGCAATCTGAACTTCCTCTTGTGAACGCAAGATTTCATTCTGAATTGTCTCATATTTCTTGCTTCTTGAATTTTTTATTTTCACTTGGTAGTCAACTTCGCCAAGCTCGCTTTTTATTGTAGAAAAATTGGAATTCGCTAGGTTTACAAAAAATTGATTTCTGTCTTTTGTTTCAAGCGGAGCGTCAAAGTAAGTTGCAAAAAATTTAATCAGGTCATCGACAAGCTTCTGGTTTTGCAAAACAGTACTGCGGAAATAATCTTCTAATACAAAATATAATTTATCATTTTGTATGATTTTTAATTTTTCATCATTTTCTTTGTGCAGAATTGCATTTCCTGTTGAATGAAAAGTTGTAATCGGGCAGTCGATTTTCAGCTGCTTCTTTATTTTCTCCTGCAATTCTCCTACAGCTTTATTTGTAAAAGACACTACAAGAATTTCACGTGGATTTATATTTTTCTTTTCAACAAGATATTTCACTTTTGCTGCCACTGTTGTGGTTTTTCCAGCGCCGGCTCCTGCAATTACCAGACAGTAATCCTCATCAGTAAGCACAACACGTCGCTGGTCATTATCAAGTAGAATGTTTGAGTCAACGTCGGACAAGATATTATCAAGATATGGTTTTTCAGATTTAAGTTTTTGTGCAATGAAATCTTCGTTATGCTTATGAACGAGATTTTTTATGCTGTTGAAGTTTTCAATTATCTGAATAATAGTGTCAGCGACAATGGAGTTTTTCCTGCAGAAATCAGAAAGCAAGTCATCATTTTGCAATTGCTGGAAGTAGGATACAATCTCTTTCTTTGATTCTAATTTTTTCAAATAATCTGATTTTGCAAGATATGAATCTTTTGAAAGCAAGAAATCAATAAAATTTTTTAATTCTAGGATTTCCATGGTTTTTGGATTTTTAGAATGAGATGGATTGTGCCCCTTTTTAGAAGTTGACTTTCTGTTTCCAAAAATATTAATTAAAAAAGACATATCAAAACCCTAGTATAATTATACTTCTAAAATTCCATTCAATAAAGAGTCTTTTTTACATGGGGACTAGTTTCTGATTTTGAAAGATTCAGATGTTGAAGCTGATATTGTAGGAAATCTTCATTGATAGGAAAATTTAAGCACTTATAAACAAGTTGCACAAACATTACATTAAACCTCTGACAACGAGTTTTGAAAATCTTCCTTGTGAAAATACTCATAAAATCGTACAATCAAAACTATAAAAGAAAATCCAGTTTCTCTTTTTCCAAAATCAACTAGGAGCCAACCCAAATGCCTTTAAATCCCCTCACACAAGCTCTTTTTGAGCTGAAAGATGACAATTACCGCGAGTTTCATGCGAAGCTTATTCCGAATGTTCCGGCTGAAAAGATTATCGGCGTGCGGACTCCGGCTCTGCGTGACTTTGCGAAAAAGGCGGCAAAAATGCCGGAGGCAAGGGCGTTTCTGGAGGAGCTTCCGCATTTTTACTACGAGGAAAACAATCTGCACGGCGCGCTGCTTTCCCTGATTTTTCCGAATGACATCGGGCAGTTCCTTGCGGAGATTGAGCGCTTTCTGCCGTACGTAGACAACTGGGCGACCTGCGATATGCTTTCTCCTAAAATCTTCAAAAAAAATCTGCCGCTGGTCTACGAAAAAGTGAATGGCTGGCTCAAAAGTGGAAAAACGTATACCGTGCGCTTTGGAATTGTTACGCTGCTCGGATTTTTTCTTGATGACGCGTTCAAACCCGAAATGCTTCAGCTGGTCGCGGACGTAAAATCAGATGAGTTCTATGTAAAAATGGCGGCCGCCTGGTATTTCAGCGTTGCGCTTGTAAAGCAGTATGACGCGGCGCTTCCGTACATCCAGAACAAGCAGCTCGACCCATGGACACACAACAAGGCAATCCAGAAAGCTCTTGAAAGCAGAAGAATCTCGCCAGAAACAAAAGAATACCTGAAAAGTCTTAAAATTAAAGGAAGAAATTAGGCGGGGAAAGCCTTTCCCTTCGGCTAAGTTGCTCCACCTCTTAAAAACACCGTGAAAATATGTTATAATCAAAGTTGACTTTTTGGGAGACTTCAATGGTATTAAAAGACATTCTATCAGACAATGAAATTTCAAAACTTACACAATTCAGTCCAGCAGAAATTACTTGGCTTGAAAAAAGAATGTTCAGCGGAACGAATGAAGAGGGAAAAACTGTTGCAAAAGTTCAGTGTGTTGTCCGCGAAAAGGAAATAGAACTTAAGTCGGAAGAAGTTGTTCGCCAGCTTTATGCCCATAAATTAATAGAAGAATTTAACTATCCAAAAGAACGGATTGAATTTGAAAAAATCGTTCAGATGGGGCGTGATGATTCAAAACGCGCTGACATCGTAATCTATGAGGATGAGCACAAAACAGCTCCTTATATTGTAGTGGAATGTAAAGCCGTTGGAAAAGAAAAGGTAAAAGGCCAGCTGGAAAATTACTGTAAAAATCTGGGGGCAAGCATTGCTGTAGAAATTGACGGCGGAGAAGTAAAAGAGTTTTATTACAACCGCCAGAGTATCCAGAATAAAAACTATAAGTTTGAAGAAATTGACCGGCTTCCCAAATTCAATGAAACATTAGATCAAATCTTAAATGAGCGTTTTACTATAAAAGATTTGATTCTTATCGACGAAAAAAATACAGCTTCTCTAAAAGATGTAATTCTTGAGCTTGAAGATAAAATATTTGCAAATTTTGGCGGAGATGTTTTTGAAGAAGTTTTCAAATTCCTGTTTGCAAAACTTTATGATGAGTATTGTTCTTCAGATGACAACGACCGTCTTTCAAATGCAATTAATGACGGCTTTATAGACCATGTAAGTGAATTCAAAAAAGACGATACTTTCCGCCAGCTTGAATTCCGGTCTCTGGGACCAGAAGGACAGGTTTATGACAGAGTTCAGAAGCTTTTTGAAAAAGCGCAGAAAAAATGGATAGGCATCTTTCCGGAAAATAGCAAATTTGAGATTGGTGCTTCCGATGTAAAAATTGTTGTAAGCTATCTTGAAAATGTAAAACTTTTTAACTCGAATCTTGATGTCATTGATGATGCTTTTGAACATCTGATGAGCAAGTCTCAGAAGGCGGAAAAAGGGCAGTTCTTTACGCCGCGTTATGTAATTGATATGTGCGTAAAGATGATGAATCCATCGGAAGAAGATTCTATGATTGACACAGCAAGCGGAAGCTGCGGCTTTCCAATGCATACGATTTTTCATGTATGGAATAAAATCAATCCGACAAAACATAATTTTGTAAATACAAAGCGAAGCCAGCGCGAAACCGATTATGTAGACAACAAGGTTTTTGCAATTGATTTTGATGAAGTCTGTGTCCGTGTTGGAAAAATGCTAAACATTATTGCCGGTGATGGAAAAACAAACGTATTGGAACTGAATACTCTTGATTATAATGTTTGGAACGGAAGCAAATATCTAAAAAAGCCGGGCTGGTCAGAAAAATATATCAGCGGATTTCAGCGGCTTGAAAGGCTGGCGGACAAGAATTCAAAAGGAAAATACACAAAATACAACTTTGATCTCATTCTTGCAAATCCGCCGTTTGCCGGCGATAGAACAGATGCAAAAGTAATCGGACTATATGAGCTTGGCTATAACGAGAAGAAAAAAATAAAAAATAATATCGGGCGTGATATTCTTTTTATTGAGCGCAACTTGAATTTTTTAAAGCCGGGCGGAAGAATGGGAATAGTTCTGCCACAGGGAGATTTTAATAATTCAAGCGAAAAATACTTGCGTGACTTCATTGCAGAAAAATGCAGGATTCTTGCTGTTGTAGGCCTGCATCCAAATACTTTTCTGCAGCACACAGGAACTAAGACCAGTGTTTTATTTGTTCAAAAATGGACTGATGAAAACTGCGGCTTTCCTAATGTCTGCCCGAAACCGCAGCCAGATGAAAACGGTAACATTGACTATCCGATTTTTTTTGCCACAATGCAACAGCCGACTGTAAACAACCAAAAAGAAAAAATCTATGTTACAGAAAACTACGTTACATGGACAAAATATCATTACTATATAAAAAACGGTGAATTAAAAACAACTGTTGAACCGCAGCAAACAGGATGGAATACTAAAGAGTTCATTCAGGATTTGTTTATAGAAGATTTCGGAGAACTAGACACTCATAAAAAATGGATTTTAAAGCCTGTAACATTTGAAAAAAAGCCTCTTAATAAAAAAGATTCTGAAAATAAAAAATTTTCCGAACTGAAACATTCGCTTTCACTTGATGAATACCTTGCGTTACCAGCTGAAACAAAAAAAAGGTACAAAGAAGTTTTAAACGACGGAAAAGACTGCGATTCTTACAGTGCTGATGAAATAACGCTTGAACAATACAATTCCTTCTCAAAGGAAAAGAAAAAGTTCTGTCTTGTTGCGGAAGATGTAAAGGAACACAACAATGTCCGCATGAAAGATACCCACGGACATATTTTTGTAAAGCATGATTTGTTTAACCATGACCGCGAGCTTGATAATCTTTGGACAATCCGCGACAGCCGGTTAAAAGGCAGATATTCAAAAGACGGAATTGCAGAAGCCTTTGCAGAATTTGCAAAAAAAGAGAGGCTAAGTTTTTTCTAAATAGCCCTTTTGATGAAGCAAAGTACAACGCTTTGTTGAAAGGGCTGGAGATTACGGAAATAAATCTTAAGGATTTAGAACGAACAGCTAGATTGGATTCTGAATTTTACAAAAAAGAGAATCTTAATATTATTAATTTGTTAAATAAAACCAATGCTAAGCCATTAACAGAATTTTTACAAGTTTCTGATGGAAATCATATGGGTATAAGTGAGTTTTTCTGTGAGGAAGGAATTCCTTATTATCGAGGGCAAGATATACATGATTTCTTTATAGAGAATGCAAATCCTATTTGTATTCCAAAAACTGTATTTTCAAAACCCGTGATGAAACGCTCTTATCTCAAGAAAAATGATGTTTTACTATCGATTGTCGGGACAATTGGTGAAGTTTCGCTTGTAAATACAGATTCAGATGCTACTTGCAGTTGCAAACTTGCAATCCTCAGACCAAAGTCTACACTAAAATCGGAAACTATAGCACTTTTTTTGCAATCAAAATATGGACAAAACCAAATAAGAAAATTTATTCGCGGTGCAGTACAAATGGGTTTCATTTTGGAAGATTTAGATCAAATTATTATTCCTAAATTTTTCCCTGACTTTCAATCCAAAATTGAGCAAATCGTAAAATCCGCGCACGCAAAGATTGCCGAATCAAAATCACTCTACTCCGAAGCGGAAGATATTTTGCTTTCAGAACTTGGCTTAAAAAACTGGCATCCGAGAAATACAAACGTCAATGTAAAAAAATTAAAGGAATCATTCTTGCAGACAGGTCGGTTGGATTCTGAATATTATCTACCACGTTATGAGGATTATGCGCATTTAATAGAACACTATCGTGGGGGATATGGTCAGTTTTCTAATGTTTGCATGATAAACGAAGCAAATTATGTTCCAGCTGCAAATGAAAAATATACATACATAGAACTTGGCAATATCGGCAGTTATGGTAATATAACGGATTGTACAGTTGCATATGGAAAAGATTTGCCGTCACGTGCTCGGCGAGTAGTGCATACAAATAATGTTATTTTGTCATCAGTTGGAGGTTCTTTGCAAAGTTGCGCTTTGATTTCTTCAGAATATGATAATGCAATCTGTTCTACAGGATTTTTTGTTGTTCGTTCAAATGCAATAAATTCTGAAACTTTACTTACGCTTTTTAAGTCTGAAGTAATGCAGAATCTTTTAAAACAGAGTTGCTCGGGCACAATTTTAACAGCCATAAATCATACCGAATTACAGAAGATTGTTGTTCCAAAAATCAGAAAAGAAGTCCAAGACAAAATTGCAGAAAATATTCAGAAGAGCATTGCACTGCGGAATAAATCAAAATCATTACTCGAAAATGCGAAAGTGCAAGTAGAGAATGTTATTCAAACCGGGGGGGGTATAAAACTCTGTTAGAACAAAGTCTTTATTACTTCCGCCTTGCCGAATGGCTTTTGTTGCAGGAACTTTTTTTAGATTATTGGCAATCACGAGGTTCGGTAAGTTGCTCCATAAAATCTTTTTCTGCTGTGCAAAGTACAGGTCGTCTGGATTCAGAATATTATCAGCCGAAATATGACGAATTGTTTGAACATCTTGCAAAATACAAATGTACAAAACTTGGAGATATTGTCGCTATAAAAAAATCTATTGAACCAGGCAGTGATTCTTATATTGAAGAGGGAATTCCATTTATCCGTGTTTCTGATGTAAATAAATTTGAAATTGGAAAAACAGATTTGCATTTGTCGCCAAAAGAATTTAACATTGAAGTATTAAGACCTCATAAAGATACAATAATTTTTTCAAAAGACGGCAGCATAGGAATTGCTTATAAATGCGAAAAAAATTTGGACATTATAACTTCGGGAGCATTGCTTCATCTTGATATTCGTAATGAAAATATTCTTCCAGACTATTTGACTCTTGTTCTTAATTCGATTGTTACACAGCTCCAGGCAGAACGAGATTCAAATGGCGCAATTATTCAGCATTGGAAACTCGATGACATTAAGAAGATTATTGTTCCTGTTTTACCAATGCAAATTCAATCACTCATCGCAGAAAAAGTCCAGAAGTCTTTTGCTCTGCGAAAACAAAGCAAAAGGCTTTTGGAACAGGCAAAACGCATGGTGGAAGAAGAGATTGAAAAAAAGGAGAACCGCTGATGCAGCAGAACAATACAAGCCTTATAATGTACACAGCCGAAGATGGTGTTACAAAAATTCAGGCGACTTTTGATAACGATACAGTCTGGCTTTCAATAGACCAGATGGCGGAACTTTTTCAAAGAAACAAGTCTACAATTTCGCGTCACATAAAAAATGTATTTGAGGAAGGTGAACTGGATTCAAAGCGAACTGTTGCAAATTTTGCAACAGTTCAAAATGAAAGCGGCAGAGAAGTTGAACGCAGCATAGAATATTATAATCTTGATGTAATAATCTCTGTAGGCTACCGTGTAAAATCCTTGCGCGGAACTCAATTCAGAATCTGGGCAATGCAGATTCTGAAAGAATATATGCAAAAAGGTTTTGCTCTTGATGACACTCGTTTAAAGGAGCTTGGGGGCGGAAATTATTTTGATGAGTTTTTAGCCCGAATTCGTGATATTCGCTCAAGTGAAAAAGTTTTCTGGCGAAAAGTTCTTGATATTTATGCAACAAGCATAGATTACAATCCTAATGCAGAAAGTTCTGTCTTATTTTTTAGACAGGTTCAGAATATAAGGCTCACGAAGAGTACAGCAAATTCAAGGCTAAAGAACAGGATAAACTTTCGCTGGTAGAAAAACACTTTTTGGAAAACATCGGTGAACTTGATAAGATTAAAAAGAAATGAGCCCGCAAGATTATTTACGAGTTTATTATGTATTTTTTTCACTAGATACACCAAAGCAAAATGCACCTGTATTTTTTCAACATATTTTATTAGGGAAGACTTTCCAGTTCATCTTTTGCGTTCTGAAATTCCGCAGAACCGAATGCACTGAGTATCAAATCCACTTCATAATTCAGGAATTCTTGAATAAACTTTTTGTAAGCATATCCGTACTGTTTTGCAGATTCGCCGGCAGGATTCGAAAGATTTCCTCTAAATATGCCGGAACTGATTAAAGGAAATGAAATGCTGTGCAAGTTGTAATTCTTCGGCAAAAGAAGGGAATTATAATAAGCATTGAATAGTTCAAGAAACTGAGTATTGAAGAAAAAAATGCACATATAGTTAATTCTGTTGAATTAGCAAATGCTATTTTTGAGTGGAAGAAAGAATATAATTCCCTAAAAAAAGAAAGAGATGGTTTTGAACGAGAGTTGAATAATTGTATAAATCTTTCGAGAGGAGTTTTAGGAGCTGATGAAACTTTATATAAATTAAAAAAAGAAGAACTATTAAGAAAGATAAGTGTTCGTGATGAACAAATTTCTTCTCTTTTGAATGTCATGGAAAGTTTTCAAAGTTCTGTAAAATAAAGATTTTATCTTCCGTTTAATATTCTTTCCGCACTTCCAAAAGCTGTGTCTTCCTTTAAACTTGCTCCGGCTTCAAGAAACAGGGGAAGAAACCTGTTTATATTATTTTGAACATCTAAATATTTTTGCGTATTCATAAAAATTTCTTCTTGCTGCATTAACAAAAAGTAAACCAGCCAAGTCATATTTTCTTCTTTTTTGTGCATATATTCCGAAGCAATATTTTTATTGTCTTTTAAGAACCATTCCAAGCTGTTCCATGCTTTAAAATAAATTGCCCGGTGTATAAAATTATTGGGAAGAAATAGCTTGTTTCCATTTGGTAACGTAAGTTCGGAAGTTTTCCATATTTCTTTGCGTAAATCTGCTCCTGCGGAAACTAATAATTTGCAGATTTCAACATCATCCCATTCACAAGCGCAGAGCAATGCGGTGCAGCCTTGATTATTTGCAATCGGGTCGCGCATACTGTAGCTGATAAATCCGTCAACATCTGAAGTTCTTTCTATATATAAGGTAACAATTTCATCTGTTTT
>ERZ1035070.217-NODE-217-length-20164-cov-4.722960_pt1 | contig 20164 bp, 21 predicted proteins | sample MGYA00520603_ERZ1035070 | MGnify/ENA primary metagenome ERZ1035070 (study PRJEB33766, sample SAMN09781695) | gut metagenome | biome: gut microbiome | host: Homo sapiens | place: Madagascar | study: EMG produced TPA metagenomics assembly of the PRJNA485056 data set... | reverse complement strand
ATATAGTTATAAAAAACTAAATGAAAATCATCCGCGTTATAAGAACATGGATGAATTCCTAAAATCCATTAAGTAATTTAAAAAGAGGACATACTAATGGGAAAATACTTTGGAACAGACGGCTTTCGTGGTGAAGCCGGAATTACTTTAACAGCCGACCACGCCTACAAAGTAGGCCGTTTTCTCGGCTGGTATTATAATGCTCTCCGTGAGCGTAACGGAGATAATGAGCCTGCCCGTATCGTCATCGGTAAGGATACGCGCCGTAGCTCCTATATGTTTGAATACAGTTTGGTGGCCGGCCTGACTGCTTCTGGCGCAGACGCTTATCTGCTCCACGTCACTACCACTCCGTCCGTGGCCTACATTGCCCGTGTGGATGACTTTGACTGCGGCATCATGATCTCTGCCAGCCACAATCCGTACTACGACAACGGCATCAAGCTGATCGACTGCTATGGTGAAAAGATGCCGGAAGAAACGTTGCTGTTGGTAGAGGACTACATCGATGGCAAGCTCCATGTGTTCGACCAGGACTGGTCAGAACTACCGTTTGCTCATCGTGAGCATATCGGTTGCACTGTGGACTATGTGGCAGGCCGCAACCGCTACATGGGCTACCTGATCTCTCTTGGCATTTATTCTTTCAAGGGTGTCAAGGTCGGTCTGGACTGTGCTAACGGTAGCTCTTGGAACATTGCAAAGTCTGTCTTTGATGCACTCGGTGCAGACACCTATGTAATCAACAACCAGCCAAATGGTCTGAACATCAACAACAATGCTGGTTCTACCCATATCGAGGGCTTGCAGAAGTTCGTTGTGGAGAAAGGTCTGGATGTTGGTTTTGCCTATGACGGTGACGCTGACCGTTGCCTGTGTGTGGACGAGAAGGGCAATGTCATCACCGGCGACCACATTCTGTATATCTACGGCTGCTATATGAAGGAGCGTGGCAAGCTGCTGAACAATACCGTTGTTACGACCGTCATGTCCAACTTTGGTCTGTACAAGGCTTTTGATGAACAGGGCATTGGCTACGCCAAGACCGCCGTTGGCGATAAGTATGTCTACGAGTACATGGCAAAGAATGGTTGCCGCATTGGTGGTGAGCAGAGTGGCCATATCATTTTCAGTAAGTATGCAAGCACCGGTGACGGTATTCTGACCAGTCTGAAGATGATGGAAGTCATGCTGGCCAAGAAGAAGCCGATGAGCGAGCTGGCAGCACCGCTGAAGATCTACCCGCAGGTGTTGGAAAATGTCCGTGTGACGGATAAGAAAGCTGCACAGAACGACCTGGCTGTGCAGAAAGCGGTAAGTAAAGTTGCTGAGGCGCTGGGCAATACTGGTCGTATTCTGGTGCGCGAATCTGGTACGGAGCCAGTCATGCGTATTATGGTGGAAGCGCCTGACCACGATACCTGCCAGAAGTATGTGGATGAAGTAGTCAACGTAATTTGCGAAAAAGGCTATAAAAGCTAAAATATACTGGGAGGAGAAATGGAAAAAGCTAGATGGGTGTTGGTGTATCTAAATCTATGGAGACTGTGTCCCCTGTATTTAATGACGAAGATATGCTCTTTTAAAGATAAACTGAATTTGGATATTGATGTGTGGATAAACAAACTTGTTCCATCTCAATATAAGCAATGTAGAATGTTAAAAATGGGCTATTGCATTTTTTCAGAGAGAGCGATGGTAAATGTAATTTTAAATAGATTTCATAGAAATCCAATGATGTGGGGAATAGCTCGAATTCTATTTAAGCCATTAGACTCTTTATACATTAATATGCCTCCAGAAAATATCGGGGGGGGGTTATATTTTCAACATGGCTTTGCGACTGTTGTAGCAGCTAAAAGAATTGGACGTAATTGTCATATCAATCAACAGGTCACTATTGGATATGTAGGAAACGATGCTCCTGTTATAGATGATAACGTCATTATTACAGCCGGAGCAATTGTGATTGGAAATGTCCATGTTGAGGATGGAGCAGTCGTCGCGGCAGGAGCTGTTGTTACGAGAGATGTGCCAAAAGATACAATCGTCGCGGGGGTTCCAGCTACAGTACTAAGAAAAAAATCAACTTTAGAAAATTGATATAGAAGATAATAGTCTGAAGTTTCAATTTTTGCTTAGAAGAAGATACCGGCAATAGAGGGAAAGTATAAGAAGAGAAAACCGGGAGGGATAAACCTATGTGTGGAATCGTTGGTTTTACAGGAAATCGACAAGCAGCACCGATCCTGCTGGACGGTCTGTCAAAACTGGAATATAGAGGATATGACTCGGCCGGACTGGCTGTCCGTGACGGAGAAAATCTGGCACAGGTCGTGAAAGCGAAGGGGCGCCTGTCCAATCTGATCGAGAAAACAGATGGCGGCAAGGCATTGAAAGGAACCTGTGGTATTGGTCATACTCGTTGGGCGACCCACGGTGAGCCGAGCCAAACCAATGCACATCCGCATGTTTCAGGTAACTGTACCCGTTCTGGTTCCGGCACAGTGGAGTCTGAGGTCGTTGGCGTACATAACGGCATCATCGAGAACTATACCGAACTGAAAGAAAAGCTGCTGAAGCACGGTTATACATTCTATAGTCAGACGGATACGGAAGTGGTCATCAAGCTGGTGGACTATTATTATAAAAAGTACAATCTTGGTCCTATTGATGCCATCGCTAAGACGATGGTGCGTGTCCGTGGTTCCTACGCTCTTGAGCTGATGTTCCGTGATTATCCAGGCGAAATCTGGGTGGCACGTAAGGATAGCCCGATGATCATCGGCATTGCGGATGGTGAGACCTATGTGGCTTCGGATGTCCCGGCAATTCTGAAATACACTCGCAATGTGTACTACATCGGTAATCTTGAGTTCGCAAAGCTCGTTCCGGGTGAGGCTCACTTTTATGATCTGAATGGTGATGAGATCGAGAAGCAGACCACAGAGATCAAGTGGGATGCCGAGGCAGCTGAAAAAGGCGGCTTTGAGCATTTCATGATGAAAGAAATCCATGAGCAGCCGAAAGCTGTCCAGGATACCCTTAATTCTGTAATCAAGAACGGAGTTATCGATCTGTCCAGCGTGGAGATTACCGAAGATGAGATTAAGAATTTCGAGCAGATTTATATTGTTGCTTGTGGTTCTGCATGGCATGTGGGCGTGGCTGCTCAGTATGTGCTGGAAGATATAGCGGATATTCCGGTGCGTGTGGAACTTGCATCTGAGTTCCGCTATCGTAAAATGCCGCTCAATCAGAAAGCACTTGTAATCGTTGTCAGCCAGTCTGGTGAGACAGCAGATACATTGGCAGCGTTGCGTCTTGCGAAAGAGAAGGGCATTACCACGATGGCAATCGTCAATGTGGTAGGCAGCAGTATTGCCCGTGAAGCGGACAAAGTGTTCTACACCCTTGCCGGTCCAGAAATCTCTGTTGCAACGACCAAGGCATACAGTGCACAGCTGGCAGCCATGTACTGTCTGGCGGTTCAGCTTGCGAAGGTTAGAGAAAAAATCACTGAAGAACAGTACAGCTACTATATTTCTGAACTGTTGACTCTCCCGGAGAAGATGCAGAAGACTCTGGAAGATAAGGAACGCATCCAGTGGTTTGCAGCAAAGTATGCCAATGCACACGATGTGTTCTTCGTAGGTCGTGGTATTGACTATGCTGTCTGCTTGGAAGGTAGTTTGAAACTGAAAGAAATCAGCTACATTCACTCGGAAGCATATGCAGCTGGCGAACTGAAGCACGGAACTATTAGTCTGATTGAGCAGGGAACGCTGGTCATCGGCGTGCTGACCCAAAGCGAACTCTACGAAAAGACTATCAGCAATATGTTGGAGTGCAAGAGCCGTGGTGCTTATCTGATGGGACTCACTACTTATGGCAAGTATGAAATCGAAGATCAGGTAAACTTCACAGTTTATGTTCCAAAGGTGGACGAGCACTTTGTTGGTAGTTTGGCAGTGATTCCGCTGCAGCTGTTGGGATATTACGTATCTGTGGCGAAGGGACTGGATGTGGATAAGCCGAGAAACCTTGCAAAGAGTGTGACAGTGGAATAAAAGATAGCAAGAGGAAAAAGTTATGAAAACAACATTACTTATTATGGCAGACGGTATCGATAGCTGATTTGGAACAGGAATAAAACAGTTGGAACCGGTCGATGATGCTAACCACATCATCATGGACTACTCAATCCATGATGCGATTGAAGCTGGTTTCAATCATGTAGTATTTATCATCCGTAAGGATATCGAGAAAGAGTTCAAAGAGGTTATGAAAACGAAAAAACGAATAAAAATCGGAATAGCTACGACTTTTGTAATTGTTATACTGATGTCTCTCTGTGGAAGCCGATTTGTTTTTCAAAAAGCATGTGTACGAAGGGAAACGTCATGTCTGAACATGGGAACAGCAGATGACTACATATACAACCTTCTTGTGGATGCGTATAATATACGAAAAGAGAAGAATGAAACTGTTACAATAAAGGCTTCAGACGGAATAAATCTTGTGGGTCACTATTACGAAAGAGATAAGAACGCACCTTTGATTATATTCTTTCATGGTCTTTGGAGTAATGGATATGTAAGCGGAGAACCGACTTATAAAATTACAAAAAATCAAGGTTGGAATCTTCTTTTAGTTAGCATGCGTGCACATGATGAAAGTGAAGGCGAATTTTCAACATTAGGCGTTATAGAGCAATATGATTGCAAGGCTTGGGCGAACTGGGCTGTAGAACGCTTTGGAGAAGAAAAGTCGGTTTTCTTTATGGGAGTGTCAACGGGTGCTTCAATTGCAATGATGAGTAGCAATCTGGGATTACCTAAATCAGTGAGAGGGATTATTGATGATTGTGGATTTACTTCCACAATGGAAATGATAGATGTGAATTGCAAGAGTCACCTTCCGGATTATATCCCGACAAGGATGTTTGATTTCTTTGTTGAGATGGGAACTAGCGTATGGGGACACTTTTGTATAAGTAAGGCAGACGCTTGCAAAGCTGTTTCACAGACGGATATTCCAATCTTAATTATACACGGAGACAGAGATACACAAGCACCACTATCTATGGCATACAGACTTTATGATAGTTGTAGCAGTGAAAAACAGTTGTATGTGGTTCATGGAGCTAATCATGCAGAGAACTATAGAAAAGATCCGGAAGGATATGAGAACGTAATAGCACAGTTTGTGGAAGAACATTCAGGAGCCTTGAAGAAAGAGTACTAAACTGTAAACGCAAAATGAACTAAATATGCCCCAAAAGTCGAATGCTGTCGAATTAGTGTCTGTATTAGGAAAAATAAAACTGTGTGAATTCTCACACGGTGGCTGCTCAAACCTTCACACACCTCTTCGTGGTGAGCAGTAGGCAACGATCTATGATCGGCAGAGATGTGAAGAATAAAAACTATGATAAAATCAATTTGATAGAAAAAACTTGGAGAAAAAACAATGAATACAACATTACTTATCATGGCAGCTGGTATCGGCAGCCGATTTGGAACGGGAATTAAGCAGTTGGAGCCGGTTGATGATGCTAACCATATCATTATGGACTATTCCATCCATGATGCAATCGAAGCAGGATTTAATCATGTGGTATTTATCATCCGTAAGGATATCGAGAAGGAGTTTAAAGAGGTTATCGGTGATCGCATTGCCTCCATTTGCTCTTCTCATAATGTAACTGTGGACTATGCTTTCCAGGATATCAATGATATCCCGGGAACTCTGCCAGAAGGCCGGACAAAGCCGTGGGGAACCGGTCAGGCTGTGCTTGCTGCAAAGGAAGTTCTTGATACTCCGTTCATCGTTATCAATGCAGATGATTACTATGGCAAGGAAGGCTTCAAAGCCGTCCATGAGTATCTGGTGAATGGCGGAAAGTCCTGTATGGCTGGCTTCGTGCTGAAGAATACACTGTCCGATAATGGCGGTGTAACCCGTGGTGTTTGCAAGATGGATGACCAGAACAATTTGACTGAGGTTGTGGAAACCAAGAATATTGTAAAAACTACAACTGGGGCAGAAACAGAAGGCGTAGCTGTTGATGTAAATTCTCTTGTTTCCATGAATATGTGGGGCTTGACACCGGAGTTTTTGGATGTGTTGGAAGCTGGCTTTAAGGAGTTCTTTAAGATAGAGGTCCCGGGTAATCCTCTGAAAGCAGAATATCTGATTCCCATCTTTATCGGTGAACTGCTGGAGCAGGGAAAGATGTCTGTAAAGGTTCTGAGAACCAATGACACTTGGTATGGTATGACATATCATGAGGATGTCGCAGCTGTAAAGGACAGCTTCAAGAAGATGCTGGAAAACGGTGTGTACAAGGCTGACCTTTTCAGTGATCTCTAAACAATGATGAAAGAAACGATTGATTTATTCGGGAAGATCCTCACAAACATCCTGACTGCGCTATATGAGCCGTTTGGCTTTTCGCTTCTTCTTTCCTTTTTTGCCATGTTTTTCTATCTGTATGCGTATGAACCTACCGCAGCAGGCAAAGGATGGAAGAGCGCCATAGTGACTTGGTATCAGAAATTTAAAGAGAGCGTGTTCTTTCGGAAGATGTTCTTACTGGTTTTCGTGACATCGATGATCTTGTTCCGAACGCTGCTGAATCGGAACCTGTGGCTAAATCCTTTGTCAAATGTCATGGGTGGCTGGGGCATCTGGGAGACTGTGAACGGCGAGCAGAAACTTACAACTGAGTGCATTGAGAACGTGATCATGATGGTGCCGTTCACCAGCATGGTTATATGGACATTTCAAGAGAAAGTGGGCAGTAGCTGGAAGAAGATACTGTGGTATAGCGGAAAGGTAGCGTTCATTTTTTCGATAAGCATTGAGATGCTACAGCTGTTTTTAAGGCTCGGTACATTCCAACTATCTGATTTGTTCTATAACACAGTTGGTGGAATGATTGGCGGTTTAATGTACTACGGAATTGCGAAGGCAAAAAAGCATCTGTAAAAGAATAGAATTATGTGGAATATTGGGAGTGGTGGCTCCCGATGCTGCTCGGATAATCACACACCTCTTCGTGGTGAGCAGCAGGCAACGATCTGTGATCGGCAGAGATGTGATAACGAATAAATGTAGAAAAACAAATAGGTGCTATCATTATGGACGATATTATATATTTCATTTATTATCCCACAGTGATATAATTAAACCATCATAACAGGAAAGAGGTTATCACCTATGCCCAGAACCAAAGGTAGCAAGAATAAGCCCAAAACTGTGACTGCTGATTTTGCAACGCAGATTGCGGAAAAGCAGTCCGCGAAGGAAGCACTCACAGCCGAGATTGCATCCATCACCGCCAACATTGACACTTTGAAGGCTGATTTGAAAGCAAAAAAGGCTGCTTTGAGGAAGGCCGAAAAAGAAGTGGCCACTCTGGAAGAAAAGAAAGCAAAGGCAGATGCTAAGGCTGCAGAGGAAGCAAAGAAAGCAGAGGCAGAATCTGTTCTGAAAAAGCTGCTTGCTGAAGGCATGAGTGCTGATGAAATCCTCGAAAAACTGAAATAACACGAAAAACCCGTGATGGACAGGCGTAACGCGCCGTTCATTACGGGTTTTAGGGTTATAAGAACATAAGTTCATCCGGCGGCAACATCAAACTGAAAATGTGCAGGAAGGTTGAACTGTTTGATAAACGCGTGGTGCTGGGCGTGATAGTGCCTTAGATCGTATCCCAGATGATGCAACTCAAGAAGTTTCACCATCACCAGATTGAGGTGAATCCGCTTAGCTACAGCAATTTGCGCAGCGTCCAGCCCACGTTTCGTCATTTGATAGACTTCATCACTGTCCAGCATCAGGTGGGATGTGAAAGCGTTATGCTCATAAAGAAGGATGTGCTTATCCTTAATGGTCAGAAATTTGTTCAGAGTATGCAAGTCCATAAGAAGCTGATGCTCCAGATAATGTCCGAGCGCATAACCGCACACCATCTGCTTTGTCTGTTTGTCCAGCTGGCGATTGATAAGGATCAGTGGCTTATCAAAATAGAGTGAAAGCAAACCCAACATATCTTTAATGCGAGATGTTTCACTGATGTCCAGACTGCAACTACGCGCGATCTGTTTGATGTTGCGAGTTCCGGCATTTTGGACAAGTTCGTTGGCAGCTTGGTGAATAAACGCAGAATCCATAATGTAATCTCCTTCCGGGGATGGCATAGTGAATAGAACAGTGGTTTACAGGTTCATTATTCGTTCCTTTTCTCGTTTTTGTTCTCGGTACTTAAAATAGGCTTTGTGCATTTCATACATGATGCCGTCCATATCCTGCGGGGTCAGCTCTCCGCTGGCAAATAGCTCAGTAAGCTCAAATGCGAGATGCTGGGCTTCTATTTTGCCCTTTTTTCCGTAGGCTTCGGCAGCACGTTCGATAAATAAAGACTGATCCGGTTGCAAATAGGTCAAAGGTACATGGAATATATCGGCCATCTTTTCAAGCATTTCAATACTGCGAGGGTAGCGGCCATCACGCTCCCATCCGATGATCGTTCGTTTGTTGATACCCAGACATTGTGCCAATTCGTCCTGTGTTAAAGAATGTTTCTTTCGTAGATCGCGAACTTTCTCTCCAAATTTCATGTTTGCAACCTTTCTATGGCGTAGTTATCGTGCTGTAACAATGTGCAACGGGATTTGTAAATATTCAATCTGGAAGATGCAACGAATTTTCACATTTTCCTCTTGACACGGCGACACGACTTGCTTATAATATATGCTATATTCTATCATCTTTTGGATTATTATACCGTAAAAATCGTAAATATGCAAGCCGAAAAAGGTGAAAAAAGAGCGGAAGTTCAAAAGGTGAAATTGAATAGAGGAAAAAAGAAACTTAAACCAACACAAAGGAGGCCGTGAGAAGATGAGCAACGGAGAACATGAAATCCGCACCCCAAAGGGTCTGCGGATCGGAAATCGCAGTGTCGTTGATGGAAAGAACATGCTCCAGATCAAGCGTGGTGGCTGTGAAGATTATATTTCTGCTGAGTCTCTGGTGGAGTGCATTCACGGCCTTCCAGTGAAGAGTATCGAATTTTTCACAGCAGAGAACCAACGGAAAGAAGCCTGAAGCAGAGTGCTTCATCGGACACTGAAATTGCAGAGGTGGAATCTTAGGCGGCACCTGGTTAGCCGACCAGCTCCATCAGATGTTCTTTTGGGTCTACAATATAATATCTGTTTGTTAGAGCGATACCGTAGCAATATGTGATATAGGCCGGAACAGAATGAGCGAATGCAGTGCAGTAGTGCGCCTGCAAGTAGTTCATCCTGTTCCGGCTTTTTCTTTTTTAATTTTCTTGAAAATCTGTATTCCAAGGTGGCTCTACGGATTCATGTTAGTATAGGGACTTCAAAAAATAGAAAGCAGCAAGAGGAATCTTAGATTCCCGTTCAAAAAAAAACGGGTGAATCTGAGACGATTTTTGCTGCTTTTTTCAGTTCACCCGAAGCCGAAAGGCAGAAAGGTGGACAAAATGCTTACATTGAAAAAGGTCAAGGAAATGGTAAAAGCACCTGTACATACCAAGCGCGTACCCTCTCCAAAAGTGCTTTTGGAAGATGGGCGGATTCTTCTGCGTAAAGAATTTGAGCACGACAGTCACCTGACGCTTTATCACAGCGGCTATGTTTGGTTTTCTACAGGAAAGCGAAACACCGTGTTCCATATCCATGACTGCCGTGGGGACTATGCCTACGATGCAGCAGAGGGAAAGGGAGATGTGATCGAGGAAGAGTATTTTGAAAACTGCGAGTGGCATATTCGCGCACTGTTTGAGGGCGAACGGAGAGTGGAGGAATCACAGCAGAAGTGCGAGGGCGTGGGTCAAACCAAAGTGTGTGTTTCGTACCATGCCGTAGCGGAAGATTGGGGTGAGATGGCAGACTCTGAAATCAATGTTCTGGATACTGCACATCCTATCGGCTGAACAGCGAGTGCAAGCAGGCAATCCAAGAAGCGATTGCGGACAACTATGACGGAATGTACCTTGGCGATGGCGCGGTCGATCAGGTGGTGCGGCAGTACGGCATGGAGCGTGTGGGCTATATTCTGGCGAATACTCTGCACCATAAAAGCTACGATGGCCGCTTTTCTCCCGGCAATAAGGAATGGGCAGAGCAGGTAAGTACCCCAGAGCATAATGCAGACCGTATGACCTTCCGCACAGACTGGGTGGTTGACAGCCATCCGGCTATTCTGGATGGCTTTGTGACGATGTTCAGGAAAGAATTGGAAGCGCAGAAAAAACTGGAACAGGAGCAGCCTTTCGTAAAGCAGTTCTATGTGGTCGAAAATCTGCAGGATGCTCCTTTGAAAATCGAGAGGTTCGGAAATCTGGATGATGCAATGTCACAGTATCAGGCACTTCCGAATCATTACATGAAAGCCCTGGGCGTGGAGAAAAATCCTGATCCGCTGCCGGGTTCGCTGGATATTTTGCAGTGTAGGAACGGCCTTGACACCATCGTGGAGGACTATAAAACGGTTTCAGGCTGGGATAACCCGTATATTCAGAATCATGTTATCCAGCCGTTACAGGGGGCCTTAGCTGTGCAGGATGTGGAACTGGCCTACAAATTGCCGGATGCCTATTTCCATATCCAAACCTGTGAGGACGGTTTCGACTATACCTTATATAATAGGGACTTCACGGAACGGGATGGCGGCATCCTTGAAACGGACGGAGATAAGTCTGTGCAGGAGGCTATGACGGAGCTGCTGACAGAGTTCGGCTGCGATGCGGCAGAGGGTAAAGTCATGGACGCGGCAGAACTACAGGAACAGGCCGATACGGTGGCGGAACAACAGGCAGAAGTTTTGAAAGAAAAACTCGCCGCAGAAAGACCTGCGCCGGAAGAAACGCTCAGCTTTTATGTTGCGGAGTGTTTGGAGTTTACGTTTGCGGGAGAGTTCCACGACCATCTGACGATGGAAGAAGCCTTGGAAGCCTACGACAAGATTCCGTCCGAGCGGATGAACGCCGACAAGTGCATTGGATTCTGCATCGAGGAAGATGGTGGCTTTGTTGGAATGTATGAGCTGGTCGTGAACGATAAAGTGCAGCGCGAGAACATCAACTCCATCAACTATTTCAGGGATGATAAGCTGGTGCAGCAGGCTATTTCCGATATGGAAAAACTGATGGAGGCACGGCAGAAGAGCAAGGAGCAGGAACGCAGCAGTACGAAAAAGTCTGTTCTGGATGCCCTGCGCAGTCTGAAAGCCAAGAAACAGGAGCAGCCTGCACAGGAACAGGATAAGCCGAAGAAAGCGAAAAAGAAAGGGATGGAGTTATGAGCAATGTGCGTTTTGATGAACTGGAATTGATGCTGATGGCGATGTTTGAGCAGCCGACACTCAAAGACACGATTCAGGTGTTGACGGAGGTTCAGCCGCTTGTGGCAGAGGATGCAGAGATGTCTGCGCTTGTCCAGCAGACGATCCCGAAGATGCAGCAGTTGAACGAGCAGCAGTTCAATGGGCTGGAGCTGGAATGGTATAAGCCGGAAGAGCTAAACAAGAAAACAGAGGTGGCGGAGAAATAATGGCAACAGATATGTTTATGATCTACCAGATCAATGATGCTGAGAAAAATCGGGAATACCGCTGCCGCAGTTATGCGTATCAGATTGAGCATGGCTTTATGATAACTGCGGATAATTATGAAATCAGTTATTGCGGCAAAGCATCGCAAGGGCTAGTTCCAGCGAAAATCCGTGAAAACATGGAAAGCCTGAATCCCGACAAATTCAAAATCAGAAAATTTGGTGTCAGTGACGTTATTGCAATCACAGCGGCAGGAAAGACCGCATTTTACTATGTGGACAAAGAATCACTGGTAAAGTTCAATGGCTTTCTGGCAGCAAAAGCTGAGGGCAGCTACCTGATTTTGAATGAGGGTGGCTATCAGATAGAAGGACAAACAGATACATGGAAAGTCATTGACGAAAAGAATGTGCAGGAGCAAAGATTTGTGCAGCTTGTCTGTGAACAGACAAAAAAACGAAAACCGGATATTGTTCTCCATGACAGCGGAGTTTTGGTGGCGCAGACGATTTACGGATTTGATAGTTCGGTCATGAAGAAAATCGAAAAGTTTCTTCGAGAACAAAAGCCGGAACTGCTGCATCATCAGAAGTTTTTGGAGAATGGCACCGCAGAACGTGCCAAAGAATCCGGCACAGAGCAGAATTACAACATGATTGATGGCTGTGTCAACAATAATCCGAAGAAACCGCGTATCATCGGAAATCGGATTTCAGTCCTTGACCGCCTGCACATCAAGTTGGAAGAGCGAAAACAGAAAAGTCAGCCCCAACAGCAACAGCAGCAGGAGAGAAGTCGGAAGAATTAAAAATCCGATACAGTGCAGAGTGGTGGTTCCATAAAAAGAGCCACCACTCTTATTTTGTAACCGAAATGGAAACAAAATATTATGAATATCGAAATTAGTTTCCAAATGATTGATATTCTTTCTGAAAGAGCGTATAATGTAAGTACAAGAATAGGAGGCGATTATATGCTGGATGTAAATATGATAATTGCAAACAACATTCAGGCTGAACTGAAAAAAGAAAACAAAAAGCAAGTTGATCTGGCAGAAGGAATTGGAGTCTCCAAGCAGACAATGAGCAAAATCATGAATGGTGCAAGAGCAATCAATGCGATTGAACTTCATAAGATTTCTGAATACCTTCATGTGTCGATGGATTCTCTGATGAAGATGCCGGAAAAGCCAATGGACACGAATGTGATTCATGCGTTTATGGGGCGTGTTAAAACTGAGGAAGCAAGAAAAGGAATCCAGCTTGCGGATGAACTGTCCGATATGATTCTATTCCATACTAGGGTGTGCGAGAATGGAAAAAAGATGGAGCAGCCCTGGGAGGATAAGTGATGAACAATGTTCTGGAAGATAGCCTCTTTGTAAGCCAAAACAAGAAATTTGATGAAATCCAATCCATCGTCAGGCAGTTTTCGGCAGAGTATGTTGGCAATTCCATTATCAAGGACAATATCTTTGCTGTTATACAGAACTATGCAAGGAAGAAAGAAATCGCGCTGGAACTGCTTCGTTACCCGATTCATGATGATGAATTATGGGCGTTGACTTTTTTGAAGCAGGATACGATTTTTGTGTGCGTAAATACAGCACTTCCGCTTTGTAAGCAGTTTTTTGCTGCGGCGCATGAACTGTATCATATCTACTGCTATGTGGAAAATGCAGACCAGAGCTATATAAAAAATGGTTCTATGCTGGATTCGGCAACTGGGGATGAAACAGGAAGAACGCAGGAGGACTTGGAAGCGAACGCCTTTGCAGGGCTTCTTCTGATGTCGGATCAACTGCTCCATGAGCAGATTCTGCTGTATGGGCTTGATAAAGATTTAGTCTCGGTAGATTCTGTCCTGATGCTTATGGATATGTTTGCTATGCCCTATAAGGCAGTTGTACTGCGTTTGTTTGAAAGCGGGAACATATCTCATCAGCAGGCTGAAAAGCTGCTGGAGGTAGGCTCTGCGGATGTAATGGAAAGAGTATCGCTGACAGGTAAAGCAAAACGCTGGCAGCTCGATGGAAAAGGAACAGAATCTTTTGGCACACTCCTTGAGAAAGTTGAGTACAACAGACAGCATGAGTATCTGACGGAATCCAGAGAAAAAGAAGATGTGGCCTACCTTACTCAACTGAAAAAAGAGTACGGCTTGGATTGAGGGAGGTCAGATCGAAGTGAAAAGATACGCACTGCTGGATACTGACTTCATTTCCAAAACGCACTCTGTTCAAGATGATGGCGGCAATCATTTGATTGATCGTGTCATGGAATTGCCGGAGTATGAGTTCTTTTGTCATGCGCAAATCGTAACGGAACTTAATCGGTATAATGCTGATGCACCAATCTGGTTGAGAGAGAAGATTGGAGCGCAAAAGATAAAAAGTTACACGGATCAGGAAATCCTTGAAAGCCTGTCACTTGTACGAGGACCGCTGGCGTGTGCGACTTATACGCAGATGTTAAAATTGGCCTGCGATGCCTTTTCTAAGGATTACTTTTCGGAACATTATTGGTCACTGGAAGAGGCTGATTACGCGGCAATATCGAGAGAGGACTATTTGAAAGAGCTTGAACGACTCGATATAGAAGTTGGTAAGAAAAATAATCTAGGGGAAATCAAGTCGTTTGTGCTATTACAGGTTTTGTCGGTGATGCTTGGTGAGCAGATCTATGTGTTCTGCTCCGATGACAAAAATGCTCGGAATGGAGCCACAAATTTTGAAGATGTTCGGTGCATCAGTCTGGTATCAGTATTCTCACGCTTAAAAGAAGAATCAAACTGGACGCTTGCCGATGCCGAGCCGTACATTGAATCACTTATTGCATTTTATCAGGATCATCACCAAACCACTTTCCGCGTAATGGAAGCGTCTGAGGTCAGAAGATTGCAACGGATACCATGCAGGCAGGTGTTGCAGGAAATCTTTGATGGGAAATTTATTGAACTAAAAAATGGTATGCTGCGGTACAAGCAGTAAGTGAAACGAATAGCCAGCGTATCGTGTGGAATGAACACATGATACGCTGGCTATTTTTGATTTTCAGTGATTTTGAAAACTGATTAGAGGGACGGTTCGTATTTTCGCGTGTGCTGCTGCACTTCTTGTTCTGCACCGAGGATGCTGTCTACATTGGCACACACGGTCTGGAGTTCTTTGTGATAATCCTTGAAATAATGGTAAGTATTGTATTGGGCATCCTTCTGAATCGTAAGCTGCTCTTTTTCTGCCCGGAGGTCTTTCATGGTAGGAAACTTCCCATCAGGCGAGTGCTGCTTCAGAATTTGAAGCGCTTCCTCATATTGGGCAAGTTCGTCCGAGTGAGCTTGACGGAAAATCTTCTTGTTCGGGGCTTTTAGAAATTCTCCGTAAATGGATTTTGTGGAGAGATACTGACCAAGGTAATGAATCTGCTCGTTTGTTTTTCGCAGTTTGCTTTCAGTGAGCTTTGCATCGCCGCGCGCTTTTGCCATTTTGGTATAGATGGCATCCGCAGTTTCGGAAAGATTCTCACGAGAATCATATCCATGCTCCTGCACATAGGCAACGGTCCGGGCCATCTGCTGCAGATTGGAAATCTTGACTTTCTGCGCATAAGCGCGGCTCTGCTGGGCTTTTACACAGGTCTGTAAGTTAACTACAAGGCGCAGATCGGACTTGATGAACAGGATGGCCAGAGGATCATCTGCTGCCCAATGAGGATTGTTCCGTTCTTTGCTCCGCGCATTTTCCACAAAAATGTGTAGCAGCCTATCACGGTCATAATTAGAACCAAGCGCACGGGCAGAGATATACTTTTGTCGGTCAGCAGGCAGATAGCTGAATCGTCCGCGGTGGTCTTTTACTGAAATTCCGTATTCTGCTTTCAGCAATCTCTGGAATTCTTCAAAAGATGTGGCACGTTCCGCAATGTCCGAAATGGCGTTGCGGATTTTTTCTTTGCCTGTTTCAAAAGTGATGTGCATGGGAGTGATGCCCTCGATCATAAGCTCCATGTTGGTAATGTCCAGATTTTGCTGACCGCGCTGTTTGGCGTAATACTCCTGCGGGGAGATTCTGTCAGGGGCAGGGGAGAGCAGATCGACCTGATGCAGTCCCTCCCGTTGGCAAATATCCATCAAGGATTTCTGCAGGTGCTTCAAATAGTCTTTGGTAAGGTGGTGCTTGTAGCCAGCCTTGCAGTCGATAGGCCGTTCGGTGAATGGCTGCGGGTCAACATCAAATTTGCGCAGGCTGTTGATTATGATGTGGGTATGGATGTTGCCTGTGCCGTTTTTACCATCGGTGTGAGTACAGACCAAAGCCTGATGCCCCGGAAAATTGACCTTTGCATATTCCATGCCTATGGCCTGCGCCCACTCACCAGTCAGGTTGTGGTCAGTGTTGTCTTTCGGATCGTGGCTGATGATGTAATGGTGACTTTTGATTTCATCGTAAGTGTTGTTCTTGTTATACTCCTGGTTCAACAGCTCGCATTCAAGGTCGAATGTTTCAGGATCACAGTTCAACCCCTCAAGATAAAATTCATCCCGGAGCATCATATTCCCGCTTTCATCAAGGACGGGAACCAGATGAAATTCATCATGCTGGTATTTCAGATAGTCGATGGCACTCCCGTAATTGGCATTTTTACTTGCGATGTGTTTTAGAATTGCCACGGTATACACCTCCAAGCTGAACGATTTCCTGCCGCAGTTCACGGATTTCTGCAATACACTTTTTCAGTTCTTCCAACATTCCGCGTGAAGCCAGACCACCGCCGTGGAAATAGCGGGCAATCTGATTGAGGTTATTCCCGATGCCTGCGGCCTGAGCTGTCAACTTCTGAATTTCACCAATATCGGCAACGATGTTGTAGTTGACAGTCACTTTCTCAGATAGAGCCTGCTTGCGCACAAAAGTGGAGATGGGATAACCGGCATCTTTTGCATATCCGGCCACCAGTTCATATTCAATGCTGCTGAAACGAACCATTACATTGCTTGTGCGTCTGATGCTTTCTGCCTTTTTTGGTCGTGCCATAGTGTGATTCTCCTGCGTTTTTATAATTGCGAAGCAACTCCCGATAAGCCGTAGGCGTTCGGCTGCGAACACATTCATGTGGAGCTAGATAGCCAAAATCTGAGATTTTGTGCGTACCGTGGGAATGGGGAACGGAATCCCCATCAAGATTGCCGGGAACGAAAAATCACGAAAGTGAGTTTTGAGTTACTATAGGCGAATCTTGCGCTAAGAGAGAAAAGCCCCAGCGTTTTGCCGTTTTCCGCAGGCCCATCAAAAAGATGCTTCTATAAATATGAATCCAAAGCCCCGATGCAGGATACACTTTTCAAATTTTTCTGTAATTTTTTCAAACACTGTATCCCCCGATGCCTTTCTGAATTCATATTAGTAAAGGGGGATTGATTTCCATGAAGCAGAAAGAACGATTTGATGAAAAGCCAAAGCAGGAGTATACGGAGCCTAAGCATCACAGAAAAGCCGTCATCAATGGCATTACCGTATATGAATCGTTCCGGCCAGAAGGCAGCGAACTGTGGGATTGCCTGCTGCAGAGCATGGGAAAACACTGAGAAAAAGAGATTTCATAAAAATGTGCGCAGCAGCTTGATTTTCGTGTCACAGATTGGTAAAATACAGACGGGTTAAGTGAATAGTGCAATCAAAAGCCATTAACTTTCTGGATTTTACCATGCAATTTGCGTGGAGACGGGAGGTTTAATGGCTTTGTTTTTTTACAAGGAAAAGAATAAAGACATACGGGCAGCGGCCTATCTGAGATTGTCCATCGAGGATGGCGACAAGGCCGAAAGTAACAGCATCGGCAATCAGAGAGAACTGATTCGGGATTTTGCAGCAGAACGGCCAGGACTGCATTTGGTCGAAGAGTACGCTGACGATGGCTATACAGGAACCAATTTTGAGCGTCCGGGCTTTAAGCGGATGATGGAGGATGCAACAGTCGCAAGGAGTGGAAGCACTTCAAATGCTGATCGGTGGATTTGTGATTTTTATGGTCCCTCAGGTGGTCGGCAGCGTAGTTGTACTTCTGGAACTGGCGGCAGTAATGCTTCGGCAGGTATGGTACATATAAGATGTCCGCCCCGGATAGCCTGCCTTTGGAACTGCACGAAAAAACAACGCCCGTCTGGGTGAGGGGATTTGTGAATCTTCTCGACCAGGCGGGTGTTTCATTCCGCAGGAATGTGATAGTTATAGAATGAGCGTTTCTACCTATATATAATGGAATGCCGCCACAGCCACCGACTATACGGTACTATGACGGCATTATTTTTTATCGTCTGGAATGAACTGCACGACATCATTGGGAGTGCAATCGAGCATCTGACAGAGTTTTTCCAATGTGGATAGTGTAATATTCCGATTCTTTTTCAGAGTGTCCAGCGTTTTGTTGTCCAAGCCGTTTTTGAGAAGCTGGTACTGTGTTACCTGCTTGCGGCGCATAGTTTCCCACAGAGGAGTAAAATCAATCAAAGCTGTCACCACTTTTGCTTGTAAAAAATTGTTCTTTACGTTTCATTATACGGGGTGGGTATGCAAATGGATATTGTGGAGATACCCACAATGCGGTATAATAAGTAAGATGGAGAGTCTGCAAATAGTGTTTGCCCATGTTATGACATTAATGATAATGCTATAACATGGGCAACTTTGTAATAGGAAGAAAAAGTGGAAGGAGGGAGAAATGTGGCAAGCGATAGTCGTGCTAAAAGGCCAATTGTGGTAGAACGACGTAAGGAAAAGGGAAGAAAAAAGACACCTCGCCTGACAAAGACCTATGATGTGAAAATAATTCCTGCAACAGTGGGTGTCGTGGCGGAAACAGAAGAACCACCTAAAAAGCGTGTCGCTGCATACTGTCGTGTCAGCACAGATCAGGAGGCGCAGGAAACCAGTCTGGAAGAGCAAATGGCACATTTCAACACTGTTATAGCGGAGCATCCAGACTGGGAGCTGGCAGGCATTTATGCGGATGAGGGAATCTCTGGTACACAAGTTAAGCATCGAGTTCAGTTTCAGCAGATGATAGAGGATGCAAAGGCTAAGAAAATTGATCTGATTCTTACGAAGTCTATCAGTCGTTTTGCTCGTAATGTGGTGGACTGCCTGACTAATATTCGATTGCTGCGGAACCTCCGGCCACCTGTCAGTGTGTATTTTGACAAGGAACGCTTGGATAGTCTGGATGAAAAGGCAGAAGTATTTCTGACGATGCTGGCTTCCTTCGCACAGGAGGAATCCCGAAGCATCTCCACTAATATCAAGTGGGCAACTCGAAGCCGGATGAAAGCCGGAACGCAAAAAATCAGTACGACGAGTCTGCTGGGCTATGATACGGACGATGATGGCGAAATGGTGATCGTTACCAACGAAGCTGAAATTGTTCGTACCATCTATATGAGCTTTGATAAGGGAATGCACCCGGCAGAAATTGCAGAAAAGCTCAATGCGTTGGAAATCAGAACAATCAAAAATAACCCATGGACGGGTGAATCGGTCAAGAATATCCTGCGGAATGAAAAATACTGCGGCGACGTTCTGATGCAGAAAACCTATACGGTAGATTGTTTGACCCACAAGACCAAGAAAAATGAAGGCGAGGTGGAGCAGTATTTTATACCAGACCATCACCCTGCAATCGTAGAGCGAGAGGTCTGGGATAAGGCACAGGTAAGGCTGGAACAGATTGCAGGCAAGCGGAGGCGTATTCGCCCAAAGCAGCAAAGGCTGGTTCCTTTACGAAAAGGAGTGCTGTTAGGATTCGTTCCCATCAGACCTACATGGAAGGCTGTTTCCTTCAAGAGATTGGAAACGGCAACAGAAAAGGTGATGGCACTGGTTGATGCAAAGCCAGAGCAGGTACACATAGAATATGAAAGCGAGGAATGTGAAATGGAAATTTTGAAAGGATTTGAGGTAATCAATCTAAAGCAACCGAAAGGCGAGTCTGTTATGACGGTGACTTCAAACAGCCTGAAATTCAATAAGGCAACAGCTGTAGAGTTAAACTACGCGCCTTACATCAAGGTGCTGCTCAACGCAAAGACCAGGCAGATTGCGATTCAGCCTTGTTCAGAAAAAGATCCGAATGCGATCAAGTTCAGTAATGAGGAAAGCAAGCAGACTTATGCAATCAGCATTAAGGTGCCGGCTATCCAGGTAGAGTTTCGGAGAATGCTGCCTTTCGAGGATGACAACGGTGGTAAACTTAGCTATACCTTGAATGGAACCTTGTACCCGGATGAGCAAGTTGTCATTTATGATATTGGGGATGTGAAACCAGAAACAGAAAAGAAACGCCGGGGCAGAAGAAAAAAATCTGAAATTGAAGCAGAACAAAAAGAGAACTAAGAATAATATTTGAAGATTTGGTAATGGCTCCCACTTGTGATTCAAAGGAAACTTTGAGTTGCAGGTGGGAGCTTTTTTATTGTGAAAAAGGCTATCTTTCTGACAAACCAGATGAATCTTTGCCGGACTTTTAACAAATGTTTATTTTTTAACAAAGAACATGATGGAGAGGGAAAAGTGTATCGC
>ERZ1035070.207-NODE-207-length-20585-cov-11.217584_pt1 | contig 20585 bp, 17 predicted proteins | sample MGYA00520603_ERZ1035070 | MGnify/ENA primary metagenome ERZ1035070 (study PRJEB33766, sample SAMN09781695) | gut metagenome | biome: gut microbiome | host: Homo sapiens | place: Madagascar | study: EMG produced TPA metagenomics assembly of the PRJNA485056 data... | reverse complement strand
TAATAATAATACAAATGCTTATAGAAGCAATGAGTGGAGTTTTCAACTTTCCTTTTAATTGTTCACGGGCTTTAGCTTTGTAATAAGTACGATTAAACATAAAATAACTCCTTGTTAATTTTGTTATCCAATTTTACCCCCCCCGGCACTTTGTCAAGCGATTTGTTTGCCTTTTTATAGTCTTTTTTATTGCATAAGTTAACTTAATTAACTTGTTAAAGTAAGTTAATTAAGTTAATAACAAATACTGTCCTTATAAATCCCATTGAAACAACTTTGTGGCTGGTTTATAATCTGCCAAGATTTTTTATGCGAGGTTTATATGGCAAAGCTTCCTTCTTACGCTCTTGATGTAAGGCTTATTGCGCTTGACTTGGACGACACTCTTTTGGATTCAAATCGGAAAATCAGTGATAAAAATGTGCAGGTGCTTCAGGAATGTGTTCGGCGCGGAATTTATGTTGTGCTTTGCTCTGGGCGTGCGGAAGATGGAATTCTGCCTTTTGTGCGCAGAATGGACATTGCGGGTAGCGAGTTTGGAAAATTCATAATTGCAATAAACGGATGCAGTGTTTTTGATATGCACGAGCGCAAGCAGATTTACACTTGCAGCGTTGATTCCTCTGTTCTTTTAAAGGCTAATTCCGAAGCTGAAAAAATGGGACTTAGAAGTGAAGTTTATTCACCGGACACAATTTTCTATGCTGAAGAGACTCCCTGGACGCGCAAGGATGTTGATATGTGCGGTTTGAAAGGCAAAGTTATAGACGACTACGAAACTTTCCTGCGTGAAAAAAAATTTCCCAAAATGCTTGTTCCGGGCGAGCCTGAAACTCTTCAAGTGCTGCAAAAAAAACTTAAAGATGAACTTGGAGATTCCGCCGTTATTTTTACAAGCAAACCGTACTTTCTTGAAATCCTTCCGCCGAACTGCGGAAAAGGAGAATCCATCAACTGGCTTGCTGACTACATTGGAATTCCACGCGCATCTACAATGGGATTCGGAGACAGCATGAACGATGAAAGCATGATTGCAAAATGCGGCTACGGCGTGTGCATGAGCAATGGAATTGACTACATAAAAAACGCCGCTGACTTTATCACTGAAAAAGATAACGATTCAAGCGGCGTTGGCGACTTTATAGAAAAATATGTTTTGTAATTTTTAAGATTCAATGTCCGCTTTTTTCAGAAGCTCTGTTTCCCATTCGAGCAGGGCTTTTTCTTCTTGCGTCCCGTTTCCTTTTACATCGCACATAATTCTAAAGACTGGCTCTGTTCCGCTTGGACGCATCCAGATAAATGCGACTGGCTGATTTTCACTGTCCATAAATTTTACTTTAAGTCCGCCGTTTGCGTTGTTCCAGTTTTGATCGGCTGCAGTTTCTTTTGTGCCGTTTGTTGTGAATGCTTCGTAGCTTGCGATTCCGTATTCATTTTTGAACTGCTCTTTTTTTTCTTCCCAAGACGAAATGAATTCTTTTTTGAAATTTTCCTTTAGCTTGCCTTTGTCTTGCATTTTTACTTGAAGAACTGCGCGGCTTTCGCTTACGCCAGTTGTTGTGTATTCAGGCAGTGTGGAAATAACGTCATCGAGTGTAAAGTTGTCTTTGTATTTTTTTTCTTGGCCGGACATCTTGCACCACAAATGGAACAATCCAATCTTGTTTTTTGTGTCCCGCAGCGCAAGAAGCTTTACAAGCGCAAAGATTGTAGCAACTGGATCCCTTACCGCAGAAGGGTATGTTATGTTTCCGCCGTTGCTTCCTTCTCCGAATATTCTTACGTTGAAACCTTCGCTTCTTTTTTCACGTGCAAGGTTCACTACATTGGCTTCTCCAACTTCCGCGCGGAATACTTTTGCATTCAGGCTGGCGCAGATTTCGTCAATTCTCATGGAAGTAGGGCAGTTTACAGCTACCGCAAGATTTTTAGCGTCCGGATTTTTCCAGTATTCAAATGCAAGTTCCGACATTACACACAGCGCGAACACTTCTTGTGCTGGCACTGTTTTTGCCTCTTTTCCGTTCCAGTAGACAATGTTTCCGCGGTCGCCGTCGCAGTCCGGCATATAACCAAGCAGGGCTGATTTGTTTCCTTCTTTCTGAAGCTCATTGATTTTCTGCGCGCAATGCACAAGATTTTCTGGCTCTGGAATTATTGCATGGACAATTTTATCTTCATTGAATGTAATAAAACCGATTCCGCTTTCCGGGATAAATTTTTTATCTATTGAAGTTGCTCTGGCGGAACCGTTCATATCGCACACAATGCTAAGTGGATTTTTCTGCGCTGCTTTTTTTAAAATGCTGAACAGCTTATGCTGAAATAAAATTTTTGGACTTCCGGCTATTACAGTCTTTATAAATTTTTCGTAGGCGGCAAGAGACTTTTTTTTATACTTGGCGCATTTTGCGTACACATTTTCAACTTGTGTCTTTTGCGCCTTGAATGCAAGTGAAAGCGCGTGGTCTTCTGCTCCGGCTGAACTGCATTTTGCTGCAAAGTTTTCCGCGAGTTTTTTTGATTCCCCGGCTTCAAGAACGCCTCCGTTGTTCAGACCGAATTTTATTCCGTTGTGTCCTATTGGATTGTGGCTTGCTGAAATGTAGAGGAATCCGTCATGCTTTTTTGAATATGCCATGATTTCCGGGGCGGCGGCAGTTCCAAGAAAAACAACTTTTATTCCGCAGGCGCAAAGTCCTTGAATTACATTGAGCGCGATTTCTTTTCCTGTGGGGCGGGTGTCTGTTGCCACAACAACTGCCGGATCTTTTTTGCCCGTTTTTGAAATTATATATTCAGCGAATGTTTCTGCAATTAAAAGACAGAGAAAACTGTTTGCTTCTCCGATTTTTGGCGAAGTATCTTCCGCATCCATGCTTTCTGCAAAAACTTTTCTCCAGCCGGACGCCGATAAAATCATATTGTGTTCCATAATATTTCTATTATAACGCTTTTGCCGCTAGTGTGGAAGCGAACAAATTTGACAGCGAACAAATTTACAGATTCTTAAGGCAAAGCTTTAAACAGTACTGGGAAAAATTGGTGGTTTGGAGGAAGGAAAACGGCGATAAAATCGCTTCGCTTACGAATTAGTTGGTTTTTCTCCCTCCAAAAACCTGCGTTGCACATTGCCTTTGTTTTCAATATAATAATCCGCATTATGTCAGAAAGAAACGAAAAAGAACTTTGCCACTGGGCAGACCAGCAGGCTTCAAGAATTATCAAGCAGAAAGGCGACCTTGACCTTTACACCTGCGCTTCTGGAATTACACCGAGCGGAACAGTTCACATTGGAAATTTCCGCGAAATTATTACTGTAGATTTGATTGTGCGTGCCCTCCGCGACCGGGGCAAGAATGTGCGTTTTATTTATTCCTGGGACGACTACGATGTTTTCAGAAAAGTTCCGGGTAATATGCCTCAGCCGGAAGTTCTTGAAAAATATCTGCGCTATCCAATTACAATGGTGCCGGATACTTTTGGACGGGACGAAAACTATGCGCGCCATCACGAAGTTGACATTGAAACTCAGCTTCCGCGTGTTGGAATCCATCCAGAATTTTTGTATCAGGCGAGCCGTTATCGTGCAAACCGCTACGCTGAGGGAATGAAAAAGGCGTTGCAAAACCGTGAGCTTATAAAAGAATGCCTGAACGAATACCGCGATGAGCAGCACAAAATGAAACCGGAAGATGTTTACTGGCCAGTAGCTGCTTTCTGCTGCAAATGCAATAAAGACGAAACTGAAATCCTTGACTACGACGGTGAGTACGGCGTTACGTATAAATGCAAGGCTTGCGGACATGAAGAAAAAGGAGATCTTCGCACTTCAAAAGAATTTAAGCTGGGCTGGCGTGTTGACTGGCCTATGAGATGGAACGAAGAAAAAGTTGTATTCGAGCCGGGCGGAAAAGACCACATTTCTCCGGGCGGAAGCTACGACACTGCAAAACTTGTAAGCAAAAAAGTTTTCGGTTGGGATGCTCCTGTTACAATGAAGTACGACTTTGTAAAACTCAAGGGCGTTCCTGGAAAAATGTCATCCTCAAAAGGAAAAGTAATTTCTCTTGTTGACGCTCTTGAAGTTTATCAGCCGGAAGTTTTGCGCTACATTTTCGCCATGAACAAAGTTGACCACGAGTTCAGTATCAGTTTTGATTTGGATGTTGTTACAATATACGAAGCTTACGACAAGACAGAGAGAATCGCCTGGGGAATCGACAAGGCAAAGAACGAAGATTTGTTCCTCAAGGAAAAACGCATTTACGAGCTTAGCCAGATTGAAAACGGAATGCCGAAAGTTCAGCCGTACCAGATTGGATTCCGCTTGCTTACAACTTTGCTTCAGACTTATTCAGGCGACATCGATGCTGTTATTGCTTCTCTCAAAGATGTAAAGGAAGAACAGAAGGAAACTTTGCGCCGCCGCTGTGTTTGCGCATGGTACTGGATAAAAGAAAGCGCTCCTGACTGCGCTCCGGATTTCTGCTTCACTTTAAGAGAAGATGGTTCTAAGGCTGAAGATATTTCGGGTGAAATGCTGACTGCTGTGCGCCGTGTGCGTGATGAAGTTGTTCCGCGCCTTGATACTTTTGCGGTTGACAAGGAATGCCAGCAGGCGATGTACGACATTGCGACAGAACTTGGACTTGAGTCAAAAGTATTGTTTACAGCTTTGTATCATGCCTTGATTGGAAAAGATCAGGGACCGCGCCTTGCAAGCTTCTTTAGGATTATCGGAAAAGAAAAACTTCAGAAAATCCTGAGCGTATACTAAAAAAAGTTTGTCCCGATAAATTAGCTGTCTTGGGTTTTTAAATGAAGAAGAAAATTTATTTTTCACTTGCGCTAAATATTTTGATTACCGCATTCGAAATTTCCGCTGTGATTCTGTCCATAATTGAATATGGCGGATTTAGTTTCTTTAAATTTTATACACAGGACAGCAATATTCTTTTGGGGATTTCGTGCGCTGTTATGGCATTTTGTAAAATCCGCTTTTTATGTTCAGGCAAAAAAATTTCTGATTCAGTAAAATTATTTACTTACATTGCGGTTTGCTGCACAACACTCACGATTACAGTTGTCCTTGCCTTGCTCATTCCAAATGCCGGCGGATATACAATGAAGAATTTCAGCCATTATATGCTTGAAGGTTCCGGGCTTTTTATGCATTTTGTTTGTCCTGTTCTGGCATTGGTTTCTTTCATTTGCTTTGAAGAAATTCCGCTGAAATTTTCGCATACTGTTTGCGCTATTGTTCCCACGCTGATTTATGCGGCTGTTCTTTTTGTCTTGAATATCGCCAGTGTTTTGGTTGGTCCGTATTTTTTTCTTCACGTTTATGACCAGAGCGTTCTTGCTTCTGTGGGATGGACGTTTGTTGTAATCGGCGGAAACTATTTGATGAGCGTTGGAATCTGGGCAGCGTCTAGAAAAAAATCATTTTGAAAGTTGCATTTTCAGGGCAAACGCATTATAAATAATTTAAGTAAAGTTTGCGCGAAGGAACGGTTCCTGGGGCAAAAACACTCTGATTGTTGCGACCGCGTGAGCGGGCAATTCTATAGTTACTTTGCAACAATCAGCGTGCAGCGCATTATTGCGCGATTTTGAACCAGGAAACCGTGACTTGGAACCAGTTTTATGCTGAATACATTTATAATGCGTTTGCCCTGGTTGCATTTTGCGTTGCAGTTGCGAATGATTTCTTATGTATGCTAAAATGAGTTTATGTTAAAAAATTTTCTTTGGGTGTTTTTTATTTCTATGGTGCCTCTTATTGAACTTAGGGGCGCGATTCCTGTTTCGCAGGCATTAAAATTGCCGGTGATTTCTTCTTATGTTGTCAGTATAATTGGAAATATGATTCCTGTTCCTTTTATTTTCTTGTTTGCAAGAAAATTTTTGGAGTGGGGACAGGATAAACGTCTTGTGGGCGGAATCTGCCGTTTCTTTTTATTGCGAGGAACTTCTGCCGGTGAAAAAATGCAGGCAAAGGCTGGACGCGGACTTTACTTTGCGCTTTTTCTTTTTGTAGGAATTCCGCTTCCGGGAACTGGTGCTTGGACTGGAACACTTGCAGCTAGCCTTCTGGACTTGGACGGAAAAAAGACATCTCTTGCCGTTATGGGAGGCGTTTTACTTGCCGGTGTGATTATGCTTGTTTTGACATTGCTGGGAGTCGGAGCTGCAAACGCAGTCGCAGGATAAAAAGTTAAATTAAAAAAGCTGCCCGTTTAGGACAGCTTGTGTTTGCTTATGCCTGCAATGCTGTAACTGCTACTGTTGCAACAATGTCGTCAACGTTGCAGCCGCGGCTAAGGTCGTTAAGCGGTTTTGCGAATCCTTGGCATACAGGTCCAATTGCCATCCAGCCGCCCATTCTCTGGGCAATCTTGTAGCCGATGTTTCCTGCATTGATATTTGGGAATACAAAAACATTTGCGTGTCCTGCAACTTTGCTTCCCGGAGCTTTTAGCTCACCGACTTCCGGAGCAACTGCGGCGTCAAACTGAAATTCTCCGTCCAATGCCAAGTCCGGTGCTTTTTCCTGCGCAAGCTTTACAGCTTCCTGAACTTTTGGAACGCTCTTAAAGAATTTGTCATCGTTTCCGCTTCCTTTTGTGCTGAAGCTTAACATGGCGACTCTTGGCTCGATTCCTGCAATTTTCTTTGCAGTGTCGGCTGTTGCAACTGCGATGTCTGCAAGCTCTTCACTTGAAGGCTCGATGTTGATTGCGCAGTCAGCAAGAAGAGCAACGCCTTCCTTTATGTATTTGTTTCCGCATTCCGGTGCAACCATGATAAAGCTTGATGAAACTGTCTTTATTCCAGGCGCAGTCTTTATAACCTGAAGTCCCGGGCGCAATGTGTTTGCAGTTGAATGGCAAGCTCCGCTTACAAATCCGTCCGCATCTCCTGCCTTGAGGATAAGAGCTCCGAACATTGTGCGGTCTTTAAGAATGTAGTTTTTTGCATCCTGAACTGTAGGATATTCTGCCTGTCCAGTTTTTTTGTTGATTTTGCCTTCACGTGTCTTGAATAAAAGTTCCGCGTATTTGTCTGTATCAGGGCTTGTCGTTGGATCTACAAGCTCAATTCCTGAAAGGTCAACTCCCGGGGCTGCTTTTGCGCATTCTTCTGTGTTTCCAATAAGGATGATTTTTGCAATTCCTTCCTTTACGATTTTTGCAGCGGCTTCAACAACACGCTTATCTTCGCCTTCGCAAAGAACGATTTTTTTTCCGGCCAATTTAGCCTTTTCCTTTAACTGTGAAACAAAATCCATAATGCACCTTCTTTAATTGTTTTATTTGAAAATCGGGCAACCGGAATTCGAATCCGGGACCTCGTGCCCCCCAGACACGCACGCTAACCAACTGCGCTATTGCCCGAAAAGCAAGTGCATTATATCAAATGGCGTCTTGATTATCAATTGCAGCGGAAAGACTGTGTTTTCGTTTCTTGCAAGAGGGGGTGTTTTGTGGTAGAATTTTTTGCAGGTCTATAAAAGAAAATGAAGAACAGTAAAGGAAAAAAATCATCTATTGTGATTATTCTAGTTTCAACTCTCATTGCTACAAACCTTTTTGTAGGCGTGATTTCTTATTGTGTTTCCGCAGGCGCATTGAAAAAGTCTGTGAATAGCCAGCTTTCTGCAATAACCGCAGACTTGTGCAATCAGATTGTCGCGATAAACAGAAAGACAATTTCTCAGCTTACTTTGCTTTCAAGGCTAGAGCTTCTAGTCAGGGAGGATGTTTCTCTTCATGAAAAGCAGAAGCTCCTTGCTCCGATAATCAAGAATCTGGACTCAAGGTACCGGGATGTCGCCTTTTACGACAAGAACGGAGACAGCCTTTTGATTGACGGGCGTATGCTTAATTTTTCCGACAGGCCGTATTTTCAGCAGGCGGCGCATGGAAAGAATTTCTTTTCCGATCCAAAATTCAGCCCGGTTACAAATTCTGTTCTGCAGCATTACAGTGTTCCGGTTTATAACAGCGAAAACAGCATCTCTGGCGTTCTTGTTCTGGTTGTAAACGGAAATTCAATTTACGATACAATCAAGGATATTGATCTGGGCGAAGGAATGAGGCCTTGCGTCGTAAGCAGGGAGACTGGAAAAATTGTCGCCTCCGAGAACAGTTTGAATTCAGATGCGGCTGAAGATGCTGGGGAGTTTTATCCGCAGGAGCTGCTTGATAGAATCTCAATGGGCGAGGACGGCTCTTACCACTACTTTGACAACAGGCTGAATAAAGAAATGATTGCTTCGTTTGCGCCGGTTCCAGATTCCCAGTGGTCGGTTCTGGCTGTTGCTCCGTATAAGTTCTATTTTAGCTCATTGACTGTCTTGCTGCGCCTGATTGCTGTGGTTATGGTGGCGGTGATTTTAATATCGGTTCTTATTGTCTCAAAGATTCTAAAAACATTTATAAAGCCTTTGGTTTTCGTTAAGCAGTCTGTGGACAAAATTGCAACTGGAAATGCAGACCTCACAAAGCGCATTGAAGTGATTTCAAACGATGAGATTGGCGATGTTATAAAAGGATTCAACCTGTTCCTTGAGAAGCTTCAGGAAATCGTAAAAAAGATTCTAGGCTCAAAGGACAGTCTTTCCGCCGCGGATGAAAGGCTTCAGGCCTGCACAAAGAACACAGAGGATTCTCTTGGACAGATTTCCGCAAGCATAGAAAGCGTGAATGTCCTGGTTCATGAGCAGGCTGGCTCTGTTCAGGAAACGGCGGGCGCAGTGGATGAAATCAGCTCGAACATCGGCTCTCTTGAAAAAATGATTCAGGCGCAGTCTGAGAATGTTCAGCAGGCTTCTTCCGCAGTTGAGCAGATGATTGGCAATATATCTTCCGTGAACGCATCTGTGGGCAAGATGATTGCTTCCTTTGACCAGCTTGAGGAACATTCCAATACCGGAATCGCCAACCAGTCGAACGTCAATGAAATGATTCTTGATATTGAGCAGCAGTCGAAAATTCTTCAGGACGCGAACCTTGCGATTGCAGGCATTGCTTCACAGACAAATCTTCTTGCAATGAATGCCGCGATTGAGGCCGCTCATGCAGGAGAAGCCGGAAAAGGATTCAGCGTTGTTGCTGACGAAATCAGAAAGCTGTCGGCGACATCCTCGGAGCGTTCCCATTCCATAGGCGCGCAGCTGGCAAAAATTCAGGAGACAATAAAAAGCGTTGTCTCACTTTCAAATGAAACATCGTCGGAATTTTCGCTTGTTTCAGACAATATTGCGGAAACAGGCCAGATTGTGGCGCAGATAAAGAATGCGATGGAGGAGGAGCAGATAGGCTCAAAGCAGATTATAGATGCCCTTCAGTCTATGAACGATTCCACCGCTGAAGTAAAGTCCGCATCCGTAAAAATGTCAGAGGACAACAGTCATATTCTTGCGGAAGTTAAGAAGCTTCAGGCAACTGCTTTGACAATAAAAGACAGCATGGACAGAATGCAGGAAAGTTCTGCGGCTGCAGATGAGAGCAGGAAGATGCTTTCTGCAATTTCCGGCGATGTTACAGACTCCGTAAAAGAAATCGGCGGCCAGATTGGTCTTTTCAAGGTGTAGCACGGGCTTACATTTTTTTTCGCTTTCTTTTTTTCCCCAGACAGCTACAGTACGCATCGTTGTTTAAATGAAGGCTTAAAAGAGGCAAAATTCAGCTGTATAGACAATATCAGGTGTTTTTTATAAAAAAAATGTATTTTTTTTAGTTTCCTTTTGGATTTTCCAGATAGTTTGACATATAATATAAATAGGTAGTCCTAATTCAGGGCTTTATAAAGCAGTTAAAAACGGCGCAGGAAGAGAGGCGAATGCAGAAAACGCTCTATTTTGCTGCCGCGGAAGCGGCAACGTTGATAGTTCAAAGGAAAAACAGTGCGTATTTTTGCAGACACATCTCGAACAGAATCTGTTTTTAGATAGAATTGTATTCAAATTAACAGGAGAAAACTATGAAGAAATCTATTTTCTTGATTTTACCAGCGGTAATGCTAATGCTTGCCTCGTGCATGGATTCCGCAGGCAGAAACGGCGGAGCTGGCTCTGTTCGTGTTGTGCTTCCGGGCTCTTCCCGGGATGTCTCTGGCAGTGACAGGGCCGACTCGTACACGGTTTCCCTGCTGAAAGGCGGAAAAGTTATAGAAAGCCAGACAGCCGTGCCGGGGGGGGGCAGTGGAGTTCAATGAGCTTGATGCCGGAAGCTACACGGTTGACGTTGAGGCGACTTTAAGCGGTGCCTTGAGCGGCGTGGGAAGCGCGGAAGTTGCAGTTACAGAGGGCGAGACGGCTTCATGCACCGTTCTTATGAGCAGAGTGTACACTGCGGATGCCGCGGTGGAATATATAGAAAGCCTTGAAGTCGGAAGCTACAAAGTCATTGTGGCAGGTGCAATTGACGATGCTGGAATAGAAGGAATAAAGACAGCCTTAAATGAAAATAACAATAAGCCGCTGGTGAGCCTTGACCTTGGCAGAACAACCGGGCTTAGCTCAATTGGTGCGGCAAAGTTTCAGAACTGCACAGCTCTTTCTGGCATAGTTCTCCCGGAGGGAATAGGCTCTATTGATGAAAGTGCTTTTGAGGGATGCACATCACTTGCAAGTGTAACGATTCCAGATACTGTGAATGAAATAGGACAATTTGCGTTCAAGAAGTGCACGGCTCTTGAAAGCGTAGTGATTCCAGACAGTGTAACAACGATTGCTAGTGGCACATTCAGGGAGTGCACGGCTCTAACAAGCATAGAAATTCCAAGGGGAGTAATTACGATTGGTTCAGACTCATTTATTGGTTGCACGGCTCTTGAAAGCGTAGTAATTCCAGACAGTGTAACAACAATAGAAAGGGCTGCATTTCATGAATGCTCGTCTCTAACAGATGTATATATTCCGGACAGCGTTACTGAAATTGGAAATCAAACATTTACTAAATGTTCCAATCTAAAAAGCATAGTTCTTTCGGCGGGAATAACTTCAATAGCTGAGCAAGTATTCAGGGAGTGCACGGCTCTTGAAAGTATAGTGATTCCAGATGGCGTAAGTGAAATTAAAAGTAGTGCATTTATGAAGTGTGAGGTTCTTGAATCTATAACAATTCCGGTTAGTGTAACTTCAATTGAAACAGGTGCATTCGTTTCATGCAATAAACTGAAAACTGTATATTATAGTGGAACTAAAGAACAATGGTCATCCTCATCAATAAAATCAAGTCTGGCAAGCGGTGTTACAATAATCTGTTCTAACGGCAATACAACAACTCCATAGCCAGCCTTTTTCCCCACACCATGCAATGTGAATAACAAGACCGCGTCATTTTTTTGGCGCGGCTTTTTGTTGGCCATGAGGTCCTGGCTGGTGATTTGCTTTCCGTCTTTGTAGTATTCGTCATATTGTTTAGTCGGAGCTTTTTCCACTTTTAGGTAAGTCGCTCTCTTAATATTTTCAGTCTCGTTTTTGGAATCCTTCTCGCTCAGATTGCCGTCAATATAAAGTATGGCTACTTTCGGTGTTATTACTGATTCGCTGCTGATCTCATATTTACATATAATCTTCACGTATGAACCATCCCACTTGCGTTCTTCTGTTAATATGAGTGTTGTTCCGCTTACCGTGTACTTGTATTCCTGTTTTTTTCTCATACTGTTTGCTTCCGGCTCTAAGCGGAACGTCTTTCCGGCTCTAAGCGGAACATCTTTCCTGTTCTAAGCGGAACGTCTTTCCGGCTCTAGGCGGAACATCTTTCCTGTTCTAAGCGGAACGTCTTTCCGGCTCTAGGCGGAACATCTTTCCTGCTCTAAGCGGAACATCTTTCCTGCTCTAAGCGGAACATCTTTCCTGCTCTAAGCGGAATGTCTTTCCTGCTCTAAGCGGAATGTCTTTCCTGTGCTGATTGTCTGATTTTTTTATTTATGTTATCATGCTTTAAAAATTCTTGCCGGCATGGAAATACCGGTTTTTTGAGGTGAAGTATGGCAAAGAATATTGATTGGGCGAATCTTCCTTTTGGTTATCAGGTAACAGATAAGAGATTTGTTGCTAACTACAAAAACGGCGCATGGGACGCAGGCGAGCTTACTTCCGATGCTACTGTGCATATTTCTGAATGCGCTGGAGTTCTTCAGTATGCCCAGACTTGCTTTGAAGGTCTAAAAGCGTATACAACAAAAGACGGCAGAATTGTTACGTTCCGCCCGGACTTGAACGCTGACCGCATGGCTTCTTCCTGCGAGCGTCTTGAAATGCCGGTGTTCCCAAAAGAGCGTTTTGTTCAGGCTGTGCTTGATACTGTAAAAGCGAATATTGACTGGGTTCCTCCTTTTGGAAGCGGTGCGACTTTGTATATCCGTCCATATATGTTCGGTTCAAATGCTGTAATCGGTGTAAAGCCTGCCGACGAGTACCAGTTCAGGATTCTTGTTACCCCTGTAGGTCCGTATTTCAAGGGCGGAGTCAAGCCGATTGTTGTGCGCATTTCTGACTTGGACAGAGCCGCTCCTCATGGAACAGGCGACATAAAAGCCGGCCTTAACTATGCGATGAGCCTTCATAACATCATGGACGCGCATAGAAACGGCTTTGCAGAAAATATGTATCTTGATCCTGCGACACATACTTATATTGAAGAAACCGGCGGAGCAAACATTCTCTTTGTTACAAAAGACGGAAAGCTTGTTACTCCAAAGTCAAACAGCATTCTTCCTTCAATCACACGCCGCTCTTTGGTTCAGGTTGCAAAAGATTATCTTGGAATTGAAGTTGAGGAGCGCAAGATTAACAAGAACGAGCTTGCGGACTTTGCAGAATGCGGACTTTGCGGAACTGCCGCTGTAATTTCTCCAATCGGAAAAATTGTTGACCACGGAACAGAAATCAATGTTCCAAGCGGAATGGAAGAAATCGGACCTGTTCTTAAAAAGCTCCGTGAAACTTTGACCGGAATCCAGATGGGCGAAATAAAAGCTCCGGAAGGCTGGATTTACGAAATAAAATAATAATAGTTTCGGGTTCTATAATACACTTAGAAAATAGCGGCTGATGGCTATTTTTATTATGGAGCTATTAACTCGAAAGTAATCGGACTATTCTGCGGCTGTGTTCAATATGCAGCCGCTTTTTTTTGTGCTGAATCTTTTTGTTTTGCTGGTTCAGTCTGTATCTTGCGCATCTGTACGGAGTTTTTTTCTTCTTATTATCAGGTATGACGTGATTACGGCCGTTCCTGTTATTATCCAGCTGATTGGATAGATATTCATTATTGTTTCAAACGAAGGAAATTTTTTGAATACGGTTGCAAGCCAGGTAAGCCGCAAGAAACATGAGCCTGCCAATGTAAGAATTGCCGGAAGCATTGAGTATCCCATTCCGCGCAAAGCTCCTGCTGTAATTTCGTAGCTGCTTGTAAGAAATTCAAGGGACTCTACATGAACTAGTCTTATGAGCGCAAACGCAATTACCGCTTCATCCACGGTGTAAACTCTAATCACTGCTCTTCTAAAGAACACAAACACAAAGCACATTGCTCCGGAAATAATCACGCTGCATAGCATTGAAAGCCTGTAGATTTTTTTGCATCTGCTGAATTTTTTTGCACCGTAGTTCTGGCTTGTGAATGTTGTGGCTGCCTGAGTGAACGCGCTTACGACAAAGTATGAAAAATATTCAAAGTTAAGCGCCGCCGCCGAGCCTGCCATTGCGTTGCTTCCGAATGAATTTATTCCGCCTTGAATGCAGATGTTTGAAAAGCAGAATACCATTCCCTGCAATCCAGCCGGAACTCCTATGCGCGCGATTTTTGCAAGCTGGCTTTTGTTTATATGAAGTTTTCTTAAATCAAGCCTAAGTCCCTCTTCTTCATTCAGCAGAAAGAAAATTATCATGGTTGCGCTTACATAATTTGAAATTACAGTTGAAATTGCAACTCCCGCAACTCCCATTCTGAACACAATTACAAACACAAGGTTCAGGATGACGTTGAGAATTCCGGCTGCAATCAGGCAGTATAAAGGACGGTTTGAGTCTCCCTTGCTTCTTAGAACAGCCGAACCAAAGTTGTACACCATGACCGCCGGCATTCCAAGAAAATAAATGCGAAGATAAAGAGTTGCAAGAACTAGAACTTCATCGGGCGTTCCGATTGCTTCAAGAATTGGCTTTGAAACAAGTGGTCCTATTACCGCAAGAAAAATTCCGCTTATGACTGCCACAGAAATTACTGTATGCACCGCCGACTTGATTTCGTCCTTTCTGTTCTGGCCGATTAAAGTTGCAATCAGAACATTTGCACCAATCGACATTCCAACGAAAATATTTATGATTAAGTTGATTATTGGAGCGTTGTTTCCGACCGCCGCCAAAGATGTGCTTCCAGAAAATCTTCCCACGACTGCTACATCCGCGGAATTGAAAACTTGCTGAAGAATGCTGCTTGCCGCAAACGGAAGAGAGAACACCAGAATCTTTCCAAGAAGCGGGCCGTTAAGCATGTCAACTGAATTTTTTCCTGCGCTCATTTTACGACTTCTCCAGAACAAAAAGATATTCGGAAACGTGGATGTTTCTTGCGTTGAGGTTTCGCGAGCCTCTGAATGTATTATACGCGATTTCAACGGTTTTGAGTTTTCCGTATTTTTCAAGCATTGATTTCATTTCGCCGAATTTTATAAATCCCTCTGAATTATATGAGATTATTATGAATTTCGCATCAAGCGCACTGATTATTTTTTCCATTGAATTTAATGCGCTGTTTTTTTTGTTGAACATTGAGCGGTTCCAGTTTGCGGGAATTCCAGAAACTTTGCTGAGCTTTGCATCCGGCATTTTGTTTTGCGCGATTATGTTCAGCATGAAATAATTTGAGCCGTAAGGATGCTGGTTGTAAGGCGGATCTAAATATGCAATGTCAATTTTTTTCAGCTTGGAAGAAAGCTCGACTGTGTCTTCTTTGTAGATTTCAGTTTTTGACTTGAAGTTGCTGAATACCGGAACTGGGAGTTCCACTTGTCCCATGATTCTTGAAAGCGCGTTTTTTCCTGTTCCGCCAAAACAGCCAAGCCCGGTGTTTTTGTTTTTGTAGAATCCCTTGAAAATTCCAGAAGTGTTTACGTGGACAGAAGCTTCTGTTAAAAGCGGCGCAATAAAAAATTTCTTGTACTCATCGCAGTCAACAATCTTGTCTATTAGCGTGCGGTAAGAGTCGATTCGTTCCGCGTTTTCCCTTGTGTAAAAAGCCCGCTCGCCTTCCTTAATGTCATCTGTGTTTTTTGGCGCGTAGTTTCTGCAGATTATCCCTGGGATTTTCTGCTCGAAGAATTCTTTTTCAATTGATTTTCTGTAGCTGAAATATTTTTCGCTGTCAAAGTCTTTCTTGTTGAAAAGGTAGCAGCTGTTCAGGATTGAAGAATAGTCTTCCAAGTCATTTACGATTACTGTTGAAGAATGCTGCTTGAGCATCCGCGCGACAATTCCCGAGCCTGAAAATAAATCCGCGCAGACAAGCTTTTGCTTTTTGAGCTTTGATTTTATCTGTTCAATTTCGGCTCGGATATTTCCAATCAGAATCCGTTTGTTTCCGATGTAAGTTATAATTTGCGTTGTCAGGTAGTCTGTGTTTTCTGCCATTTTCTGTTCCTCGCAAATTCAGCGGAATGGTTTACAGTTTCTGTTTTGCTAAAGATTTAAAAAGAAAATTTCTGTGCTCTAAGATACTCCAGAAAACAAGGAACTTCAAGGGATTTTTACGCGGAAAAATTGCTGTAAGGAGGATGACAAAATACAATGTCATTCCTATGCCACGACACAGGAATCTCTTTTACTCGCCGTTTATAATGCCGTCGGTGCAGATTATCTTTGCGTCGGTGAGCTTGTCGTTGCCGTTGGTGCTGATGTTCGCCTTGAGTGTCTCCCACTGCGCCTGCGTGCCTTTGTAGTATACGGTTTTTAATCTAAGACAAATTTTAAATGCGGAGCCACCGATGGAAACAAGACTTGCAGGAAGCGTTATTGCTTTAAGATTTAAACAACTATAAAAACCGCCATTTTTAATAGTTTTTACCTTATCAGGAATTACAATTTCTTCAAAGTCATTATTTTGAAAAGCTCTTATTCCAATAGCTTCCAATGAATCCGGCAGAATTAATCCGCTTAAATACGATTGAAAAAAAGCCTTATCTGGAATTTCTTTAAGTTCAGTTGCGGAAGAAAGGTCAAGAGTGATGCATCCGTCCCAGTCTTTCGTTCTTGTGTTTATCGCTGTTCCTATTTCTGTTAGTTTGTCCGCAGTCAATGTTTTGTCTGTAATTTTTATCATATAGACATTCGGATTTTCCCAAGTTCCGCCTTCCAGTCCGGCAATTACAGTCGCGGCTTTGTCGGCAGTTACTAATTTTCCCCACACGGCATAGAGCGTAACGTCCGCCGTGCCGATTGTGTACCCGGAATTGTCATCGTAGGCTATGCTTCCGCCGGAAGTTTTCGCCCAGCCAAGAAAGTCCTTGTTTTCCATAGTGAATTCATTTGGCGAAAGATTTTGAGGCTCACCGTAAGTAAAAATCTGCGGATTCATTGCACCGCTTCCGCCGTTCGCGTCAAATGTTACGGTGTAGGTTACTTTTGGGGTTGCCGGATTTGTTACCTGACCGCTGTCATCATCCGAACCGCTGCTTGAGCCATCCGAACAGGAAGTAAACGCAAATACAATGCTAAGAGCAAGAATACAGGCTACGATCGCACGGGGGGGGGTAGTGAAGTGAATGTTAAATTTCATTTTGTCTCCATAAAATAGATTTGTTGTATATCTATAATTATAATGAGTTTATTTGAAATGACAACTTAAGCGGCAAAAAAGTTAAAAAAAAATCCGCATTGCAAAGGAGATACTCCGGTCGAGCCAGAGTATGACATAACGGCAAGTAATCAACCTTGGTTATAAAATCAGGGCAACGCATTATAAATGTATTCAGCATAAAACTGGCTCCAAGTCACGGTTTCCTGGTTCAAAATCGCGCAATAATGCGCTACACGCTGATTGTTGCAAAGTAACTATAGAATTGCCCGCTCACGCGGTCGCAGCAATCAGAGTGTTTTTGCCCCAGAAACCGTTCCTTCGCGCAAACTTTACTTAAATTATTTATAATGCGTTTGTCCTGGTTATAAAATTCATCTTAATTGACCTATGTTCCATAAAACGGTATTATATGCGTAAAATCTCTGCATAAATCTTCTGCTTTCAAAAAAATCTAAATAAGGGGTAAGAATAATGCCGTATTCTGAGCCAACTGATCTTGCTGTTGTAGCGTGTCCGGGCGGAGAGTCTTTCGCCAACGAAGTCATCACACATTTGCGCCATATGTACAAGCACCGTTTTTCTTTGAAGAGCGATGTCATTTCAAAACGCTACGGACTTGAAAAGGAAAATATCGTTCAGCAGATTAACTTGAAGAATGATATTGAAACTAGCGATCTTTGCATCCGCGGTGTAACAGACAAATACCGCGCGCCGTTTTTTAAGGTCAACGCAAGGTTCACATATTTTGCAAACGGAGAATTCAAGACAGAACTTTTGGATTGCATCCGCGGAAAAGATGTTTATATTTTTCAGGATGTTGAAAACCACGAAAAAATTGCTCTTAACGACGGAAAAAACGTTCTTAGCCTAAGCGTAAACGACCACGTTATGAGCCTTCTTGTTACAATCGATGCTGTGCGTCAGGCTGGAGCGCGCCAGATTACTTTGGTTTTGCCGGCTTATCCTTACAGCCGTCAGCATAAAAAGAAGAGCCGCGAAGGTCTTACAGCCGCTCTTTTGGGACACATTTATGAAATGATGGAAGTTAAGCGCATTATCACGCTTGACCTTCATTCACGTGAAATTGTAAATGCGTTTGCCCACACTCACTGCGAAAATCTTCATGCTTCATATCAGATTATCCGCGAGCTTGCACGTGTAGTTGATCTTACAAAGGAAGATCTTGTTGTTGTAAGCCCGGACACTGGAGCAATTGACCGCAATAAATTCTATGCGACTGGACTTAAAAAACCGCTTGCTATGATTTACAAAGAGCGCGACTATTCAATCGTTACTCAGGATGCAAAAAATACAAACATCAAGAGCATAAAGCTTTTGGGCGATGTAAAGGGAAAGGTTGCTTTCCTTGCAGATGATATGCTTGGCACAGGCGGAACTTTGCTCAAGGCAATGGGATTTTTGCATGAGCAGGGCGCGACAAAAGTTATTGCCGCAATCAGCCTTCCGTTCTTTACAGGAAATGCGATTGAGCAGTTTGATGAAGCGTACAGCAAAGGTTTGTTCTATAGAATAATTGGAACTAATGCGGTTTACCATGAAGAGCTTTTAAAGCGCGAATGGTACATCAGCACAAATGTTTCTGGTCTTTTTGCAAATGTAATCACAAGGCTTCACCACGACCAGTCTTTGAGCGACTTGCTTGATAACCGCACAATCATAGACAAGCTTATAAAAGTTTCAACTCCTGCTGAAAAAAGCGAGTAATATTTTAAAACGGCATATTTCTTTTTGATGAATGATTTCTAAGAAAAGCAGTATGCCGTTATTGTTTTTGGAAAATTGTTTTGTTATGGAACAAACTGTTCTTGCCGTTGATATTGGAACATCTTCTTTAAAGGCTGCCTTTGTTTCTGAAAAAGGAAAAATCAGTGCGTTCAGCCGCCGTCCATTTTTGCTTTGCAATACGGAACACGCTTCAAAGGAATGGCTTCCTGCCTTTCAGAATGCTTTGCAGGATTTAGTTTCTCAGTCGCCGGAAATCCGTCCAAGCGGAATCTGCGTAAGCGGAAACGGTCCTACTCTTGTTGCCCAGTCAGGCGAAACTCTTTTATGGAATGAAAAAGTTGTTCAGTTGAAATCCAGTTCACTTTTTATTCCGCGCTTGCTTGCGTTTAAAGACAAGTTTTCCGATGTATGGAAAAAGAGCGGGCTAGTCTACAGCGGTCCTGAATATTTTCTGTGGCTTCTTACCGGGGAGTCTTGTACAATTCTTCCTGAAAAAAGATTTGAGTCCGCATATTGGAACAAGCAGCTTCTTTTGGAAAGCGGATTTTCAAATGATGAAATAAACAAACTTCCTTCATTTACAGAGCCTTCTCACAAGGTTGCCGGACTTTCAAGAAAAGCGTCTTCATTTTTGGGCGTGGAAGAATTTGGAATAAAAGAAGGGCTTCCTGTTTTTTGCGGCTCTCCTGATTTTATTTCTGCGCTTATTGGCACTGCGACTGTAAAGCCCGGAATTTTGTGTGACAGGGCAGGTTCTAGCGAAGGCATTAACTTCTGCACGGCTGTTCCTCTTGAAGGTGAAAAAATCCGCACTCTTCCTTCTGTTGTGCCGGAACTTTGGAATGCTTCTGTTTTGCTTCCTGATTCAGGCTCAAAGTTTGATTCTTTTAAATTAAAAATTGAACGCGAGCTTGGAAAGCAGATTGAATATTCGGTTCTTGTTCAGGAAATAATAGAAAGCGATGGAACAAATGCTTCCTTAGATCAAGGCAAATATCTTATGATTCAGACTGCGTTGAATTTAAAAGATGCGATTGGAATTTTAAAAGATGCTGCTGCAAAAAAAGGAGTTCCGTTTCCTGATGAAATGAGGGTTGCAGGAGGACAGGCAAAAAGCGCGCTTTGGAATCAGATGAAAGCCGACATAACCGGAATGAAAATTTCAGTTCCTTCTTGTCCTGATGCGGAGCTTTTGGGAGATGCGGCGTTTGCGTTTACAGCATTGAAAGTTTTTTCTAGTTTGACTTGCGCATCTGAATCTTTGTTTTCCAAGGCGGAAACTTTTTATCCGCAGAACTATTAAAGGCTTGGGCGCACGTGAAGCTTTATTCAATTCCTAGGAAAATTAAAACTTTTATTTTTGACATTGACGGAACTCTTTACACAAGCCCGGAATTTGTTGCGGAGCAAGTCGATGTTCAGATTCGGCATTATGCGCATATAAACGGTATTTCCGAAGATTCCGCAAGAAACATGATTGAAGACTACAGAAAAAAATGGAGCGCGGAACACGGCGGAAAAAAAATCAGCTTGGGAAACACTTTTCCTGCGTTTGGCGTGGATATTGAAACTAGCATAAAGTGGCGCAATGAGCTTTTGCAGCCGGAAAAATTTCTTTCGCCGGATTTGAAGCTAAAAGAATTTCTTGCTGAATTAAAAAAATCCTTTAACTTGATTTGCGTTACCAACAATCCTGTAAAAGCCGCAAGAAGAACTTTGGAGGCAGTAGGAATTTCAGAGCTTATTCCTGATGTTATTGGACTTGATACTTGCATGAAGTCTAAACCCGCAAAGGAAATGCTTGAGCTTGCCGCGAAAAAAACTTCAACTGAATTCTGTGAATGCGTTTCTGTGGGCGACAGATTCGATATAGATATTGCGCTTCCACTTGAGCTTGGCATGGGCGGAATTCTTGTAGACGGCGCACAGGATGTTGTAAAAATCCTTGACAAGATCTCTGACAGGGCAAACGCATTATAAATGTATTCAGCATAAAACTGGCTCCAAGTCACGGTT
>ERZ1035070.187-NODE-187-length-21845-cov-20.351950_pt1 | contig 21845 bp, 10 predicted proteins | sample MGYA00520603_ERZ1035070 | MGnify/ENA primary metagenome ERZ1035070 (study PRJEB33766, sample SAMN09781695) | gut metagenome | biome: gut microbiome | host: Homo sapiens | place: Madagascar | study: EMG produced TPA metagenomics assembly of the PRJNA485056 data... | reverse complement strand
TCTGCCCTCTATGATATACCCCAAACAGCCGTTTTCGGACGGGCTGGGGGGGGGGCAAAAATGGGCGGATTTATAAATTTGTAGTTAATAAACCTTAAATAAAGGCAGTTTTTTCTGATTTTGAAAGTCCTTTTGCTCATTTTTCGCTATATTTGTGGCAGAAAGTATAATTAGATTAATAACAAAAAATAGAAATAGTAAACAACAAAATAGACACTTTTCTATCAACAAAACAACACAAAAGCGAATGAAGACAGACAAAGGACAGCGCATGTTGCTCCTTCTTGTTTCAGCATTATTCATTACTTCAGCATCAGCACAAGACTGGCGCTTGAAAACGAACTTAGCATACTGGGCTACCACAACACCAAACATCGGAGTGGAAAAGAGGTTATCAGACCACTGGTCGCTAGATCTATCCACAGGTTGGAACCCATTTACTTTTCGCAAGAACAAGAAACTGAAGCACATTGCCGTACAAACAGAGATGCGATATTGGCTCGACAGCCCGTTCCTGGGGCACTTCTTTGGAGCCAATTTACTCTACTCACATTACAATGCGGGTGGCGTACACTTCCCATTGGGGCTTTTCCCGAAACTCAAGAAGCATAGGTTCCAAGGCGACTTGGGAGCCCTGGGCATAGTATATGGCTACAACTGGGCGCTCGACAAGGAAAACCGTTGGAATCTGGAAGCGGCAATAGGTTTGGGATTGGGAATCACACGCTATACCCAATACAACTGTTATGGCAGATGCGCCACCGCCATTGAGAAGAAGACGAAAACTTTCGTAATGCCGACCAAGGTTGCAGTCTCGCTGGTTTACAACATTGGGCAGACAGAGAAATAGAACAAAATCATTTAAGAACAAATAAAATATAGCTTGACTATGAAAAAGATTAAATTTTTTAGCTTTGCAAGTGCGGTGCTTCTTGCAAGTGCAGCAGGAATGACTTCCTGCTCTTCAGATTCTATCGAGCCAACAGGTGGCTCAGGTGTGGCAGGACAGGTTGTAAAGACCCAGTTTGTCATTAACATTCCTTATGCAGGAAATGAGAGTGGTGGAAATGCAAGAGTTTCGACACGTATGACTGCGGAAAACACCCAAAATAACGATAACTTCTTGGGATTGAAGGATATTGAGATGTTTGCATACGACAACGTTCCTAGCGAGTCGAACCCAACCTCAACTAGAACTATTAGAATCGGAACTCGCACACCAAGTGCCAACGACAATAATTGTCGAATCTATAGCGACATTGCAATCCCTGTAGGAACAAAGAATATGATTTTTTATGCTAAAGCTACAAGAACTAAAACTGTAACATCGGGGACTGCAAACAAGACAAATTTCGAAGCAGGCTCCTTAACAAATCCTTACACAACATTTACGGATGAAGCCAAGCCTAATTTATCGGAACTCAACTTCAATTTGGAAGCTATCCGTAAGAATGCCGACTTAGAAACATATGGCCAAGACATATTGCAGAAATTGAATGATATAGCAAATACAACAGCTGGGGGCAAAAAGTGGTCTGAGACAGGAACAGATGAGTCAGCAGATAAGGATGACAAGATTTTACATTCTCTCTACATCCAGTTTACAAAATTGACTGCAGGTTCTACAAATTCAGCAAATAGCGTTATCAAGCACTTGAAGGAGGCTATTGAAAGTCAGGGGGTACAGACTGAAATGGCAAAAGCTATTATCGCAAAATGCACTTCGGTTTCGGGAACCTTCCCAAGAAATTTGGACTTGCCAGATGGAGTTGCCAAAGTAAAGTTCAATTCAACAAATAGCAGTTTTTCGTTTGAAACTGTTACTGCAGGAACAACAACGCCAGGAAGCAACTTAATAGACTATAAAACTGTCACTTACCCTTCTGAATTGGCGTATTTCGTAAGTTCACCAATAAAGACATCAACAACCGATAAATCAAAAGTCAGAGATTTACCGTCTTATAACGATTGGTTAGCAGGAACAGCGAATATTTGGAATGGATACGATGAGATGGTTAAAAACAACACTCTCTTTGTGGCATTACAAAACCCTGTTCAATATGGTGTAGCATGCTTGAAATCAAGTATCAAATGCGCAAGTACTTCGCTAGAAGACAATGCAAGAAAAATAGTAGGTTCTGAATCAGATAACACCATAACCGTTAATGACAATAGCTTTCCTGTAACAGGTATCTTGATTGGCGGTCAACCTGCAGGTGTTAAATGGGACTTCGAGCCAGCATCTACAATTCAGTCTCGTGATTTTAAATATACCATTTATGATAAAGAAATGAATGGCGGTAGCACCTTTACGGCAAAAGCTGTAGCAACAACAACGTTACCATACAACTATACATTAGTATTGGACAACAAGGATACATCTGGAGGTGCAACACAAAGCAATGTTAATGTTGTAATTGAATTAGAGAATAATGCTGCAGACTTCTATGGAGCAGATGGCTTGATACCAAAAGGCAGCAAATTCTATTTGGCTGGTACACTCGATTTAACAGCAACAAGCGGAGTGCACAAACCTGGCAATTCAACAGTTGACCATGTATTCGTCAAGGATCATACTACAGTTGCCAAATTTACCATCAAGGACTTGAAGAAGGCATATAACTGTATCCCTGATATGCGTACATCAAAGATCAACGTAGGTCTCGCAGTAGATCTTTCTTGGAAGACAGGCATCACATTCGATGTAGAAATTTAATCATTCTACCTTACTGAGCTTTCGCAAGTTACGAAAGTTCAGTAGGGTAGATTCCGCTGTTTATAATCCTAATAGAGGACGGAAAATGAGAAAGAAAAAATCATATAGAATATTTCTGATAGCTCTGATGACTTTGAGCATCGCTTTCGGATTGTCTTCATGCATCGATGAAGACATGAGCAAGTGTGGCAAAGACTATAAGATCAAGTATAATCTGATGCTCAACACACAGATTCATACCCTCATCGACATAGACCTCAATACCACAGAGGAGCGACACATCGCCAACCGGCTGAAACAGGAACTAGGCACAGTCTTCACCGACCATGCTCTAGACAACGATTTGTCTTTCTTCATCGGAAAAGATCTCTACCGTCACGAAGCTAACATCATGAATGCCAACTCGGTATCCTACACCATCTATCTGCCGCGAAACGACTACCAGAACCTTTCGCTCGCCAACACCGGAAGCGCCAGAAACGTAAAGATTACCGGTGCAAATGCCTGCAAGGCTCTCGCCCTGGAACAGGAGCAGAAGGATACCATCGACAGTCACAATATCGGTCTGTTCACTTCCCGACTCACCATCAACGAGGCCGATTTCGAACACGACCTGCAGACCACCCTCTATATGGCAAACTGTGCCGCAGCGGTAGTCATCAACCAGCAAGAAGTGAAACCTGCCGAGCTTTGGGGATTCGTAGAAGGAATGGCAACCCACTTTCTCGTAAACGACAGTATTTTCTCAACATCCCGAAACACCATCGTGAGAGCCAAGCGAATCAACGAAGCCTCAACAGCCTCAGACCAGACTCACGATGCGCTCTATGCCGTATGTTTCCCTTCCAGCAAGGCAGAGTGGCGCTACCACATCATCGCCAAGGTAAACGGCAAATATACAGAAACCATTCTCACGCTGAACGAACCGCTGAAAGCCGGAAGGCTGAAACTGATTAAGGCAAAACTCAAAGCCGATGGTTCGCTGGTTGTTACCAATGCATCCGTAGGAGTAAGCGTGAAACTCGACTGGAAACCAGGAGGAAGCCACGATGTGGATATATAAGTGAAGAGTGAAGAATTCAATGGCTATTAAAAATTGATACATGAATCATATTACGAAATACATATTTGCGATACTATCGCTTATCATGCTGACAGGATGCAGCGAAAGCGAAAAGAACGAGGTAAGACCAATGGATACGTTGGCGCCCATCTCGCTCACCCTATCTGTGCCTGACGATAAGACGGAAACACGCATCGGAGATCCGGGAGAAGACACCAACGACATGGTGGACTGGGACCGGCTCACCATCATCGTTGCCTATAAGGAAAAGACGCAAGGCGACGAAATACACGATGCAGCACCCCAGAAAATGGTATATTACGATACCTATACCAAGGAAGAATTCGACAGAAAAGCCCTCGTCACCCATGCCACCTCAACCCTATCAGGACCTGATGCCAACGGCTTTCGCACCTATACGATGTATCTGCCGCTAGGCACCTGTTGCGTTTATGGGGTTACCTACAGTAACGGAGAAGGGCTGGATCTGGAGGGAATGCTAGACGGCATCGCAAAAGACGGAAAAGACCATAACTCAGATATCTATAACTTACAGATTACCAACGACTATGCCCATAAAAGCGGAGCCATAGACGTAGCCAAGTTTATCAGCGTAGCCACGGGCTATGCACTCAAGCTGGACCCAGAGACGCAAATTCTCACCAATGACAGAGATATAAAAGTAGAACAGAACATCAATGCCAATATCAACACCAAACAATACTGGCGCATGGTACTGGGCAGACTGGCTGCCAAGATTGACATCCAATGGGATGCCAAGGGAGCCTATGAGAAAGACAAGGATGGAAATCTGAAATATACCAACGTGAAAGTAAGCCAGTTTACTTATCACGGAGAACCGGCAAATCAAGAATCAACCATTTCCGGCTCCGGGAATGGTAGACTCTTCCCTACCCTTTATACCCTTTACCACCAAGAAGTATCTTCCAGGACTTCGGTAAACGGCCACACAACCTTTGTGAACACCTCGGAAATCAGCAAGCGTAACGGAAGAGTATATCATTATACCTTCCCAGACGGAGCCATTCCTCCTCGCCTCACCTTCAAGCTTGACACAGAGAAAGAAGGAACGACAGGGAAATACAACGTAACATTTGACATGAGCAATCTGAAAGATGGCTTTATCCCAGCCCGCTGGTACAAGATCAATGTAAAAATATCGGGCACTCAGCTCACAAAGGAAAATATCACGATCAACAATTTCAACATATAAAACTCTTTTCAGCATGAGAATACAACATACGACATACAGGAAAATCATAGCAGTCCTCATCCTCCTGAGCTGCACCTGCCAGCTGTATGCACAGGGAAAGATTTATCGAGTAACTGCGCAAGCTACAACCGGCAGTGACGGCTCATCATGGGAAAAGGCTATTCCATTAAATGAGGCACTGAGCCGTGCCAAAGCTACCGATGAAATCTGGGTAAAAGGCTATGAGAATACGAACGTTGAAAATATCTACATAGCCCCGAAGGAAGGTTTTGTTCTCCCTTCGGGCGTTGCCATGTATGGAGGTTTCGAAGGAACAGAAACCAGCAGAGACAAACTGTCATTCAGCCGACATAAATATCAGATGGCCTACCAGACCACACTGGTGGGCGATATTAAAGTAGACGACGAGGCCAATAAGGAGCAGATTATCTATCCAGACAACCCTACCCGAACTGATAACTCTACCCACGTCCTGACCCTTAACGTTGGCGTAACCGATGACAATACCAACGACAACAACACCCCAACCATCGTTTCCGGTTTCCAGATTGGAGCTGGTAATGCCAAGGGTAAAGTTACAGACCCTGACGGAAGAGGTGGCGGAATCTACGTGGTGAACAAAAGCAGCAGAAACAGCGACAGCAATGCCGACAAACGCGCTTTCCAGATTACCCAATGTAACATAGCCAACAACTTTGCGATGCGAGGCGGTGCCATCTATGTGGATGCATCATGCACCAATGCGCAATCTTCCATCAGCTATTGCGGTCTCTTCAACAATGTGGCAGGCCGGCGAGGAGCCAGCGACAACGAGGGAGCCGGAATCTGGGCAGACGGAACGGTAACCATCTACAATACCAACATCAACAACAATACCAACGGTGGAGTACGCCTGTCGGCTACCTCGAAAATCATCAACTGCTCGGTTGTGGCAAATACCGTATCGGCAGTAGACCTGGTAGATGCAGCCCGCACTTCAAACAACGGAGGAGGAGCCGTTTACAATACCGTACTCTGGCATTCCACCGCTGTCAGCAAGGCGGATACCCGTCCTGCCTTCTACAATTGTGCCATGACTGATGTAAAGGTAACCAACGAGACAACCCATACCGACGCCAATGGCAACGTGCGCATCAGCAACCAGAACCACTCTACCGAGCCAGCTGCCTGGTTTGCGCAGAGCGTAGTTTCACTGGGTTACGACTTCTCTTTCCAGAAACTCACCCGACTCATCTATACCTCGTTCGCTTTCGAAGAAACCTCAGCCCTGCTGGGTAAGGGTAATGTGGGCTACTACAAAAAAAATATAGAGGAGGCTAATATAGAAACGAAATCTACCGACGTCATGGGTAAGCAGCGCTATGAAAGCAACAATACCATCGACATCGGAGCCTACGAGTATGAACGACTCAAGACGGGAAGAATCAGATACGTAAAACAAGGAGGAACCGGTAAGGGAACCTCCTGGGCTGATGCCATGGGCGATATACAGGACGCCATCAACTCGCTGGCAGATGATAAAGGTACAAAAGGCGAAGTCTGGGTAGCAAAAGGTACCTACGTGGTAACCAAGCTCATCGACCAGTCTACGGGTTCACCAACTTCCCTCCTCATGAAAGACGGCATCAGCGTTTATGGTGCCTTTGCCGGAGAAGAAGAAACACGTGCTCAGCGCATTGCCGAATCAGTCAATCTGAAACCATGGGGATGGAAACACGAAACCATCCTCAAAGCCAACGGATTCAACAGGGATGATGCCTCCTGGAGCGAGCAAGATAAAGCATGGAACATAAAGAGCAGTTCCGCTCATGTAGTCTGGTTTGCTCCTCTGCCTGGCGGCAAGGCTTTTTCTGACAACGTGTATTTGGAAGGTTTCACCATCGAGGGTGGAAGCTACCAGGATAAGGACGATTCGATTTACGAGCCACAGCATGGTGCTGGTGTCTATATCAACGATGCCAACGCCAAGATGCGTTATTGTACAGTCCGCTACTGCAATCCAGGCGCAACAAAGACTCCATCCCTGACTCCTCAGGGTGGCGGCATCTACTGTAAGAACGGTATGACCGAGGGTAATCTGGTATATAACTGCTCAGCTTATCAGGGCGGCGGTATCTACATTGAACAAGCCGGATACGTAACCCGAAGCATGGTAACCAACTGCTCTGCCAATCTGGGAGCAGGTGTTTATCTGCATGGCAGCGTATCAGGTCCTGCCTACTATCAGATTCTTTCCACCTCCGTCATCAGCAACAATACCAGTACCCGAAACGGGGCTGTCTATGTAGATGGTCGCGGACTGGTCATCAACAATACCATCACCAACAACTATACCGCCAACTCATTGGATGTTGCCGACCAGGATGCATCCTATACGGGTGGCGTCTACATCAAGGAAAACGGACTGCTGGCAAACAATATACTCTGGAACAACTCATTGCTCCAGAGTTCATCAGCTTCCAAGGCACAGGTTTATGCTGCCAACCCTAGCAAGGAGGGCGTACAGTTCTACAATAACGCCATCTCTGACGTGAGTGCTGCCTCATGGAATGACACCTATCAGACCGGAACCCTCTCCATCAACAACTATTATTCCGGTAAGGGATTCGTGATGGGCGAAGCAGGAACACCATTTACCAGCGTTGATGATTTCAACACAAAACGTGGAGTAATCGGTTCGCTTACCGAGATCAACTACTATTGGGAACTCAACAAAGGAACCCGCCTGCGCAACGAGGGCATCAGCTTTACGCTGCTGCCTAGTGCCTATCTGTACCAGCCCCAGATGGACTTGAGCGGAAAACCATTCAAATCAGTCCCTTCTATGGGTGCCTATATGGCAGAAAACCACGATGTGGTGTTCGAAAAGAACGCAACAACCCAGCGCCTCCGCGTCTATTTTGACCGTTCACAGGAAATTCTTGACGGTACGGGCGAATCGTGGGAAAAGAGTTATACCTCTGCATCAGTAGATGAACTGATAGAATATCTTGCCACCATCCAGGATGGCGAAAAGGTGGATGTGGTAGAAAACGGCAGCAAAACCACGCATAAGATAGAAGCCCAGAGCGGATACCAGTTTGAAATCTGTTCCCGTGCGGGCACTTTTGCTCCAACCATCGCTTATATGAACGAAGAGAGCGATGCGAAATCACGTGCATTCCGCATCCAACCTACCGTGCTCCCACTCAACCTGTATGGTGCTTATCCGAAATATGAAATCAACCCAAAGCCTGCTGATACAGACCGCCACCCTATCAAACACCGTACCGAACTGAATGGCAACATCAACGGTACGACTCTGAGCGAAGGACTTTATCACCTGGTACGCATCGAGTCGGGTGCCCGCGTAACCATCAACGGCTATACCTTTACCCATGCCTATGCAGCGGGTACAGCTTATATGCCATACGGCGGCGGAGTTCTGATTGGAAGTGTGGATGATGCTACAGCAGCGACCAGCGTGAAGTTTGAAAACTGTATCTTCGAAGATAATACGGCGATGAACGGAGCAGCCATCTCTACCATGCCGGATGCCGAGAACGTAAGTCTGGAACTGGTAAACTGCGTTGTGAACAACAATACGAGCGAAGATACATCTGTCAAGCCTTCCATCATCTATCTGAATCCAGAAGAAAACAGCAAAAACACGCTGAAGCTCACTCATGTAACAATCGTCAACAACGTGGGTGTGGCACCAGCATACAATCTGGTAAAAGAGACCTCCTTTGCAGCCGGCAACATGCTGAATCTGGGAGGCGTATGGAGTTCATCTGAATGCAACAACAGCCTGGAAAAGAATCTTAATACGCTTGGCAAAGAAGGCGCCCTCAACTTTATGAACCCAACCAAGGAGATAGGTGCCAAAATTAATGGAAACGTCTATTACGGAGGCTATGCATCGTTCCGTCCGTTAACCAGTTCCAGTCAGGCAAGTGTCATCATCAACAGCGTGGCTTCGTCGCCGCTGAAGACAGACATTCTGGGGGATGACCGCCACCAAGGCGGTGCAGCCGACCTGGGTGCCTACGAAGCGCTGCTGCCAAAGACCGGAAAGATTATCTACGTGCGTTCCTACAATACGGATTATACGAGTGGTAAGGATGCCAACTATGATGATCAGGATGGAAAACCGGATTTCGATCTACTGAAGAATACAGACATTTATTATGACGGAACCTCATGGGACAAAGCTATCATCGGCAATGCCATGTGCGACAAGGATGTACCAAGAAACAACAACCTGTTCTATGTAAAGCAGAGTGACAAAACGCTGCTTAGCACCACTATTGACAATACAGATTATAGCCAGGCGGGAGGAAAGTATCGTTCAACTATAGATTCCTACGGAGATTTCTGGGGAAAGAACTCCGGCAACAGTTATAAAGACGGTTACTGGCACAACTATTATAATACGATCACAAACAATAGAGACGAGCGATATATCAGCGGTCTGCAATATGCCGTAGAAAGAGCTGCAGAACTGAACAAGAATCTCAAAGCAGGCGAAGAGCCTGTTGTGGTTTGGGTAGGCGCTGGCGTCTATACCGACTACAAAGGTTTCGTCATCAGAGACAATGTAAAGGTTTATGGCGGTTTCCCTCACGATGGTTATCCGGGTGAAAGCGACCGCCATCCTCTCCTATCCCAATATGTTCCAGCACGCAAGGAATACCAGGGGTTAGACGTGACAAAATATGAAACCATTCTCCAGATACGCAAGGAATCGCCTGTCTATTTCACCGACAGCAGCAAGGAAATGTGGTATCAGGAAGGCAAACCTGGTGATGGTTCTAAGTATGATTATACCCAAACATTAATCAACAACAAGACACAAGAGCGACACTATGTGCTCTACCAGCCGGATGTCTGCATACCAACCTGGTCACAGACAAATGATGAAACAGGTAACAGATACGGTGGAAACAGCAACCGCTATCCGGGCTCTACATACCCAGATGATAAGTATGTAGAATATAAGAATGCCAAATGGGACGGATTCTCTATCCGTCATGGTTACATCGTCAACTATAAAGATGCCAACCGTGACGGAGGAGCTGGTGTGCGTGTTTTCCGCGGAGTAGAACTGGAGAATCTTATCATCGTAAACAACTTTAATCACGGATCCCGTGTCCGTGGTGGCGGTTTGTATATGGATGGTGAAAACTCCAAGATTTCGAACAGTTACCTGCTCAGAAACCTGAGCATGACTACCAATAAGGAAAACTATGGTGGAGGTGCCTATATGATTCAAGGCACGGGCTACAACCTGGTTGTTGCCAACAACCGTTGTGGAAATGGAGTAGAAAGTTATGGTGGAGGCATTTTCCTGGAGAGTGCCAAGTTCTACAACAACACCATCGCCTACAATATGTCAGCGAATGGTACAGGCATCTACCACTGGCAGGATAAAAGCACCGGAGTTGCATCGCAGCTCTCACTCTACAATTGTCTCATTTATGATAATCATAATGGAGGCAAGGAGGTGGCTGATCAGGTAAATTCCCTGGCATGGGACAAGATGAAGCCTTCTCACAACTGTTATATGAACAGTAGCGATGATAACAAAAAATTCCTTGCCGAGGATGGAAACTTCACTGGACCAAATCTGGATTTTCCATTTGAAGACAAGACCTACGAAAGTGGAAAGGATGAAATTTTCCGCTTCCGCAATGCCCGCCTTACCAATAACTTCCGTCTGAACGAGAAGGATGGATTAACAGGCAACAGGTGTCTGAATGGCGGTTCTACCGACGTAGGAGCAGGAGTCAAACTTCCGGAAACCGATATGGACTATACCGACCGTATCAAAGACTGCCAGATTGATATCGGTGCCTACGAAGCAGATAATACTGCCAACATTACGGCTCAGGTAAAGAAGAACAGCGAAGGTAAGGTTGAAGCCTACGTTTACTACGTAACCCAGAATGGTTACGGAAATCGTAGTGGCGACAGCCCGGAAAACGCAGCCTGTGCAGAAAAACTGCAAAGCGTGCTGACTCAGGCTGGCGAGAAATTTAAAGAAGCAAACAATGGTCTGAAACTCGGAGCCGACAACCAGAATAAGGATGACGACAAGGCTATAAAGGTTTATGTGAAGGTAGCCGGTTATGAGGCAGACGAAAGCGGAAACCGTTTCGTTTATCATGCCAACACCTTGGCTGACCCGACCGTTCCACAGAGCTATACCTTCCTGATTCCTAACGGAGTATGGCTGATGGGTGGATACAACGAGGGTACGCAGAAGAATGGTGTACCAGATCCGACCACCTACAACTGGGACAAGGACCAGCGCGACTGTATCAGATATCAGACCATACTGAGTGCCAAGACTCAGGTGAAAGAAGGAACTACCGTTACCCAAGAGGTGAACGGTTATCACACCGTGACCTTCGGCAAATGGCCTTCGGGAGAAATAGACACCTACTTCAAAGATGCCGTTGGCTATCGCGCAGTAGTAGATGGTTGCCGTCTGATTGATGGTAATGCAACCGAAAAGACAGGTTATAACAGTATGGGTGGTGCTGCTATCGTACCAAGAAGTGCCCATGTGCGCAACTGTCTGATTACCGGCTGTCAGGCAACCAAGGGTGGTGCGCTCTATCTCCTGAAGGGAGGTATTGTGAGCGGCAGCGTCATCACGGGAAACTCTGCAACAGATGGTGGTGCCATCTATGCTGCACGGATCATCAGCAATGCAAAGAAGTATCATGCCTATGTGATTTCCTGCACCATTGCAGACAACAAGGCAACCAAGGCAGGTGGTGGCATCTTCCAGGAAGACTATGCGCTGATTAGCGGTAACTCCGTGATATGGGGTAACTCAGCAGCCAGCGATGAGAACATTAGTGGTAAAACAGATCTCCAAGACGCAGATGTCCTGCAGGATGCTAAGCTGCAAGCCCAATTCTACCCATATGACTACTGCTTCGTTGAAAAGATGAATTTGCCTGCCAACGTGATGAATACAACGATGACCAGCGATTTGGATACCTATTTCGCCAGCAACGGATATTACTATCCTCGTGCTTATTCACCTTTGATTGGCAATGGTATAGGTGCAGCATACATCGCGGGTTGGAAAAGCTATGGTGTATCTGACTACGATATTCTAGGCAACACCAGACATCTGAGTAAGCGCCAGACTGCGGGAGCATACGCCCTCGATTTGCCGGAAATCAACAAGGATAAACTCCTGACCCGCCTCTTCGTTTCGAATGAAGGTGGAGAGGAAGTGAGTGATGAACTGAAACAGAAATACTACGGCCGCTCATTCCTCACACCTTTCAATAGTCTGGATGCTGCACTCGACTATATCGAAGAGGTACGCAAACAACCTGCTGAGGGTAGTCCTCTGGCTACGGAGGCGACTCACTTCGAAATTCTGATGACAGGTGGAACGTATAAGCCTAGTCAGATTAGAAAAGATGTATCAGATGCGCAGACCAACAACGACCGCCGTTTACAGAGTTTCACCATACCTGTAAACGTAGATATCTATGGCAGTTTCTCTGTGGAAGACAATTACTCATCTGATCCTGAGGGTGCTGTTGCTACAGAAAGTTTTACCAGCCTGGGGAATAAAACCTTGCGCCCTGGCATGCCTATCAAGGAAATTCTGAGTGAGCGCAATAAGAGCCACATGGCAGACAACAACAAGAATGGACTGATAGACCCATGGGAGTTTAAGAATCCAACTATCTTCTCAGGTGACATCAAGGAATCTGAGAAGGAGCGAAAGGTGTATCATGTGGTTTACAGTAGAAAGAAGACTACAGGTACTTCTGCAGAAAATGTAAACGATAATGTTGTGCTCGATGGTATTACGATTATGAATGGTGAAACCATGACTGAACTTACTACCTATGAAAATACAGGTGGCGAGATGGACGAGATTGGACGTGGTGGAGCTATCTACACCGATCGTGTTCACTATACGCTGAACCGCTGTCGTCTGATCAAGAATACCGGTCTGCACGGTGGAGCCATCTATTCCAACAACGCCAGTTTCGACATCATCGGCAGCTACATTGGCGGAAACAGAGCCATCTCAGAAGAGGCTTCTGGCACCAATGCTATAAGCTATCCGGGAAAAGGTGGAGCCATCTATCTCTACCTGACAGAATCGAAGAACGGAAATCTGCATATCGTCAACTCGCTGATAGCCAACAACGACGTTACATCGGGTAATTCTCTGAGTAATGGTACTCCTACCGGCGGTGCCATCTACATCCGTAGAGCAAACGATGCCGGAACGACAGGATTTTATCACGATGTCAACATCACTAACAGTCTCATCGTCAACAATAAGGCGAAGCAGGATGGAGCTATCCACATCGAGAACCAAAGCAGCACCATTACACCTATATTATATAATACTGTAATCTGGGGTAATGAATCGCAGAATCCAGGGAAATCTCTGAAGAGAGACCACATGAATCACTGTGCTTGGGATGAATTGCCAGCTACCTTAAACAATGGTTCTGCTACATCAACATCAGATGACGGCAACATCGCATTGGGCAAAGACAACCTGGCTGCCAATGGTCCATGCTTCGCTTCTCCTTCTACCACCAAAGGGTATGCTGGCTACAGTTTGTCAGACCAGTGGAATCCAAGAGCCATCTCTGTGCTTACGGATGCTGGTAGGGGTGAAAAGGATAAGAACAACGCCAATGAAACCGGTGCATACAAGGAATGGTGGAATGTTCACCGGGCACGTCTAGACACATATGGTTATCCGGAAGAATACATCCGTTCAGCTGATGCGACTGTTTATCTGCGCTATGTGGGTCCGATAGACGAGAATGGTGAGGTAAGCAGAAAGCCTATCGATATTGGTATGTACGAGTTCCAGTACGTTTTAAAGATTTCCGACCGCGACCAGTTGTACATTGGTACAGAGCAGAAGGGAAAAGGAGATGGCAGCAGTTGGGATAATCAAAGTACCGACTTGCGTGGTGCCATCATTGCCATGGCAAATGCTACCGGCAAGGAATCTACGTCAAGCCATGCCCACAAGAAAGTGTATGTACGTGGTGGCACCTACTACTCGCCAACCTATTCCGGTGGTGGTGATGCCTTCACCCTTTTCGTAAACAAGAGAGAGAACGCAAACTTCGTACAGTCGCTGGAAATTGTGGGTGGATGTACCGGTAAAGAGATAGATGGCAAGGAAGAACAGGACTTCAGTAACCCATCTGTACTCATCGAAAACCCTGCCAAGAAGGGACAAACCAAAGTATTGATCAACATCACCACTAATGGCAAGCCAGTAACCCTATCAGGTTTCACATTTACCAATAAGAGTGGTAAGGGAGTAAAGGCTTTGATAAATAAGGATAATGGCGGAAAGGGAGAAGAATTGGTTATTCACCACAGTTCTTTCCGACATAATAAAGACATTGCCTTAGATATCGATAATTCTGCACAGTTAGGCGCACGAATGTGGAATCTTCTCTTTGCAGATGGAGAAAATGATGCCATCAGGCTAAAAAACTCACAAGGCATACATTTAGTTAATGTTACCTTTGTGAAAAATAAAGGTAAGGCAATAGATGGTACTGCTAGTGTATATAATTCTATCGCATGGAAGAATGGAGAAAATTCTATCGAGAATAATACAAACAATAATGTCGTCATTGCTAATGAGGTAGAAAATGGAGATGTATTAAAAGGTCCTAACTTTGTTAATCCTGATAATGATAAAGAGGATTACAGAATACGACCAAGTCTGTTATTGATGAATAAAGGTAATAACTTCCAATACATCGATAAGGCTAAGCTTAATAAGGAAACAAATGACGCTTCAACTTTTGCCTCAGAAAAAGACTTGGCAAACACAAGCCGTCTGATTGGCGAAAGTATCGACATCGGTGCTTACGAGTGTGATGCCAATATGCAACCTATCATCTACGTGAATACAAGTAGCGCAGTAAACGGAACGGGCGAAAGCTGGAAATCGCCAAGCAACGACCTGAAGGGAGCCATCAGTCTGGCAGAACTCTATGCCAACAAGCATGAAGGTTATGGTTACGTCTTTGTAGACAGAAATCTGCAAGCCACGGACATCAGCATCAATATGCCGGGCGTAAAGATATATGGTTCTATGAACGGCGAAACAAGTTCGGCTGCTCCAGACTTAAGCACCTCAGACAATATTCAGGCTGTAGTAAAGGATCTCTTAAGCCAAAGAAAGGGCATCATTGAAGCCTCAACCCAGTCATCCATTAATGGGCTGACCATCGACAATCAAGGAATAGGAAACAGCAAGGTGAGTCTGGTGGATGGTTTCAAGATTTCGGGCAACGTCAGTCTCCAGGGCAACAGCATGCTCTCTACCTCTATCCTCGATGCGAATGCAAACGTAACTGGAGATGCAAATGGTTTGCTCTACAATAGTCTGGCTTTAGGAAACGTGGAGAATGTGAAGTCTGTCAATGTAACAGCTGCTAGTGCATTACCATCAACAACGGGTAGTGCTGCCAACAGATCATCTGTAACCACCTATAATAAATATGTGAAAGATGAATACTGGAAATACCAGCTTGACGAGACAGACAATGACAACATCAATGCCAATGCAGACGCAACTACAACCAACGAATGCATCGGCAAGGTGATGCACTACCATGATCTTGCCGGCAACCAACGCATCAGAGACAAGGTTGATAATGGTTGTTTCGAGACATGGTATCTGACTGATGACAAGAAGATAGATGAAACAAATTATCCACATGGTAAATCGGTGGTTTACGTCATGGAAAAGGATAAGGAGCTGGAACTCGACAACAAATTCTATAATGAATCGAACGCGTTCAGCCCAGGCTTCCTGCTTCTGAAGTACCATTCCGGCTTGAGAGGAAACAACAGTTATGTTGCCCTCAACAACTTTGCGGTAGAAAGAGAACTGAGGAAAGGAACCAACCTCTTTATGATGCCGTTCAATGTGACCAAGTGTGATTTCATAGGCACAGAGAATCATAAGGCGGATCTTACTTTCTACCAATACAATGCCGAAGAACGTGCCAACTACAACTTCAAGTTCGGCACAGACTCTGGTTGGGGACCTGTAAACTACAGCCAGATTAACAGCAGTACAGGTTTCAGAGTAGATGCCGGTAAAGAAAACATAACCATACGCTTCTACGGAGACGAGTACAACGAGCAGGATGGAAGCAAGGACAGCAACAAGCAGGGCTACATCACCTTGAAGCAGAACAACAACCAACAGCCATGGTCGGACAGCAAGGCTGGCGGTTTGAAGTTCACCCACAAGGAGAACATGGGTTGGAATCTCTTCGGTTCGCCTTACCTCTGTGCCATGAACTTTGGCGATATGGAATACGGAAGAGTAATCTACACTTACAATGAGGCAAAGGGCTATACAGCCATCAACACTGATGCAGATGCCGCAAACAGCATAACAAGTGGCTATATTCCTGCCATGGACGCCATATTCACTCAAACTGCTACGCTGGACAATACGGAGACGATAAGAGTGAAACATTCGAACGCAAAGGATGGAGAAGAGTACGCTTCAAACGCCAGAATACTCAATATCGCCATCAGCAAAAGAAGCGAAACGGCTACGGCTGAAGATCATCTCCAGCTGGCTGCCGTACCAGCTCAGGAGGCGAAATCGGACTTCGACCTGGGAAGTGACGGAGTGAAATGGATGATGAGTCGCAATCCGCAAATTTATGCAACCCGCAACGGCGGACGCTACTCACTCCTTTCAGCCGTAAGTATCGAAGCAGAACAAAGTATCGGAATCAGTCTGCCGGAAACCGGTGAATACAGCATCAGCATCCCTGAGGATTGCGATGCCAGCGAATATGAAACCGTTTGGCTGAAGGACAAGGAAACCGGAAAGGCGGTAGATCTGAAGGATGGCAGTTATCCATTCTATGCTGCCCAAACTGGTGAGATGAACAACCGCTTCACCATCAGTTTCAACCGCAAGGAGACTGACATGAAGTCAGACATCACCATTGTTCCTAGCGGCAACTATCACATCCAGATAAAGGGTCTGAAACAGAACGACATCATCAGAATATACGGAACCTCAGGTGTCCTGGCACTTCAGAAACAGGCAAAATCTGATACAGAACTGCTTCGCTCACCAGTAAATGGAACTGTAGCCGTAGAGGTAACGCGAGGCGGAAAACAGATAGCCGTAAAGAAGATAGCCCTTAAATAAAGGAATGAATGACGTAAAATTACGGAATAAATGTTAATAAAGCGCAGAGATAATCGCTCGTTTCAATAATTGGCATTATCTTTGCGCTTATTATATTATTCAATAGACCATAAATAACAAAAGAAAATAGAATTATGACAGAAAAGGAAATGTACAATCTGATAAATAGTCAGAACAACCAGCAGAGCAATGGCTTTGCTGTTAATGAGAAAGAGCGAGGTATAAGCGGTGTTTTCTCTGCTTTGATGCGCAAAGTGTATACATGGATGACCTTAGCTCTCCTGATTACAGGCGTTACTGCCTATGGTGTAGCTAGCAGTCCTACCTTGCTGATGACCTTGATGACAAGCCGCGGCTTGCTCTTTGGCTTGATTATCGCAGAGCTCGCCCTGGTATTCATCATTACCGGTGCCCTACAGAGACTCTCCCTGACTACGGCCACCCTACTCTTCATCGTCTACTCGGTTTTGAATGGTGCCATGCTTTCATCCGTATTCGTAGTATATACGATGACCAGTATTGCCAAGGTATTTTTTATTACAGCCGGCACATTCGGAGCAATGGCTTTCTATGGTTACACTACCAAGAAGGATTTGACCTCTTTAGGAAAAATACTCTTCATGGCGCTGATAGGCCTGATTATCGCTACCGTAGTAAACATGTTCTTGAAGAGTTCGGGATTTGATTACATTTTGAGTTACGCAGGTGTAGCCATCTTCGTTGGCTTGACCGCTTGGGACAGTCAGAAGATCAAGCAGATGCTCCAGACACAATACGACATGAGCGAAGGCGCACAGAAACTGGCACTTATCGGAGCCTTGACCCTGTATCTCGATTTTATCAACCTCTTCCTCTACTTGCTCCGTATCTTCGGAGGCAGTAACAAGGAATAATGAAAACGGGAACCGGGAATAAAGTAAAAAACAAAGAATAACATACATAACGAGAAAGGTTGGCTTGCCCTCAACGGGTTGGCCAACCTTTATTTTTTAATTCCTAGAAAAAGTAAATGCTAGAGTTATATTCTCTTCAAAAAGTTCTATGGTGCAAAGATAGAAAAAAAATTGAGAACCATGGTTTCAAAATAGCAAAAATAAGTTTCAAATGGACAAAAAGTGTCTTTTGACATTTTTCAGTGTACCACTGATTTTTACAAACTACCTATACACCAATAACTTATGCATTTACTCTATATTTATTAGGAGAGCAACCAAAAGAGGCAAAAAATACTCTTCTGAACGTAGAAATAGAATTAAATCCCGATTTGATGGCGATTTCCGGCAAAGGAAAGTTCGTTGACTTCAACAAGTTCTCAGCATACTGTATACGATAAGAATTCACATAATCATAAAACGTCTGCCCATTCTGCCGGTTAAAATAGCGACTCAGATAAGTACGGTTCGTACCTACAGCCAGCGCCACATCAGACAATTTCAGTTTCGGATTGAGATAGATTTTATCTTCCTCGAACAACCGCTGCACCTCAGCAGCCATCCCCGAAACATCTACTTCGTTCTGCTCTAACGGTACAATTTCAACATCGCTCAACTCTTCTATCACTGACTCATGCCTATAAACAAAATAATCTATCAGCATCCAGAGTATCAGAGAGCTTACCATATAGATATTGTCGTAATCCACATTAATAACGAAACAGCTCAGCGTCCATAAAAACAGAATCAGAAAGAAGGTATTGAGAATGGCAAGAAGCCAATTCAGATTAATATTTTCCTGATAAGAAAAGCGCTCTTTCAGCTGGCGGTGATACCTCCGAATCATAAAGATAAGCAATATAAAGGTAGAGCATCCATAAATGGCTCCCCAGACAGAAAGCACATAAAACCAAATGATATTATGGGTAAAAATATAGAACACCGGCAACAAGAGGAAAGGCAATTCCAGCATAAAAGCTTTCACCCATCTGAACCAGCCCGGCTTCACCAGTTCCATCAACACAAAACTGTAGAACGGAATAATCATCATATCCAACGAAGACGTAAGATACCACGCATGCTCGTTGTCAAAACCATAAATCAGAAAGAAAACCATGTCCTTTACCAACTGCAGGTCGACCACAATCATGAGCCACATAATCATCCGAAAGAGCATCTCCTTTCCTTTTCTCCAAAACAGGAAAGCCATCATGGAGAAGAACATCATGCTCATACCATAAATAAAACTCGTTACCGAATCCATGCCTACGATCTAAATAATTAAACAAAAAGGCACACCTATGGAGAGATGTTCTAACTTTTCCAAAGGTGTGCCATGATATAAATTGATACCTTATATATAATAAGGTGTAGTATTAAATGAAATAACCTAATTAGTCGATTTCCTCATCAGCCTCGTAGCCACCCATCTCACGGATAGCATTCTTCAGCATCGTATACTGCTGGTAGAGATGGTTTACTGCCTCTTCACCCTTAGTATAATCGTGCATAGGTGCCTTGAGGAAGAAACTCAAGAAACGTTGGATGCCAAAACGGCCTGCACGAGCAGCAAGGTCGCTCAACAATGTAAGGTCGAGCAGCAATGGAGCAGCAAGGATAGAGTCACGGCAGAGGAAGTTGATCTTAATCTGCATTGGGTAACCCATCCAGCCAAAGATATCGATATTATCCCAACCCTCCTTGTTATCATTGCGAGGTGGATAATAGTTGATACGTACCTTGTGATAGTACTGGGTATCCTCATCGTTACCATGACCATAGAGATCAGGCTGGACATCAGGCTTCAGAATTGTCTCAAGAGTAGAGAGTTTACTTACCTCCTTGGTATGGAAGTTTGCTGGCTCATCGAGAACGAGACCATCACGATTGCCGAGAATATTGGTAGAGAACCAGCCATTCAAACCGAGGCAACGGGTACCGATGATAGGAGCAAAGCCACTCTTTACAAGTGTCTGACCTGTCTTGAAGTCCTTACCGGCGATAGGCATCTTGGTTTTCTCAGCGAGTTCCCACATAGCAGGAATATCTACAGTTGTATTAGGAGCACCCATGATGAAAGGAGCACCTTCGGTCAAAGCTGCATAGGCGTAGCACATGGATGGAGCAATATGCTGACGGTCGTCAGCCTTCATTGCAGCCTCAAGTGCTGCCAATGTACCATGAATCTCCATATCTACAGGAACGTAGATTTCGGTAGATGCTGCCCAGATAACAACGATACGGGCACAACCATTCTTCTCCTTAAAGTCGCGAATATCCTGGCGAAGAGCCTCAACCATCTCCCAGCGGGTCTTGCAATCCTTCACATTGTCGCCATCAAGACGCTTTGCATAGTTCTTGTCGAAAGCAGCCTTCATTGGTACTACCTTCTCCAATTCCTCGCGTACAGGATTGATATCTTTCTCCTTCAATACCTCAGCATACATAGCTGCCTGATAAGCATTCTGTGGATAAACATCCCATGTACCGAATACGATATCATTAAGGTCAGCAAGTGGAACGATGTCCTTGTAATGCAAATATTTCTTGTCTGCACCCTTGCCCACACGAATCTTGTCGTACTGAGTCATTGAACCTACTGGCTTCGCAAGTCCCTTACGAGTCATGAAAACACCGGTCATAAAGGTAGTAGCAACTGCGCCACAACCTACAACCAAGATACCCAACTTTCCATCAGCTGGTTTTACATTGTTTTTTTCCATCTTCTAAAGGTTTATTTTATATTAAGTTGATTATAATCTAAGAATTGTGTCTGCAAAGATAACAAAAACTTATTGAACCGATGCGGTTTCCGTAGACTTTTTTTCAATAATTTACAATAATTAGCTTAAAATGGATAAAAAGGCTATTCTGCATCAAAAGCCAAGTGTAGAATATTTGTATGAAAGAAGGTAATACATGCATATTTATTCCACGTTTATGCATAACAAAAGACAAAATAATGTTATTTTATGCATTTTTCTTTCATTTTATTTGGTTATTTGCAAAATATGTTGTAATTTTGCAGCCGTTAAACGAATAAAAATACAGCATATGAAGGCAAAGAATAGCAGATTGGAAACTTTGAAGATGCTCATATCAAGTCAGGAGTTGAGTTCGCAAGACCAACTTTTGGAGGCTCTTCACAAAGAAGGCTTTAAGATTACGCAAGCCACATTGAGCCGTGACTTAAAACTGCTCAAGGTGGCAAAGGCAGCATCTTCGAGTGGAAAATATGCGTATGTCCTGCCCAACGATACATTATATAAGAGAGTATCAAACCATATTCCAGTGAGCAAGATGATGGTGAATACCGGATTCCAGTCTATCAACTTCTCCGGGAACATGGTCGTGATCAAGACCCGTCCGGGATATGCAAGCAGCATTGCCTATAATATAGATAATAGTGATATTCCTCAAATTCTGGGAACCATCGCTGGCGATGACACGATCTTTCTGGTTAAGAAGAAAGGGACAACAGAAGAGGAAATCATCAATGCACTAGCAGAGGTAATTCCAGACGTTCACCATAAATATATATAAGGTAGTTGCATTTTTATGCAAAACATACACCTTATTATATATAAAGAAAGAATATTAAAACAAAAACATTTTAAGATAGAAGAGAAAAAATGGAAGAAGCAGAAGTTAAAGTAATGGTGGCTGACGAAAGTCACATCAAGTACATCGACACCATT
>ERZ1035070.185-NODE-185-length-21918-cov-4.577231_pt1 | contig 21918 bp, 47 predicted proteins | sample MGYA00520603_ERZ1035070 | MGnify/ENA primary metagenome ERZ1035070 (study PRJEB33766, sample SAMN09781695) | gut metagenome | biome: gut microbiome | host: Homo sapiens | place: Madagascar | study: EMG produced TPA metagenomics assembly of the PRJNA485056 data set... | reverse complement strand
ATCATCGCCGTCACCTCCGTTCTCAATCGCCACAATCAGTTTGGCAACTCTCCCGTCTTTTAATGTCCACTCATAGCCGCCAGAGGGCTTGTCACCGTGCAGACCACCAAGACATTCCTGTATTAAATAGTCGCGCACAGCACATAAGGCTTCATCGGTGCACTCCGTTTTGTTCTGCCATAGGTTCTTGTTCTTACTGTTTAATGTACCCGCGTAAATCCCAAACGCGCCGCATCCAACATGGTATTCAGCCATTGTCAGCACCATCCCATTCTAACGGTTTGCCGCACATCGGGCATTTTTCAGCCTTCTGCTCTTCTACCATCAGCCCCAACTGCCGCTTGCAATGCGGGCAGTACGGTATATGCCACCAGCCGAAACTTCCGCCAAGTTTCCATTTCTTGTCGCGGTAAAAAGGCTTTTTAGGTTCAGCCATTGTCAGCCCTCCTGTTCCACGCCGAGATTGCGGTTTCTTCTGCCCAAGACTTTTTAAGTGCCCAAAATTTCATGTCGGCTCCGCACTTGCACTTGATCTCAGCACGCCAACCGTCATCACCAGAGGGGACACCATTGTACTTTGACCTGACAACGCCAATTTTTGTATTGCCACAGAACGGGCATGGTTTCAATTCAGTCATTACTAACCCTCCTTTTCTTCCTCGCCGTTGGATACAGCCGTGCCCTGGTTTTCTTCAACACAGCAATCTGTGCATACGCTCTCTCCGTTTGGCAAACCGTAGCACTTTTCGCCCGTTTCGATGCGCTTTCCGCAGAATGCGCAGTAATTCCATAGCTGGCTCATTTCATCGCCTCCAATGTCCGTTCAAACCTTATTTTCATTTGCGCCGGGTATAAATCCACCTCCGGGCGGCGCTTTCCCGTCCATCGCAAGCCACCAGCCTGTCCCACGCATTTCCACCCACTGGCTTTCAAACTCGTGCCGCTTTCGCTGTCCAGTATGTAGGTCACAAGCCGTTTATAGCCCATTGCCCTTGCTGCCCGCCATGCGGCGGCGTAAAGCATAGAGCAGGCGTTCCGTGTGCCATCCGTGCAAAGGCGGTTAACCTCCAGCGTCCACCCGTCATCAAGGTGACGAGCGACAGGCCGGCCTACAATGGCCACGCCCACGATTTTCTCTCCGTCAGAGCAGCCAATCGAAAACTTGTGTCCTACGACCGGCTTATGATGGCGGTGATACTGCTCGACATAGGCGTTTGCCTCTTTTAGCGTCATCGGGCATATCTCAAGCATCCTTCATCGCCTCCACATAGCACCAGCTCTGAGGCGGGCGCTTGATTGTCCGGCCGTCACAGTCCATTTTGCTGTAGTTATAATAAGGACAGGCACAGCAATCGGCATCAACTCTACATAGCGTCTTGAACTCGCTCAGTTCCTTCGGCGTATCGTAGATTTTTAGGTTGGATATGTGCCAGCCATAACCGACGCCCTTGAGATACCGAACAATCTCTTCCCGCGTCAGGCAGGCTTGCTTTTCTACGTCGTCCGGTGCATGGTTGAGAGGCGCAAGCTCATAAATCCGGTCGCAGATAAACTCCCCGATAACATTGCCCTTGCGGTCTGCCCACTTGCCGCGGTTCCACTTGGCAACATCACGCCCAAGATCAACTCGAAAAAACTCGTTACAGCCTTGCAGCGTGCAGTAGATATAGCCCCTAAACGGCGTATCCAGATTTGGCCGCGTCTTGCGCACCTCAACCGTCTTTTCACCGCTGGCGATCTTTTCGCACCACTTCGGGCGGATGCTCAGCATAACAGCCTTACTCATCCTTCTTCGCCTCCAATACTTCCTCCGCTTCCTCGCGGGTGAGAAACCAGCTTACTCCATACTGGCCCGGCAACAGCACGGCATCGGTATACCTCCCACTAACAATTGCGCGCCCCACAATGGCCGTGACCTTGTGGGGCTGAATGCCAAGGTCTACCGTCCCGTTGCAGTCGTAGGTCCTGAAATATACCGTATCTCCCACCTTGCACGGCAGCACCACCAGCCGCCCGTCCTTGTCGGCCTTCGCCAGCTCCCGCAGGCGATCAACGCCCTCCTGCTCCGCATCACGCATTACGATGTACCGTTCTTCCGCGTCTGCTCGCGCAAATTCGGCACAGCGTTCCGGCGTCAGCCCCGAGTCCTCGTATTGCATGAGCCTGCCACGCAGTTCTGCGTATGACCATGCTGCGGTATAAAGCAGGGCAAGCAGGCCTGTCGGCTCATCAGGGCCGTCCAACAAAAGCTCACCCATCGCATAGTCTACGCCGTCATCATCTGTTGGGAAGTCCAAATCTGGCAGTAAAATCTTTGCGGCTTTGCGGATAAAATCGTAGAGCCGGATGTCCGGGTAATCCGGGCCATCACCTCCGCCCCGCACCCACGTCTCGAAGTCTTTGATGTAAAACATATTCAGGGCGGCATCAAGGTTGTTATCCGGGCAATTAGTTGTCAGTCTTTTCATTTACCTTTCCTCCTTCGGCGGTTCCGGCAGCGGCATCCACGCCAAAGCACGAGCATTTGTTCCATTGGCAACTTCACCGCCCCAGCTCCCGTTGTTTTGATATCCGAGTGCGTAATTTACAAACATTCCATTAAAGTCTCCATAGCGGGAATACTCACCCCAACACAGCACTTTCCGAAAATTCTCCGGCAGCCGCTCCTCCACCGGAATCCACCGGGGCAGCTGCCCCCGCAGATTTTCGATTTCTTTCGCCTGCGCTTCGATCAAGTCAGCGGCTTCCGCCAGATTGTCGCACAGGGTAATGGGCGTTTCCCACTGATTCCCCTCCGCCCATTCTGCGTGCTCACGCAACGCATTTACGAGTTTTTGATCTCTCATGCCCTTCACATTCCTTTCGTTCAGTCCTCAACCCTCCAATCATCGTTTCGCACCTGAAATGCGTCGCCAAGCTGGATGGTCTCGTGGAAATTGTGTTGCGTGGTTTGGATGGCGTACTTGTCGATCTCGGTCGCGTAGTATCTGAGCAACCACGGCTGTACGCCCAGCTTGTCCAGCGCGATATGGCCACAGCTCATACCGTCGTACATCGACAGCACTTCCACCGGCTCCGTGGTCAGCCCTTCAAAGTGGCTCATGATATGCGCGATCACATCCACCGTCCAGCCGTTGCCCAGCATCTTGTAGGCTTGGCTGTCGCTCACCGGGAAAACATACTCCTCCGGCACGGTCTGGAGGCGCATACACTCGCGGACCGTCAGCTTGCGGATGATGTAGAAGCCGTCTCGCAGCTTGATCGGATACCATGTGTTTCCGATGGAGATTTTCCCGTCTCGCACCTCATAAATTTGCTTCGCCGTCGTCGGGTTCTTTTGGCAATGCCCCTCCTCGTCCGTCCGCGTCGGGACCATAGGCACATGGCCGCCGCCCATGCCCATGCTTGCCGTGATGGTCGGGCATTTCCCATCCTTAGCAAACACGCCCCAACGGGAGTGTTGGCCGTATAGACTGCCCAAATGCAAAATCCCATCTGCATCTGTGTCAACCGGCGTTGCATAAAGGCCCGTCTTGGCTCCCAAACCTCCGCCATTCCCGCAGAGGGTCACGCTCTTTCCGTCCGGCGAATAGACGCGGTATTGCTGGCTGTCATGGTCCGGGTTCTTCGCGTCATTCTCGATGGTCCCGATGCGGATAGGGGTTATGATTTTTGGCCCCTCTCCCTTGTTCGTCGTGAGTGTTCGGCTCTTTCCATCACAGTGGATGACTGCACCATTCATTCCGTGCCCGCTTGGATTCATATTCAGGACTTCTGCGTGCGTTGGGTCCAGTGCATATCCTTTTTTGCTGGTCGAAGTCTCCAAAATATCCCGCAGCAGAATGCCCCTGTCCTCCGGCTGCTCCACCGGCACTTGGCTATATGTGCCGTCCGGGTTCCGTCTGCCTACCCAATATAAGCGCTGGCGGTTCTGCGCCGATACCAGCGCGGAATTGATAAGCACGGGTTCCACGCCCAGCTCCTTGCTGATTTGCTCCCGGATAGCGGGTGACATAGATTTGTTGTTCTCGTAGAGAAAATAGTCCGGTTTGTATTTGTCGCGGGCAATGCGGTAGTTTAGAAATAGCTCCCATCCGATGCCGCTGGCCTCGGTCTCGCGGTTCTTCGTTTGCGCGATACTCCAGCGCGTGCAGGGTGAGCCGCCGATCAAAAGTTTCATACTTTCCTCCTCACAGGTATTCTTTCATCCACGCATTGTTTCCTGGCGTTGGATTGGAGTGGTTGCCCGTATCCTCGCGCTTCTCCCATGTTCGCACAGCGGCTTTCCAGTCCTTCATCGGATTCTTGCCTACCATCCAGCCTTTGGATGCGTAGAAATCAAGAAACCGTTGCGGGTCTACGTCTGAACCGCGTTCCCGAACATAAGCCAAAACATCGTCCAAAGTGGGGGGAGTAAAGCGCCTCGCGCGCGTCTCTCCCTTGCTATCGTTAGATAGCAGGATATTGGTATCGGTATTGGTTTCGGTTTTGGTTTCGGTATTGCTATTTTTGCCGTTGGCAGGAATGGCTTTGCTATTTTTGCCATTGGCAAAACTGCCTTTGCCATTTTGCCATCTTGCGGCAGCGCCCGCTTTCCCTGCTTCGCTTCTCGCATCGGAAATATCCGCGTAGCTCGCCTTAAACCGATCCTCCTGCGCCATTACGCGATTGGCGTAAAATCTCTCATTGCCACAGAGCGCTATCTTCTCTCCCGTCATGCTGTATACCAGCAATGCCCGCGTTAGCCGACCGAACTCTGCATCGTTGAGGGCTTCCATCTCCTTTAAGTAGTCAAAGGGGAGGGCAGCATAATTTCTTGCCATATCGCCGCACCTACGCTTTCGGCTTTGCCAGCAGGGAAACCGTCGCACCGTATCGCGTCATAACTTCTGCGATATCGGTCGCGTCACTCTCGGACACTTCTGGCAGGACAAAAACCGCATTTTCGTGCGGTGAAACAATACGCACCTCGTATCTCATGCTGCACCTCCATCAAAACGGAAGGTCCCCGTCGTCCTCGACGTCGCTAAACTCGACCGGGCTACTTGATGCGAGACTGTATGCGGCGGGCCCCTCCTGCGGCTTGCTGTCGGCAAAGTACACGCTATTGGCGATGATCTCGACCGAGCGGCGCTTATTGCCGTCCTTGTCGGTCCAGTCTCGCGCCTGCAAGCGACCGTCTACCACTACCTTGCGCCCCTTGGCGCAGTATTGCGCGGCAAACTCCGCCGTGCGCTCCCACGCGACCACATCAAACCAGTCCGTTCCGGCATCCTTCCCGTCGCGGTCGACGGCGATGGGAAAGCTGGTGACCGCCTTGCCGCTCTGCGTGCGGCGCAGCTCAAGGTCCTTTCCAATGCGTCCCATGACGCTGATCCTGTTCAAGCTCATTTCAATTCCTCCCTATTTTTCCTGTAAATCATGTTCTCCCGTGTCCAGCCGGGATATTTCGCTTTGAGGTAGCCGACGATGCAGGCGTATAACGCCGTCCTCTGCGGCCCCTCGTCAAAGGCTCGGTGGCAGGAGGGGCAGAGCGTCACGATGTTCTGCTCGATGCCTCTGCCGCCCTGTGAGCGCCGTATAACGTGCGCTACCGGCTCTCCGTTGTTACGCCCGCAGAGAATGCAGCGCCCGCCGTCTCGCTCGTATACGGCCTCCTTGACGCTTTTGGGGATGGACGTGGCCTTTGTCATTTTGTGCATTCAACTATCCCCCAACGCGCAATAGGACCGATAATAACGATTGCCCTTCCTGCGGTTTTGGGCTTGCGTCTTAAAATCGACCCACCTGCAATTCTCTGGCGTATAGTCACCATCGTTGTCAATGCGGTCAATGGAGCATTCCCCATATTGGGCCGTTTCGTCATATCCCGTTTTCTTCGCCCACTCATAAAACGCTTGAAAACTGTTCTTCCATTCGTCGCAAACGCCAATCCCGCGTCCTCCATATCGCTTGTAACAACTTACATTTGGGTTGTAGCAGCGGTTTTTCATATTGCACCAAACGCCATAAAGACGGCTATGAGCTTTCCCGTGTGTTATTTTTGCAGCTCTTGAATGTTCTTGTCCAATGCACCCGCAACTGATTACATCCCCAGATTTAAGGTGTTTCCCGCTTATGACTTTTTCAGTTCCGCAATCGCATCGGCATACCCATCTTGTAGTAATGTGCCCATTGCAATTCGTGTTCGAAGCGCGCTCAATCACGGTCAAATGCCCAAAGCGTTTCCCTGTTAAATCAATAAGACGATTCCCATTCTTCAAGAAGCAAACTCCTTTCGCTTTCACTTATTACTTCTATTCCAAGGCTTTTTGCATCGCAAACAAGATTGTCAATTAACCTTGACATTTCTGCGGTGTTATATGTTGATGAACCAAAATAGGCAAAACACAATTTATACCCCTGCAATTTGCTATCATCTACGACATCAAGAATCCACCCAGTCCCGCGGCTTTCCCAATTCCTCTGAAACGCTTCAACCGCTTCATCTCTTATGGGGAGGGGGGTATACACTCCGACAGACTTAATTGCGTTTCGGTACACATCTTCTTTTGTTGTCCCTACCGCATTTGCAATATCTGTGCAGATTTTCCAGCACATAGCATTGGCATCCAAACTTCGCTTCTCGCGGTGCTTCTTCACGGTCACGTCAACGTCCGTCTCGTGCAGCTCGTCGTACAATGCGCCGACATTCTCCCGCGTGGCGATGGTGAGCAGATACCCACCATCGCGCGCAAGGGATAGATCATGCAGTCGGGCTTTCATTGGCTTTCCTCTTTTCCATGCAAGCCCAGCAGAGCGGCACACCGTATTTCTTCATCGCGCCTTTGGAGATGTCGCTCACGCTATAGAACTTGTCGTTAAAGAATTGTGGTGTGATCGGCTGCTTGCAGTCTTGGCAGGTGTAGTCAAACTGTTCCTTGTACGCCTGGTTGAAGGACTGCATTTTTTCCTTGCTCGGCTTCTGCTCTGCGGTTCTTGGTATGTATTTGGTCGCGTCCTTCTCCCAATACACATCCGCGCCAAAACCGAGCGCCTTGCAGGCAACAGAGATAGCATCGGTCAGCGCCATTTTGAAGCACTCGTCAGAGGTGTAAAGGCCGTTTCGTTCACTGGCAACAAACGCGCTGCCGCCTGTGCCGGGGATCGCATCTGACCACGCACCATCGACCTTAATGAAAAGGTCAATGTCCACAAATGCGGAAACCTCGTTGTTCGCACCCTGCTCCAACCGCTTATCCGTGATAACGTACTTCCAGCCGATTCCGCAGGGGCCGAACTGCTCCGTCAGCGCCTTAATGCGCCACATGGGGTTAATGTCGGTCTTGCCTTTCAGCCTCCCCGCTTGAATTTCGCGCTGTGCGGACGGCGGGACTTGCCGCACGCTTTCATAAATTCCAAGGTTCTCCATTTTCTGCTTCCTCCAAAGTAAGCGGGCAGTTTCGCCCGGTGTATTTGTCCGGCCACGGAATGACTTCATCCGTAAGACCGCAGCGCTTGCTTGACCGTCTGTAAAACCGACAGGCTTCGCAGGCGATGTACGCCGTGCCTTTGCGGTCGATTGGGAAATAGGTCGTTACCGACGCCGTGCCTTTCAGGTAGCCGGAAGTGCCGTCATCCAGATTCGGCATCGTCTTCCACCTCCGTAAACCATTCCTCGCCGCAGTACGGGCAGACCGCCCGTTCGGCGTAATACCAGCCGTTTTCCCCGTCGAGGTTTTCGCGCTCCATGTAGGTGTCTGGCTCCGTAAAAATCGCGTGACAGCTCTCGCATTGATACATCATAGCCGACCCGCTTTCTTCAAAAATTTCCGCTCGCCCTTCGTTCGCACCAAGATCGCCATCGCGCGGGAGTATTCGCCGCGGTAGTGACGCTCGATCTCGTCGGCATTGCGGGCGAGGAAGTAGCCCTTGCCCTCGCAGGCGTTGACGATAAATGGGCCGTCCTCCGTTTCCTCTCGCCGCGCTTCTTCGATGAGCTTGCGCACGGTGCGGTCCGGCAAGCCGAGCAGGGCGCATAGGGCGCCGCGCGTCATAGCATTGTCCTCGCCCTCGCCGAGAGCAGACAGCAAACGCAAAGCATCGTTTGTCATGGCGACACCTCCTTGTAAACGTAAGCGGTTTGGACGCCAAACTCCCGCGCGGCCTGGTGGTCGTCAAAGAACACGTCGATGCGGTTTTCCTTGATCGCGCCGCCGCAGTCCTCGGCGGTGTATGTATGGCTCGTTCCGTCAGCAAAGTAGATTGTGACAGAGGAGCCGTAAGGGATCACGCGAGGGTCAACCGCGATCGTGCGCCCCTCGGTGGCGGTCGTGCCGGTCGAGGTGATGCCGTCCGTCTTTCCGCAGCAGCGGGAGCACGGGCAATAGGCGGTCAGCTTAAATTCGCCGAGCGGTTCGCCGATGGTAAGTTCCGCGCTCCCCTCTGCGGGCTTGTCCTCGCCAAGGAGCTTGTCTTCGATGACCGGCGGCTCGCCCTTGTACGGCTGCCCGGTGGTCTTGACCGTCAGCACCGCAAAGAGGATCAGCAGCGCCGCAAGGAACAGGCAGACGGCGGCGATGCGCGCCGAAGCGTCGGCCTTGCGCTGCTCGCGGGTGCGTCGGTCGCGCCTCATGCCCTGCCCTCCAGCTTGTCCAGCGCCCGCATAAACCAATGCGTCACGGTGCCGATGCCGATAAAGATAAACAGCGTGCTCATGACTTTTCTCCCTTCTTCTCGTTCGGCACAAGTCCGACAAACTCAAGGCCGCGACCGCGCGCATAAATCTCGCCCATGATCGTCCCCAGCTTTACGGGGTCAGGGGGTGCGACCCAAATAATCTTGTACTCTGGCTTTTTTCTCATTGCCTTTTCCTTTCTTCCGTGCTACAATAAGCACGGACACAATATCTTGTGGTGAGATTTGTCCCACCCGCCCCGCTCGATGCTGCAACATTGGGCGGGGCATTTTCTTTTCGAGGCAGCTCATTGTGTCGCAATTCCTCTGCATTTTTCTGCTATTCGCTTCTTTTCCATTGCTAGTCAGCGCTGATCGCCACATCGCGTTTCCATCGCTAGTCTCTGCTGTAACTCGCTTCATTGCCGTTGCGCCTCGCGGCATATCCCTTCCACGCCATGCCGTTGCTCGTCAACGTTGTTCCCGGCGAAGCCATTCCGTTGCGACACATCTCTGTACTATTCCTTCGCGTGTTACTCGATTTCCTCCCAGCGGAATCGGCCCTTGCCGCTGTTTCGCCACTGACCAATGCCGGAGAAGCGCCCATAGTCCAGCCAGTCGCGCACAACGTCGATGTGGTCGTCGCACAGGCAGACCACCGTAAACTCGCACGTTGCCCCGGCGGGGATTTCCTCGCTCATTGCAAGGCTGACGCGCTCGCCCTGCGCCGTTTGCGCTCTCAGCGGGCGCTGGCACTCCTTGATCTCGCCGTCAAAGAGAATTGGAATGGTGCGCGGCTCGGGGAAAATCAGCTTGTCGATTTCCTTCTTGTAAGCCTTGATTTTGCTGCTGGACGAATCCTTGACCTTGCGCAGACCGCCGCAGGTGTCCTTAAAAAAGCCCTTGATCTGGTAGTCGTACAAAAACGGCGTGCCGTCGTCCAGCCGCGGGAAAATGGTCATGGACTTCTCGGCCACCGCATCCGCGCCGAGCGCCGCAACCTCGTCCTCCACGCTTGCCGCATCCGGTGCGTGACTGCCGATAAACTCGCGGTAAATATCAGGGTTCGCGGGGCTGGTGCCGAGAATCGGCTCGATAAACGTTAATTTAACTTTGAGTTCTTTCATCTTTCATTTCCTCCTGTTGTGTGTTAGTTCTTTTCGTCCGGCTTCAAAAGCTCGTCCACCGTGCAGCCGTAGAGTGCGGCGACCTCCGGCAGACGGCTTGCACGCGGATGCTGCTGTCCGGTCTCCCACATATATACCGCTGCGTCGGAGACCTTTAGTTTTTCGATCACCTGCTGGACACTCAGGCCGGCAGCCAACCGAGCGCTGCGAAAGCTCATTCGTTCACCTCCAATTTGCTTTTACTTAGTTTTCATTGACTGCGGCGCGGGGATTTGCTATACTCTCATGCAGGAGGATAGAGTGAAAAGGCACGAGGCTCCCCATATTCTCATTGAAAGGGGGGAACCCTTTGCCGAGGAACTCCGTCCGGACAAGTAAGCGCGTTGCTTCCAAAGCGTCAAAAACTTTAAGCAACCGCAAGGCAAGCAAGAACACAAAAACTCTTGCCGCGTCCGCCTTGTCCAACCGCCGGTCAAAGTGACCGGTGAGCCGTCCCGATGTTACCGCATCGGGACGGTCTCTTTTCCCCTCGCCGCAGCCAAAAAAACTTAGCGAAAGAGTAAGAAAAACTAAGTTTACCTTGACAACTTGGCAAACTGTGATATTATAAAGGTGCCAACGATCATAATATTTTTTCGCAGTCCGCTAAATGTAAGGGGGCTTGGGTTTTTGTTACCCTTTATGAAACCAAGTATACACTTAGTTTAAATGAAAGTCAATAGAAAATTAGTGATTGCTTGGTTTCGGATTGCACAAATTATAGGTATCAAATATGTTAAAGTCGCCAATAGTTGCACGAATTAACACGCTTCTCGCTCAAAAGGGAATACAGAAAAAAGACTTTTTTTCTGCCTGCGGGATTACATCTGCTACTTTTTCTCAATGGAACACAGGCGAGATAAAATCTCCGAGAAAAAAGAGTTTAAAGCGTGTTGCTGACTTTCTCGGCGTATCTATCGAATATCTCCTTTATGGGGACGGAGAAGAAAAAGAAAGCGCCCCCGATCCGAAGGCCGAGGGCGTAAAAAAAGCCCCCGCCACAGAGGGCGAGGGCTATACGGAGTTGCAGAAGGCCGGTATTCAGTTTGTGTTGTCATTGCCGCCGGAAAAGCTGGAGCGGTTTATAAAAATGGGCCGCGCTGCTTTTGAGGAAGGCCAATGAAAGAAATCATCATTTCACTCGGCTGTGCTGCTATTTCCGGCATTGTCGCATGGGTCGTTGCAAAACAGGCGGCAAAGGCAGAAATAAAGAAGCTGCAAACAATATGGGCGCACGAAAAGGAAACGGCCTGCGGCGCCGATTTCGATAAAATGGTATCTGCCGTTTTCATTTACGCAAAATACCCAGCTCCGAAGGGCTTTGAGGATGCCGCCAATGCCGTCGCCGTTTATCGGGCAAAGGCAACCGAGGAAATGGCGGTCGAGGTTGACAAGCTCAGCGGATTGGTGCAGCGGTTCAGCCCAAATTGTGACGCGATCTTGAAGCAGTTAAATGCCGTGATCGAGTGCAAGCGGAAAGCCAACGGTTAAAATGCGACCTTTCCGGGTTCGCCCTCTTTCCAAAACAGTTCAAGTTCCCCGGTAAACAGGTTTCGCGCCATTCGGTAAAGCTCGGTCATTGCGGTCTCGTGATCCATGTCGTCGCATTCCAGACCGATTTCATACTCGGCGCCTTTTTCTTTACTGATCGCCCAAATTTTCATTTTAGAGCCTCCATGATTTTTTGAAGTTGTTCATCGGATAACTTTTGTATCAGGTCAAAGGCTTCTGCCAGCATTTCTTGATACTTTATTGTATCACATTTCGCGTCATTACACAACATCTTGCTTCCCTCCGTTTGGCTCTAAGGCTATTTTTTGCTCCTCATCCGCGAGGATGCGCTCAATCAGCGCGAGCATTTCGTCTTTCTGCTTCGGCGTTAGGAGCAGATAAAGCGCCGCCGCCGCTTGCACCTGTGCGTCCATGCTTCGACCTCCTTTTCGGTATTCATACCTATCCCCACAACAGGCGTTTGCTGCACGGCGCTGTGCAACAATTAAGAAATATTATAAAGCGGCGCGCAGCCGCAGGATCACTTTTTATTTTACTCGAAGATGAAAAGAAAAATTTCAAAAGCAAACGGGATCCCAACGACCAAAGCAGGGCAGCAAAGAAAACTTGGCAAGCTCCTTGGTATGAAGTAAGGTTAGCCCTCGCCGCCTCTGCAACAACGGCGAGGGCTTTTTGCAGCCGGCGGGGACCGGTCGCCGCTGCTTGTCTTTACCGTAGCCCACTTTGGCTTGGTAATTCAATGCCGAAGCCTTGCAATAAAACAGCGCTCGACATGGCTCGACAAGCCCTCATCTTGCGACTTTGCGGCGCGAAAATCGGAAAAATTAAGGTGGCGTAAATGAACATTCAAGAAGTGTGTAGAATCCGTAAAGAAGAATTGAAACTGACCTATCAAGACATTTCCGACGTTTCCGGCGTTCCGCTGTCCACCGTGCAGAACTTCTTTTCCAAGTTTTCGAAAGCTCCGTCGATCTAAACCGTCGCGCCGATCTGCAAAGCGCTTGGAATATCGCTTGATGAAGCGTTCGGAATTTCCGAACACTTGACGCCGACCGAGGAAACTTTGCAAGCGCGGAATGATGAGCTAGAACGCCATGTTGACGCAAAGGCCGATACCATTGAGATCATGCGGCGCGGCGTGCATATCCGAAACGGCGTGATTGCTATAATGTTCCTCATCATCGTTTTTCTCGCTGTGTGGTGCGTGTACATTGATTTTCATTGTATAGATTACGGATTTTGGAGGGGGATTCGATGAGAGCGGCGCTATATATCCGCGTCTCGAGCGAGGAGCAGGCGCGGCATGGCTTGTCATTACAAGAGCAGCGTGACGCGCTGACAAGGTATGCCAAAGCGAATAAAATGACTGTGGCGGGCATCTATGAGGACGCAGGAATATCCGCGCGAAAGCCGTACAAAAAGCGTCCTGCGCTCCTGCGCCTGCTGGACGATTGCAAGGCGGGTAAAGTTGACACGATCCTGTTTATCAAGCTCGACCGATGGTTTCGCAACGTCGCTGGATACTACGACGTGCAGACGAGGCTTGACCAGTACGGCGTGACATGGCAAGCGACGGAAGAGGACTACGAGACGCGCACCGCGTCCGGGCGATTAAAGGTCAACATCATGCTTTCCGTCGCACAGGACGAGGCCGACCGCGCAAGCGAGCGAGTCAAATTTATCAACGACGGCAAGCGAGCAAAAGGCCAACCCGCAGGGTCTAAAGCGCCTTTGGGGTATATCATCAAGGACAGGCAATACCAAATTGATAACGATACGGCAGATGCCGCGCGAGATATGTTCGCGGCGTATATCAGACTGCAAAGCGTGCTGGGCGTAAAGAAGTATATGCTCGAGACGTGGGGGATTGACAGGGCGTATACCAAGTATGTAAACTATTTTCGGAACCGGCTTTATATCGGCGAAGTGTACGGCATCGAGAACGCTTGCCCCGCGCTGGTAAGCAAGCAGGATTTTGACATTGTAAATGATATTCTGCGCCAGCGGTCTCAGCGCTGCGCAGGAGTTGAGACAGATCGCGTTTATTTGTTCTCCGGCTTGTTGCATTGCAAAGAGTGTGGGAAAACGATGCAGTCGGAAACGACAAAGCAGATTTATACCTACTACCGATGCCGGACGCGAATGCTTGACAACTCCGCGTGTCAGCACAAAAAGAGAATCCGCGAAGACGCGCTGGAAGATTATTTATTGCATGAGCTTGAGGGGATTGCCGAGCGAAACAACCGCTATTACAAAAAGGCAGAAAAAAAGCCCACGCAAAGCGCGGACGCGATACGCAAGAAAATGAGCAAGCTGAAAACTCTTTATCTGAATGATTTGATTGAGTTGGACGAATACAAGCAGGAGTATGCGAGCTTGAAAAAAGCACTTGAAGCGGTAGAGGAAAAGCCGAAGACAAACCTTGATGCGCTCCGAAATGGGCTTGCTGAATATGGCACTTACTCCCGGGAAGAGAAAAAGGAATTCTGGACGCGCTTTATCCGGAGAATTGACGCAGATGACGACGGCGCGTTTTTTGTAACGCCACGTTAGGCATATTTGACCTTTGTGTTCCCAAAGGTAAATTATGCCCAAAAGAATCCCCCGCCTTACGACGGGGGTGTTCTTATTTTTCGAGCTTCCGCATCACGCTGTTGTACACGCGCTCGTTGACGATTTTAAGGCTGTCCATCAGCTCGTCCATGACCTCCCACGCTCTTGCCGGAGCCATGTCGGAGACGGCCTGCAAAAAATCGCTGTCGCCGTAGCTGCCTACCGTTTCAGACGCATAGGCTTTGACCGGTGCGGGAGATGCCGAATACAGCATCGGCCTTTCCGGTTCTTTGGGCGCGTTTTGATTTTGGATGATGTACAGCGCCGCCAGCTTTTGATAATTGGGCCAGCTCGATTCCTCCGTCTCAAGCCGCGATATCCACAGATTGACCTCGTTTTCGTCGATCAAGGGGACGCACCCCCTTTATTCCTCCATCAGGCTCGCGGCACGCCGCAGCGCTTCTTTTACGCGGTCGTCGTCCGTCTCGCGCATCATGTCGTTGATCTGCTCGCGCAGGTGCTCCATGCTGTCGGCGCGGCTGTAGTGCCCGCGGACGTAATGCGTGCCGCGGCGAGCATAGGAGCTGCCCCTCCCGTAAGTGCCGCGCATATCGGCCTGCCAGTCGCCGCCGCGAGAATAATCACCGTCGCGGGAATAGTCTCCGTCGCGAGAATAACCGTCGTCCTCCATCATCTCGATTTTGTCGATATTCTTGATGGTGTCGGTCAGCTTGTGCGCAATCTCAAGGTCACCCGCGCCCAAGTCACCCTTGCGCGCCAGCTCGTCGAGTTCTTCGCACAGCATATTGCGAAGCTCATACATTGCTTTCTTACTCATGTTCATTCTCCTTTCACGCGATTCTCTCAACCGTCAGGTTCGAGTTGGCGAAGTTGACGGCCTGAGTGCTGGTGTTTTCCATTGCGACCGTCAGGCAGCAGCCTTTCGGGACGCAGACCTGTGCGGAAACATAAATGTTAAAGTAGTTTTCTACCGCCGCAGGCGTGACGGTAGCCGTTGCACTGGTCAGCGGTTCTCCGTTAATGGCAAGCGCCGCCGTGATGGCCTCAACCGTGCCTCCGGTAGGAATAGCGATGTTGCCGCCAAAGGAGACCCGAAACAGGGCGCGGTTTTGATTGGTGAGGCCGCGCAGCGTGACAATGCCGGCGCCCTGACGATGCACGATACAGGGCTTGCTATTGACCGCCGTTTCGGTCAGGGGAACGTTCTGACCTGCGGCTACGCTCACAATATTCGCGTTTGTGTACTCTGCCAAAATAATCAGTCCTTTCATATGCCTCGAAATCGAGGCAATTAAAATACAGCGGCGAGGCAATAGCCCCGCCGCGTTGTTGTCAGTATCGGCACGGGGCCGAACATTTTGTTGACGTCAACAAAACATCGTCAACAAAAAGCTATGCTATGCAGTTGTCAGCAGCCGCAACAGGAAAACTGGTTGCAGCAATAGGGGTTCTGCACCGTGTAGGCCGGAATGGGAGAGGGGCGAAGCTGCGAGACCAGATAGCTGTTCTGCGCCGCCTGACTTGCCGCCAGCTTCAAGCCCTGGTTCTCAGCCTGGAGGTCAGAGAGCTTGCTCTGCGTCAGGAAGTCGAGGATTGCACGGCTGTTCTGGTTGTTCGCGTCGATGATGTCACGCGTGGCGTTCTGCACGGTGTTGCGCGTGTCGCACGCCTGCGTCGCCATGTCGTAGCGCACCTGCGCGATAGCCGCGCGATTCTCGCAGCAGCAATTTGCGGCCTGCATCTGCATGGCGTTGAGCTGCTGCATGAGCGCCGCCTGCTGGTTGCTGCGGGAAAGCTCGGCCTGTGCAAAGCCGTTTGCCATCGCCATGTTGGTGCCGTTGACAAGCTGCGCCTGCTGGTAAAACCCGTCGCAAAGGCCCTGATTTACACTCTCGATCTTGCGCTCGACATTGGCAAAATCAGAGGTCAGCACATAGCCGTCGACCACGCCGCCGGAATTGCCGTTGTTTCCCCAGCCGTTGCCGCCCCAGCCGCAGAAAACAAACAGGAAGAGAATGATGATCCACCACGCGCCATCGCCGCCAAAGCCGCCAAAGCCGCTGTTCATCATGCCGGTTGGCGCAACAGGCATAGTGGCCTGAACGCCGCCGTCAGAAAGAGACATAGTATCACTCCTTTGAAAAATTTTTATTCATCAAATCGTGGCCACGATGTTGATTTATGTTGATGATTACTGCATCAGGCTTTGAAACTGCTTTGCCATCTGCTGTAGCTGATTCAACTGCTGCTGGTTCAGCCTACCGCTCTGCAAAAGCTTTTCGACCTCGGCTTTGGGGTCGCCCTTGAAATTTGCTTTGAACTGGTTAAACTGCTGCACCATCTGGGCAAAGTTACCCATAGGACCCTGCCCGCCGCCCAGCGCGGTCATAAACGGATTACTCATCGTCCTCGTCCTCCTCGACCTTGCGCTTCTTCTTGCCCTTTAATTCGCCCACAAGCGCCGCCAGACGGTCGAACTCCTCACGGGTGACAAATTCCACGCCCTTTTCCTGCGGCGCTGTACGGGGCGTTTCTGCGCGCTCTACGAGGTCATAAATCTTGAGCGTCGGCTTGCCGCTTGCGTCGGACTGCTTGAGGTACACAGTCGGAGCGGTGGAATCCCACAACGCAACGGCAGAGTTGGGCGCGATCAGATAGCCTCTCGCCTCCTGCTCGCTGCTCACCCATTGCACGCCGCCGGTCGCGACAGGATTCTGCGGAATGGGAGGCGGAGCGGGCTGCATCATCTGCTGCTGCCGCATCTGCATAAGGTTATCCGGCATCGGCTGTGGATAATAAGGGTTTTGATAGTACGGATTAAAAGCCATGTCATTCAGTCTCCTTTACCCAAAAATAGAGCACAGTCTCATTGCTGCTGTCCCACGAGTCAAAAATCGTCCCGTCCTGCACGCACACCACATGGCCGGACAGGGCTAAAATGTATGTGCCTGCCGGATGCTCGCCCGCAAACTGCCCGACGGTATAGCACAGCGGACAGGTGTCCGGCACGATGTAGCGCCGATAGCCAAGAGAGTGCAGATACGCGCCCCAGGTCGCGTTGGCCGACGGCATGTCTCCGTCCAAATAGCCTTGTATGGCGAGCGCGAGATACGTTTCGCCCCAGTCTTTTCCGGTCGCTTTGGAGATCGCCCGAACGGTGCAGTCCCCCACGTTCTTGCCATAAGGCGACGGATTATAATAGCTATACATGCAGCAGCTCCGCGAAATAAACATAGGTGCGCAGCTCGTCCGGCTCGGGGAACAGCACCAAAATATCCCTCGCCATCTGCTCGGTGAAGCCCAATGCCAAAAGCCGTTCGTACATACAGCGCACCTCCTTTTCTTCCTCTATGGTACAAGAAAACCCCTTTCCCAAAGTGTCGGAAAAGGGGATGAAAAGTGTACGGCGAAATTCGTCGAACGATTGCGCTTGCAAATTCTGACGGGATATGCTATTTTTGTCACGACGTGCTCCATGCGTCATTCATACCCCCCATAAAGGAAAAGAGCCTCACCGTTTGGTGAAGCTCTTTTCCTATTCAAAGACTTCCGATGCGATTTTACGGTACGCCTTTCGGCGATACTTTTTGACCGTATCCGGCGACAGGTTCATTTCAAATGCCACTTGTACGCAGGAGCGGCCCCGCACGTCGCACTCGACGAGGCACGCCATTTCGTCGGGCGGAAGCTCAAAAGACCGAATGTATGCCACGGCCCGCCGCGGGGCCATAGAGGATAACTGTGCACGGATCGCTCGGTGCTGCTTGTCCATGCTGTGCGCCGGGGCTTGCAGAGCGCTCACGCGAGGGGAGACATGTCTCCCGCCCGTTTTCCTTTCGTTATTTTAGAATTTTTTCGAGGTATGCGTAAACATATTCTCCCCACGCCCTTTGTGTTGCGGGGCCGAACGAGTTATCCACATCCAGCTCATAGCCGCAGGCATTTAGGAACTCTTGCAGCTTCCCGACCGCCTCGCCCTTGTCGCCGCGCACAAGCACGGTCTTGTCCGCGGGGTATTTCGGCACGCCGAATCCCCGGATGTAGCGCCCGTTGACGGGAATGACGCGGTACGCGCACTCGTGGGTTTTGCCCTTGTTGCCCTCGAACACCGTGATTTTCTGCCCGTCGCAGGCGGTCACGATGCCCGTGTGGTTGGGCGCGCCCGTGCAGTCCGTGAGGGCGTAGTCCTTGCGGTCGTTCCAGCAGTAGAAGACCTGCTCGCCGATTTGGGGGACGTGCGCGTCGTCCTCGATCCATTGGCCGCGCGATTGATACCAGCGCATCTGCTCGCCGCAGCTGCACTCGATGGGAATGACCTCCGTCAGACCACAAAGGATTGCCGCCGCGGACACCATTGCCGCGCAGTAGTCGTCGGTGTAGGTGAGCTTGTAGCCGCGCGGATGCGGGAGGTAGCTGTTGTAGGCGTCTACGATCTGCTTGTGCACCGCGTCACCGCGCACCGCGCCCTCCCACGCGGTAAGGGTCTCAAGAAACCTCTTCATTTTTGCGCTTCTCGGTCTGCGTGCCGAAGTAGAAGGCGATAATGGTCGTGAAAATCGTCAGAAACTCCGTCCCGCTGATGCTGCCGCGCAGGGCAAGCACCGAGAAAACCACCGTGAGCACGATGGTCACGATGCTCTTGACCGTGAGCAGATTGGCAATTCGATTTTGCATATTGCGCCTCCTTTACAGAAACCGCACGGCATAGAACTGCCGTGTTTGTGTGTTAATTTTGTTACACGCGCCGTTGATGGCGGCGACGTGCCCGCCGTCTAACATAACGGCGTATTCCAGCTTGAGCTTGTCCCGGCACAGCGCGTTGACCTGCTGCGCGGTCATGCTGCGGCAGTACACGCCGTAAAGCATCCCGCCCTTGTAGCCGAGGACGGTGTGGTTGGTCTTGCGCAGCACGTCGGAGTATGCGCCCGTAAAGCCCTCCGCCGCGGGGCCATAGTGGTCGAGCAGGCCAAGCCCGCCGACCGCCCACACGACGCCGCCCAGCGCCGCCGCCGAGGACACGCGGGCAATGCGCACCGCGCCGTCCGTGGTCTTGTAGAGCACGCTCTCGGGGCGAGGATAGTGACAGCTCCAGTCGCGCACGACCTTGCCGCCGCGCACCAGAATGGAGCAGGGCCGACCCTGCCACGAAAAGCTCCCCGAGATCGCGTTCTTCGGCAGCGGCCCGCTCATGTTGACGGGCTCGATGTCCCGCGCGAGGATGCAAGGCTGTCCGTACAGCTCGACGTTAAGGGGCCAGCAGTCCGCGCCGAGCTTGGCGGCGATGTCGCTCAAGGTCTGGTTGCCGATCCAGCCGTTGTCCAGCGCGCCCACAGAGCGCTGGATGGCGCGGATCATGCGCACCTCTTCCGAAGTGGAGCCTTTGATGTCCCTCATACCGCGCCCCCTGTCAAAAGCCACGCCATGAACGCGCCCACGACGGTCGCGATCATCAGCTCCACGACCTTCTCCCAGCGCTTGGACGGCACGGCGGTCAGGCTCCGCACATTGGCCTTGATCTCGCCAATGTCCTCCTTCATGTTCGTCTGGTCGGTCGCCAGCTCTTTGACCGACAGCGCCAATTCATTCAGCGCCCGCTGATCTACCTCTAACTGCTTGATGCGCCCCTCGTTTCGGAGCGAGCGGTCCTTGACCTCTTGCAGCTTCACAGCCAAATCTTCCATAGGCGTTGTCTCTCTTTCCTTAGGATAGAGCGGGGGGATAGCCCCCGCTCTGCTCACTTGTTCAGCTCCGCGAGCTTCGCTGCAATATCCTCCGGGATGTGGCACTTCTCCTTCTTGACGCAGTAGCCGTCCGCGTCGTAGGTGAGCTTGTACTGCGGCAGGACGTAAATCTCCGTGCCGGCGCGCTCAAGGTCGCGGCGCATGACCGGCTGCTTGATGCTGTTCCTGATGCCCGCGCTCTCGCTCAGACCGTAGGGGGTGTCGGTGACTTCGATGGGCTTGCCGTCGGATGCGATACGAGTAGTAGTCATAGTTTTATTCTCCTTTTCTTTGTTCAAAATTTATTTATCATCAGCGTATTTCTCGCCGGTGATCTCCTTGATGCTGGATTTTCTTCTGCTGTTACGCAAACGGGTCTCCGGGAATAAGGCAACACCGGCAGTCGGTGATTCTGAACATTAGATCATAATTCAATGTGACCGTCATAACACCGCTGTTCACTGAAACACTCAAAGATCGGTCTGCTGTCCCCCCAAAATCTTCTGTTGTCCCATCGGCATTGTATTGGGCGATGATATTGCCCTTGTACACGGATGGCGTATCATCGTATTTGCTGGTGTATTTGAAAAGACACACAACTATCGCTGCCCCTCCCGAAAAAGGGATATTGAAAGTTTTGCTTAGTGTGGGCATTTTACTTCCTCCTTAGTTTACTGGGCTGTACCATGTTACTCCTCCACCGCTGGTGCCGATGATAGGTTTCCCCGCCGCGTCGTGCGCGGTGACGCCGGCCATGAGCGTCTCCGGCGTTACGGTGTCCCCGGTCAGGTCAAGCAGGACTGTTCCGTCGCTGAGCTGGACTTTGTTGTTGGCCATGCCGCACCTCCTCAGCCGATGGTGACCGTCTTGCCTCCCTGCGCATTGTCGGTGTAGGCAATCGGGATCGCCGCCACCGTGACGGAGCTGAGGCAGTTGTACTCCTCGTCGGGCAGAACCTCCTGCGAGGCGAACGTGGGTGTGACGTTCTTGGCCTGCGGCTTCATGCCCTCGCTGCCGGACATCGTGCCGAGCACGCCGAGGACGGTGATGCCCTCGCGAATGTTGGCGGGGATCAGCTTCGCCTCTTCGGCTGCGTCGATCTGCGCCTTGCCGCTGCCGTCGTGGTAGCCCTGGGGGATGGTGACCGGCTTACCCTTTTCCGTGATGCTGAGCGTCTTGGCCCCGTTGTTCGGCATGGTACCGGTGACCTTGCTGCCGGTGACATAGGCCGTCTTGCCGGTCAGAATTTCCGCCGCGCCCGCGGTGGCGTCGCCGGTGTCCGCGTCAAATTCGCAGGAGCCGGTGATGGGCGCGCCGTCCTTGCCGTGCGCGGTAAAGCCCTTGAGGAGCTTGTCCGCGACCACGGTGTCCTGAGTGAGGTCCATGAGGACTTCGCCGCTCGAGAGTACGATTTTGCTGTTGTACTGATTTTCAGCCATTGAAAATACCTCCGATAAAAATTGTTTTTCCGCCCGCGGGGTTTTCCACGCGGGCGACTGCAATGGGATCAACAGTCACATTGTCTTTCAGAAGCCTGTCCTTTGTGGCAAGCTCCTGCGTCTCAAAGTCGGGCGTCACGGTATATGGGCCGTCATACGGCTCGCCGCCGACCTCACGGACCGAAACATGGAAGCCGATGCCGATGGCCGCCGGCGTCCCGAGGGAAAAGGCTGCCTTTTTCCTGCCGACGTCAAACGTGATCGCAGCCATCAGATCACCGCCCTGCTGAGCGCGCGTTTAACATCGATCTGCTGCATTTCCGAGCCGATCACGTCGCCGCTCGGGAACTTCACACGCACCTGCATGGGGCAGACGGTCGGAAGCCCGAAGGTCTCCGTCTGCGTGAGGGGAAAGTGAAATTTGCCGTCGGAAAACGTGACATCGCCCGGATAGGTCTTGACGAGGTTCAGCAGCGCGATCTCGACCAGAGAGACGGAGGAGGGGCTGAGTGCCTGGCCCTCGTTGGTGATCTCCACGTCGATGGAGTAAGCGTCGCCCTGTACCATTACGTCGTCACCTCCGTTGCGCTGACGGCGCCGGTGTCGTCCACCGTCAGTTTGAATTTTTTCGTGCTGCCCGCCGTCGAGGAGGGGATAATGATCTCGCCCTCGTCCACGCGCTGCAATAGCTCGTCGGTCTTCTCGCCGGTGTAGAGCATGGTGTAATAATCGTTCGGCATAAAAACCTCCTTAAACGATCATTCTCCGCCCGAGGGAATCGAGCAGGCCAAGGTTGTTGCTGGTCACGAGCGGGCCGGACTGAAGCTCTTTTTTCTTGCGGTAGTAGATGAT
>ERZ1035070.176-NODE-176-length-22294-cov-9.418499_pt1 | contig 22294 bp, 19 predicted proteins | sample MGYA00520603_ERZ1035070 | MGnify/ENA primary metagenome ERZ1035070 (study PRJEB33766, sample SAMN09781695) | gut metagenome | biome: gut microbiome | host: Homo sapiens | place: Madagascar | study: EMG produced TPA metagenomics assembly of the PRJNA485056 data set... | reverse complement strand
GTCCAGGGCTTTTCATAAACTTCTGGAGCGTTTTGCGGCAAATCGATTTTTTGAAATCCTTCAGTTGAAAAATAGTACCAGTTATGGATTTTTACAGTCGGCAGTTCAGTTGCGGTAGTTTTATTTTTTTCAGTACAAGAAAACAGAAATATTAAATTTGTCACTATGAAAATCTTGAAAAATATATTTTTCATTTTAAATCCTCATTTTAAAATCCATTTTATGATACAACGAATTCTTTTTCATTCCAATAGTTTTAAATCACTCTTTTTGAAATTGCCTGAAGAAATTTTTTTCATAATTCTTTCCTTGTCAAGTTTCCAGACATTTTCTTCAAAGGCGCGGCATTCTTCCATAAATTTTTGCCAGTTGAATTTTGAAAGATATTCGTTTTTGCATGAATTGGAATCCACTGCGGCGGCTGAAATTGAAAATAAAACTTCTGCGGCAAATCCGTCTAAATAAGTCAAATCGTTTCCGTAGGGATAAATGGCACCGTAGATTTTTTTATCTGAATGCGAATAGGCGAGCAAGGCTGTGGCTTCGTTTTTGTTTACTTCAGAATAAAAATTTTCTCCGAGAACGAATATTTCTGAATCCGGCTGATGGCTCGTTTTTATGCTCCATTCGCTAGAATACGGAAGACTGAATTTTTCATTTTCTGTGTAGCTGAAAAATTCGCATGAAAAAAATAAAATGATCGGGCAGATAAATAAAAAGTTTTTCATGCTTATTATATATCCGCGGAATAAAAAAAATTGCAGAAAAAAGTTCAGTTTTTATGTTATTTTTATATTTTCCTGCCTGAGTTCTTTTACAATGCCGGTTAAAATGTCATTTTTAACTTTGATTAAATCTTCATTTTTTAGCCAGACTATAAGTTTTAATTTTGCAGAGCCACTGAGAGAGTCGTAAAAAACTTGCGGTTTTGGAGAGTGGAGAACCGCCGGGCATCTTAATGCAATTTCTTTTATTTTTTGCATTGCTTTTTGCAAGTCGGTTTCGTAGCTTATGTGAATTTCAAAAGTTTGTCTTGTAGTTTTGTAGCTGCTGTAATTTGTCAGCACGGAATTTATTATGCTGCTGTTTGGAATTCTGACTAGCTGATTGTCCAGCGTTTTTATTTTTACGCTTAAAAGTCCTACGGATTCCACAGTTCCGCTTGTTCCGCTTACAGAAATTGTGTCTCCGATTTTCATGGATTTTTCGCCGAGCACAAAAAGTCCGCTTATAAAATTACTGACGCTTGTTTGCGCTGCAAATCCGATTGCAAGTCCTGCAACTCCTGCCGCGCCCCAGATTGCTTTTAAGTTGATTCCGAAAAGGCCCAAAATGTACATTCCGATTAAAACGTAAAAAATGTAGCTTATGGCTTTGTTTACAAGAACTGCGGTATTTTTTTCAAGTTTTGTCGTTGCTTTTTTTCTTATGAATTTTTTTATTAGCCTATAGACAATATAGAAAATTATGACGGAAACAACACTTATTGCAATTTTCAATATGTTTTCAAATGTGAAGTATTTTATAAATTCGTTTATGTGAAAAATGCTTTTTGTTTTTTCAATTGCCTGCGAAAAATTTTCTTCCATAAATTTTCCTTCTATAAAAATGATTTTATTTCATCAAGTATGCGGCTTGCAAGTTCTTCTTTTTGCATCAGCGGAAGTTCTTTTTGAAAATCTTTTGAAATTATTGTGGCTTGGTTTGTGTCCGCCTGAAATCCTGCGCCCGGCGTTTTTAAATTGTTTGCAATGATTAAATCCAAATTTTTTGCTGAAAGTTTCTTTTTGGAATTTTCAATTAGGCTTTGTGTTTCCATAGAAAATCCGCAGAGAATCTGGCCGGGCTTTTTATTTTTTCCAAGGAAAGCAAGAATGTCGTCTGTGCGTTCAAGTTCTATTGAAATCTCTTCGCCTGTTTTTTTTATTTTTTCTGCGCTGATATTTTTTGGGCGGAAATCTGCAACTGCCGCGGATTTTATTACTATATCTGAATCTGGAAAATTTTCCTTTACGGCTTCAAGCATTTCTTTTGCGTTGGTGATTTTTATTGTCTTTGCATTTTGCGGCGGATTAAGTGATACTGGTCCTGAAATTAAAGTTACTTGCGCGCCTCTTGCTGCCGCTATTTTTGCAATTGCATAGCCCATTTTTCCAGATGAATGATTTGTGATAAATCGAACAGGATCTATTGCTTCCTGAGTTGGTCCGGCTGTAACAAGAATTTTTTTGCCTAGAAAGTCTTTTTCAAATGAAATTTCGTTTTCGATAAATTCAAATATTGCTTGAGGCTCAGGCATTTTTCCTTTTCCGTTTTCACCGCAGGCAAGATGTCCTGTTTCCGGCTCAAGAATTTTAAATCCGAATTTTTTGCATTTTTCAAGATTATCTTGCGTTATTGGATTTTCGTACATTGCTGTGTTCATTGCCGGGCAGATTATTTTCGGGCATTTTGCTGCAAGAAAAACAGAAGTAAGCATATCATCCGCCATTCCGTTTGCAACTTTTGCGATTGTGTTTGCAGTTGCCGGCGCGATTAAAAAAATATCCGCTTTTTGTGCAAGTGAAACGTGGCTTACTTTGAATTCAAAGTTTCTGTCAAAAGTATCTATGAAGCATTTGTGTCCACTTAAAGTTTCAAATGTAATCGGATTGATTATGTTTGTGGCATTTTTTGTCATTAGCACGCGGACTTCAGCTCCTGTCTTTACAAGCATGCTTACAAGTGTTGCTGCCTTGTATGCCGCAATGCTTCCTGTAACTCCGACTAAAATTGTTTTGTCTTTCAGCATATTTTATTTTCCTTTTGCGTGGATTCAGCTTCTGAAATTTTATTTGACTTTAGTTCCATGTTTCTGTATTTTAGCGGCGTCATTCCTTTGTATCTGTGGAACATTTTTATAAAATAGCTGAAATCTTTGAATCCGCATTTTTGAGCGATATTTAAAAGCTTGTCATTTGATTCGCGTAAAAGCGCGCAGCTTCTGCTGATTCTGAACCAGTTCAAATATTCAACTGGAGAGCGTCCCGTCATTTCCTTAAAAACGCGGCAAAAATACTTTGGCGAAAATCCAGCGGTTACAGAAAGCTGCTCAAGTGAAATGTCGTTTCCGTAGTTCTTTTTTATAAAATCCAAAACAAGGTCAAGCTTTTTGTTTCTGGCTCTTTTTTGCGCCGGAAGAATTTTCTTTTCAGAATAAAAATGATTCTTTTTTAAAAGCCCAAAGAAAACAATCAACGCACCGGAAGCGATTATGTCAAAGCCTTCTCTTTGTTCGCGGATTGTGTCGAACAAAAATTCAATTGTGGTAAAAATATCTTTTTGTTCCGCCGGAATATAATTTTTCAGCGAAATATTTTCCAATATAATGTCGTTTATAAAACTGTCCGGGCTGAATCCATGCTGGCGTAAAAGCTCTATGTCAAAAACTGCGGATTCGTATTTGCTTGCACCTTTGTCTGGTGCATCGCCGTGGACGATTTTTCCGGGAATAATGCAGGAATCTCCCTTGTTCAAGACAATTTCGTGATCGCCGAGAAAAAGATTGTAAGTTCCAGAAAGAATGTGGATAAGCTCAAATTCTGTGTGCCAGTGAAGCCATAAGTCGTAGTACGGATTTTCTGTATTGCAAAAATTATACTCCAATGGAAAAAGCGAAGTTCCGCGCTGCTGACGTTCGTTTACAGGAATTTTTTCTTTCAAATTAGAAGATACTTTTGTCATATTTTTATTCTCGTTCCGATTATATCATGTGGTTTTATCAAAAACAACCTTTTGTTGTAGATGCGCTGCTTTTTGTTGAAATAAAATTTTTTAGAATTTATAATGGCTCCATGCTGACATATTTTATTGCCGCCGCTGCTTTTGCGCTTATAATTTTTTTGCTGAACCTTTATATAAAATTTAAATCCTTGGAAAATAAAAATTCAGAAATTAAAGCTAGAAAAATCCGCAGTGAAAATGCACAGAAAAAAGGACTTTTGGTTTCGTGTCCGATTTGCGGTTCTTCTCTTTTGCCGGGTGAAGATTTGGTCAGCAGAGTTTATAGACCTATGAATGTTCCAGATCAGCTTTGCACAATAAATGGCTGTCCGCATTGCTATCCAAGAGTTGAGCCTGGATTAAAAAGAATTTGCCCTGTTTGCCATAAAGAAATTCCTCTTTCAGACGGTCATCTTGTTGCCCGGCTTTTTAATAAAACTGAAGGAAAAAAGCACGTTATTGTAACCGGATGCAATTCATGCTGCAAAGGAAAAAAATAGCACATTTTATCTAAAAAAATCTAAAGTAAAAAAATCAAACTCCGACAATCAAAATATAGGGTGGTAAACCCAAAGCAGGGGAAGCAGGCACAAAATGTTTGCTTAGAACTCCAGTATCTTGATCATAGGAGATAAATTATGGTTATCAATCACAACATGAGTGCAATGTTTGCACAGCGTTCACAGGGTTTGACTGATTTGAACAACCAGAAGAACATGGAAAAACTCTCTTCTGGAATGAAAATCAACCGCGCCGGTGATGATGCTTCTGGACTTGCTGTTTCAGAAAAAATGAGATCCCAGATTCGCGGATTGAATCAGGCTTCTACAAACGCAAAGAACGGCATTTCTTTCATCCAGACAACAGAAGGATACCTTCAGGAAACTGAAGATATTATTCAGCGCATCCGCGAGCTTGCAGTTCAGTCAAGCAACGGAATCTACACTGACGAAGACCGTATGCAGATTCAGGTTGAAGTTTCTTCACTCATCGCTGAAGTTGACCGCATTGCTTCTTGCGCACAGTTCAACGGCATGAATATGCTTACTGGTCGCTTTGCACGCCCAACAGGTGAAAACAGCGTTACAGCTTCTATGTGGCTCCACATTGGTGCAAACATGGATCAGCGCACACAGGTATATATTGGAACAATGAGCGCAACAGCTCTTGGACTCCGCGCAGTTGGAACAGAAGAGATTATGACTCTTGAAAGCCCAGACGAAGCAAACCGCGCAATCGGAACTTTGGATGAAGCAATCAAGAAGATTAACAAACAGCGTGCAGACCTTGGTGCATACCAGAACCGCCTTGAAAAGACAGTTGTTGGTCTTGATATTGGCGCAGAAAATCTTCAGGCTTCTGAGAGCCGCCTCCGCGACACAGACATGGCAAAGGAAATGGTTGACTTTACAAAGAATCAGGTTCTTTCTCAGGCTGGAACAGCGATGCTTGCACAGGCAAACCAGAGCTCACAGAACGTTCTTTCTCTTCTCCAGTAGAATTGAAAGCGGCGTAAAATCTGCGTAACGAAAGCTTCCCTAGAAGTGAAAACTTTTAAGGAAGCTTTTTTTATTCCCCTTTCTGTTTTCGATATTGGTGAGGAGAGACGCCGTTCGTTTTCTTGAAGGCGCGGATGAAATTCTCACATTCGTTGTAGCCGCATTTCTGGGAGATTTCCTGGACTGAGAGTTCCGTTGTATTCAGCAATTTGAGGGCTTTTTCGTTTACAAAAAAATGAATGTCGGACTGCGGCGTTACACCAAATGTCTTCTTATATAACACCGAAAAATGCGAGCGCGTAAGGAAGAAATCGTCCGCCATAAGGTCAACGGTCCATTTTTCAGGATTTTCCGAAACTTTTTTCCTGAGCTGGTTAAGCCTGAATCGGATTTCACTTTCGCGCTTTGTCTTTATGCTCGGATAAAGGCGGTTGTTCTGGAGGTTGGAAAGAACCTTGCACAGGCGGTCCAGAAGCTCGTGGTCGTGGTTTTCGTAGCGTTCTGTCAGAAAATATGTGATGTCCGTCATCTCGCGCCTGATTATGTCCGCGTTGGTCACGTAAAAAATCTCGTTAAACGGAATCTGAAAGTCGTTGAAAAAAGTCATGTCCGCCGGAAGAAATTTTATGTAGTCGTTTTCAAATTCGTTGTTCTTGCACCAGTAAATCTGCGGAGTTCCGGGCCTGTAAAGAATGCACGCGTTCGCCTGAGTTTCAATCTGTTTTCCGTCCAGCGTTATGACCATGGGATTGTAGAAATGAAGAAGAACACATTCCTTGGTTCCTGAAACGAATTTCATTTTAAAAGAGGATTCTTCGGTTTTCTTGTAAAATGCTCCGGCAAAATCTATTTTCATTGATATTGATTATAAACTAAAATTGAAGGAAATGTCAGTCGCGGAATTCGTCTGACTTTCAACTCTCTATGTCTGAAAGACGCTGAAAACGGCTGCTCCAAATTTTCAGGGGCAGCCGTAATTTTTTTATTGTCACGGATATGTCTAATAAGTTTAATTCCTGAAGCTCATTGAGCCTGCCGAAATGACCAGTCTGAATGGTGGTTTCGACAGGCTCAACAACTGCATTTTCAGCCTATAGGACATCTCCAATGACAAACCGGATTCACTTTGAATTCTTCCTTGAGAGAACCACGCTCTGAATAAGGAGGAAGAGACAGATCATGAAAGCAACCGTGATGTTCGTCCACCAGGCGTCGTCAAGTCCGAGCGAGGAGACGATATTCTTGATTGTCGCAAGTGAAAGCACGCCGAAGAATGTTCCCGCGATGTTTCCGACTCCGCCCGTGAGCATTGTTCCGCCGATAATCGAAGATGCGATTGCGTTCATTTCGTAGCCGCTTGCATGGCTTGGGGAAGCCGAACCTACGTGCATGAAGTACACGAATCCGCCGACCGCCGCAAGAACCGAGCAGATGAAGTGCGCAAGGAATTTTGTCATCTTGACGTTGATTCCGAGCATGTTCGCGCTCTGCTGGTTTCCGCCGACAGCGTAGAAGTTGCGTCCGAGCTTTGTCCATCTGAGCACAAGGAAAAGAATCACGACCACAAGAAGCGCAATAAGAACACCCGGCTCCACATAGGCCGGAATATATTTTCCGACCTTGTTCACCGAGCCCATGCCCGGAACGTATATTCTTGTTTCTATGAGCTTTACGAATCCCTCATGCTTTACGTTGAACTGAGTCGCGTTTACGATTGTCGTCATTCCTTTTGCGAAGAACATTCCCGCAAGCGAGACGATGAACGGCTGGATGTCGAGGAACGCCACAAGGAATCCCTGCACAAGTCCGAAGCTTACTCCGATAACCAGCGCGTAGATTACCGCTCCCGCAATTGTTCCGCCGTTTTTGTCCAGGTGAACCGCGCAGCACATACAGACGAGAGCCGTTACAGTTCCAACGGAAATGTCGATTCCGCCGGTAATCATTACAAGGCTTAGCGCGCATGAAAGGACTATGAGCGAGGCGTTCTCGTTCAGCAGGTTTAGGAAAGTCTGTGGCTTCCTGAATCCTGCGCCTAGAAAAATTACCGCAAGAAGATACATCGCGGCAAAAACCGAAATCGTAATCACAAGAAGAAGATTCGTGTCTGAAAGCGGTTTTCTTTTTGCAAGCGCAGTCTCGTTCTGCCTTTTTTTATTTAGAAAGTTCATTTAACAGCCTCCATTCGCCGCAGCGTGTTTTCTTGCTCCGGAAATCTGCTTTGCCAGCTGCGACATTTTCTCGCGGAATATCGGAGCACTGATTACAACAAGAATGATAACCACGACAGCCTTGTAAGCCGGAAGCGCGGTCGAGGCTACGTTGAACTTGAACAGTGTTGTCGTAAGGAACTGGATTACGTAAGCTCCAAGAATCGAAGCCCACATATTGAACTTGCCGCCGCTCAAAGCATTTCCGCCCAGCGCGACCGCAAGAATCGCATCCATCTCTATGTCCTTTGCGATAACGGAATAATTAATAGAAGAAATTCGGCAGACTTTGATGAATCCGGCGACCGCAACGCAAAGTCCCATAATCACATAGGTGATGAATTTGATGAACTGAGGGTCAAGTCCGTTAAGCCTTGACGAGTTGCTGTTGATTCCCACCGCCTGCGTGTAAAGACCGAGGTTCGTGAATTTGAGCACAAGCATCGTGATTATTATGCAGATTATCGCGATGAAAACCGGAGTCGGAACAGGAATGCCCGGAATGAAGTTTCCGAAGTAGCCGAAAACAGGCTCCACAACAATCGGAAGCGCGTTGTCGTTGATCCAGGCGGCGATTGAGCGTCCGGCCGTAAAAAGAATCAGAGTCGCGACCATCGGCTGAATCTTGAAGTACGAGACAAGAACGCCGTTGAATCCGCCGAACGCCATGCTCACAATGCAGCCCACAAGGAACGCAACGAAAATCGGAGCCTGAAGAGTTTCGGGGCGCGCGTCTGTTCCGCACAGAACACGCAGAATCACCGAGCCGGCAATCGCAATTCCCGCGCCCACGGAAATATCCTGTCCGCCCGAAGCAGCAGTTACAAGCGTCATTCCAATCGCAAGAATCACAAGCTCGGAAGCGTTGTCCAGAATCGTAATAAGGTAGCCTGAAAGAACCGGGAAGCCTTCGCTGTTTTGCCCGAGCGTAATCTTGAAGAATGACGGATCCGCTGCAAGGTTGAATATTACAAGAATCAGCAGCGCCGCAATCGGAATGAAAATCTGCTTTTTTATAAGTCCAAGAAGAAAGTCCGTGATTTTTTTGGAAGTCATTGTTTTTCTCCTCCTGCGATAGTTTCCATAATCTTTGTCTGGTTCAGGTCATTGCCTGAAAGCTCTCCGACCTGCTTGAGGTCCCGCATGACGATAAGACGCGAGCAGGTTCTTATCATCTCGTCGATTTCTGATGAGATGAACGTGACGCTCTTGCCTTCCTTTGCAAGCTTCAGGACAAGCTCCTGAATTTCGGTTTTTGTTCCGATGTCGATTCCGCGTGTAGGCTCGTCAAGAATCAGATACTGTGGATTTGAGAGCAGGGCGCGCGCAAGAAGTACTTTCTGCTGGTTTCCGCCCGAAAGGGATTTTATCGGAGTTTCCGCGGAGGCTGTCTTTATCTCAAGAAGCCTGATGTATTCGTCCGCAAGTTTTTCCTGTTCCGCCCGGCTGAAAGGCTTGAAGAATCCTCTCATCACCTGAAGCGCGAGAATCAGGTTCTCACGCACGGAAAGGTCTCCGATTATGCCGTCGCGTTTTCTGTCTTCCGGCAGATAGCTGATTCCGTTTTTCATCGCATGTATCGGCTTTGTGATGTTCACACTTTTTCCGTTCACCTTCACTTTTCCGCCGAGAACCTTGTCCGCACCGAATATCGCGCGCACGCTCTCGCTTCTTCCGGATCCGAGAAGCCCTGTGAATCCGTTCACTTCGCCCTTGTAAATCCTGAAGTTGAACGGTTTTACGCCGCCAGTGCTTGAAAGGTTTTCCGCCTCGTAGACCGGAACTTCATCCGCGGAGAATACCGGAGTCTCCGAAGATTTGGACGACTTGTCAAGATTCTCGACTGATTTTCCGAGCATTTTTGAGACAAGCTCAAGGCGCGGAAGGTCTCGGATTTCGTATTCGCCCACAAGCTGTCCGTCGCGCAGAACGGTGATTCTGTCGCAGATTTCGTAAACCTGCTCAAGAAAGTGGGTAACGAAAATTATTCCGACTCCCTTTGCGCGCAGATTCCTCATAAGCCGGAACAGCTTCTGGACTTCCTGATCATCAAGGGATGAAGTCGGCTCGTCAAGAATCAGAATCTTGCAGTCCATGTCAACGGCACGCGCGATTGCGACCATCTGCTGTACGGCGATTGAACAGCTTGAAAGCTGCTGCTCCGCCCCGCACGGAATTTCAAGATCTCTAAGGATTTTTTCCGCGCCTTCATTCATCTTTTTCCAGCTGATGAAGGAGCCTTTTGTTCTTCCTATATACATATTCTCCGCTACGGTGAGATTGTGGCAGAGAGTTATTTCCTGATAAACTGTTGAGATGCCTGCGTTCTGGGCATCCTGCGGGGAACGGATGTTGACCGCTCCGATTCCTTTTACAAAAACCTGGCCTTCGTCCTTGTGATGTACGCCAGTCAGAACCTTAATCAGCGTTGATTTTCCGGCTCCGTTTTCTCCCATAAGAGCGTGAATTTCGCCTTCACGCAAAGTAAAATCAATATTCTGCAATGCATATACACCCGGAAATTTCTTGTGTATTCCGCGCATTTCAAGAACTGATTTTTCCTCCATGCTATGCCTCCAAAAAAAACACGGGATTCAGATTTCAAGACAATCCGAACCCCGTGTCCAAGATGTTGGATTCTCTGTCAGTTTTTAAAGTTGTTGTTTACAGAAGAATCCGCCTGACAATATGCTTAGATACCGTATTTTGCGACATCGGCCTTTGTGATTGTTGCGGCGTCAAATCCTTTTTCTTCCATGATGACTGTCTTCTGTTTCGCGCCGTTCTTGATGATATCGTTGATGTAAGAAGCCTGGAACGGATTGCACTGGCCGTCGTAGTTCCATCTCTTTGCAAGGAGCTCCTCAAGCGCCCATTTGTTGCAGTCGAATCCCATGATGATTACATCTTTTCCGACTCCGTGAGAGATTCCCGCCTTGTCGAGGGCAGCAACCGCGCCTTTTGCCATGTCGTCGTTTTCCGCATAGATTACGTTGAATTTCTTGCCGGAATCGATTACAGCCTGAACAATCTGCTGGGCATTTTCCGCGTTCCATTCAGCTGTCTGCTGGGCAACGATGTTCCAGTTGCTTTCTGCCTTTGCCTTCTCGTCAAGCGCGCCGGAGCGTCCGATCTGAGCGGCTGAACCCATAACGCCCTGAATGTGGATGATGTTGTATTCCTTGAGATTCTGTCCTGCGAGCCAGTTTACGGCTGTCTTTCCTTCCTGCGCCATGTCGGAAACAATTGATGCCTCGTAAAGGCTTTCGTCAGCGTCGATTGTGCGGTCAAAGAGAATTACCTTGATTCCGGCATCCTGAGCGTCCTTGAGAACTGATGTCCATCCTGAAGTTCCGGCCGCGGAAATCAGAAGGTAGTCAACTTCGTCCTGAACCATCTTGCGTGCGGCGGCAATCTGCTCGTCGTTTTTAAGGCTGTAGAAGAAAGTCGGTTTGTAGCCGTTCTTCTTTGTGAATGTCTTTTTCATGTCGTTGACGTTCGCAGTGCGGTAGCCCGACTCGTTCGGGTCGTTGTTGATGATTCCGACTTTTACCAGTTTTGCGGCGAATGTGGGAAGAACCATCATTGCCATTACAGCAGCCAAAACTAAATTCTTTTTCATGGTTTCACCTCTATGTGTTTGGATTAAGGATGACCTCTGCATCCCTTGTGATTATGATTATCAGCCTGAATCCGAAAGAAAGGAATAGTTTTTTTGTTCCCGATTTTCGGACTTTCCTATCATTTTGTTCGGAATTTCATATTTGATGATAGTTTTGGGCATTTTTTAGGGAAAACCGCCACTTGTTTTTTTCGCAATGTCAGTTACTATAAAATCAGAGGTAAAACATGACGAAAGAAAATATTGCCAGAGAAATTGAAAACGGTCAGGCTGTTCTTGGAATCGAATTCGGTTCGACGCGCATAAAGGCGGTTCTTATTGATTCTGAAAAAAATCCCGTGGCTCAGGGCGGCTTTACTTGGGAAAATTCACTTGCGGACGGAATCTGGACTTACAGTCTGGATGAAATTCACGGCGGAATCGTTTCGGCATATTCAGAGCTTAAAAAAGATGTTCTTGAAAAATACGGCGTCAAGCTTTCCAATCTGAAGGCTCTTGGAATCAGCGCGATGATGCACGGCTATCTTGCGTTCGACAGGGAAAACAATCTTCTTGTTCCGTTCAGAACCTGGCGGAACACGATTACAGGCGGGGCTTCAAAAAAACTCACGGAGCTTTTTAATTATCCTTGCCCGGAGCGGTGGAGCATTTCTCATTATTATCAGGCGATTCTGAACAACGAGGCCCATGTTCCGCAGGTGGATTTTTTTACGACTCTCGCAGGCTACGCGCATTTCATGCTCACAGGAAAAAAAGTTCTGGGCGTGGGAGACGCGAGCGGAATGTTCCCGATTGATGCGGAGACAGGCGACTACGACAAGTCAATGGCCGGAAAATTCGATTCTCTTGTTGAGGGAAAGGGAAGTGCAAAAAAACTTCTGGAGCTTCTGCCAAAGGCGATTCCAGCCGGAACAGATGCGGGAAAGCTCACAAAGGAAGGCGCGCTGTGGCTTGACCCGACCGGCGAGCTTGCGGAAGGAATTCTGTGCGCTCCTCCTGAAGGCGATGCGGGAACCGGAATGGTCGCCACGAATGCGGTTGCTCCGAGAACAGGAAACATTTCCGCGGGAACTTCCGTATTCGCGATGGTCGTCCTTGAGAAGGCGCTTTCAAAGGCTTATCCTGGAATAATCGACATTGTTACAACTCCGGACGGAAAACCCACCGCGATGGTTCACGTGAACACCTGCACCGCCGAATACAACAAGTGGGTCGAGCTTATCGGCGAGGCGGCGAGACTTCTTGGCGCGGAATTCAGCACGGGAAAACTTTACGACACGATTCTCGGCTGCGCTAAGGACGGAGCAAAGGACTGCGGCGGCGTTTACACTGTCAACTACATATCGGGCGAAAGCGTTACGGATTTCTGCGAGGGACGTCCGATGGTTGTGCGCTCCCAGGACTCAAAGCTGAACCTTGCGAATTTTATGAGAAGCCATATTTATTCCGCGGTCGCAACTCTCAGGCTCGGAATGGACGTTCTTTTTGCTGAGAATGTGAAGATTGACTCGATGACAGGCCACGGCGGATATTTCAAGACGGAAGGCGTGGGGCTTGAGACGATGGCTGCGGCAATGCACACTCCGGTCAGCGCGATGGAAACAGCAGGCGAGGGCGGTCCCTGGGGAATGGCGCTTCTTGCCTCATACACCGCGGACTCAAAGGGAAAAAATCTGGGCGACTGGCTTGAAACCGAAGTCTTCGCAGGCGCGCAGAAGAAAACCGTAAAACCTGACGCAGCGGATGTAGTAGGCTTTGACAGATGGCTTGAAGGCTACAAGTCCGCGCTCAAAGCCGAACGCACCGCAGTTGAGAATGTGAAATAATCAGTTTCAGGGGCAATAAGTTTAACTTCTGGAGTACAATAAGTTTTAGTTCTGAAGGTCATTGAGCCTGTCGAAATGACCGGATACACTGCGCATGGTGGTTTCGGCAGGCTCAACCACCGCATTTCCGTGCCTGACACGGCAATGACATAAAAACAAATGGAGGAAAAATTCATGGGAAAATACACAGAACTGCAGAGAGAGGCTTACGAGGCGAATATGCAGATACCGGCGCAGCATCTTGCGCTTTACACCTGGGGAAACGTCAGCGCATTCGACAAGGCGGCCGGCGTGTTCGCAATCAAGCCTTCGGGAGTTCCTTACCCGGAACTTACGCCGGAAAGCATGGTGATTGTTGACCTTGAAGGAAATGTTGTTGAGGGAAAACTAAGACCTTCAAGCGACACTCCGACGCACGCTGTTATTTACAGGGAATTCGCGGTTTCGGATGGAGCTAGAATCGGCGGAATAATCCACACTCATTCAACTTACGCGGTGAGCTGGGCTCAGGCTGTAAAGGCAGTTCCACTGTTCGGAACAACCCACGCAGACCACATCCAGACGGAAGTTCCCTGCACGCCGTATCTTAGCCGCGAGGCAGTCCAGAACGACTACGAGAAGGAAACCGGAAATCTCATTGTAAGCCACTTCCGTTCTCTAAAACTGAATCCGGATGAAGTGAACATGGTTCTTGTGGGCGGACACGGACCTTTTGCCTGGGGAGCAACCGCGGACAAAGCTGTCTATAACGCCGCAGTCCTTGAGGAAGTGAGCCACATGGCCATGAACACGCTGCAGATTAACCCGTCGCAGCAGCCGCTTCCGGACTACATCATCAACAAGCACTACATGAGAAAACACGGCCCGAACGCCTACTACGGCCAGAAGTAGAAATAAGAATGCTTACATAAAACAGAAAATCCGCCTGCGCAAACACAGACGGATTTTTTTTGTTTCCAAGCTAAATGCTAAATTGCAAATCAGTTAAACGGATTTTCCGATGGATACAAAGTTCCCTTTGGCTGATTGTATGCAACATCAGGAATTCCAAGATACTTGAAAAGTGTAAACAGTGCTTTTCCGTAGTGGCCGAAAGCAACTGCGCCGTGGTGCGGATAATTTTTCTGGATAAGAACGTGGCGGTAGAATCTTCCCATTTCTGGAATTGCAAATACACCTATTCCTCCGAATGAACGGGTTGCAACTGGAAGAATTTCACCGTGCGCAATGTAAGCCTGAAGCTTTGTATCTGGAGTTGACTGCAATCTGAAGAATGTGATTGGGCCTGGCATTATGTCGCCTTCCAAAGTTCCGCGTGTAAAGTCTGGCGTTGAATCCTTTGGCTCAAGAAGTCTGTGCTGAATCAACTGATACTTGACTCCAGGATTGCAAGCCTTGTTCATGCAGCAGAAAGGTGTGTTTCCGCAGTGGAACGCCATGAATGTATCGTTAAGAACATAAGGATAAGAGAATTTACCCTTGATGCTTTCATCGTACATATCCTGCGGAACAGAATTGTTGATGTCAAGAAGTGTAACAGGAGCATCGGAAATGCAAGTTCCAATATATTCAGAAAGCGCGCCGAAAATATCAACTTCGCAGGCAACAGGAATTCCGCGGGAAGCAAGCCGGCTGTTCACATAGCAAGGCTCAAATCCGAATTCCTTAGGAAATGCCGGCCAGCATTTGTCTGCGAGAACTGCATATTTTTTGCAGCCTTTGTTTGCTTCAATCCAGTCAAGAAGTGTAAGTTCAAACTGCGCCATGCGTGGAAGAAGATCCGGAAAGTTGTTTCCGCCTGAACCAAGCTCTTTTTCCATGTCAGCGACAACTTCTGGAATTCTTTTGTCGTCTTTGTGGGCGCGGTATGCAACAAGAAGGTCAAGTTCCGAATTTTCCTGAATTTCAACTCCAATGTCATAAAGTCCCTTGATTGGCGCATTGCAAGCAAAAAAGTCCTGCGGGCGAGGTCCGAATGTGATAAGCTTGAGATTTTTAAGACCGATAATTGCGCGTGCAACAGGAATAAATTCTTCAATCATCTTTACAATGTCGTCTGCTGTTCCAACTGGATATTCTGGGATTATGGCAGGAATTTTGCGCAAGTTCAAATTGTATGAGCAGTTCAGCATTCCGCAGTAAGCGTCTCCGCGTCCGTTTATAAGATCATTCTGAGTTTCTTCAGCGGCGGCGACAAACATGCAAGGTCCGTCAAATTTCTGCGCAATTTGAGTTTCTGGAGTTTCAGGTCCGAAGTTTCCGAGGAAAACAACAAGCGCATTGCAGCCGGCTTGTTTTACTTCTTCAACCGCCTTCAGCATATCGCATTCATTTTCTACAGTTGTCTTTGCTTCATAAAGGCTTCCTTTTGAGCTGAATGCCTTTACGATTGCCGCTCTTCTTTTTTCAGAAAGTGAAATTACAAAGCAGTCTCGGCTTACTGCGATTATTCCGAGCTTGACTTCCGGTATGTTTGAAAACTTTTCCATTAAAAAGCCTCCTTGAATTGGTTTGTGTGTTTTTTAGATTTGCATTTTATGCGGAATCTTAAAAATCAGTTTAAGTTCACAAATGGCAGATGTCAAGTTTTTTTCTTGCAAGTGGAAGGTCTGTACATTTGGAAAATGAAAAGGTGGGCAACAGTTGCGCATAAAAAGTGTTATCTTTGGGCTTAAACGCTATGTCATTATCCGGCTTGATCGGATAATCTTTTGAAAATTTCATCTGCAAAACAAATCATAAAAATTCCTCAAAGTACTTGACATTTCCTGGGGGGGGTATACTTGGAGAACCAAATAAAAGCGATTCTGCATTGCAGGTCTCTTGTTTGGCAAATTCAATTTATAAGGAGTGAACTTATGAGAAAGTTTGCTAAAATTTCAGCTGTATTGGCAGCTATGGTCCTTGCGCTTGCATTTGCGGGCTGCAATTCTAGCAGTGATGACGATGATGAAGGCAATGGAACTTCTTCTACAAAAAATATTCTTGCAGGAAAAACTTATTATTCAATTGACTTTGAAGAAAAGGAATATAACTCAGCGACAGTTAATAGAGCAAAAATTTGTATTTCTATGGTTGCTTTTGATTCTAATGGACAAAAAGTAAAATTCACTGGACTTGAGTATAACTTCAAAAATGGAGCTGTTGATGAAAACAAGGACAATATTATTGAGTCTGATGAATTGAATTATTCAGTTTCTGGTTCAACTTTGACAATAAAAGAGCTTGGCAATTTAATTGGTACAATTAATTCCGACGGAAGCATAAATGCTGAAGGCTCTGTAATGAAAGAATTGAAAGGAAATCTTTATGCCTTTGCAAAAGCTAAAGCAGATAGTAAAGAACTGTTAGCAGTAGCTTATATAATAACTGTTGATGGCACTGCTTGCAATTTGGAACAGCAATATGCAAATGAAGAACCTTTTGTTTTAAAAGGCACAGTTTCAGGAAGTACTTTGAAATTTACAGCTGAAGGAAAAGACGGCCAAACCAGAACAGTTTCTGGCACAGTGTCTGACAAAGAAATTAAGATGGAGGACAGTCCAGATGGTCCTATAACTTTAAAAAGAATGAAGTTTTAATTAAATAGCTTGAATGCTGATTTTATAAAAAATCAAATTTCAGGCTGAATAAAAAAATCCGTGCCAATTTCACTGACACGGATTTTTTTTGTTTTTGACTGTTTTTGCTGCATTCTTGCACTTGATGCAAGAAGCAATATTATTTTTCTTTCATTGTGAAAACGCCGTCCCATTTTTCGCCGGAACCGTATTTTAAGAAGTAGCTGCAGCGTTTCATAAACACATCAGACGACATATCCTGCGGAAAGCATTCCTTTGCGTTTTTAAAGAACTGGTACGCTTTCTTGAAATCCTCCGGATCTTTTGGAGTGTCAGGAAAATCATTTCCCTTTAGATACCATTTGATTCCTTCGTTGAAAATTTCCGCTGCTTCAATTTGCTTTGCCGGAAGTTCATCTTTAAGTCCTAGAATGCAGTGAATCTGAACAGGATTTTCAATGTTCACAACACGCACAAAGTCGAACTTCCGCGCGGCTAAAAGACCTTTGTTTGCTCCGTTGTCTGCGGCGTTCCAAGTGCTGTCCGAACACATTATCCAGGAATTGTAAACTTTGTTTGTTCCTTCAAGACGGGACGCAAGGTTTACGTTGTTTCCCATGATTGTATAATTGAGCTTCTTTTTTGTGCCCATGTTTCCAACAACCATGTTTCCTGTGTTTATTCCTACGCGGGAATTCAAATAGAACGGCTCTCCTGTATGCGGATTTATCGGAAGCTTATCTTTGTTTTCTTCGTTGTATTTTGCTTCTGCCTGAAGCATTCTTATTCCCGCAAGACACGCATGGAACGCATTTTCATCGTCGTCAACCGGCGCGCCAAAAAACGAAACAATTTCATCTCCTACATATTTATCGATTGTTCCGTGGCAGTCCATTATTGCGTCGCTCAAAGCTCCAAGGTATCCGTTCAAAATTGAAACAAGCCGTTCAGCACCTTTGCTTTCGCCTTCCGCATTGTTTACAGCTTCTGTGAATCCAGAAAATGTCTTTACGTCTGAAAAAAGCGCGGTTATATTTTTGCTGTTTCCGCCGAGCTGTGCTGTTTCCGGATTCTTGATAATTTCGTCTACAACAGCAGGAGCAACGTAAGCACTGAATGTTGATTGGAGGAATTTTTTATCTGAGTTTATAGCATGGAAATTTACAATTATTCCAGCAAAATAGTTGAGGAACGAAAATGCAAAAATAATTACAAACGGAACATAAATGTTGAACTGCGTCATCAAAATATAAAAAAGAACAACAGGAACAATTACGTATAAAAATCTTGTGAAGTTTTTCTTTCCAGTACTGAATTTTGCTGTTATGCACATTGTAAGAAAAATGAAAACAACGCAGAATGCAAGTCCCCAAAGTGAATCTATTTCGCGTATGAATTTTTTCTGAAGAATTGTGTTTATAACGTTTGCGTGAAGTCCAAGGTTTGCGTATTGCTTGGAAAATGGCGTTACTCCCAAATCAGTGCTGGAGGTCGCCGAGTTTCCGATTATGCAGAACGAGCCTTCCATGCTGCCTTTTAATATTTCAAAGTCGCGAAGGTAAAATTCAATGCTTTTTGAAAGTTCCGAAAGCTTAGGAATCTGATCAAATCCCGGAACTGTTGCAAATGAATCAGAAAATTCCTTGAGATTTTTAAAGAACTCTGTTCTGGCTGAAAAATATTTTTCGTAGTCTTCTTCAGAAAGTCCGCCTCTTATTGCATTTCCTTCCTCGTCAAATCCGCGGCATTTTAATAGAAGACGTTTTTTTGAATTTGAAATTTTTTCATATTCGTCTTCAAAATACATTGCATTTAAAATGTATTCCGCATCTTCTTCGGAAAGTGACGATAAGTCGGCATTTTTTATATCCGCAAGATTTTCTATTATAAGTTTTTCCGCAAGATCAAGATTGTAAAGCAAGTATGCCGGAACGTGTCTAAAGCTGTCAACGTAACTTTCATGAAGCCAGTTTATCAGCATCCGTCCATGTTTATCCAGTGGAATTGAAATATTGTACCGTGAATCCGAATTCGGATTCTTTAAGCCTTGCAGAATTATTGAATTTGAAGTTCTTTCCATTGACTGAACATCCAAAATTTTCATAAGCGGCGCAAAAGAAAGCTGCCCGACATATTTTCCGTCCTGAAAATTCAAAAGCTCAATTCTGCGCCTGATTCCGTCTTTGTCTACAATAACATTTGTAAATCCAAGTCCTTGCGCGCGTGAAAGAATTTTATGAAGCGCCGGTGTAAATCCAAGTTCCTGGCTTGCTTCTTCTTTTACTGAATAAATATTTCCTTTTTGAATAAGATTTTTTTCGTCTGTTACATTGTTAAAAAGAAATCTTGTTCTGGCGTAATTTTCCTCTGATTCATCGCCTTTTTGCGCAATATGCCTCATGTTTACGGTTAGAGAAGTATTTCCAAAGAACTGAACGCATCTTGCAAAAAAATCATCGTAGTCAAGCTCAAAACCGGAAGTGATTTCCTTTTGCATTTCGTAAAGAATTCCATCGATTTCATTTGAAATAAGATTTTCCGCGTGTTCATGAGCATTTTTCGCGTTTACAGTTCCACCTTCAATTCCGTTCGCAAATTCCGAAATTGAACTTGAAATTGCCTGCTCGCCGTCTATAAAAGTCTTGTTTACTGTGTCGCTTAAATTTTCGTTTACACCTTTTGAAGAAGGTGAAATGTATTCAATATCGAATACAGCCTGTTTTGCGCCGAATTCTTTCATGCGGATTAAGGCGTTTCCCAGAATGTCGCGAGTCCAAGGCCAAGAGCCAACGCGTCCTAATGACTCATCATCAACATCGACAATTACAATGTTTGGATGCGCCTCGATACCTTTTGTTATTTTTAGCATTGAATCATAAAGCCTGTAGTCGAGCTTTTGAAAAAGGCTTGTCTGAATTGCCATTACGCTCAAAAGCGCAAAAACTGCCATAATAATCAGTTCTATCTTAGTTTTAAAAAATTCTTTGAATTTATTTTTCATTACCATGACAAAAACTATATCATATAGTATAATTTCTTGTAAATGAACATTTGCGAACATTATTTTTAGAGGAGTGGTATGAAACTTTTTACTTCGATTTTTCTGTTTGCTCTCATTTCTGTTTCGGCTGTTTTTTCTCAGTCTGCGGAAATTGTGGAGAAAACTGTATCTACTGAAAAGCTCACTTACGGAACTGCCGCGTATTTTACAGCAGTCGCAATGGGCTATATTTCAGATGATGATTCAGAAGAAGATGCTGTCGATGCTTGGAAAAAAATAGGAGAACAGTATTCTAAACCAGCCATAGAAGCAGAGATTTCCGCAGATGATTTTATCAACTTTGAAAATCTTGCCTGGCTGTGCTATTTTACTTGGAATGTTCCAGATAGTCTTATGATGAAGTTTTTTCCAAGTCCGCGCTACGCCTTTAAACAACTTCGCAATGGCGGCGTAATTTCGACTTCTTTTGATCCAAAACGCATTCCGACTGGCAGGGAATTTCTTAATGTCGTTACAGACTGCATTGATTTTTATGAGGTGAGAAACTAGCATGAATATGAAAAAATATTTTGCCGTTATTTTATTTTCAGTTTTCTCGGTGTTTGCTTTTTCTGCTGAACTTTCTTTCTTTTTGGGCGATAACACAGACTTGAAATTTGATGGTGAGGAATACAAAGAGCCTAGATTAAAGCAAAGCGAGGCTTTTTCTGCGCTTGCAAAAATTCCTTTCAATAAAAAAGGCACAACATTTCTTTCTTTAGAAGCCAGCCTTAGCCATAGCTATGAAAAAATCTTTGGCGACCATGAGAATAGTGAAAATGAATTTATTGCAGATTTAAATGTTTTGAAATTTTCTTCTATTATGGAGTGTTCTGCTGGAAAATTCTTCTTGGATGCAGGCCGCCTTTTCTTGCCGGATCTTTCGCAATCTGTTTTTGCCCAATCGCTTGACGGAGCTTCTGCGCAGTTTTCCGCTTCCTGGCTTGATGTTTCTGCTTTCGGCGGATACACAGGGCTTTTGAATTTAAAGAATATTTCTATTATGAACAGCAGTGGCTATGAATGGACTCCAGATGATGAAAATGACTTCTATGATTTTTGCGCTCCCTATATAGCAGGCGGAGTAAAAATCAGTTTTCCGTATTTATTGTTTAACCAGACAATTTCTTTGGAAGGACTTGGATTTTGGGACACAGAAGGTCCTGCCGATTCTCCAAAAGATGAAGACAACCGCTTTTATGGAACTTTGCGCTTAGACGGACCGCTTGCTCCTATGCTTTTTTACGGCTTGAGCGGAACTGCAAGCTCTACAGATTTTTCTGATTTTGGATTTTTGGGAAGAGCCAACATTTCTTTGTTCCCGGATTTTAAGTCTTCTTCTGTTACTATTTCTGCTTCTTATGCTTCTGGAGACAGAGGTCCTTTTGTTCCGTTTATTGGATTTACACAGATTACTGCCTGTCTTTCGGCTGATGAACCGATTTATTCAGGAATTTCAAAAGCTGGATTGTCTGCATCTATAGTTCCAATTGACAAACTTTATTGTGCTGTTGGCGGAGATGCTGTTTTCCTTGACAGGGATGATAATGCTTTTGATTATTATGGTTTCCAAGTTTATGGAAATGCAAAATATTACTTGTTCTCTGATCTTGCTTTGACGCTTTCTGCAAGCCATTTTTCAGGAGATTCAAGTGATTCCAGCAGAACAGAAATTGCGCTTAATGCGGTTATTTCGTTTTAGCCGTAAAATTTTAGGAGGTGTTGTATGAAATTGAGTTTTAAGTTTTTGCCGTTGCTTGCTTTTGCAGTTTTTGCGGGCTTTTCAGCTTCAGCTTTGGAAGCTAAATTTGTAAGCATTGAAGGCAAAGTTGAAATTCTGGAAGGCGGAATGTGGATTCCTGTTGAAGAGGGCGATATTATTCAGGAAAGAGGAGCCGTTATTTCAACTGGATTTAAATCAAATGCTGTAGTTTCTGTAAAAGGAACAAATTTTACATTGGGACCGTTGACAAGAATTACAATTGAAAACATGGTCGCAATGGAAAACAAGGATTCAACTCAGATTTATATTGATTCCGGCTCGCTTAAAGCAAATGTTTCTTCTTCTGATGGAAGAAAAGTTGGATTCAAAGTTCGTTCCGCAGTTGCAACAGCTTCAGTAAGAGGAACAGAATTCAAAGTTACTTCTTCCGGACGTCTTTCTGTTACGCAGGGACTTGTAAGTTTTGGCGGTCCTGAAGCTTCTTCTGCGGAAGTCGCTAAATCCGAGGATAATTCTACCGACGTTGCTCCATCTGAAGAAAGCAATGCAGGAACAGTTGCTTCTGCAAATGAAACTTCTGACGGAAACGTTGCTGCCGAAGAACATCCAAAATCAACTCCGTTTACTTCCAGCGCGGAAGTTGGAGAAAAAAAAGGAGTTCCAGTTTTTGCAGGTCAGAACAGCAAGTCTGATGTTATAGCAAGAAGGCCTTCAAATCCTCATACAGAAAAAGTTGTGTCAAGCGCAGGAAGTGCGTTCGGAAGTGAATCAATGGGAATAAATTTAATTTCAGGTGAATCTAATGCAATTGCTGCAGAGACAGATGCTGGTCATTCATCAACGAATACTTCGGGAGATTCTTCTAGTTCGGGAAGTTCTTCCGGCATGAAACCTGGCACTACACCTTCTGCTAAAACAACAGGCTCCGTTAATATTAGTATTAAGTGGGCAGACTGATTTATTAGTGAAGAACTTGTGATTTTGTAAAGTAACCCAAAATGCGCCCCGTTGTTATTTTTGCAGCGGGGTTTGTTTGTTTTATAGAATGGAAT
>ERZ1035070.171-NODE-171-length-22542-cov-6.209410_pt1 | contig 22542 bp, 23 predicted proteins | sample MGYA00520603_ERZ1035070 | MGnify/ENA primary metagenome ERZ1035070 (study PRJEB33766, sample SAMN09781695) | gut metagenome | biome: gut microbiome | host: Homo sapiens | place: Madagascar | study: EMG produced TPA metagenomics assembly of the PRJNA485056 data set... | reverse complement strand
TCCCTATATATCTCCCCTGATTTCATAAGCGGATTTATAACTTCATTTAAGAATTGACTTCTACTCCGATAGTTAAGAGACATCTGTAGTTCCTTTATAGGCTTTGGTCCTTCCATCTTAAGAATAGCCATAACTTTTTCCGCATCTGTAAGGTTTTCTAAATCCAGTTCTATAGCCTCATCTCTAAATAATCTGTCATATAATCTCAAATTCAAAAATCCGGGATATATAGATACTACCGGCTGTAATTCATCTGGACTGGACTTGTAAGATTCCATCATGGTTTGAAAACCAGTTCCACCTCTCTCCATCAGATTTGCCACATCCAGACAAGCTGCTATGATGGCATTTCTTCTGATAGACGGTATAGAACCGGCTGGATATGCATTGTAATCTTTCGGCAGTAACCATGACCCTGGTGAAACTATTTCAATTCTGTCTGAATAGATATCAACATCAATCTGTGTTCCCGAAATAGAATAATCCCTATGGGCAATGGCATTTACCAATGCCTCTCTTACAGCTTCCTTAGGATACGATCTGATTTCATCCCGTCCACCCTTTTCTGTTTTTACCCAGCCTGTTTTGGTGTTTCGTTCAATAAAGTTTAATGCATTCTCAAATACGTTTGCAATAGAGCCTCTTAATCTGCTGCTATCTAAAACAATACCTGTCTTGTTTTTCCCTTTCCATAAACGGCAGCATATCATTGTGTCATCTTCATTATAGTTGTCTGAAAACATTATAAATCCTGATTTTGCATACCCATCTTTTGAAACTATTTCTTCGTTCTGCAATTCTTTCATTGTTGGAGCAGATTTATCTTGTCTGTATTCCTTACAAAGATTAAGGTATTCTGACCACTGATTATCAGTATATGCCACCTCGCTTGTCTCATTATCTACACCATATTTTCTCTTTGAAAGTGAAATAATTTCTTCCGGTGTTGCAGGAGTCGCATTTCCATCTCCCTTTATAAAAACTGTTTCATTGTAATCTCCTTCTCTATATCTTATTACAGAATCTGCAGGAGCAACTTTAACAGCTAATACAAAATGTTCCGCATTAGAATCCACACTTCTCATCATATATGAAATCTTAATGTGTGGAAAAATATGTCTATCATTAATCCTTGAAATTAATAGTTTTGTTTTATCAACTTCTTCAAGATCAATTCCAAAGGCCTCCCCATCGTTTGATACACCTATAAATAAGGTTCCTCCTTTATCATTTGCATATCCAATAAGAGTTTTTGCCCATTTAATGGGATTATCCGGATTCAATACTGCTTTATATTCATAACTTGTATCTTCTGTAATAACATCTGGATATAGCTCTTTGATTTTCATGAATCTCCTCCATATAATAATGTTCTTGGCATAACTATATCAAACATTACTAAACATTACAACAACATTACAATTACATCATAGGTGAAAATTTACTTGCATTTCTGCCTATGATACAGTAGGATAAGGATTTTAAATAATATATGACATTATATAAACATTATTACAACATTACTTAAACATTATTCACTATAATGACAGGTACAAGTCCCATTCGTAGGCATCAAAGTCGGGGGCTTTTGACCCCGACATCATTAAATGCCATTAAATACAAAAACGACATGCGAGTGCCTATTTCTCATAGAAATTTTAACATTTGCCATTTCCCGCAAGGCTTGTTAAAATGAGGATATGAAAAAGAAAAATTTATGTAAAACGTTATTAAAAACCATGTGTATCGTGCTGGGGATCCTCATCCTCGCACTGTTGGCTTACATCGTCTACCTCTATGCCAGTTATTACAGGATCGAGGACAATCAGGAACTGGTGGTGGAGGCACCGGTCGACGATACTACCACAGGTGCGGCTGCGGTGCTGGCTACGGATACGGAATATTCCGCAGTGACCTACAACATCGGCTTCGGTGCGTATCTGCCGGATTACAGCTTCTTCATGGACGGCGGTACCTCCTCCTGGGCGGAAAGCCCGGAGACCATACAATATGCCATAAACGGTGCGGGAGAACTGGTGAAGTCATTAGACCCGGATTTTGCGCTGATCCAGGAGATCGATCTGGATGCCACCAGAAGCTATCATACGGATGAATACGGGATGCTGCGCAACCTTCTGCCGGAATATACTACCGTATTCGCGCAGAATTATGATTCCGCCTTCCTGTTCTATCCGTTTACCCAGCCCCACGGCAGCAGCCGGGCAGGACTCGGACTGTTCTCGAAATATCCGGTGTCTTCCGCCCTGCGCAGAAGCTTCCCCATATCCACTTCCTTCAGCAAGTTCTTCGATCTGGACCGTTGCTACAGTGTCTCCCGGATCCCGGTGGACAACGGCAAGGAGCTGGTGATCTTCAATCTGCATATGTCCGCTTACGGCAACAGCGATGAGATCCGCAAGGGACAGATTGAGATGCTGTGCAATGATATGGCAAAAGAATACGAAGCCGGGAATTATGTGCTCTGCGGCGGCGACTTTAACCACGACCTGAAGGCTTCCGAAGAGGATACGGAGAGCTGTGAGTCCTGGGCATTTCCTTTTCCGAGAACGGAGCTGCCGGAGCATTTTGCCTTCTGTCTGGATCTATTGAGTTCTGAGGAACAGGCGGCACTTTGGAACAGTGCCAGAAACGCAGATATGGAATATGTCCCCGGTGTAACTTATACCGTAACTTTGGACGGTTTTATTATCTCCGACAATATCGAGTGCCGGTCCTATGAGAATGTAAACACCGGCTATTCCTACTCCGACCATGATCCCGTGAAGATGGAGTTCGTGTTAAAATAGTGTCAAGATTTACAAAGTTCGTTGACAGTGTTTGTCCTTTTTTTGTAGAATGAGGGCACAGTTAAGAGGGAGTAGTTCCCGGATGGTTTCTGATAAAGTGGTAACCTAGAATGGTAACTGAATGATACATGAAGCTGTCCGGAATGATAATCGTCATCACGTCCGTCGGACCGGTTATTATTGTAAGCAACGAGACTTTTATCGATCATTTTTGATGCGGTAAGAGTCTCTATTTTTATACTTTTGTATAAGGATATGTGAGTCACCGCAGGAAAGGACAGCTTATGGAATACATATTGTTACTCGTAGGATTTATACTTCTGATCAAAGGTGCGGACTTTTTCGTGGAGGGAAGCTCCTCCCTGGCGGGGATCCTGAAGGTCCCCAGCGTCATCATCGGTCTGACCATCGTCGCCATGGGCACCAGCGCTCCGGAGGCCTCCGTCAGCATCAATGCCGCCCTGGCTGGCAGTAATGATATCGCCATCAGTAACGTCGTCGGCTCGAATATCTTCAACGGGCTGGTGGTCGTGGGTATCTGTGCATTTCTGCACAGCTTTATGCCCCACGGAGAGATCCTGAAGCGGGATATGCCATTAAATATCCTGGTGACTGTCGTATTATGTCTGATGTTTTTAGATGGCAGCTTAAGCCGCATGGAAGGCGCTGTCCTGTTGCTGGGCATGATCGTATATCTGGGATTTATGATCTATTCTGCCCGGAAAAACAGAGAAGAGGGAGAACCCGGCAAGATCCTCTCCCTGCCCCGCAGCCTTTTGTATATTGCCGGAGGTCTCGCTGCCGTTATCTTCGGCGGTGATCTCGTGGTAGATAAAGCGTGCATCATCGCTACGAATTTTGGTGTCAGCCAGAATTTCATCGGACTGACTATTATCGCCATCGGCACCTCCCTGCCGGAGCTGGTGACCTCCATCGTTGCCACGAAAAAGGGAGACAGCGGACTGGCGTTGGGCAATGCCATCGGCTCCAACCTGTTCAACATCCTGTTTATCCTCGGAATGTCCGCGGTGATCAGCCCTCTGCATGTCCTCGGAGAGTCCGTCATCGACACTGTACTGCTCCTTGGCAGTGCCATTCTGCTCTTCGTATTCGCCCGTACCGGCAGACGCATGATCCGCAGTGAGGGGGCTGCGTGCGTGCTTCTGTATGTTGCATATACGGCTTATCTCTTCGTGAGGTAACAGTGCGTCTATAGACGCACAAAAAAGCGCACCTGGGCGAGGTGCGCTTTTTTGTGCTAATGCCCTAATAGCTGTCCACTATCTTTTGCCAAACAGTAATAAGAATTACTTTGTAAGCCCTTTATACTTCAAATAGTCCACGATCATCTGTGCCGCATAGTCTTCCCCAACGGCCCCCGGATTAATCGTCAGATCATATTCCGTAGGGTCATCCCAGGTTCCGCCGGTATAATACCGGTAATAATTTGCACGGTATTTGTTGGTCTGCAGAATCTTTTCCTTGGCTTCCACGGTATTGATCTGTAGACGGTTCACAATGTTACCGACACACACCTCCATCGGCGCCTGAATATTGACTGTCACCACGTTTTTCAGGCTTCCTATGATCCTGTTGGCCGCTTTCCCGATAATAATACAGGACTGCTTTCCGCCCAGTGCCAGGCTTTTGATCACCTCCGCCTGATAGTTGAACAAATTTTCGTCCGACAGGTATTTCGCATCCTCCACGGAATACAGTCTTCCGGTATAAACTCCCTTGGAATTTCGGATTCTGATCTGTCCTTTATTAATTTTTTCGTTTGCTTCGAAAAAAAAGGATGCATTGATGCCGCTCAGTTCTGATGCCATTTCCAAAATTTCGGTATCGTAACAGGGGATTCCCAACATCTCCGACAATTTTTTCCCGACATGACTTCCGCCGCTTCCCAGACCTCTTGCAATCGTAATAATATAATTATCCATATCTTTCCCTCCTGCTTCTGCTGTTTTTCTACACTTCCTACATCAATCCGATCAGTTTCCAAAAAGGAATACTGATAATTGCCGCCGCAATGGTGATGAGAATATAAATATGTGACATCATCTGTGCATCCTTAAATCTTACGGAATCCTTGCCTACGATTGCTTCTGCCGTAACATAATTCGTATTGGTGTATTCCGTCGGCCAGGACTTGGAGGCGCCGATGATCAAAAAGCCTGTGATAAAAGGACTGATTCCCAACAGTTGATGCGCTGTTGCCGCAAATACCACATAAAAAATAGTAACCGTAGCAATCGAAGAGACAATAAACACGCGGAAGGCATACACGATCAACACCAGAGCTGCAATATACACGATTGGATTGCAGGTTATGATCTTTACCATGGGTTTCATCACTTCCGCAAGCCAGGTATCAATACCAAGTGTGGTAAACAAGCCTGCCACACATACGATTCCTCCTACATAAATCCACACATCCCATGGAACCTCCGCACGAAATTCCTTCTTGGAAATTGCTCCCGTCGTATACAACACCGCATAGGTAAAAATAGCAAAAATACATTCCGGAATTCCGGTCCAGCTCTTCGTAATCCACCCGATCAACGTAAGGATCATTAAAACAGCCGTCAGCTTTTCCGTTCCGGAAACCATCCCCATATCCTCGATCATCTGATTAATTTCTTCTTTGGTCAGACTGACCGGTTTCTCCGGGTGATACAAAAGCAGCAGCACAAGATAAATCATCAAAAATGCGACCACAGCCCAGACAGAAGCTGCTGCCAGCCATCCTATCCAGGAAAATCTCGCCGCCATCTCCTCCGGCATCATCCCGACCACCAGCAGCGCCTGTACCGAACCACTCAGAAAAATATGTCCCATGCTGGGTCCATTGATAAATACGGCCAGAAAGATTCCAGTTAACGGCTTACTCTGTTTCTCCAGCTTCATCTTGTCCGCAACCGAAGCCGTAAGGGATGCCAACAGACTGGATTTTGCCGTTGTGCTGGGGATCAAGGGACTGATGACCATAGAAGATAAAGACAATGCAAACAACTGCCACTTGTAGGAGCACGGAAATGCTTTCAATAAATAAAGCGCAATTCGGTTCATCAGACCGCTTTTCTGGATCACCACCGTAATCGGCAGAATCGTCAGCACCATCCACATGGTAGTCCCAGAAAAAGCCGAAAAAATGGTGGAGAAAGAGGCAACCTTCATTATCACACACATGGCAAGTGTCGCAAGGATGACAATATGCTCATCAAAAACTCCCGTTATCAGCATAAATACCATGGCTGCAAGAATCGCCAGATATTCCACAGCTTCTCTTGCCAACCCAAAATCTGTCGGGAGGAACAATACCAATGCCATGATGATTGCGGCAATACCAAGATTCACTGCATATTTTATGCCGTTATTTTCCTTTTGCATGGTCAAAATGATCACCTCTTCTCTTAGTCTTTCTTTTTAAAAGCCTTTTTCAAATATGAGTCCCTTCGGTGCAAAATTAGGATCCGAAACCATTCCATACAATTCCGGATGACGGTCTCTCTGCCAGTTCAATCGTCCTCTCGCATAAGTAACCTCCTCCATATCCAGCTCGGACACCACATAACTCCATGGCTCATCTGTCAAAGGTTCTACCACCAGATTTCCCAAAGGATTTGCAATAAAGGATTTGCCGAAATGATGTCTTGCCACCGGTTCATTTTCCACCTGTTCGTCTCCCGCGCGGTTCAGACCGATCACAAATGCGTGGGATTCCAGTGCTCTGGTCTGTAATTCCGTGATGAACATATCAGAGCGCAGTCCCATGGTACAGGTTGCTGCGACAATGATCTGAGCTCCCTGAAGATAATACGATCTCCATACCTCCGGGAAGGATCTGTCATAGCAGATCAGCATAGCGATTTTTACGCCATTATCCAGTTCAAATACCGGAAGCTTATCTCCGGAATTGAAATAATACTTTTCATATACCGCATTGTACCGGATATCGCCGCCGGGAATATGAATCTTGCGGTATTTTCCGATCACTCCACGCACCGGAGATACCAGTCCCATGGTGTTATAATATACTTCCTTTCCATCCTCCACTGCCTTCTCAAACAGGGAATATGCGATATGAATACCCAACTTATTAGATTCTTGCAGCATTTTTGTGGTCGTTGGTCCTGTCAGAAAATCTTCCGCATACTGAAACCACTTTTTCTCCCGGACCATTCCGAAATAGATTTCCGTCATCATTTCCGGGAAAGCTACCAAATAAGGCTTTTCCTTCTCCACCAGTTCCTCCATAAAGGATATCTGCCGATCTACATATTCTTCATTTGTCATACCATCCGTTACTGTACCCGGCTGGATTCCTAATACCTTTACCTTCATACTCGATCTCCTTCCCTGCGAAACACGCAGTGCCTTTTTCCTTCTAATATCTGCTTTGCGATATCTATGCCATCTGCCCGAGTTGCCGGATCCTTTCATCCGTAAACAATTCCGGTCTGTCATTCATCATGCTCAGATACTTCTCTTCAGATATTTTCCGCGTCCGGGTTTGGCAAGTACTACGCCATCCTTCTGCAGGATTTCACCACGTCCGATGGTATATCTGGGCCATCCCTTGAAGCTCATGCCATCATAGATGGAGAAATCAGAACAACCGTACAGTTCCGGTGTGATTTTTCTCTCCCAGTCCATATCAATCAGAGCCAGATCCGCGTCATTGCCTACCTTGATGGAACCCTTGTCGGGAAGATTGAATACTTTTGCGGTATTGGTGCTCAGGACCTGTGCGATGGTGGTAAGAGGAATCCCTCTCTTTAAATAGCCCTCGCTGATCAATGCCGGCATGGCAATGCCCTGTCCGGAAAAGCCTACCCAGACATCCCATAAAGTATCTGCATGCTTTCCGTTTCTGGTATATTTCTGTGCTCTGGTCACCGGAACATTGTCGGTTCCGATGGTCTTTACGATGCCGCTTCGGATGCCTTCCCAGAGGGCTTCATTGTCTGTTTTAGTATGTAATGCGGGATTTACCTTGGCATCCATGCCTGCCGTCTTATCCAACAGCAGATACTGCGGGCAGGTCTCGATCGTTACATTGCCACAGTCAATATTTTCTGATAAAGCTTTATACACATCCAATGTCTTTTTTGCAGAAGTATGGACAATGTAGATATTGCCGTTCAGCTCTGCATTGATCAGCATGGCTCCTGCTACACAATTACTTTCCACAAAATCCGGTCTTCCGGCATCCCACTCTTCAATTCCTGCCGCATCCGGGTGCAACTCCTGCTGCTCCTTCAGAAATGCCCGGAACATATCGGGATCTTCGCAATGAATACACAGAAGCAACTTTGGATCGATCTCATGCAACTTTTTGATGACGTAGTACAGATCCGCCTTATCCAGATTCATGGCCTCTTCCTTAGTGATTCCATAAAAAGTATGTGCAATATCCTGCTTGTCAAAGAAGAACTTGAAAGAAGTGATCCCCAGTTTGGTGACATAATCCTCCAGTTCCGTCATATGCTTCTTGGCACACAGTCCCAGAGAGATCCCAAAATCCACCAGAGAATTTTTCTCGCCGATGGCAATTTCCTCGGACACCGTATCAAAATAGTTGCCCTTTCCTCTGTGGTATTCCACGATGGAAGTAAGTCCACCGATAACTTCTCTGGCCGTACTGTACTTGTAGGATTCTTCGAAACTGTTATACAATCCCAGATGCTGATGTGGATCAATAGCTCCGGGCATCACATACAGACCGGTGGCATCAATCACTTCACAATCCTTTTCAGGTGCTTCTCCCGGCTCATAGATAGCAGCAATCTTCTCATCTTTGATATAAATATCCGCTTTCTGCACATCCGTCTCAAATACCACCGTACCGTTTTTGATCAACATTTCCTTACTCATATGAACGCCTCCTATCCTAGTTTTCTTCCTTCTTCAGGGAATAGAAATATTCTTTTACATCATCACTCTGAATGACATCACCGTATTTCATCCAGATATCCAACATTGCTATCTTGTGTGATGCTTCAATCCGATCGGTAATGCAGTCTTCCACATAGCCCAGATTATAGCTTCTGGTCACCGCATCAATCGCCGTTGCCCTGCAACATCCGCTGCTCGAATTTCCCACAATGATCAGTGTGTCAATTCCCAGCTTCACCAGATAGCTTTCAAACGGCGTTCCGTAGAAAACACTGGCATATGCCTTAGGGATCACCAGTTCGTTTGGCAGTGGTGCAAGCTCCGGAAGCAGGTCACTGGCCGGATTCCCGTCCAGATACTTTGTCTGATCCCGTTTGGTCTTGGCAGAAAATCCATCGAACGCCAAAGTTTGTCTCTGCACATTTTTCGTATACATCACTGGAATTCCGCATTCTCTCGCCACATCCCGCAACGAGATGATCCTCCTGACGGAAGCCCATGCCTTCGCTCCACCACCGGAAGGCCACTCATCCAACTGCTCTTCGATTGGTTTGTCAGCGCCCACGTAATTCGGTTGACAGTCGATAATCAGCAATAACGGCTTTTTCCCAAAGCCTCTGGGTTGTCCGTAGCCGCCCTTTTCAATTACGATCCTATCAATCTCTGTAAGTAGATCATCCCAACAATGCTGTTTTTCCATAGACTCATCCTCCCTGTTTCTTGCTGATTATCTGGGAATAAATTTCCCCGTGGGTTCCGATACGATTTTACCATCCTTCTGTACGATCTTTCCCCGGACCATAGTATATCTGGGCCACCCCTTAAAGGTCATTCCGTCATAAATGGAAAAATCACAATGTCCGAAAAGTTCTTTATCAATCGTTCTCTCCCAATCCAGATCCAGGATAGCAAAGTCCGCATCAAATCCGACTTTCATCTCCCCCTTGTGCTTCAGCCCAAATTTTCTTGCGGAGTTTATACTGTTGACCTTCGATAACTGGCTGAGAGAAATTCCTCTCTTGTGATAACCATCATTGATCAGTGTCGGAAGAATCATTCCCACTCCCGGAAAACCGGGAATCACATGTTCGATGTCGGTTCCTTTTTTATATTTTGTGGCTACATCGCAGGGACAATTATCCGTTCCCATGGATGTGATCGTGCCATCCTTGATTCCTTCCCAAAGTTCTTCACTGTCTGCAGCCGTCCGGATCGGAGGAACTACCGTAGCATTCAACTGTGCCGGACAGTTCTCATCCAGTACGAGATAATGTGGACAGGTCTCCATTCCAACTTTGCCACGAAGAATCGGCTTTAACTGTCTTGCAAGTCTTACGTCCGCTCCTGCGCTGTTATGTACGATGTAAATATTTCCATCCACCACATGATTGACCCAAAGGACACTTAACACCGCACTGGCTTCTCCAAAATCCGGTCTGGCTTTGGAATAGGAACTTAAATGATACTGATCCAACTCGGGGTTATCAAAGGTAAGGCTCTGCTCCGGGTAAAAAATCTCCGTATCCTCACAGTGCAGACAGAGTACTGCATTCTCATCCAGTCTCTTCAACGTTTTCAGAATATCCATTACTTCCCGTTTGTTTCCCAAAAGTCCTGTTCCTGGAGTCAGTCCGTAATGTTCTTCCAGACGGTTGGTCTTGTCCAGATAGAACTTGAAGGATGTGACATGAAGTTCCTTCATATATCTCTCAATATCCGCCACCTGCGCTTTTTTCACCAGTCCCAGGGAAAAGGTGTAATCCACCATGGAATTTTTATCGCAGAATTCTATGTTCTGCGGAACGGTATCAAAGTAATCATAGTTATGACGATGGAACTGAAGAACCGTGGTCAATCCTCCGATGACCGCACGTTTGGAATCTTCCACGACATCCTCATGATAGTCCTTGTAGATTCCCCAATGCGTGTGTGGATCAATGGATCCGGGCATGACATAAAGTCCGCTTACATCCAACACCTCCGCACCGGGTTCCTCCACCGATCCGGGTTCGTAAAATGCTGCAATCTTTCCGTCTCTTACCAGAATATCTGCGGGGTAAGTATCCTCTTCGAATACCACATTTCCGTTTTTGATCAACATATCACTCATATCCTCTGCTCCTTTCGTCTGTCATTTACATTCCCAGATATGCTTTCTTCAAATCTTCATTCTGCAGGAGATCCGAAGCCTTCCCTTCCATGGATATTCTGCCCTGCTCCAGAACGTATCCTCTGTCTGCCAGTTTTAAGGCATTCTGCACATTCTGCTCCACCAGCATGATCGTTACGCCATCTTTTTTTACTTTGGCAATAATGTCAAACATAATATCTGTCAGCAATGGAGACAGCCCGATGGACGGTTCATCGAAGATCAACATTTTCGGGCAGCTCATAAGTCCACGTCCGATGGCAACCATCTGCTGCTGTCCTCCGGAGAGAGAACCCGCCGGCTGTTTCGCCTTTATTTCCAGATCCGGCATCATGGAATAGACATACTCCAAAGTATCCTTCCTCTTGGCCTTCGGTCCTTTCAGATAAGACCCCAACTCCAGATTCTCCTGTACTGTCATATCCGGGAAAAGCTTTCTGCCTTCAGGCACCTGCACGACACCCTGTTCTACAATCTTCGGTGCACTCAGTCTGGTCAGATCCACTCCATCAAAGATAATGCTGCCGCCATTCACACTCTTGATTCCGGAAATTGCCTTCAGCAATGTGGTTTTTCCCGCACCATTAGAACCTACCAGTGAAATCATTTCTCCATCCTTTACGGTCATTGACACTCCCTGGATGATCTGAAGGTTCCCGTAATTTACATACAAGTCTTTGATTTCCATCATAGCCCTTCCTCCTCATATTTCTTTTCCAAGTATTTCAAAGAAATCCCGGATATTTTCTTTCTCTTCCAATTGTTCCACATATTTTATGATCGCATCCTGCCTTTCACTGCTCCAGATGCCTTTTGTCACGCTTCCTTTTTATAGGCACTTCCCAGATAAGACTCAATCACCCTTTCATTCTGTGTGATTTCCTGGGGGGTTCCTTCCGCAATCAGTTTTCCATGATCCAGAACCACTACCCGGTCCGACAATTTCATCAGCGCAGCCATGATATGTTCGATCATCAGGATCGTTACACCGGAGGTACGGATCTTACGCACCAGTTCCACGCAATCCTCGATCTCCGTAGGTGTCAGTCCAGCCATGACTTCATCCAGAAGAAGCAGCTTGGGCTTTGTTGCCAGGGCTCTTGCCATCTCCAGCTTTCTCTGATCTCCGATGGTAAGATCTGCCACGATGGAATTCATTTTGTCTTCCATGCCGACGAAGGTGATCATCTCCCGGGCAACTTTTTCTGCATGTGCATAGGATTTTTCACGGTTGAAAGCACCTACCATAACATTTTCCAGGGAAGTCAGCTGACCAAAGGGTTGAACGATCTGGAACGTTCTCGCCATACCTGCTTTACAGTTTTGATAAGTTGTCCTTTTGGTAATATCATGTCCGTCAAATTCCACACTGCCGTAGGTTGCCGGATAAAAGCCTGTGATAGAGTTGAAAAATGTGGTTTTCCCGGCACCGTTGGGACCGATCAGACCAACGATCTCCCCCTCTCTGATTTCCAGATCCACCGAATCGACTGCGGTAAGTCCGGCAAATTTTTTAGTCACTTTTACTGCTTTTAACAAAACTGCCATAGCTTATCCCTCCGCTTTCTTCGTCTTTGATAACTTACCCTTTACTTCCTGTACCAGGCCGATCACTCCTTTCGGCATTACCATGATTACAATTACGAGAATCAGGCCGTATACTACCATGTTCATTCCTACATAATTGGACAGCGCCGCATTGGTAATCTCTGAAATCGGCTCAATGATCGCTGCTCCGATGATCGGTCCGAATACGGTTCCCACACCCCCGATAATACAGGGGGTAATAGCGGATACCGATACTGTATTACCAAATGCAATCGAAGGATCTATGTATAGATAGTACTGTGCATAAAAGGTTCCACCTATTGCGGAGAGCATGGCGCTGGCGATCAGTGCGATCATTTTGTATTTAAAAGCATTGATTCCAAGAGCTTTTGCTGCATCCTCATTTTCACGGACCGCTACAAAATACAGTCCCATTTTTGTACGGCGGATCTTATAAAGTCCGAAAGTAATCACTGCAAGCATGATAAATGCCACATATAGGAAACCGGATTTGCTTCCGAATTGCATCAATTTGATATCTTTGCTGAACGGAATGGACACCCCGCTGGCAGCATGTAAAAATTTATTATTTTTGAAAATAACACGGAAGATTTCACAAAAGGCCATGGTTGCCAGAGCGAAATAATCTCCTTTTAAATTGTAGTGGAAGGACAAATAACCGATTCCGGCTGCAACAATTCCCGCCATTGCCATACCACAGACAAGACCGATCCATGGATTCACACCGAAGTCCACATACAGAATACTGGAGGTATAGGCTCCCAGTCCGTAAAATGCGGCATGCCCAAAGGAAAACTGTCCGGTATAACCACTCATCAGATTCCAACACTGTGCAAAATAAGCGGCTGTCAGGATGGAGATAATAAGATTCAGTCGATAGTTGCTTAAAAACTGTGGTGTCAGCAATACACCGACGCTTAACAGTGTAACGATAATGATCTGCGGTACTGTCATTTTTCCGTTGCTGGTAGAAACGGTAGCTTTTTTCAGGAATTCGCTAATATTCATATCATCCCTTCTTTCCCAATAAACCGGTCGGCTTTATGATTAATGTCAAGATAAAGATCAGGTATACTACCAGTTCACTCCAGGAGCCTCCCAGATACAGTGCGGAGAAAGCTTCCACTACACCTATGATCAGCCCTGCCAGAATAGCTCCCCAGATATTTCCCAGTCCACCGAATACTGCAATGACAAAACATTTTAAAGAGTAGGAATTACCACTGGTAGGATATATGTACTGTGTTGGAGTAAGCAGTGCTCCGGCCACTCCGGCACATACGATTCCAATTCCGAATGCGATCTGGTTGATTCTGGGAACCACGATTCCCATCAAGGTAGCGCCGTCCGGCTGTACCGAAGTTGCGCGGATAGCTCTGCCCAGATCCGTTTTCTCCAGCAGCAGATAAATGGCTGCGGAAATCAGTGCTACGAACAGAAATGCTACCAGTTTCGGCTTGTTGATCGTAATATTGCCAAGGCTGATCGCTGATTCAAAACCCGGTACGGTAACAGATTTATAGTTTGCACTAAACAGTACCAAAATCAGATTCTCAATGACAATGGACAGCCCCTGTGTCAAAAGCAGCTGGTTGTGACCGGCCACGCCCATCAAGGGGTTCAGGAAAATTTTCTGAATCAGGTAACCGATCACAAACATTACTACAATAACCAGCGGAAGCGCGACATATGGGGTAATCCCTAATAAGACACAGAACTCAAATGTCACATACATTCCGACAGTGATCAATGCTCCATGGGCAAAGTTCGTAATTTTCATTACGCCGAATATCAATGAAATTCCAAGTGCTGCCAGAGCATATACACCACCCATCAAAATTCCATCTATGGACGCTTGAAAAAATGCATTCATAGCAATTACCTCCTATCGCTTCATTTTATTCGTTATATCTTATCTCAGCTTCTGCGAACTCTTTAGGATATACAACGACATGTTTGCCATCCTGAATCTGTACCAGTACACCTGCGGCATTTACGTTTTCGCCCTTTTCATCAAAGGTAATCGGACCTGACTGCGCCAGAACATGTTCTTCGATATTGGTTTCTTTTAACGCATCTCTCAGTGCCTTGGGTTCGGAAGAACCGGCTCTCTCCAGGGCATCTGCAATCACATAAATGCTCTCATATCCCCATACTGCATGTACGGACATGTCATCACCATATGTGGATTTATAAGATTCCAACAAAGCCTTGGTCTTATCACTGTTCGGATTGAAACGATAATTCAGATCCAGGAAGTTCTCCACGGAATCTCCAAAGTCTTCAATGAACTTGCTGTCGGAAATACCACCGTTTGCAACACCGCATACCATCTTGAATTTGATGCCTCTTTCATTTAACTCCTTTACCAAAAGAGAAGTATCTGCAAAATAACCAATGGTTATCAGAAGATCCGGCTTCAGATCTGCCAGCTTCGTAACCTCTGTACTTAAGGTGGATGTACTTGCGGAATAAGTAATTCTGTCAAGCAGTTCAATTCCGGTAGATGCCATATTGTCCGCAATGATATCACCGGAATCTGTACCGGTCAGAGAGTCTTCATGGATCAGCACTGCCGTCTTGATATCATCTGTCTTGATATCGGAAATATACTGGATGAAATTATTTGCAAAAACATCTGCATTGGGCTGGATACGGAAGCACCATTCAAAGCCGTTCTCAAACATGGCTACGTTATTACTTACGGTTACCAGAAAAGGTACTTCGTTCTGTTCAGCCTTCTGCATACAGGTTAGGGTTACTCCGGACTGGAAGGTTCCAGTTACGATTGAGCAGCCCTCGGAGATCAGTCTCTCTGTCTCGGATGCTCCGGTATCTGCACTGGCCTGGCTGTCACCGACTACCAGTTCCAGTTTTGCACCTCCCATGGAAGAAATGCCGCCTGCCGCATTGATCTCATCAATAGCAAGCTGTTGGGAATTGATAATCTGCTGTGCTTCATAAGCGTAAGAGCCTGTCAGGGGATGCACTGATCCGATCTTAACCACGGTGCCATCTGTACTTGCATTGCCTCCTGTTGCCGTGCCGGAACTGTCGGTGGAAGCACCACAGCTGGTAAATATTGTGACCAACATAGTACCTGTTAGTAAAGCAGCTACAATTTTCTTCATTTTTCTCATAATACATTCCTCCTTCTCCCAAATCCTTGGAACGCAAAAGGAGTCTATGCTTTTGCATAAACTCCTTCGTTTGTTTTCGTTTATTGATTTGTTGATGTAGATACTAGCACCATATCGCTCAAAAATCAAATATGAAAACAATTATCACAATTATAGGTTTTTGCTTATATTTCTGTCAGTGCTACAATATTTCCGACATACGGCAATAAATTCCCTGGCCTGGCTGCTGAGGTATTTGCTTCTGTTATATACCACGAAATTCTGCCTCTTCCGCACAATATCCCTGATCTTATAATAATTCACTTTATAGGAATAATCCATCCGATAGGTACTATAGGAAATCAACGTAGCTCCCACACCCGCTTTTGCCATGCTGTATGCTCCCAACGCTGTAGTGCATTCCACCGTACTCCGGGGTCTGATATGGTTAATATCATACAGGCTGTCCAACAATTCCCGTATATAAGTATTGGGTTGCAGACGAATTATGGGAACATTTTTGAGCATAGAAAACCGGATGACCGGAAGATATGTCTGCTCTGGATAGTCATCTGCCATCTCTCTGCTGCCAGAGGGGGCACTTTCTTCCCCGAAGACACCGAATATCTTAGGTACCGCAAATAGATACTCCTCTTCCTCCAACAGTTCTTTCGCGTAAAAAGCAGCATCAAATTTACTGGTCGCTACCACTAGATCCAGATCCCCTTCATCCACAAGCAGCTTTAATTTTGGTTCCGTATCCTCATAAATCTCTATCTGCACATTGGGACAATTCCTCTGGAATTCCGCAACCAGCTCCGGCAGGACAGACACTGCATTCAGATATCCGGTACCAATCTTTAATTTCCCGGAAATACCTCCCTTCAAATCCGCCAGACGATCCTGCAATTCCGCTTCCTCCATCAGAATCTTTTTAGCTGTCTTGACATAAATCTCTCCCGCATAGGTTATTTTTAACGGCACTGTCCTCTCGAAAATCTGTGCCCCTATTTCTTCTTCCAGCTTTAAAATGTACTGACTTAAAGACGGCTGTGATATCATCAGTTTCGCTGCTGCCTCCGAAAAACTCCGGGTCTCTGCTACAGCGATCACATATTGCATTTGTCTTGTGTTCATTTTATTTCCCCGCTATTCTTATGCTGACTATTTAGTAGGCTGGCTCCTACAAATGATAACTTACCAACCAAAGCCTAAAGCCCATAAAAGCAAGAAAAGACAAAAGTGTCAAACAAATCTGTTTGACGCCTTTGTCTTTTCTGCTTTGTGATTTTTCACTTATTTTAGCTCTTTTATTGCCAAAAAGCAATGCAGAAATATAAAATGTGAAGCTATTGCATTATCGCCATCGGTTCCAACCTGTTCAACATTCTGTTTATCCTCGGAATGTCCTCGGAGAGTCTGTCATCGACACCGTACTGCTCCTTGGCAGTGCCATTCTGCTCTTCGTGAGGTAACAGCGCGTCTATAGCCGCACACAAAAAGCGCACCTAGGGGAGGTGCGCTTTTTGTGCTAATATGTTCTTTCTAAAATCATTTTTGGTTTTGCATCTACCAACATATGTAATACTCTCAGTACATATACTTTCTTCGCTGATTCATCAATATAAAAGTATATTTTGTATCTTCGGTAATAGCATTTGCGAATTCCCTTTATTGCAAGTTCTTTATCGTCATCCAATGCATGCGCTTCCGGCATAGATTCAAGTTTGGCAATTGTCTTATAAAATCCTCTTGCCAATTGTAATGCCGTTTCCGGTGCTTTTTTAGCAAATGCTATATAGTCTGTATTAGCACAAATATCCTCTTCCGCCTTGGGAAGAATTTGCACTTTATACATTATTTCCCGTTATACCTGCTTTCCAACTCTGCGAAAAAAACTTTGTAATCTCTACCTTTTCCGCTCAACATATCTTGATAGCTATCCATTACTTTCTGGCGAACTACATTATTATCTACTTTGCTATCCGAATCGACAATATGTCTGTTCCCTTGAGCCATTACTTCCATAGCCTACATCCTCCTTACCTTAAAATCAAATCCGGTCTAATATGTTCAACGGTAATCTCATACATTCCGATTTTATTATATCCGACTCTTCACGTTTAATCAACATATAATCACTGAATTCAGATCTCATGTAATACAAAAGAGCACTCCCGCATAGGAATGCTCTTCATTATTTGTGGCAGATATCTCTCCACTGGCAGTCTCCGCAGATGACTTTGCCATATCCCGGCTGCAGAATCTTCTCTTCCACTATCCGCTCAAATTCCGCAAAAGTCATTTCCTGACCTGTCTTTAATCCGGTGTATTTCAATACACCCGCATCATATCGGTCTACCTTCTCCGCAGACTCGCAGATGCCACCCTTATTATGCGGGCAGGCGCTGCAGATCTCATCCGTCGCTCCGACCAGCTGCAGGGATGCCGGTCCATTTTTTCCCAGAAGCCATTCTTTCACCTCCGCCATATGCTCAGTGAACCCTTCACTGTATCCCTTCCCTTCGAAAAAATACAGGCACATGCCGTGGTGCGGACGGATCCGGTAAGTTGTTGTCACTTCCATATCCGGTGTATCCTTTATTCCTGTCCGTTCAGCTTCAGAGCCTTAGACAGTCTCTTGCTCAGAGTCAGTGCCAGTGCGATCTTCACCAGATCCGGGATAATGAAAGGAATCACACACCAGCCCAGTACGGTAGCCAGACCGACAGCTCCGGAATTCTGCGCATATACAACCATGAACCATACCGTTCCGATAGCGTAGCACACGATCAGACCCAGTACCATGGAGATACCCAGCACCCATGTCTTACGTCCGAACAGCTTCTCGATCAGCCACATCAGCAGTGCGGAGAATAAAAATCCAATGATGTAACCGCCGGTGTTGCCCAGCAGAACACCGATACCACCGGAGAATCCGGCAAATACAGGAATGCCTACCGCACCCAGTAAAATATAGATCAATACCGCAAGGCTTCCTCTCTTACCGCCCAGTACGCCGACTGCCAGGAATACCGCAAAAGTCTGTAACGTAAAAGGAACCGTCATCGGGATGGAGATCCAGGAGCAGATCGCGATCAGAACCGCAAATACCGCAATGTACACCATGTCATAAGTCTTGCTACGAGTTGTTGTCTGTGTTGTCATAATAAAAAACCATGCCTTTCTGTCAGATGTTTTTTGTAAAAACCTCTGTCAGAATAGCATGGTGTTTTTTAATTGTCAACCCTTTTATAATATAGTTAACAATCGAATAAATTCCCTGGTCATAACTGCTTCATCGTCTTCTTATTCCGGTACATATCCTCATCTGCACGCTCACGCACCTTCTCCGGATCCGTATCATCCGCCGTGAATACAGCATACCCATAGGCAATTCCCACAGGAACGGGAATGATGTTCTTATGATTCAAGATCTCTACATCCTGATCGATCTTATGCATCACACGTTCTATCTTAAAATATCTTCCCTTCGGAATGATACAGCAGAATTCATCCCCGCCAATGCGATAACATTTCCCATAGCGTTCAAAATTGTCCTCTATGATATGTGCTGCATTGATAATATACTCATCCCCTGCCCTGTGACCATATTGATCGTTGCACTGCTTAAGATTGTTCAGGTCAAAGGTCACTATGACATACCCTTCAAAATCCTTCTCGTTTTTCACAAAATAATCATAAGCATTTCGATTATATAAGCCGGTCATGGAATCATTCAGAGCAAACTGTTCCAGTTCCTCCGCTCTGCGACCTTTTTTCAGCCGGGCAACCGTCTGTCTGGCGGATTCTATTCCCAGCACCACAATAAAGAGCAAGAAAGAGCTTCTGCCAAATACACCTACGGCGTTACCGGCTTTATAATAGCCGCCCACATCTATAATAGTAGCAAAAAATACAAGCAGCAGTGCCCCTACACATGCCTTCAGCCTCTGATCCAGCTGCTTTCTGACAATTTTGCTGCAGATGACCACCAGCAGGTATAGAATCGTCAGAATCATCAACACATGCGTCATCCACAGGCTTCTCCGGAACTCATATATCTCTGTTGCATTCAGTATATGCGTCAGGACGATCAATGCCAGATTAGCATTACAGATAATTCTACAAAACCGGTCATCCCTGATCTCCAGAAAGCTTTTCACAAACAGGATACAGGACATCGGCAACAGCATGAGCGTAGCAAATGCCAGATAAGAGCATCCCTGCCTGTTGGTCAGGAGCAGCGTTGCCACATCCGTCTCATTGGCCGACCATATTCCCAGCAGGATGGAAAAAATACCCAGATACAATAAGGTCCCGTCAATCCGGCTGCCGCTGCGGATAACGATCCAATAAATACTAATATACAATCCTATCAGTATCACCATCATGCTGATGAGAAAGGCAGGCATTGCCCGGCGCATCACCCCACGATAAATATTATAGCCGCCACCGATATAAAACGTCTTCTGCTGACCTGCCGCTTCCGGATAACAGGGGGTGAACTGTACCTGCAGGCTGCTCACATTACTTGAAAACCTGACAATATTCCAGGTCCAGCCCGGAGTATTTCCCCATATACCGGGCACAGCATCCAGCCGGTAGATCAGCTTCCCGTCTGCATACACCGCAATCTCCTGGTGTGCCGAATAGAACACGATCGAGTTCGTCTCATCATCGTTTTGATCCAATATAAAATCGTACAGCTCCCTGCCGTCATCCAGGACGCTGACTGCGTCCGGCGTACACTCCTGTAATGACTTTACCTCCGGCACACTGCCTGAGGTGCAGATCATGCACAGAAGCACCATGGCAAATACGACTGATACAATTATAATAAGCTTTCCCTGTTCCTTCTCCATTACTTCCCTCAATATCCAACGTACTGTTTAGTACTATGGTACTAGATTTCTTGCCATTTGTCAACACAGGGGCGTATCTATCTCATGTTTGAAAATATTGTAATTCCGCTCATCCCGCAGCCGCTTCATAGTTTCGCTTCTTCGACACTATAATTTCCGCATCCTGCAGCTGCACTTTCCTTCTGTTCCAACGGATGTTGGATAGTGCGTAGGGGCGACAAACAAATACAAGTAAATCAAGGGACTTCCTCAATCCTTTAAAGGCTATGACAGTAACGGTTATAGTCTTTTTTCATGCGGTAACTACCGTATGAAATGAAATCATATTCCCTAAAGCAAAGAAATACCCACCTACAATATTCCGCTATCTAATTCCCCGATAACTAGCGGGCGAGAAAATCATAAATCAGTACCAAATGCAACAGCTATCACTTACCGCATCAATTTCACTCACCAATGGCAGGCAAGAGAAAGAGAGACAGAAAAGCAAAAGAAAGAACCAAAGAAAAGTAAAAGACAGAGAGATAGAGAATGATGTTAGTTATCTTATCAATCAATCCTATCAATCAATACTATCAATCAATACTTATACATCTAACCATAGATGTACCACCACAGGAGGGCAAAGACCATGAATAAAAGGCAAGAACAACAGATTGTAGACTATTACAGCACCACAGACAGATATATTCGCAGTGACCGCTATTCTGACAGCAATCAGACCGTATTCACAAAAGAGAATGACAGATACCAGTGGCTTGTGTTGGAGCAGAAAAGCCAGCATGATGTGGAGGTAAGACAGACCGACAGCCATGGAACAATAACAGCAAGGGACAATTATGAACTGACAAGGAATATCCCTAAATGCGTGGGTGTGGAACGCCTATGTAAGGACGCAAATATGCAGATACCCTTTACTGCTGATGAAATCAATCTTATCTATCAGTTTGGGGAACAGAGCAAAGCAGAAACATGCGCTCATTTATCCGCAATCCTGCCACAGATAAAGGACAATGACACCAAGCAGATTGTATGTAGCACTTTGAAGAAATTAAATGTCTTGCCAGAAGAAACGTGTGCGGAGTTGGCAGCCACCACAAAAAGACGAAAACTGACAGAGCGTGACTACTCCATCAAGGTAAGATTGTCAGAGGCAGAGAAACAATTAAAAGAGCCGACAATTACCGAGGGAAAACAGAACAGGATTGGCAGAAAAGGAAAGGCAGGCATGGAGCTATGAAGCTGTCACGATATGAACAGGAAACCATTGTCAGCTACAATGCAGGGGAGCAGACTGCCACCATCTACACAAGGGATAAGGCAGTCATGCGGAAACTTGACACATTGGTTGCCGACTTCCCTGCTACATACAAGCTGATGAAGCAGGACGAGGTATCTAAGACCTATTCCTTCCCGAAATCATTTGTCAGCTACCGCAAGCCGAGGGCAGTCAACACCGAGCAGAGAGAACGGGCAAGGCAGATGATGATTAAGCAGAACAATTCAAAATAAATTTGAGTTTTTGAGTTGTGTTTTCACAGATTTTTTACTTATATATTTGTTATATAAATTCGCACAGAATTATGCTATAATCAATGGAATTCGTTCCATAAATCCTATTGCAACGCAAATTTTCGTAACTGCAACGATTGGTTGACACCAATTAAATAGCTGTTGGTGGTATGCAACTAACAAATTATTCTATTATGTTCACAAGGAGGTAATTAACATGGACATAATAGAAAATATACAAACGGAGGTGATGAACATGGATATATCGGAAAGGCTTCAAGAACTGCGTAAAAAAGAAGGCTATTCACAGGAGCAAGTTGCCGAGATGTTAGGACTTTCAAGGCAAGCAATTTCCAAATGGGAAAGTGGAGTTTCCCATAGTTAAAGATACCACACCAAATATGATGAACCCACGCTTATACACTACCAGCTATAATAAGCCGTAAGGACAGCAATTTGACACTGCTGTCCTTTCTTTTATAAAATTGCAGTACACAGAAAAAAGCTGTAAAATGATAAATATATTTGTCCTTGTAACAATTCTCGGACATTTGCCTGTTATACTATCTGCAAAAAGAAAAGGAAGTGACAATATGAAGCAGATTTTAATTGTCGAAGAC
>ERZ1035070.170-NODE-170-length-22598-cov-23.825667_pt1 | contig 22598 bp, 18 predicted proteins | sample MGYA00520603_ERZ1035070 | MGnify/ENA primary metagenome ERZ1035070 (study PRJEB33766, sample SAMN09781695) | gut metagenome | biome: gut microbiome | host: Homo sapiens | place: Madagascar | study: EMG produced TPA metagenomics assembly of the PRJNA485056 data... | reverse complement strand
ATTTTCTACCCTTCACTATCTGCTCAAAATGCAGCTGCCCCCATTCTATGACGTAACTGATTTCTCGCAAGAAGTCCTTGGCTATTGGTGTGAGAGAATATTCTACCCTTGGAGGAACTTCTTCAATTTTGTTCTTTAGCGATTACAAAGATACAACTTTTTATCGAGAAACTGTTATTTTTACCCTATTTTTTTGGGGTGGGAAACTTTAGTTAATAAAAGTACAATCACAGCAATAAAACTATTAATTTTACGTTCTTTTCAAAAAAAAGAGGTTGTGCAATAGTGGCTAAAAGGCTAAAAGCACTACCTTTGAATGCAATAATAAGTAACAACACGTTTGAGGTCACAAATTGTGATCTCAAATGGAAGAGGCGGCAACCGCTATTCAACTTATGCTTTTACAGAGCAAAGCGTGGCAATGCTTAGTAGCGTTCTTCGTTCACAAACAGCTATTGAGGTTAATATTCAGATCATGCGAGCATTTGTTTCCATGCGTCACTTTATGGTAAACAATGCTTCTGTTTTTAGTCGTTTGAAAACGATGGAATATCATCAGTTGGAAATCCTGCAACATCAACAAGATACCGATAAGCACATTGAAGCAACCAATAAGCGCATAGACGAGGTGTTTCGCAGATTGGACGAGGGCAATGCAAAGCCGAAACAAGGTGTTGTTCTACAATGGTCAAATTTAATCCACTTTTTAAAGTGGAGTCATAGATAAAATCATATAGAATAAAGATGAAGGAATTAGTGGGTATTATATTATTGACAGTTTTGGTAGTATTTGGTTCATGCAACTCCAATACTAATGTGTCTCTTGTGGGAACATCTCCGCAACTATTTGATGTATGCCAAGTAAGCACAGGTAATCCTGACTATAGAAATAAAGAGTTGTTTATAAACGAATTGAAAAGAAAATGTAAATATCCTATTGAGTTTCAAAAAAATAATTTGGAGGCATACGTTGCTATTGAGTACAAGACAGACCAACAAGGATATATTGTAAAAAAAAGAGTGGTTATTTGCGACAATAAAAAATTCAAAAAGATAACAATGGAAATATTCAATCAAGTTAAAACTCTCAAAATAGCCACAACAGAGAAAATAGATACAATCTACTTCCAATACAAGATACAAGGTTCACCAACTTTAATCCATTCAAAAGTAGACGTCAAGATTATCGGCTATGGCTACAATAATAAATCAATTTTAATGAAGTAACCTCTTCATAACTATCTGATTATTTGATGTTTCTGAATGCAAAAATACATTTTTTATTTCAATGAACACAAAAAGTCGTCCTTAAAAATGTATAAAACCACAAAAAGTCGTCCTTAAAAGTGTGGAAAATCACAAAAAGTCGTCCTTAAAAATGTATTTGTATCATACATCTAACAAAATCAAAGCGGACAAACTGGAGAATTACTTCTTTCTGATTGAAGCAGAACAAACATAGCGACACCGTACAGAAACAGATTACGATGAACGATTTGTTTAAAAGAAAGTCTCCCGACAGGTGTCAATAGAAAGTCTCCCGACAGGCGTCCCGGCGGATTTGAAATGCCGAACGCTTAACGGGATAATCTGCGCTAATGCACTTTTTTCACACCATTAGCGCAGATTATCCGCGAATAATTTGCGCTAATGGGGATTTTTTTATATCTTTGCGCAGAAAATAACGAAAGATATGGAACAGAGACTGATAGGAAGAGAAGCAGAACTCAAACTGCTCAATGAATATATAAACTCCGATAGATCAGAGTTTATCGCCGTCTATGGAAGACGACGTGTAGGCAAGACTTTTCTCATCAGAAAAGCCGTAGAGGACCATTTTGCCTTCTTTATGACAGGAATGAACGGAGTTGCCAAAGGCGAACAGCTTGTCAACTTCAGCATTGCCCTGCAAAAATATACCCACTCCACCACTCTGCAGACGTTCAAGAGCTGGCTGCTGGCATTCTATGCCCTATCACAATACATAGAAACACTTCCAGAAGGTAAGAAAGTAATATTCATCGATGAATTACCATGGATGGATACCGCCAAATCGGGATTCATACCTGCACTGGAAAACTTCTGGAACAGCTGGGCTGTACTGCGCAACGACATCAAACTCATCGTTTGCGGATCCGCCACCTCCTGGATGATCAACAACCTGATTCGCAACCGTGGTGGCTTGCACAACCGACTGACCCATCATCTGATTGTAAAACCATTCACCCTGCACGAATGCGAAGAATACTTCAAGGCTTACCACTTCGGCTACAGCCGAAAACAGATAGCAGAATGCTATATGGTTATGGGAGGAATACCTTATTATCTTTCAATGATGGATAAATCGAAAAGTCTGGCACAGAACATCGACCAGCTGTTTTTCGCAGACAATGCAGAACTGAAAGATGAATTCAACGACTTATACAGAGCTTTGTTTAAGAAATCAGCCGATCATATCGCCGTGGTTACTGCCCTTGCTACCAAAGGAATGGGTATGACCCGACAGGAACTGGTCAAGGCATCGGGAGGAAAAGATAATGGAGCCTTCTCTACAGTACTGGAAGAATTGGAACAATGCGGTTTCATCCGTCTGTATGAACCATTCAGTACAGCCAATAAGATGACTTCCGACATTCGCCAAAAGCGAAACACCTTATTTCAGTTAGTAGATTTCTATACGCTCTTCTACTTCCGTTTCATCAAGCACAACAAGTATCAGGATTCCAGTTTCTGGTCATCCTCCCAAAACAGTCAGCTATACCATACTTGGGCTGGCTTGTCTTTCGAGATGCTTTGTCTAAACCATATAGACAAAATCAAGCACGCCCTGGGAATTTCGGGAGTACAGACCTTGGTTTGCTCATGGCGAAGCTGCAATACAAAAAAGGGAACTCAAATTGACTTGCTGATAGACCGGAAAGATGAAACCATCAATATCTGTGAGATGAAATTCTACAAGAGCGAATTCGAAATCAGCAAGGAATATGAGGAGAAGTTGCTGGAGAAACTGCGTATCTTCACAGAAGAGACGAAAACATCCAAATCGCTTCTCCTCACATTGATTACTTCTTTCGGATTGAAGCAGAACAAACATAGCGACATCGTACAGAAACAGATTACGATGGATGAATTGTTTATTTAATTGGCAAGCCAATGAATGTTTTTTCCATAACCAATCGACCTTTACTACATCCCCACTTACTCTTCCATATCGAAAAAAATATAATTTTTATTCAATACAACGATTATATTGAATATTTTTATTACCTTTGCGATGTAGAAAAGGAAGAGCCGGCAGGCTCCTAACCACATACCGGTGAAGAGTGGTGAAGAGTGGGTGAAGAGTGAACAAAAACTCTTCACCACGCCAAATGCCTTGTTTATAGGCATTTACAAAGGAAAGGTGAAGAGTGAAGAGTTTCTGGCTCTTCGCCGTAATAAAAAATATAAGGAATGATGGACATTAAAGGTATTTATCATGCTGACGCCAATCGCTATAGCGATGCAGAAGCGCTCTACAAGAGATGCGGCAAGAGTGGTATCTTGCTGCCTAAAATAAGTTTGGGATTCTGGCACAACTTCGGAGAGGTAGATCCTTACGAAAGAAGTCGTGCCATCACTCACTATGCCTTCGACCATGGTATCACCCACTTCGACCTGGCTAACAACTATGGACCTCCATACGGAAGTGCAGAGGAAACGATGGGAAGACTGATGAAAGATGATTTCAAACCCTATCGTGATGAACTCTTTATATCAACCAAAGCTGGTTATGATATGTGGGAAGGTCCTTACGGCAACTGGGGTTCCCGTAAGTATCTGATGGCCAGTCTGAATCAGAGTCTCAAGAGAATGAATCTCGAGTATGTTGACCTCTTCTACAGCCACCGCTACGATCCGAACACACCGCTCGAAGAAACCCTTCAAGCCATGGTAGACATCGTGAAGCAAGGCAAGGCTCTTTATCTCGGCATCAGCCGCTGGCCACTGGAAGCCCTGAAGTTTGCTGACCAATATCTGAAGGAGCGCGACTGTCCGCTGCTCATTTTCCAGGACAGACTCAACATGCTCGACCATGCACCACAAGAGAATGGAACCTTAGATTATTGCGCAGAAAACGGCATCGGTTTCATCTCGTTCTCACCTCTGGCACAGGGACTTCTCACCGACCGATATCTCAACGGAATACCGGCAGACAGCCGTATGGCAAAAGAGCATTTTCTGAAACACTCTGCCCTAACTCCAGAACTACTGGAACAGCTCAAGATATGGAACGCAGAAGCAGGAGAAAGAGACGAAACACTCGCCGAAATGGCACTTGCCTGGATATTGCAGCAGAAAGGTGTAACCAGCGTATTGGTAGGAGCCAGCTCTACCGCCCAGCTGGAAAAGAATATGAAGTGTGTGCATGCTAAGACATTAAATTCATAAAAAACTTGCATTTTATTTTGTTATGTGCCAAAATAAATGTAATTTTGCACCTTGAATAGGGTTACACCTTATTATATTTAAGAAAAGAAACATAATTATTAGATAAAACAATGGAATACAACTTCAGAGAAATCGAGAAGAAATGGCACCAGAAATGGGTCGAGAACAAGACCTATAAGGTTGTCGAGGATGAAAACAAGAAGAAATTCTATGTGCTCAACATGTTCCCTTATCCATCAGGAGCTGGTTTGCACGTAGGTCACCCACTTGGTTATATCGCTAGCGATATCTATGCACGCTACAAGCGTTTGAACGGATTTAACGTACTGAACCCTATGGGTTACGATGCTTACGGATTGCCTGCAGAGCAGTATGCTATCCAGACAGGTCAGCACCCAGAGGTAACTACCGTAGCCAACATCAACCGCTACCGCGAGCAGCTCGACAAGATTGGCTTCTCTTTCGACTGGGACCGCGAGGTTCGCACCTGCGACCCTAAGTATTACCATTGGACTCAGTGGGCTTTCCAGAAGATGTTCAACTCATTCTTCTGCAACAGCTGCCAGAAGGCTCAGCCTATCGAGAAGCTCATTAAGCGCTTCGAGGAGAAGGGTTCTGCTGATTTGAACGTGGCTCAGAACGAGCAGATTGACTTCACAGCCGAGGAGTGGAACAGCTACGACGACGTGAAGAAACAGCAGATCCTGATGAACTACCGCATCGCTTACCTCGGTGAAACAATGGTTAACTGGTGCCCAGGTTTGGGTACAGTGCTTGCCAACGACGAGGTAGTAAACGGCGTAAGTGAGCGTGGCGGTTATCCTGTCATCCAGAAGAAGATGCAGCAGTGGTGCTTGAGAACATCTGCTTACTCTCAGCGTCTGCTCGACGGTTTGGAGACCATCCAGTGGAGCGACAGTATCAAGGAAACCCAGAAGAACTGGATTGGCCGTTCTGAGGGTACAGAGGTAGTATTCTCTGTAAAGGACAGCGACGTGAAGTTCACCATCTTCACCACCCGTGCCGATACCATGTTTGGCGTAACCTTCATGGTTCTGGCTCCAGAGAGCGAGTATGTTCAGCAGGTAACTACTGCCGAGCAGAAGGAAGAGGTAGAGAAGTATCTCGACTACGTGAAGAAGCGCACCGAGCTGGACCGTATGGCTAACCACAGCGTAACCGGTGTATTCTCAGGAAGTTATGCCATCAATCCATTCACCGGCGAGGCAATCCCAGTATGGATTTCAGAATATGTATTGGCAGGATATGGTACAGGTGCCATCATGGCTGTGCCAGCTCACGATAGCCGTGACTACGCATTTGCCAAGCACTTCAACCTGCCTATCATTCCTCTTATCGAGGGTGCTGATGTTTCAGAGGAGAGCTTCGATGCCAAGGAAGGTATCGTAACCAACTCACCTGTAGCAGGCAAGAGCAGCATGGACGGTTTCTCTCTGAACGGACTCACCGTGAAGGAGGCTATCGCAGCTACCAAGAAGTTTGTTACCGAGAAGGGCATCGGCCGAGTAAAGGTAAACTATCGTCTCCGCGACGCCATCTTCTCTCGTCAGCGCTACTGGGGTGAGCCATTCCCTGTATATTACAAGGACGGAATGCCACAGATGGTTCCAGAGGAGTGCCTGCCACTCGAATTGCCTGAGATTGAGACCTATAAGCCAACAGAAACTGGCGAGCCACCATTGGGCAGAGCCAAGAAGTGGGCTTGGGATGCAGAGAAGAAAGAGGTGGTTGACAAGAGCCTCGTAGATAACAAGACTGTATTCCCACTGGAGCTCAACACCATGCCAGGTTTCGCAGGTTCTTCTGCTTACTACCTGCGCTACATGGATCCTCACAACGATGAGGCACTCGTAGGCAAGAAGGCTGATGAGTACTGGCAGAACGTGGACCTCTACGTAGGTGGTTGCGAGCATGCTACCGGTCACTTGATTTACTCTCGTTTCTGGAACAAGTTCCTCTTCGACCTCGGCGTAAGCTGCAAGGAAGAGCCATTCCAGAAGCTGGTGAACCAGGGTATGATTCAGGGCCGCTCTAACTTCGTTTACCGCATCAACAGCGATGACCACGACAAGGCTCCTGTATTCGTAAGCTTGAACCTGAAGAAGGATTACGACGTAACTCCTATCCACGTAGATGTAAACATCGTAAGCAACGATGTATTGGATATCGAGGCATTCAAGGCTTGGCGCCCTGAGTATCAGAACGCTGAGTTCATCCTGGAAGATGGCAAGTACATCTGCGGATGGGCTATCGAGAAGATGTCTAAGAGTATGTTCAACGTGGTGAATCCAGATATGATTGTCGAGAAGTATGGTGCTGATACCCTGCGTCTCTACGAAATGTTCCTGGGTCCTGTAGAGGCAAGCAAGCCTTGGGATACCAATGGTATCGACGGTTGCCACCGCTTCCTGAAGAAGTTCTGGGGCCTCTTCTACGAGAACCGCACCGACAACTTCTTGCCAACTGACGAGGCTGCTAAGCCAGAGAGCCTGAAGAGCGTACACAAGCTCATCAAGAAGGTATCAGAGGACATCGAGAAGTTCTCTTACAATACTTCTATCTCAGCCTTCATGATTGCAGTGAACGAACTCGGTCAGCAGAAGTGCCACAACAAGGAACTCTTGAAGGATCTCGTGATCCTCATCGCTCCATTCGCTCCACACATCGCCGAGGAGCTTTGGGAAGCACTGGGCGAGCAGGGCAGCGTTTGCGACGCAGAGTGGCCTAAGTACAATGAGGAATACCTCAAGGAGAACGACATGCAGCTCACCATTTCATTCAATGGTAAGGCTCGTTTCCAGATGTCATTCCCAGTGGATACTCCTAACGATGAAATCCAGAAGCAGGTATTGGCTGACGAGAAGAGCCAGAAGTACTTTGAGGGCTTCAACGTATTGAAGGTCATCATCGTACCAAAGAAGATAGTCAACGTAGTGTTGAAGAAGTAACAATAGATAAATAGTATATGCAAATAGCTATTAATCAAAATATTAAGAATGAGGTCAAGGATTATTTCTACATAACCCTTGGCCTCATGCTGTATACATTCGGCTTTACAGTTTTCCTCTTGCCCTATCAGATAGTAACGGGCGGTGTAACCGGTCTTGCTGCCGTCATCTACTACGGCACAGGCATTCCTATCTACCTGTCATATTTCGTCATCAACGTCATCTTGCTGGCGTTGGCGCTAAAGGTATTGGGACTCAAGTTCATGCTCAAGACGGTGTATGCCATCTTCATGCTCTCCTTCCTGCTCGCCCTGGCACAAGGCTGGGTAACGGGACCGCACGGGGAGATGACCAAGATACTGGGCGAGGGCCAGGACTTCATGTCGCTTGTCATAGGATGCTGCTGCACAGGACTTTCGCTAGCCATCGTATTCCTGAACAATGGCAGTACGGGCGGCACCGACATCATCGCCGCAGTGGTAAACAAGTATCACAACATCTCGCTGGGCAGGGTGCTCATCTTTGTGGATTTCCTCATCGTGGGCAGTTCCTTCTTCGTATTCCGCGACAAGCCGGGCTATGAAACCATCGATGCCGTAAGAAAGGTAGTATTCGGTCTCTGCACCATTCTCATCGAGAACCTGATGCTTGACTATGTGATGAATGCCCGCCGAGAGAGTGTGCAGTTCCTGATATTCAGCCAGAAATACCAGGAGATAGCCAATGCCATCGGCACGCAGATGGATCATGGTGTAACCATCCTGGACGGCCACGGCTGGTATACCGGCAATGAGATGAAGGTGCTCTGTATCTTAGCTAAGAAGAACGAGAGCGTCACCATCTTCCGCATCGTAAAGATCATCGACCCGAATGCCTTCGTGAGCCAGAGCTCCGTCATCGGTGTATATGGCGAGGGATTTGACGAGATGAAAGTGAAAATCAAGGAAAAAGACATTCAACAATTACAATAATCATGAAGATAGTATTTGCAACCAATAATCAGCATAAACTGCAAGAGATACGCGACATTCTGGGCAGCGAGTTCGAGGTAGTATCGCTCAAGGAGATAGGCTGCGACGTAGATATTCCAGAGACGGGTAACACCCTGGAAGAGAACGCCCTGCAAAAGGCACAGTATGTATACGACCACTACCACCTGAGCTGTTTTGCCGACGACACTGGCTTGGAGGTAGAGGCTTTGGATGGCGCACCAGGAGTACACAGTGCCCGCTATGCAGAGGGAACCGACCACGACAGTGAGGCAAACATGGCAAAACTGCTGCGAGAGCTGGATGGCAAGGAGAACAGAAAGGCTCGTTTCCGCACGGTTATCTGCCTGATAGAGAAGCAAGATGTATGCCCATGCGGCTGCACCAGCATCAAGAAGATACACCAGTTTGAGGGCATCGTGAATGGCAGCATCGCCACCGAGAAGCACGGCACCGAGGGCTTCGGTTACGACCCAATCTTCGTGCCAGAAGGCTACGACAAGAGCTTTGCCGAGCTAGGCGAGGAAGTGAAGAATGGCATCAGCCACAGAGCCAGAGCCGTAAAGAAACTCGTGGAATATCTGAAGAAGTAATATGATCAATTCTCTTTCGATACTAATCCCTACATATAATAATGTATGCCTTGAGCTTGTAAAGTCCTTACAAGCTCAAGCCGCTGCATTGCCCGATTTCGAGTATGAAATCCTGGTGGCAGACGATGGCAGCACCGACCGCCTCACCATCTACGAAAACCGCGAGATACGCTCGCTACCCTACTGCCGCTATATCGAAAGAGAAAAAAACGTGGGCAGGGCTGCCATCCGCAACTTTCTGGCAGAAGAAGCCCTGCATCCCTGGTTGCTGTTCATAGATAGCAATATGCAAGTAATTCATCCTCAATATCTTACCACATACCTGCAATCAGAAGAAAGCGACGTTATCTATGGTGGATACCAGATTAAGCGAAACGATGAGAAATACCAACACAATCTGCGCTACATCTTTGAGTGCATCGGTACCCAGAATGCTGACTACAAGCAGCGCCAAGCCAATCCATACGGAGATTTCCATACCTCCAACTTTATGGTAAGGCAAGACATTATGCTGCAATATCCACTGGATGAGCGATTTACCACTTATGGCTACGAAGACGTTTTATGGGGGAAAACGCTCCAAGAAAACCAAATCAAGATATTGCATATAGACAATACATTGGGATATGAGAATTTCATCGGCAACATGAGTTTCCTCTATAAGACAGAAGAGAGCCTGCGCACCCTCAACCAGTTTAAGGAAGAACTGCAGGGCTACTCCAAAGTACTGGATTATGCCCAGAAAATGAAACGCTGGCATCTCTATCCATTCTGCCAAAAACTATATCCCCTGCTCAGTTTGCCAATAAAAGCTAGGCTCACAGGCAATAAACCCAGCATTTTCTGGTTTAATATATATAAGTTATTATACTATATACATTTAGACAGGAACATATAAAAAACGTAGCATAACCCAATATGAACAAGAAGATATCAGTCATCATCATAGCGCTGCTGCTTCAGGTAATACAACTGCAAGCAGCCATAGGCGACTGGAAAGCCTACATGGCGTACCACGACGTACAGGAGATAGAACAAGCCGGAAACCTGGTATTTGTCCAGGCTTCCAACAACCTCTATGTCTACAATCAGAACGACCAGAGCATCCAGACATTCAGCAAGATGGACTATCTGAGCGATTGCGACATCGAGCACATCGCTTACTGCCAAGCCGCCCATCGCCTGCTCATCCTCTATAGCAACTCCAACATCGACCTCATGAACACCAGCAATTATGAGGTTACCAATCTGGCAGATTACTATAATGCCTCTACCACTGGCGACAAGACCATCTATGACATCTACATAAACGGCAAATATGCCTACATGAGCAATGGTTTCGGCATCGTAAAGGTAAATGTGGCAGATGGAGAAATCAGCGATACATACAACTTAGGCTTCAAGGTAAACTGGTGCGAAATCAAGGATAATTATATCTATGCCTATAGCCAAACAGATGGTCAATATCGCGCTCCCCTTACCACTAACTTGCTCGATAAGAACAACTGGAGCAAGGTGGGAGGATATGCTGCAAAACAGCAAGCAGACAAGAGCGAACTCAAGCAGATGGTAAGCAAGCTGAATCCTGGAGGACCTAAGTATAATAACTTTTGGTATATGAAATTCTCAAACAACCAATTATACACCTGTGGTGGAGCATTTCTTTCAGGAATTATAGCTAATGAAAATCCAGGAACCATTCAGGTACTAAAAGATGATGAGTGGACCTTTTTCCAAGACCAATTAGACACTATAACAGGATATAAATACGTCGGTATCAACTGTGTTGAGCCCGATATAAAGAATCCAGACCATGTATTTGCCTCTGGTAAAACAGGCGTATATGAATTTTTAAATGGCAAACTGCAAAATTATTACAACAAAGATAATAGTATTTTTGAAGGAGCCGTAGATGGAAATAATATATTAGGAAATGATTATGTCTTAGTGCATAGTATTCTATCAGATTCCAATGGCTCATTTTGGTTTCTAAATAGTCAAGCCCAGAATAATTCTATCATAGAATTGAATTCTAATAAAGAATTCATCGCACACTCATTCACTCAGCTGATGGGAACAACCAATAGCTTATCAGGTATGACCAAACTTATGAAAGACAGCAAAGGTTATATTTGGTTTGTAAACGACAATTCTGGCGATCCTTGCATTGCATGTTTTCAACCTCTTCAAAACAATATCAATGTATTAAGGAAACCATTTAAGAATCAAGACGGAACAGACATCAACCTATACTACATAAGAGACGTACAGGAAGATCTGAATAATAATATATGGATAGGAACAGATCTGGGACCTTTCTATCTAACAAGAGAAGATATACTAAATGACAATGCAACACTTACACAGTTTAAAGTACCAAGAAACGATGGTACTAACTATGCTGACTATTTGCTAAGTGGAGTGGATATAACCTGTATAGCCATAGATAAAGGCAACAGAAAATGGTTTGGAACCAACAACAATGGTCTGTATCTTATCAGCAATGATAATATGGAACAAATACACCATTTTACATCTTTAAATAGCCCACTATTATCCAATAGTATACAGTCATTAGTTATCAACGACAAGACAGGAGAGGTATATATTGGTACCAATAAAGGACTTTGCTCATATATGAGTGATGCCAATTCAACGAATGAAGAAATGACCAAAGACAATGTCTGGGCTTATCCAAACCCTGTAAAACCTGATTATACAGGACTCATATCCATAACAGGTCTGTCATTTGATGCAGATATCAAAATAGTATCTTCCAATGGGACTCTGATTAATCAAGGAAGAAGCAATGGCGGAATCTATACATGGAACGGAAAAGACCAAAAAGGAAAGAAAGTGGCAAGTGGAATATATATGGTAGAAACCGCAACTAGCAATGGAGAAAAAGGAACTGTATGTAAAATAGCAATCATCAGATAATGAAAATACAACATAAAGCGTTATATATAATAGGAATATATACTATTATTCAATTTGTTATATTACTTGGCTTTGGATATACCCCATATCCAGACTGCCAAGGATATATAACATGTGCCCAAGAAGCCTTAAAGTATGGTCAATTTTATCCCGCAAGAGAAACGACTTATACATTACCCTTTTTATGGAATATCGGGGCTATTAACGCTGTAGCTTTGTCACTAAAGCTGTTTCATTCTATCACTCCTCTCCTTACTGCTTATACCATATTGAAATGTGGCATTTTAATACTCATATTCCTCATTACCCAAAAGATATTTGGTAATAAAACTGCATATATAGCTTTGCTCATCTCAGTACTTTATCCTGCCAATTATGGAGAGGGAACAAGCCTACTAAGTGAAGTTCCATTTGGCTTTCTATGTTTGTCTGGCATATATGCATATACAAGCAAAAAATATCTCCTAGCAGGATTCCTGCTAGGATGCGCTGACTATTTCCGCCCCATTGCTATTATCTTTATCTTAGCTATCATACTATGTAACCTCAAAAACTATAAAGCTTACATTAAAATATGCCTATGCTATGCCTTAGTCATAAGCAGCATAGGAGCAGGAAACTATCTTAACAAAGGAGAGTTTATATATAAAGCGAAAACAGGTTGGATGGCACTAGCTCAATATCATTGGGCTAATGACAAAGAGCAAAAAGGTATCGAACCTATGGCTGTAAGAAATAACCATAACTTATCTTATTCACAAAAAGATGAAGTTTGGAAAAGTATGTTTACTGATTGGCTCAAGGGACACAAAACTGAATATATAAAACAAATTCCTATAAAAGTTAGCAAGACTTATGTTTCAGACAATGTTAACATGTGCACATTTCTTAGTAAAAAAGAAAAAAGTAATGGCTATATGTATGATAGCATATCACTACCAAACCTTATGAAATATTTTCCAAACTATAGTTTTGCTCAATGGCTAGCAGTCTATAACTTAGTGTTTTATTATGGATTACTCGTATGTTTTATTCTCAGTTTTAAATATTTCAAAACTCTAACTTTCGAATGGCTTGTCATAATAATAGGAACAATCTTCATTGCCTTATTTGGCCACGGAGAGGCAAGATTTCATATTCCGTATATGCCCTTTATCATCATCAGTACTGCATACTGTATCAATCATTATTTACAGAACAAACAAGAAAGATGAAAATAATATGTTTAAAAGGAGGACTAGGGAATCAGATGTTTGAATATTGCAGATATAAGATGCTAAAAGACAAAGGAGAAAAAATATTTATATATTACGATAAAAGACGATTAAAACAACATAAAAACATCTTGATATCAGATGTTTTCAATATTGATATGCCCAAAGATTATCTTTGGGTAAAGATGGTCGTGTGGTATATCAAGCTATTAAGAACGTTCCATATAGCCCCATCTCTCTACGATGATGAGAAATATGAAAATAGTGTAATACTCATAGATGATTATTGCCAAGACGAAGAATTCATACAAGAAGCACAAAAATATTTCTCGTTTAAAGAATTTCAACTAAATGAAAAAAGCAAGTACATAAAAGAAAAAATAGAAAGTGAAGCCTCTCCTATATCTGTACATATAAGACGTGGCGACTATCTACTATCTGAAAATATAAATAATTTTGGTATCTGTTCTCTAAAGTATTATCAAAATGCAATAGAACATATCAACCATATGATTCCAAATGCTACGTATTTCATTTTTTCAGATGACATCAAATGGTGCAAAGAAAACTTATCCTTTGCCAAAACGGTCTATATAGAACTACCAACAGACACTCCCGACTATATTAGTCTATATCTTATGACAAAATGCAAAGGACATATAATCGCCAATTCCACATTTAGCTTTTGGGGAGCATTTCTAACAAAAGAAGAACGAATTTGCATCTATCCGAAAAAGTGGTTTGCTAATAAAAATTGGGATATTCCAAAAATATTTCCTAAAAAATGGCTTTCTTTATAAAAATAAGAGTAACTTTGCACTTATGAAACTGAGCATCATCATACCGGTATACCAAGCACAAGACACTCTTGATAGATGTATAGAGAGCATCTTGCTACAATCATTCACCGACTACGAGATTATTCTTGTTGACGATGGATCGACTGATGAATGCCCTATCCTTTGTGACAATTATACCCAGAAAGATCATCGTATATCCGTAATACATAAGCAAAATGGGGGATTGAGCGATGCAAGAAACGCAGGCATCAGGCAAGCCAAAGGAGAATATATCACCTTTATAGATAGTGACGACGCCATCCAAGAAGAGACATTACAACCGCTCATAGATGAACTTCTAATACATCCAGATATAGATGTCATTGAATATCCTGTAAAAGAAAGAATAGGACATCCTACCAAGGAAAAACTTCTCACTTTCTACAAAAAATCATATGAAAACAACATAGACTATTGGCTAGGAGAACAGGCATATAATCATGCTTATGCATGGAACAAAATATTCAGGCGAACTCTCTTCAAGAATATCTCCTTTCCAAAGGGCAAGAACTTTGAGGATATACAAACCATACCTTATCTGATAGGATTAATACCTGCAGAAGAAACTATCATACGAAACGTAAAGGTAAGAGTTACAAACATAGGATGCTACTTATATTATTGGAATGATAAAGGCATAACAGCCTGTGCTAAATATGATGATTTACTCAATTTATACACAGGACAAAGTGTGGCTCTTATCCATACATTTAAAAAGATCGGCTATCGAGAGGATGTTATGCTGAAATATAAGCATTCCATCAACATATATCTTACGCAGATATTAAATGTATTGATGGACCTCTACGAACTATCGGGTAAATATGAGAACTGTTATCCACTTATTAACTACACCAAGTTGATAAGTAGTAAAAGACTTCTCAAGTCATTTAAACTCAATTTATTATTAATTTTAGGTTATAAAAGATTATGCAAACTCAACAAACTTATACACAAGATATACAGGCACCACTAGTAAGTTTTATCATCACTACTTACAACCTGCCCACAGAATATCTGGAAACTTGCCTCAAGAGCATACTCCAGTTATCTCTCAACTCCAAGGAAAGAGAAATCATCATCATCGATGATGGAAGTGATTTGTCCCCTTTGAATGACTTGATAGATTACCAAGATGAATTCATCTATCTGAGACAGAAAAATCAAGGTCTATCTATGGCTAGAAACCAGGGACTACAAATTGCCACTGGCAAATATATACAGTTTGTAGATGGCGACGACTATCTCCTCAGAGCAGCATACGAGCACTGTCTTGATCTTGTGAGATATCACGATCCAGATATTGTGTATTTCAACTTTACAGATAAGGAAGAGAAAGAAAATACCACTCCTCCATATAAATACTCAGAGCCTATAAGCGGTAGTATTTATCTGCACAACAATAATCTGCGTGCTTCAGCATGGAGCTACATATTTAGAAGAAACATCTTGCAAAATCTGCGTTTTACACCTGGCATTTTGCATGAAGATGAGGAATTCACACCTCTTCTATTTCTTAAGACTGAAAGAGTCATAACTACTGATGCCAAGGCTTACTTCTATCGCACAAGACAAGACTCCATCATTCACCAAAAGGAAAACAAACGCCATAACTTAAAACGATTGGCTGACACCGAATTGGTCATCATGCATTTACAAGAGAAAGCAGCCTTGCTATCGGAAGCAGAAAGAGTAGCACTCAATAGACGTATCGCCCAACTCACGATGGACTATCTTTACAATACCATTCTGCTAACTCGTAGCACTCGACACTTGGAAGAAGCCATTGGCAGGCTACACGATAAAGGTCTCTATCCTTTGCCTGACAAAAAATACACCAAGAAGTATCAATTGTTCTGCAAAGCCATCAGAAGCAAAGTAGGCAGAAGACTGCTAGTATTGACGCTTCCTCAATTAAAACAATAAGACTTCGCTGATATGAAAATACTATTAATGGGAGAATACAGTAATGTACATGCTACCCTGGCCGATGGACTCCGGAAGCTGGGGCATCAAGTTACTGTAGTATCCAATGGTGACTTTTGGAAGAATTATCCACGAGATATCAACATGGCTCGACGTCCAGGAAAGCTGGGTGGAATCTTACTTTTACTGAAGTTATACACAATTGTGCATAAACTGCGTGGATATGACATCGTGCAACTTATCAACCCTATGTTCTTGGAGTTGAAAGCTGAGCGTATCTTCCCTATTTATCGCTATCTACGCCGTCATAATAAGAAGGTGATATTGGGCGGATATGGCATGGATTACTATTGGGTAAAAGTATGTTGCGATGATAAACCATTGAGATACAGCGATTTTAATATGGGAGAGGAATTGCGCTTCACTGCTGATGCTGAAAAAGAAAAGAAAGACTGGCTGGGTACTGCCAAGGAACGTCTGAACCGCATGATAGCTGAAGACTGCGACGGAATCGTGACAGGACTGTATGAATACTGGGCATGTTATCAACCTAGTTTTCCACAGAAAACCACGTTTATCCCCTTTCCTATCAAAACTTATGCACACCCAGAGGATATTCCCGACAGCATACCAGAAAAGGTAAAACTATTCATCGGTATCAACAAAAGCAGAAGCGAATACAAAGGCACCGACATCATGCTGAAAGCTGCCCAAGCCATCCAGAAGAAATATCCAGAAAAGGTAGAACTAAGGATAGCAGAAAACATCCCCTTTAAAGAATATGTGGAAATGATGAATGGCAGCGATGCCATCCTAGACCAGCTCTACAGCTACACCCCATCCATGAATCCACTGGAAGCAATGGCCAGAGGAATCATCTGTGTGGGAGGTGGAGAACCGGAGAATTATAAGATTATACACGAAGATAAGCTGAAACCTATCATCAATGTTCAGCCCTGCTATGAAAGCGTGTACAAAGAACTTGAACGACTCGTACTGCATCCTGAGCTGATACCACAGCTCAGGAAAGACAGTATCGAATACGTGAATAAGCACCATGAGTATATCAAGGTGGCAAGAAGTTATGAACAGTTTTATCAAAAGATTTTAGGAACCCATGAGTAAATCATGAGTTCCTTTTTCTCTATTCTACTATAGCTGTCCAACCGCCACCTGGAGCCAGATGTATCTGCAACTTATCACTGTTGGTAACTTGTTGATAAGTATGTTTATAATCAGTAGCCTCACGATCGGCATTAATTCCATCGGCAAAGATATTTGCCCTGCCATTCAGTTTTTCCAATTTATTGGTCTTCTCATTCATTTTCATTAATAGGGAAAGGTCGACGGTAAGGTCACGAGCCTGCCAATTGTTCATCGCAGCAATATACCATCTGGCACCCTTTCTCTTGGCTACTACCACATATTCGCCCAGTTTGCCATCCAAAGGAACCACCTGATCGTAAACAGTTGGTATCTGCGCTATGAAATCAGTACACTCCTGATTTTGCATATACTTCGTTGGACTGTCGGCAAGCATCTGCAAAGGAGCATCAAAGATGGTATACATTGCCATCTGGTGAACTCTTGTGCCCTGGCTCATCGGATGGTCGTTATTGCCGAAGAACTGCGAGCGAACGGCATTCACCATGGCTCCAGGTGTATAGTCGAAACTACCTGGCAAGGCACGGAGGAAAGGAATCGTCACATCATAACGTGGCTGATCGTGCAAAGGACCATCACCTACACGAGGCTCCCACTTGGAATTCTCCAAGCCCTTCACACCCTCAAAATTCACTATGTTAGGATAAGCAAACTGTACGCCAAACGGGCGCATGCCATGGAGATCGAGCAAAAGATGATGCTTTGCTGCACATTCAGCTACCTCGTATACAGAATTGATGGTCTTCTGGTCATCACGGTCAAAGAAATCCACCTTGAATCCCTTGACACCCATATCTCCATAATGCTTCATGATTTCCTCCATCTTCTCATGACCACGCTGAATCAAATTGCGCCATGAAGACCAGAGGATCACTCCTACCCCATTCTGCTTGGCATAATCGATGATGCCCGCCATATCCATCTTGTCTGAGAAGATGAGCAAATCCTCAGGGTCGCTCCATCCCTCATCGATGATGATATACTCCAAGCCATTCTTCTTGGCGAAATCCACAAAGTACTTATAAGTTTCGGTATTTATCCCTGCACGGAAGTCAACACCAGTGATATTGGTATTGTTCCACCAGTCCCAAGCCACTTTTCCCGGCTTGATCCACGAGGTATCCTTGATTCTACACTGAGGTCCCAACAGTTTGGCTATATCGTTACCCACCAACTGCTTGTCTTCATCTGTTACCAATACAATGCGCCAAGGCAACCGGGTTACCTTTTCTGCTATATAATTGGCACGCTCTGTGGGTACCAGATTCAAACGGTTATATCCACCTATCTCCTCCTTTAACGGATAAGGAGGAAAGGCTGCATGCAGCGAATAAGCGGAAGAAGTATGAGATGCTGAAGCTGTAGAAGCAGCTGTAGTAGAAGTACCCTTCAAAAGATACATACCCGGATAGTTTTCCACATCAGACTCCATTACTACAGCCTTCTTCCCTTCAGGTAAGCAAACAGCAAGAGGGGTAATGGCAAGAGAATCCTGATACATCTTAGACAGTGGAGCCTCGTCATAATAAGATTCGAAGGAATAACACCAGCGCTCCCCTCCCCGATTATCATTTACGTAGGGTACAAAACTTTGATAATCGCCGGCAAAGCGATACTCGGAAGTTTCATTAACAACCTTGTTGATCATTTTCTTAGGAATGATGCGATAAGCAGCAGCATTCAGATAAACTCGGAATTCCACATCATATCCGTTGCAGGAAAGAAGCAATTGCTGATAGCCACCATTATCATCGTTCTTATAATTATGAATGGTAACCTTGCGCACTTTAGGATTCACGCCAAATGTCTGTCTATCAGTTTGTAAGGAGATAACGGAAGGTTTCAAAACCAGAGTTTTCCCCTTGGTGATATCCCAAGTTATCGACTTATCCACATTGATGTTGACAACCATATCACCTAATAATGATTGAACAGTATATACTTTCGCCGACAAAGGCAGGCAGCATAAAGCCAGAATGGGAGTGATTAATTTTGCATTCATGACTAAGTTATTTATTTGTTTATCTTTCCTCTAACTTTTTCTTAACTTCCCCATATGCGAAAGTTCAGTACCTAATATAAATTATGAGGAAAAAGTTCCGTTCTACCGAATGTGGCTAGCGTTCATTATTCGCAGAACGGAACTTCTTGATCAATTTATGAGAGAGAAAGCATTTTCTCGATTGGCTTTACGGCATCCTTGGCGATTTCTTCTGCCACTTCAACCGTAGGCCAGCCAAACTTCAGACAATTATAGATTTTCTTCAATGAGTTCATCTTCATATACTCACACTCATTGCAGCTGCAGCCTACTCCACCCTCGCTTACCTCTGGCGGAACAGGATAGAAGATGACATTAGGACAATTGCGCTCCAACTCATGCAAGATACCAGCCTCTGTGGCGATGATATACTCCTTGATTTCCGGATGTTCCTGAGCATAATGCAACATGGTGGCTGTAGAACCCTTCACATCGGCTACGGTAAGCACAGGAGCCTTGCACTCCAGGTGAGCCATCACAACAGCATCAGGATGCTCCTGCTTCAATTTGATGATAGCCTCTACAGAGAATTTCTCATGTACATGGCAGCCACCATTCCAAAGCAGCATGTTTCTTCCTGTAACACTATTGATATAGTTGCCCAGATTATAGTCGGGACCAAAGATAATTTTCTCATCCTGTGGGAAAGCATCAATCACTTTCTTGGCATTGCCGCTGGTCACAACACAGTCGGTCAGAGCCTTCACGGCTGCAGTAGTATTTACATAGCTCACTACCTTATAGCCAGGATGCTCTTCCTTATATTTCTTCAAATCCTCTGCCTTGCAGCTATCGGCAAGCGAACAGCCGGCATTCAAGTCTGGGCAAAGCACAGTCTTGTCAGGGCTCAAGAGCTTGCAAGTCTCAGCCATGAAATGAACACCACACATTACCATCACCTTGGCGTCGGTCTCGGCAGCCTTGCGGGCCAAAGCCAGGGAATCGCCAACAAAGTCGGCTATATCCTGTATCTCTCCTACCGTATAGTAGTGAGCTAGGATGATTGCATCTTTCTCCTTGCAAAGCTTTCTGATTTCAGCCTTCAAGTCTAAGGTCTCGTCAACGGGTTCGTCAACATAACCTTTCTCTATCCATTCTTTTTTCACCATAACATTAATATATTTATTCTTTTATTTCTTATTTTAAAAAAGAGAATATAGGTATGATGATATGCCGTGGATAAGTGGATAAATTTCTTTGTTTTTGTTCGCTCTTTTCGTTATCCAAGTCTTATCCCGAGTTATCAGCACAGGGCTTTTATATCTTATTCTTGGCTCATAATGCTTTAACTATTTTATCAACATTTCCCCAATTCGGTGCAAAGTTAATAAGTTTATATCTTTTTTCTGTAAAAAACTGCGAAAATCTTTCTTAAAACTTAATAATAACCCTGTGGATATCCTCATTTAGGGGGTTGGAAGATGTGAGCTGTGGATATTTGCCAAGTTATTAAAAAGTTATTAAGTGAGTTTTGCGTATACTTTTCCACGGTTTTGTGGATAAATAAAAAAGAGCAAACTCCTCCACTTGATTGGTGCAGAAGTTTGCTCTTTGTGTTATGTTACGTCGTAATTTGTTTTTTCTATAATTGATTAAGCACTTTATCAATCTTTTCCACCACGAGTTCTGGTGATATATTCTTCATGCAGGCAAAGTCGCCACGCATACATAGCTTGTTGCCATAGATGCTGCAAGGACGGCAAGGCAAGTCGAGCTGCACGGCATTGGCTGGTTCTTGATGCCATCCCATGAAGCCTGCGTAAGGATGGGTGGCTCCCCAGATGCTCACCACAGGGGTGTTGACAAGTGAGGCTAGATGCATATTGGCGCTGTCCATGCTGAGCATCACATGAAGATGGCTCATCAGAATGAGTTCTTGCTGAAGTCCATGAAGATGGGAGGAGGCATTGATCACGGATGGATATTTCTCTGCCCATTCGTTCATAACTGGGGTTTCATTGGCACCGCCTCCAAATAGGAAGATATGGCACTGAGGATGATTGTGGATAAGTCGTTGGATAACTTTCTCCATCAATTGTACGGGATATATCTTTCCTTCGTGGGCTGCAAATGGGGCTATACCTATCCAAGGTTCCGTTACATGCTTGTCTTCCAGCGAGATAGAACTATCCCCCACTCTAAATACTTCTTGTGGCAATGTGGCAAGATTGCCTTGCTTATCCCCATAGATAGAAGTGAAATTCATGTGGATAGGATAACCCAACTGTGCAAAAACATCGGCATAGTTTTGGAATGATGTGGGTTGCTGCTCTAGTTTTTTGTCAGATGCTGCCACCAGCTTTCTCTTTCCTTTGCGGTGCTTGTCGATATGAGCCACCTTGAAATTGGCTAGATTGAATCTCATTCTTAGATAATCGGAGCGTAGCACGCTATGTAGGTCGGCGATGGCAGTAAACTGCTTGGCTATCAAGCGGCGATAGAGGGCGTTGAGTCCTTTTACTCCTTTATACTCGCCCTTGATGTCAGCTTCCATGAAACCTACGTTTGGAGCAAGATTTTCAAAGAATGGTCGAGCGAAAGGTCTGCTGAGCACTGTTACTCTGACGTGCGGATATTGCATGGCTAGTGAATATACCACCGGAACGGTCATGGCTACATCGCCCATGGCCGAAAATCTAATTACAAGTATATGCTCTGTCTTCATTTCGCTTTTTCTTTATATATAATAAGGTGTAAGATGAGCTTGAATTTCAAACTCATCTTACCCATGTGCTATCATTATTTCTGATTGTAGAGTATTGGATTGGTAGATGGATCGTTATACATCTTCATCTGTCGATATACCTTCATGTACTTGCGTCCAGCCTCGATGTCTTCCAGTAGTTGGTCGATGGCAGTGCTGAGGTCTACCTGCTGCTCGAGCAATACGTCGAGCTTGGCCTGGCACTTAGCCTTGTGCTCAGCCGAAGCCTCAGGGCGCTCCACTTGCTCCTTCATGTGATAGATCTTGAGTGCAAGGATGCTCAGACGATCCACAGCCCAAGCTGGGCTCTCGGTGTTGATGCGAGCATCAGCCTGTACCTTTACGTCCTTATAAGTCTCGCGGAAGTAAGAGTCAATCTGCTCCACGAGGTCTGTGCGATCCTGGTTGCTCTTGTCGATGCGGCGCTTTAATACCAAAGCCTCGGTAGGGTCAATCTTTGGGTCGCGGATGATGTCCTCGAAGTGCCACTGTACTGTATCAATCCAACATTTTAGATAGAGACGGTTCTCGATAGTACCCTCTGCGTATGGATTATTGATAGGAGTATCAATGTTATCTTTGATGTGATAATCGGCTATCGCCTGATTAAAAATCTTGTTGGCGTTTTCTGTAAATGTCATGATGGGTTTGAAATGTTTAATTAAATACTGCACAAAAGTACTAAAATTATCGCAAAGAGCCAACAAAAAAGAGAAAAAAGGCGAAAAAAATGCACAATTAGGGGGTAATTGTGCACCAAAATGTATATTGTTCCCTAAAATATTTGC
>ERZ1035070.157-NODE-157-length-23108-cov-5.839630_pt1 | contig 23108 bp, 18 predicted proteins | sample MGYA00520603_ERZ1035070 | MGnify/ENA primary metagenome ERZ1035070 (study PRJEB33766, sample SAMN09781695) | gut metagenome | biome: gut microbiome | host: Homo sapiens | place: Madagascar | study: EMG produced TPA metagenomics assembly of the PRJNA485056 data set... | reverse complement strand
TTTTTTGGTATAATGAAAGTATCAAAATAAAGGCGGTGTTTCCTATGATGACACAATCTGCTGCGCCTGATTGACCAGGCAATCGACTGGAGTTTTATCTATGAACTTGTGATCGATAAATACAGTGCAGACAATGGCCGCCCCAGTATGGATCCGGTCATGCTCATTAAAATTCCATTCATCCAGTATCTGTACGGCATCCGAAGTATGCGCCAGACAGTAAAAGAAATCGAAGTCAATGTCGCATACCGATGGTTCCTCGGTCTGGAAATGATGGACAAGGTTCCCCATTTCTCTACGTTTGGCTTCTGGAGTGCTGACCCAAAGCGTTTTGTCTACAGTCTGAAAGGAGATATCCATAATGGATATCTCCTTTTACATACGAATGAAATTATGCGGTGATCACAGTGCCTGCCTTGCCCTTAATGGCATCCTTGACATGATCCATGGAGGTGATCAGTACTTTGCCGGCAGGAACCTTCTCCAGATAAGAGATAGCTGCTTCAATCTTGGGAAGCATGGTGCCTTCCTCGAACTGTCCTGCTGCGATCAGATCCTTTGCTTCTGCTACGGTGAGAGTCTCCAGTACTGCCTGATCCTCCTTACCGAAATTCTTATAGACATAGGGAACTGTGGTCAGGATGATCAGCTCGTCACAGCTTAAATCGGAAGCAAGCTTGCCGGCGATGGCATCCTTCTCGATGACTGCGGAAGCACCCTTCAGCGCATGCTTCTGCTCGATCACGGGGATTCCGCCGCCGCCACAGGCGATGACTACCTGATCTGCGGCTGCCAGCGCACGGATGGCTTCGATCTCTACGATATCGATAGGCTTGGGGGCAGCAACGACACGGCGGAAGCCCTTGCCGGGATCTTCCTTGACATAATTGCCCTTCTTTACTTCAATCTCAGCATCTTCCTTGGACATGTAACGACCAATGACTTTGGTGGGCTCATAGAAAGCCTCATCATAAGGATCTACCGTGACCTGGGTGAGGATGGTGCTGACCGGCTTGGAGATCCCGCGGTCCAGAAGCTCGGCACGAAGAGAGTTCTGGATATCATAGCCTACATAACCCTGGCTCATAGCGGAGCAGACACACATAGGTGCGGGGGTATAGTCGATGTACACACGGCGTAACTCGGTCATGGCCTTATGGATCATGCTGACCTGCGGACCGTTACTGTGAGTGATCGTCAGCTGATAATCTGCTTCCACCAGGTCTGCCAGTGCCTTGGCGGTTACTTTTACCGCATCCCACTGCTCAGTAGTGGTATAGCCCAGGGCATCATGTCCCAGAGATACGACAACTCTTTTTTTGCTCATAAGATTACCTCTCTATATGTATTTTCCTAAGAATTTCTTCGTCAAAAGATGTTATCAGTATAACATATTTTCTCCAGGGTGTATAGCCATTTCTATACAATGAAACCTTCCAGAATCGTAGTCAGCTCTTCTGAGCGGGCTGCCAGTGCGGAAGTGGCTTTGTCCAGATCCTGAATGGCCTGCAGCTGTTTTTCGGCAGCAGTCTGTACATTGGAGGACCCGGCAGCAGTTTCTGCGGATACTGCGGAGATACCGGAGATGGCGGACAGAGTAGTGCTGCGCTGGTGCTCCATTTCCGTCACGCCTGCATTGATCTGCTGCAGGAATTTCAGAAGCTCTGTTACCTTGGAATCTATCTCACGGAAGGAGTCTGTGGTACTGCCAACGGACTGGTTCTGATCCGCTACAATACCTTTGGCCTGTCTGGCAACCTGCGTAGCTTCGTCAGTGGTAATCTCAATCTCTTCGATGATCCGGGAGATCTCACCGGAGGAGTGCAGGGACTGATCCGCCAGCTTCTGGATCTCCTGAGCGACCACTGCGAACCCTCTTCCGGATTCGCCGGCTCTGGCAGCTTCAATGGAAGCGTTAAGGGACAGGAGGTTGGTCTGCTCTGCAATTTCATTAATGGCTTCAGTGATGGAGCCGATGGCTTTGGATTTCTCGTTCAGCCTGCCGATGGTATCTACGATGTTGGAGGTGATCTGCATGGTGGAAGAGGTGTTCTCCTTCAGATGCTCCACGGATTCGATACCGGTATGGATCGCAGCGGTGGTGCCGGTGGCAAGCGCACTGATCTGGTCAGAATGTGAGGATACGTTGCCGATGGTGTCGGACAGAGAGTCCATCTGCTGCAGGCAGTCCTCAGAGCTTTCATCCAGTTTTTCAATACCCTGGCGCATTTCACCTACCTGATTCTGGATATCCTGGGAGGTCGCCAGGAAATGTGAGGAAGCCGCAGACATATCGGTGGCAGCCCGGGATAATTCTTCATTGACATCCTTCAGCCCGGATACCAGCTTCTTCATGTGTGCGATCATATCACAGATGCCATCAGCTAATAGCTGGAATTCATCATTGCGCTTGGAGTGGACTTCAATCGTCAGATCTCCGTCAGAGACTTTTTTCAGGCGGCGGATAAAATAGTAGATGGAGCCGCCATACTGCCCGGCCAGCAGAGACCCCAGTAAGATCGCCACAGCACTTGCTGCAACGACAAGGATCAGAGACACATTTTTAATCTCCGCTGTCTGACCGATGATATTTGCCTGAGGGATCAGGGCACAGATCATGGCATTACGGGCACCAATCTTGGAATAGAGAAAAAGATATTCTTCGCCTGCCTCTTCCACATAGGAGGAGCCGTTCTCTTCCTCAGAGGCAAATGCTTCATCTACATAGGATTTGCCGACAAAGGTATTTTCTGCTGCCGTATCGGAGCTAGAGGAGAGGTATTCGATACCATCGCAGGTGACAAAGCCTACGAGACTGCCCTCGCCGCCATCCAGGGAGGATAAGGAAGTATCCAGGACACTCGGTTTGAAATCAATGATCAGGATCGCCGGAGCATTGGAGAAATATCTGGCGAGACGGACACTGTATTTGGAGGAATCCGTGCCAAGCTTTGCATCGACCTCGGACTGGTTGCCAAAAAGGTAATATTTTGCCCTGTCCGAGGATAAGATCTGACCCTGAGAGCTTTCAAGGTACGCACTTAAGAGACCGGTCTCTTTCGTTTTCGTGGTAGAGATCGTCTTCTCCTTGTCAGAGAGCACGTAAATATTGGAGAGCAGGGCATCCGTGGTCACGGCTTTGATAAAGGTGTCTTCATAGGTGTTTGGAGTATTGTACAAGGTAGTGGCATCGCTATCATATAGACCGTTCAGATATTTCTTCAGGGTATCTTCATTCATATATCCCTTGTAGTTGGACTGGACCGTGTCAAAAGAAAGCGTCAGGTACTGATTCATCATGCTGACGGTCTGGTCCACGGAGTCGCGGTAGGTTGAGATGATCTGTGTGGTAGCCTTCTGATAGGATACGAGACCTAAGACAATGATAAAGACCACGGGGATCAGAAAAGCGAAGATCAGCTTAAAGCGTATCCGATTCCAGAGAGGGATAGGGTTTTTCTTAGTATTTTTTGTCAAAATAGACACCTCCGATGCAGATTTAGTATTAATGGATACATTTTACCAAAGTTTTGTCCAAATATCTACATTAATGTGAAAACGATTTCTTAAAATGAGCCTCTTTCATAGGTTTTAATAGGCAGGAGCGCTTTTGCTTTACATAATATGTTACAAAGTAATATAATGACAAATGAAGGAAGTAATGGCAGGAAGGAAACAGGGATCGATATGCAGAAAAAAGAACGTATGGCAAATCTGGAAGTACTGCGCTGTGTGGCAATGATGATGGTCGTGGTGCTGCACTATCTGGGCAAGGGAGGACTGCTGCCGGATCTGACGGCGCCCTTATCAGTGCAGGATATGGCAGCCTGGCTGTTGGAAGCATTCTGTATCGTAGCCGTGAATGTGTATATGATGATCAGTGGATACTTTTTATGCGAAAGCTCTTTTAAACTGAGCAGGCTGCTTACGTTGTGGCTGCAGCTGTGGCTATATTCTGTGGGCATCGGTGTGCTGGCGGTGGTGACAGGGATCGTTCCCGCGGCGGAAGTGAGTACGCATTATTATCTGACATTATTGTTCCCGGTGACCATGGGGCATTACTGGTTCCTGACAGCGTATGTATTTTTATATATCCTGTTACCCTTCGTGGGAATCGGGCTCAGACGGATGACGAAGCAGCAGTTTCAGGTGACCCTGGTGCTGTTATTTGCTGCATTTTGTCTGATAAAATCCATTCTGCCCTTCCGGTTGGAGGAGGATAACAAAGGATATGACTGCATCTGGTATCTGTGCGTGTTTTGTGCAGCCGCTTATCTTCGCAGATTCGGAATTCCTTTTTTACAGAAAAAATCCCGGGCGCTGTTGCTGTATCTGATCGGCGTCATCGGAACTTTCGGAGAGGCAATGCTGCTGCATTTATTTTATCTGCGCACCGGCAGCCTGGAACTGATTCTGAAGATTCCTTATGAATATAATCATATATTCCCGTTCTTAGCTTCCGTTGGGCTGTTTAGCCTGTTCCTGGACAGTGATATCCGGGGGAAGATCGGCAGCGTGGCGGTGAAGATCGCGCCTTACACATTAGGAGTGTATTTGCTGCATGAGAACCTTGGGGTGCGTTATGCATGGCAGAAGTGGCTGGGCTCGGATCGCATAGACGGTGCCGTATCGTTGCTTTTATGGACTGTCATCGCAGTGATCGTGGTATTTGTATTGGGAATTCTGGTAGATGTTATCCGCAAAAATATCTGTGGCGGATTGCATAAGATATTCCTGCACATTCGTCCTTATCGTGTGCTTACGGAAAAAATCCAGGCAGTAGATAATATGTTCAAAAGAGAGGTAACACCGTGACAGATAACGTTAAAAATAGAATAGCGGGAACCGGCGGTCAGAGTCAGAGGCGCCTTTGGGATTTCTTGTTCGTGGCTGTTCTGGTACTGTATCCCCTGCGGCATATTGCCTGGGGGCTGGATCTGTGGGATACCGGCTACGGCTATGCGAATTTTGAATATATGGGAACCAGGCATATGGATCCCATGTGGTTGTTTTCCACTTATCTGACCACTGTCATCGGACATTGCCTTAGTCTGCTGCCCGGAGCGAAGACGCTGATCGGCATGAATTTTTACACGGGCTTAAGTATCAGCCTGCTGGCGGTTCTGGGCTATTATTTTTGTACAAAAGTGCTGAAGATACCAGCCGGGCTTGCCTTTTTGGGCGAATTTACAGCAGTAAGCTTCTGCTGGTGCCCTACGGGATCTTTTTATAATTATGTGACCTATATATTTTTCCTGATCTCCGTGATCTGTCTGTATCTGGGACTGTCCCGGGGAAAAGGAGGTTTACTGTTTGCCGCAGGGGTGGCACTGGGCTGTAACGTGCTGGCAAGGTTTTCCAATCTGCCGGAAGTGGCGATGATCGTAGGTGTGTGGGCATATGGAATCATCTGCTGGCTGGAAGAGCAAAAAAGCATTGTGCAGGATTGTGTTGACGTTGCGGGAAATGCTGGAACGGAAAATAAGAAAGCACGAAAAAAGGCAGCAGGCAGGAGGCTTCGTAAGAAGCTATTACAGGATACCGGTATGTGCCTGGCGGGGTATCTTACTGCACTGCTGGTATTATTCGGTTACATTCAGATCCGCTATGGCATGGATGAGTATGTAAGAGGCATTCAGAGGCTGTTTTCCATGACGGAGGTAGCAACGGATTATACCGCCGCATCCATGATCCTGGGGATGTTCGACTGGTATCTCCAGAATCTGTACTGGGAGATACGGATGTGCGTCTTCCTGATCGTGGGAATGATAGCGGTGGGATTCTTGGAATTCGCCGCAACTAGTGTAAGAGACTCTTATGCAGGGAAAGACACGATAAAAAAGGCGCTGCGGATCCTGGAATGGGTCGTAAGTGCGGTACTTGCTGTGATCATGGTATTCTGGCTGTACCGGCAGGGGTTCTGCGCTAGGGAATATACGAACTACGGCGCTATTATCTGGCCCGGTGTAACGTTTTTAACGCTGACGCTCCTGGTGACGCTGTGGCGGATATTCATGCCTTCCGCACGGGGGGAGGAAAAGCTGCTCAGCGGACTGATCTTCCTGATCGTACTGATCACTTCTCTTGGAAGTAACAATAAGCTTTATCCCAGCATGAATAATCTGTTCCTGGCATTGCCTTATATGTATTGGCAGTTTTACCGGTTCTGCAAATATGCCGGAAGCTTCCGATGGAAGCGGATGACCATATCCCCGATTCCTGCAAAATGTCTCTTTGGTGGTTTTTTTCTGTTATTTTTTATCCAGGTGGGACTGTTTGGTAGAAGCTTTGTATTTGCCGAAGGCACCGGTGTACAGGAGATCAATGCGCAGGTGACCAATAACGAGACTTTGAAGGGTGTGTGGATGAGTGAGGAACGCGCCGGATGGATGCAGGAGATCTCAGAGTATGTGAATACCGGAGGACTTGCGGGAAAGGATGTGCTGCTCTACGGTCAGATCCCGGCCTTGTCCTATTATCTGCAGATGCCTGCGGCATTCAATCCCTGGCCGGATCTGGATTCCTATCAGATCGCACAGCTGGAAGAGGATATGCATAAGATGCAGGAACGGATGGACGAGGATGCGACTTATCGTCCGGTGGTACTGTTAGAGAAAAAATATGCCGTGTATCTGGAAGCGGGAGAGAATGCTCTGGAAGCATTACAACCCACGGAAAGAGAACGAAGTCTCATCGTGGATAATGCCAAACTTTTGTTGATCGGTGAGTTCATGGATGCATATGGATACGAGAAAACCTTTGAAAATGAGAAATTTGTGATTTTTGAATAAAAACAGAAAACAGATCCCCGGGAGATTTTCATCTTCCGGGGATTTTGAAGTTTGAATTCAATGTCTTATAACAGCTGTAAGCCGTTCTCCTTTGCAATCTCCATAACTTCATCGGACCACAGAGAACACTGTACTTCGCCGATATGAGCTTTTCTTAAGAAGAACATACAGATACGGGACTGACCGATACCACCGCCGATGGTAAGAGGAAGCTCACCGTTAATGACTGCCTTGTGGTAAGGAAGTTCAGCACGCTCGGGGCAGCCTGCCTTCTGTAACTGGTCTAACAGAGCCTTTTTGTCTACACGGATACCCATGCTGGACAGCTCCAGAGCGATATCCAGGACCGGATAATATACCACGATATCCGCATTCAGGGACCAGTCATCGTAGTCCGGGGCACGACCATCGTGAGGCTTACCGTTCTCTAGGGTCTCGCCGATCTGCATGATGCAGACAGCACCCTTAGCCTTGGCAATGTAGTATTCGCGTTCCTTCGGAGAATAATCAGGGAACATTTCCTCCAGTTCACTGGTAGTTACGAAGAAGATGTCGTGAGGAAGGATCTCCTCAATGTAATCGTAATGGATGGACATATATTTCTCCGTCTTGCGCAGAACTTTGTATACGATGCGGACGTTCTCCTTCAGAGTTTCAAGATTCCGTTCATCCCTGGTGATGATCTTCTCCCAGTCCCATTGATCTACATAGATAGAGTGGATGTTGTCGGTGGTCTCATCCTGGCGGATGGCACTCATGTCGGTGTAGAGCCCCTCACCGGGTTTGAAACCATACTTCTGCAGGGCATAGCGCTTCCATTTGGCCAGAGACTGTACGATCTCTGCTTCACGGTCTCCCTGTGCAGCAATATGGAAATTTACAGGACGCTCCACACCGTTTAAGTTATCGTTCAGTCCGGATGTGGGATCCACAAATAAAGGAGCTGATACGCGCAGCAGGTGCAGGCGCTCTGCTAACAATCCCTGGAAAAAGTCCTTCACTGTCTTAATGGCAACCTGTGTCTCGTACAGGTTCAGCTGAGACTTATAATTTTTAGGTATGACAATATCTGACATACTGACCTCTCATTCTGCCGCCTGGCGGCTTGTGTTACAAAATACTCCTATATTATTTAACTGCGAAACGCATGATTTTGCAAGCCTTTTTTCGGAAAAAATAACCACTTGCAAAAATCGAACATATGTGCTAATTTAGATACATAGTAGAACAAACGTTCTGATTTTGGAAATTTTCGGTAAGAGGCGGTGATAACTTGGAATATCTTATACAAAATGGGGAATTGTCCATCATGCAGAAGCTGGAGATCCTGACGGATGCAGCTCGTTTTGATGTAGCATGTACGTCCAGCGGTGTGGAGCGTAAGGGAGACGGGAAGCATATGGGGAACTGTGCGAAGGCAGGGATCTGTCACAGCTTTTCTTCCGACGGCAGATGTATTTCTTTACTTAAGATATTGATGACCAATGAATGTATCTTCGATTGCAAATATTGCCTGAACCGGAAGTCCAACGATGTCCCCAGAGCCACTTTTACCCCGGAAGAGATCTGTACACTGACCATGGAGTTCTACCGACGGAATTATATCGAGGGACTGTTCTTAAGCTCCGGCATTGTACAGGATCCTACGTTTACCATGGAATTATTATACCGGACCATTTGGCTGCTTCGGAATCACTACCATTTTAATGGCTATGTCCATGTGAAGGCGATTCCCGGGGCAGATCCGGAGCTGGTGCAGCGGATGGGATACCTGGCAGACCGTATGAGCGTGAACCTGGAACTCCCTACAGCGGAGGGACTTCGGACACTGGCACCGAATAAGCACCGGAAGAATATTCTGACCCCCATGCGGCAGATCCAGAACGGCATCCATGCGAATAAGGAGGAACTGATCCTGTACCGTAAGAGTCCCCACTTTGTATCCGGTGGACAGTCTACCCAGATGATCATTGGTGCGACGCCGGAGACGGATTATCAGATTTTAAATGTGGCGGAGAGCCTGTATCAGAAGTTTGAGTTAAAGAGAGTCTTCTATTCTGCGTTTGTAAAAGTCAACGAGGACAAAAGCCTGCCGGCGCTTCCGGGAGGACCACCGCTTCTGCGGGAACACCGTCTGTACCAGGCGGACTGGCTGCTCCGGTTTTATGGATTTCGGGCAGAGGAACTATTGGATGAGAGAAGATCGTATTTTAATGTCATGTTAGATCCCAAGGAGGATTGGGCAGTGCGGCATCTGGAATGTTTTCCGATGGAGATCAACAGAGCACCTTATGGGGATCTGCTTCGGGTGCCGGGGATCGGCGTGAAGAGCGCCAGGCGGATCCTTGCAGCCAGGCGGAGTACGAAGCTGACTTTTCAGGATCTGAAGAAGTTAGGAGTGGTATTAAAGCGGGCAGTGTATTTTATTACCTGTAGCGGCAGGATGATGTATCCTACGAAGCTGGAGGAGGATTATATCGTGCGGAATCTGACGGATCCGAAGGACCGGATCCGGTTCGGAAGCGACGGTATGAGTTACCGGCAGATGACTTTATTTGATGATGGGATGTTCCCGAATGGGGTACGGCAGGAGGAGAAACAGATCATATGAAGATTTATCACTGTGAGGATTCGCTGGAGGGAATCTTCACCGCTATTTATAATACTTATGAAGATCACTGTATCATCCGGGATACTATGGTCACCACCATCGAGGAGAACCTGCTGTTCTCGGAGTCGGTGGAGGTCATACCGGATCCGGAGAAGACGATCAAGGTGATCCGTACGTTAAAGCGCAGATTCGGGGAAGCAGATTATGAGACCCTGTGTCTGGCACTGGCATCGCCGAAGCCGGAGAAGGCACAGGCGGTATACCGGACCATTGCGAAGGGACTGGCTGAGAAGTGTACGGCGGGGCATCTTATGGATGCCATTGCAGACACCTATGTGAACCAGACCTTCAGCCTGGCAAGGGCAGCCGGGAATGAGTATCATCATCTGAAGGGGTTTGCCCGGTTTGAGGAACTGGAGAATACGATCCTCTACTCGAAGATCGCACCGAAGAACAATATCCTGACCTTTTTAATGGTACATTTCGCCGACCGTTTTCCCATGGAAGATTTTCTGCTGTTTGATGCGGGGCGATACCTGTTCGGGGTACATCCCGCCGGGAGACCATGGTATACGCTGCAGGGGAAGGATGCCTGGGAGAGAGTACAGTCTGAGACGGAGAAGCTGTCCACAGCCGAGCTGCATTACCGGGAACTTTTCCGCTCCTTCTGTCATACAATAGCTATAAAAGAGCGGGAAAACAGGGAATTACAACGAAATATGCTGCCCCTCAGGTTCCAAGAATATATGGTGGAATTTCAGTAGATTTCGACAAATTGGGATTTATATTTTACCGCGGTAACGCAACAAATATACAAAACGCCGAAAAGGTTTTCCATACGGCGGACATATATTGTGAAAATGATAACAGAGTGGTAAAAATGCCCCAAATGTGCGTTTTTTGGAAGAAAAAAACCGCTTTACATTTGGGGATGGTTGGCTATAATAGTAATGATTTCAGACGTGAGGGGAAAGTAACCGGTGTATTATTTTACTTACGATCGAACTTACTATTGAAAGGAAGGAACAAGAAATGTTAAAGACGATCCGTTTGACACCTGAAGACGTGAAGCATTTTGTTGATGTAGCTTCAAAGTGTGATTTTGATATTGATATATGCTATAACAGATACGTAGTCGATGCCAAGTCATTCCTTGGAGTGTATGGATTGGATTTCACGAAGCCATTGTCTGTATCTTATGACGGCTACAATGATAAATTCGAAGAGCTGTTGAGACAGTATGCGATCGCGTGCTAAAACATCTTGTGATAACAGAATGTGATTTGACTCCCCAGGTAAGATAGAGTACTATTTACCTGGGGAGTTTTCGTATACCGGGCATGTGAGAGTGTGCAGCCCGGAACAAGCCGCAGGCATGCGGTTATGATAGGAATTTGTCAAGGGAGGTGAAGCCGCATGGCAGGAGAAGTCAGAATATCGGTACGTAATCTGGTGGAGTTCATTCTGCGCAGTGGCGACATCGATGACAGGAGACAGGGATCACCCGAGAATGCAATGCAGGAGGGCAGCCGGATCCACCGCATGATTCAACGCCGCATGGGTGCGGAGTATCAGGCGGAAGTGGCGCTGAAATACACCCATCCCACGGAGAACTATGTCATCATCGTGGAGGGACGGGCGGACGGTATCATTGAACAGAACGGAGAGACCACCATCGACGAGATCAAGGGAACCTACAGAGATCTGGCGAAGCTGAAGGCACCGTTACCCCTGCACATTGCGCAGGCAAAGTGCTATGCCTATATGTACAGTCTGCAGAAGGAGCTGCCTTATATCCGTGTACGGCTGACTTATTGTAATATAGAGACGGAAGATATCCGTTATTTTTATGAAGATTATGAATTCGCAAAGCTGGAGGCATGGTTTCAGCAATTGATCGGTGATTACCGTAAATGGGCGGATTATACCTGGCAGTGGAGAGAGCTTAGACAGCAGTCCATTGCCGGACTGCAATTCCCCTTCGATTATCGGGACGGACAAAAGGAACTGGTCAGTTATGTGTACCAGACCATTTATCATAAGAGAAAACTGTTTCTGGAAGCGCCTACCGGAGTGGGCAAGACCATATCCACCATATTTCCTGCGGTGAAGGCGATGGGGAAGGACATGGGAGACAAGCTGTTCTATCTGACAGCCAAGACCATCACCCGTACGGTGGCGGAGGACACTTTTTCTCTGTTGCGGGAGAAGGGACTGCGATTCAAAAGTATTATTCTGACAGCGAAAGAGAAGATCTGTTTTCAGGAACGTACCGAATGTAATCCGGAGCAGTGCCCTTATGCCAAAGGACATTTTGACCGGATCAATGATGCCATCTATGATCTGTTGACCCGGGAAGAGAGTTTTACCAGAAGCAAAATAGAAGAGTATGCCCTGAAACATCAGGTATGCCCTTTTGAATTCGGACTGGATTTAAGTCTGTTCGCAGATGGGATTATCGGAGATTATAATTACCTCTTTGATCCCCATGTGTATCTGAAGAGATTTTTCGGGGACGGCAGCCAGGGGAATTATGTCTTTCTGATCGACGAGGCACATAATCTCTTAGAGCGGGGCAGAGAGATGTACAGCGCACCTCTGCGGAAGGAAGACCTGTTGGAACTGAAGCGGGAGATAAAACAGACAATCATGTCGGAAATGGAAGAGGCAGCATTTAAAAAACGCGATAAAGACGAGATTTCCGGACAAATGACATTAGAAATGACAGATGCGTCAAAACAACTGCCACAGGTTAGTATCCCGGAGGAGAGCGATGGAACAGATTCTCTGTATATCAAGGGGCATAAGCTGAAGAAATCCGATGGAAAAAGTACTTTTGTGCGGGAAGGTTATGAGGAACGGATCAGCCAGATGCTGGAGAAGTGCAACGCCCAGCTGTTGTCCATGAAGCGGGATTGTGATGGCTACCGGCTGGTGGATGACATAGACATGTTGGTACAGCCTCTGACCAGACTTCACGGCATCATCAGCGATTATCTGGAGGAGCAGGAGAAGGTCAGTCTGGAGGTGCGGGAGAACCTGCTGGACTTCTACTTCAAGCTCAGCCATTTCCTGGATATTTATGAAAGACAGGACGAAAACTATGTGAAATATACCAGAATGTGTGAGGACGGAAGCTTTGAACTGAAGCTGTTTTGTGTGAATCCCAGGGAAAATCTGAAGGAATGCATGCTCAGGGGACGCAGTACGATCCTGTTTTCTGCCACATTTCTGCCGATCCAGTATTACAAGAATCTGCTGGGTGGCGAGAAGGAAGACTATGAGGTATATGCGCACTCAGTATTCGATCCCGAGAAGCGCACAATACTGATCGCTGGGGATGTGACCAGCAAGTTCACACGCAGATCCCGGGAGGAGTACTACAATATTGCCCGCTATATTCATGAAGTCGTGAAGAACCGGCATGGCAATTACATGGTGTTTTTCCCGTCTTATTCCTTTATGGAGCATATTTATGAGATTTATGAGCAGTATTTTATGACAGAAAAAGAGGAATGTCTGGTACAGCAGGAATCCATGAATGAGGAAGAGAGGGAATACTTCCTGAACCGCTTCCGGGGCAATGAGGACTGCGATCTGCAGAGCCTTATCGGAATGGAGATCGAGGAGGAAGAGGAACAGACGCTGATCGGGTTCTGCGTGCTGGGAGGTATCTTCGGAGAGGGGATCGACCTGAAAAAGGACAGCCTCATCGGTGTGATCGTAGTAGGAACCGGACTGCCACAGGTAGGCTGTGAAAGGGAAATCCTCAAGGACTATTTTGATGACAATGGGGAAAACGGCTTTGATTATTCCTACCGTTATCCCGGAATGAATAAAGTCCTGCAGGCGGCGGGACGTGTCATCCGGACCGCGGAAGATGTGGGGATTATCGTGCTGCTGGATGAGCGTTTCAGGCAGTATTCTTATCGCAGAATGTTCCCCAGGGAGTGGGAACAGGTAGTGCCTGTGACAGTGGATACAGTGGCTAAAAAGGTGGAGCGATTTTGGGACGCCTGGTTGTGGCAGCAACGATGACATTCGATATGATAACAGAGTTGATATACAACATGACAATCCACATAACCACATATGACACGTGTGTATATGTGGATAACTCGGTGGATTTTGTGGATTATTTGAGATTTTTCATAAAAAAACGACAGATGGATCAAAAATGATGTATAATAGCAAAAGAATGGATGTGGACAAATAAATACAAGCAGTACTGAACCAGTCAATGGAAAAGTCTTACGAGTACAAAGTATGAAATTAAGACAACATGAAATTAAGGCAGAAAGGAATGGTGACTAATATGTGGGCTTATGAAAGTGTTTTTTATCAGATCTATCCTATGGGATTCTGTGGAGTTCCTTTTGAAAATGATGGAATACAGAGACATGAGATCAAGCGTGTGGAGGAGTGGATCCCCCATATGCAGAAGCTGGGAGTGAATGCCGTTTATTTCTCTCCGGTATTTGAATCGGATACCCATGGATACAATACCAGGGATTACCGCAAAATTGATGTAAGGCTGGGAACCAATGAAGATTTTAAGGAAGTATGTGACGCACTGCATGCGGCAGGAATCCGGGTTGTGTTAGACGGTGTGTTCAATCATGTGGGCAGAGGTTTTGCACAGTTTCAGGATGTGATTAAAAACCGCGAGAACTCTCCTTATGTGAACTGGTTCTACCGTATTGATTTCGGCGGTAATTCCAACTACAACGACGGATTGTGGTATGAGGGCTGGGAAGGCTGCTTTGATCTGGTGAAGCTGAACCTGCAGAACCCGGAGGTAGTGAACTACCTGTTAGACAGCGTGAAGGGCTGGATCGATGAATTCGGTATCGACGGTCTGCGTCTGGATGTGGCATACAGCCTGGATGAGAATTTTGTCAGAAGACTGCGGGAAGTGACCGGTGCCTACAAGCAGGATTTCTTCTTATTAGGCGAGATGCTTCACGGAGATTATAATCGCCTGATGAATGATCAGATGTTGCATTCCGCAACGAACTACGAGTGTTATAAGGGACTTTACAGCAGCTTCAACAGCATGAATATGTTTGAGATCGTGCATTCCCTGCTGCGACAGTTCGGACCGGAGAATTGGACATTATATAAGGGAAAGCACTTGTTGTCCTTCGTGGATAACCATGATGTGACCCGAGTGGCAAGTATTTTGAATAATGAAAATCACCTGCCGCTGATCTATGCCATGGCATTCGGTATGCCGGGGATCCCCTGTGTCTACTATGGAAGCGAATGGGGATTCAAAGCCAGAAAAGAAGATGGTGACCCTGCACTGCGTCCCTGCTTTGACAAGCCGGAGTGGAACGGTCTGTGTGACTGGATCAGCAGACTGGCAGAGGCCAAGAAGCATTCCGAGGCACTGAATTACGGAGCCTTCCGTTCAGTACTGCTGACCAATAAGCAGTGCATTTTCGAGAGAAAGTCGGAGCATGAGAGAGTACTGGTGGCCATCAATGCGGACGGAGAGGACTTCATGGCACATTTTGATGCCGGCTGTGGAACAGCGGTGGATCTGATCACCGGAGAGAAACATGACTTTGGCGGCGGCAGTCTTCTGCCAGCGTACAGTGCATATTTCTGGCGGATGGAAAACTAACGGAGAATTTATTTATGAAGGTACTGATCTTATCCACCGGAACCGGTGAGGGACATAATTCCGCTGCAAAAGCGGTGAAAGAACAGTTTGAAAAACGGGGCATTCCCTGTGAGTTGGCAGATGTACTGAATTTTGCTTCGGACAAAGCCGGCGCTTACGGACGCCGGATCTACATCTGGAGCACAGTCCGGGCGAAAAAGGTGTTCGCCGGAGCGTACCGGGTAGGCAGGGCCATTTCGTCTGCCAGATTAAAGTCACCGGTGTATTTTGCCAACGCTTTGTATGCGGATAAGCTGTGCAGCTATATCACAGAAAACGGATATGATACAGTGGTAATGCCGCATCTGTTCCCGGCTGAGGCAATGACCTGGCTGCAACGACAGCATAAGCTGGATGTACAGACTTATTTTATTGCCACGGATTATACCTGTATTCCTTTTACCGAGGAGACAAAGGTGGATTACTATTTTATCCCACATGAGGAACTGACGACGGAGTTCATCAAACGCGGCATCCCTGCGGAGAAGCTGGTTCCCACGGGAATTCCGGTATCGGAGAGGTTCCTGAAGCTTCCGGAAAAAAGAGAAGCGCGAGGGCAGCTGGGGATTCCGGCAGATAAATCCTGTATCCTTATGATGACGGGCAGCATGGGGTACGGCCGTGTGGAAAGCATGACGGCGAAGCTGGTGGAGCAGACCGGCGAGGATACCCATCTGTATATCCTGGGGGGAACCAATGAAGAACTGAAGAAGACACTCCGGGATACCTATGCCGATACAGAGCGGGTGCATGTGCTGGATTTTACCACGGAAGCGCATCTCTACATGGCAGCGGCGGATATTTTGTTCACCAAACCGGGAGGACTGACCTCTACGGAAGCGGTGGCTGCGAAGGTTGCATTGGTACACACTAAGCCGATCCCCGGATGTGAGGATCGTAATGTTGCTTTTTTCACACAACATGGGATGTCTGTATCAGGAGATACGGAAGATGCCGTGATACAAAAGGGACTAAAGCTTCTGCGGGATCCGGAGGCACAGGCCGAAATGCGGAAGTGTCAGGAAAAATACGGAAAGCCTTACGCAGCAGATGCAGTCTGTGAATTCATCTGCGGACAAAAGGAAGCAGCACAAGAGGAAGCTTAGACACAGAGGAAAACGACAGACAGGAGAGACAGATGATCATACGTGAACTGGGAATGATAGTCTTCGGATTGTTATGCGGAAGTATATTGTTCGGCAGGGCATTGCCGAAGTGGATCAAAGGAATTGATGTCACTGAGGTCAGCAACGATCACAATCCGGGGACTGCCAATGCCATGAAATACGCAGGAGTGCCTGTCGGGATCCTGTGCCTGCTGGGAGATCTGTTAAAGGGAGCACTGCCCGTATACGTGGCAGTTGGCATGGGGCTTGTGACAGACAGCTGGTTCCCGCTTATCATGGCGGCACCGGTACTGGGGCACGCCTATTCCCTGTTTTATCATGGGAACGGAGGCAAAGCCATTGCGGTATCCTTCGGCGTGTTGATCGGACTGGCACCGGTACAGCCGGAACTGCTGATGCTGTTGATCATATTGTATTTGTCGGGGTCTGCCCTTCTGATCAGACCGCACACCAAAAGAACCCGTATCACTTATATCTTTTTTGCCGCGGGAGCAGCGGTCCTGATGATGATACAGAGAATACCACGGCAGGTATTTTGGGGAGCACTTCTGATCTCTGCCATTGTGATCCATAAAAACAGTATCCGTCAGGAGTTTCTGGAGGAGTCGACGGAATCTTTGGAAAGTCTTTAGAATTTCTTACGGTTTCTCTATATTGACGCATGATATTATATGCCGTATAGTATAGCCACAGAGCAATACTATACGGCATATAATATTGTAAGGAAAGCCGGATAGCCGCAAATTTCAGAGAGGAGCGATAGGATGCTTTTTAATACAGGAGCAGCCCTGCTGGATGCTATCGTGCTGGCGGTGGTCGCCCGGGAACCGGAAGGAACCTATGGGTACAAGATCACCCAGGAGGTCCGGCAGGTGATCGAACTGTCGGAATCCACCCTGTATCCCGTGCTTCGGAGACTACAGAAGGACGAATGTCTGGAGGTCTATGACCGGGAATGCAGTGGCAGGACGAGACGCTATTACAAGGTCACCAGCAGGGGCTGGGCACAGCTTCATTTATATGAAAGCGAGTGGCGAAGCTACAGCGGGAAGATCACAGGACTGTTTGAGGGAAGACCGTTGAAGAGGTCAGAGGCATAAAAATGCACAGATGGGAGAAAAAGTAAGATGAACAGAACGGAGTATATGAGGCAGCTGGAGAGCCTGCTGCAAAATATTTCCGCTACAGAGCGGGAAGAAGCGCTACAATATTATAATGAATATTTTAACGATGCGGGACCTGAGAATGAACAGAATGTCATTGAGGCACTGGGGAATCCTGCGAAGGTGGCGGAGAATATTAAAAAAGATATTTTCGGGAATGGGTACGGAGAGAACAGCTACCAGACAGCAGGAGCCGACAGCCGGTCAGTGATCACTTATCCGGCAGATCCGCAGACAGAAAATGGTAATGGAGAACAACGTAACCGGCAGAGCGATGCGTCACAAACTGCACAGGCACAGGTGGTATCTCCACAGAAAAAAGAAGGAATGTCCACCGGTATGATCGTGCTGATCGTCATTTTGTGTATTTTGGCATCCCCGGTGATCCTGGGAGCAGCTTCCGCCGGTATCGGCGTGGCGGCAGGGCTGATCGCCACATGGTTCGGACTGATCATCGGTTTCGGGGCAACGGCAGCAGCACTGATACTGCTTCTGATCGCACTGGTGGCAGTAGGGATCATCAGTATGTTTACACATCCCTTTGTGGGAATGTGCCTGATCGGTGCCGGACTGATCTGCGGAGGTGTCGGACTTCTGTTCCTGATGCTGACCGTGGCCATGGCGGGAATCGCCACACCGGCGATCTGTTGTTGGATCGGAGGATTATTCCAGAAAAGAGGTAAAAAAGAAGCATGAAAAAATTTATGAAGGGCTGTGCCATCACAGCGTTGATATTAATATTATTGGGACTGATCCTGGGAGTGAGCGGAAGCCTGGGGAATGGCTCCACGCATGTTTCGCCGGGGGAGATCCTGTCAGCGGTTACCTTGGGAAGAATCTCCGGAGAAGAGGTGGATGACTGGAGCAACGGTGTGACGGAGCAGATCCGGGAAAATATGGGCGATGTGCACTATGATCTGGAGGACAATGTGGATTATGACTCAGATTATGAAGTTAGGTCGGGAAAGATAGAGCTGTATGTTCTGGGGGATGACAGTCAGGGCATAACGGATCTACAGGTGCAGGCCGGTGGCTGTGTCATGAAGATTCAGGTGTCAGAGGATAACTGCTTCCGGGTAGAAGCCGATGGAATGCGAAAGTTCCAAGGATATGTGGAAGGCGGTACGATGGAGATCCGCGGAACCTCAAAAGTAAGCAGCAACAGTGAAGGCAATCTGGTCGGTTCCATCTGCCTGTATGTGCCTGAGGGATATCATTTTGAAAATACCTCTTTGGATCTGGGAGCCGGAAGCCTCAGTGTAGAGGAATTGCAGACGGGGGCGCTGGAAGTCAATGTGGGTGCCGGCAAGATGACGTTTGAAAAACTGGATGCTGATCAGGCAGAGTTAGACTGTGGTGCCGGTCAGATGACAGTAGGAGAACTGAGCAGTCGCGTGGCAGAGGTTTCCGTAGGAATGGGATCCGTTCGTCTGAACGGAGATGTGACCGAACGATTGGACGGAGAGTGCTCCATGGGAGAACTGAAACTGACACTGGCAGGAGCGCAGACAGATTTCAACTACGATTTAAGCTGCGGTATGGGTGAACTGAAAGTCGGTGATGACAGTTACAACGGCCTGGCACAGGAGAAACAGATCAACAACAACGCTTCTAAAAATATGGAGCTGGAATGTGCCATGGGCAGCGTTGTGGTGAAGTTTAAATAAAATACTGCCGGACAGAGTTACTTTTATATCGCGGCAGTAAAAAATCTTCTTTCATTTGAAAAATTATCGTTATAATACCGCCTGAATGGAGTTATTATCCATCAGGCGGTATTTTTGAAAGTTCTATCTATGATTTGATAAAAATAATACCGCTTGGAGTATAATAACAGACTTTCAGGCGGTAATTATAATTTGCAAATTATAGTTATTTTATGGGAGAAATAAAAAATCCTTGTCCCGGAAAAGAAAAGTCAATGGAATCTTTGCTTTTTAGCTTTCATAGAGAAAAGTAGAAATCTGGCTTTTTTCGATCATCAGGAATGGATACTCAATATCCCAGACACTGTCTGTTAAATTTGAAAATATTTGTTTTTCTTGTAATATCTTTCTCTTAATTCGTAGTATATAGGTGAGGCAGAAAGGAAGTGATGATTTGAACGATAGTGAAATTATTGATTTGTTCTATATGCGCTCTGAACGGGCAATCATGGAGTTGGCGGCGAAGTACGGAAATGTCTGTAACAAGGTCGCAAAAAATATTTTGAACAATATCCTAGATGCAGAGGAGTGTGTTAACGACGCTTATTTAGGAGCATGGAATACAATACCGCCTCAAAATCCAAACCCGTTGCTTACCTATATCTGTCGAATTGTCCGTAACCTCTCCATAAAAAAGTATCACGCGAATACATCTGTCAAGCGCAACAGCTTTTACGATGCGGCTTTAGACGAACTGGAGGAATGTGTATCCTCCTCTGAAAGTGTAGAGGCGGAGATTTCCGCAAAGGAGCTTACCCGGCAGATTGACTATTTTCTGGATACACTGGATGCAGAGAGTCGAATACTCTTTGTTCGTCGATATTGGTATGCCTATTCTATTTCGGAACTTGCAAAACAGTTTGGTCTGAAGAGTAATACCGTGTCAGTGCGACTTTCCCGTATTAGGGACAAACTGCGGGATTATTTGAAGGGGGAGGGATTTACAGTATGAAACGTGAAGATATTTCCGAGGCGGTTGGTAACATCAGCACAAAGTATATTCAGGAAGCAGCTCCCAACATACGGGTGAAGAAAAAGCCGGTATGGGTGAAATGGGGAGTAGTTGCAGCAGTTTTTTGTTTCTTTTCTATGACTGTTTTTGCAAACAGTTTGTTTTCCTCCCTATCCGGAGATGAACTTTCTCTGTCTGCCACATATGAGGGAAATGGTGTAATTTCTGTTCAAGTAGAAAATAGGTCTGACAAAGAGCTTAATTTTCAATCGAAACTTAAACTAATGCGCTGGTCTACCAGCGAGGAAGTTAAACCGCTTTCGGGAAAGGTGTCTTTCAGCAACACCGAGATACCTGCTAACTCAAGCGGTACGATGGTAATTGATCTTTCAGATGCCTATGATATATCACTGTTGGAGACACCGATTTCGGATGATGATTGGTACTACTTGGTGTTGACAAATAACAACTTCTTATTTGGACAGGATTGGATGTGTACGGTTGAATTTGCAGAATCTGTCCCAACCGAAAAAGTTGACGTGGCGCCGATTACTCCGGTTGACGCTGATCCGGAACTGATATCAGAAATTATGGAAGAATTCAGACCATACTTTGAAAGATACACTTTGGATATTAATGAAAGAAATCGGCTCGCTGGCGAATATCTGGAACATTGCCAGAGGGTGTTGGAACAAATGGATATAAACATCGTGCCCTCCGTGTCACCAAATGAGTTAACTTTGATTGACAGCGCCGAAAGAGTCCTTTTTGACCCTGCTGTGCCTGCGGATATGCAATTGCAGCTAACTGGTCTGCATCGCCGATCAACGGACGGGTATGACAAAATCATTGGCGCCTCCGCGGAAGAATGTGCGATGGTTTTAAGCGCCTACATCCCGCAGCACAAAGGTGAAATCGACGGCGGTGTGGATATTCCCTTGATTTATGTTTTCATATACGAAAAAAATGAAATTCATACCACGCAGGACTATGCCTTTATCCGCGGTCAACTTTTGACCTTTGAACAGATGGAGCAGTACAAGATCTATGAGGACGAACAGTATGTCTGCTATGATGTCAGCGATTTGTTCTATTCCGATCTTCGTCAGTATGTGGAAAGCATGGTTAGCCAAAGGAGCGACGTTTATTTTGACGAGCAGGTTTGGAAACGAGTTCAGAACATTTATACCTACTATCGGGATAACATGGGAACGCTTCTCGGTTATAGAACTGACACGGGGCGCGGAACAACAGAGAATGTAACCGGAAACGATGCATCAAGTAAACTGGAAAATAAGTCGAACACTTGTGATAGCTTACCGGAGTTTCACCTGACTATTGAAAGCTGCTACGATAACCCTAACGAACCTGTTGCAGATCAGAGTTATAATGTTGATGAACCCAATTGGAATGACTAAATAATCCGCTCTGTCGGGCGACGGTAAAAGAAAAAGCCGTCGCCTTTTTTACAACAACGCCGCCAGATACTTTTCAAACACTACGCCCTCCTGCACGGGTGTTCCCGCCTTTTCGCTTCCGGCGATGCATAGACCTACGAAGTTCGCTGCCTTCTGCACGGAGGATAGTAAGGTTTCTCCGCGGACGGCATCGGCGGCGAGAATGGAGGCGAAGATGTCTCCGGTGCCGGGGCGGGAGGCTCCGGCAATAGGGCTGGCTACGGTGGTATAGACGCCGTCGTCCCACAGGAAATTCACCAGAGAATCCCTCTGGCGGATCCCGGTGATGACGATGGATGCACTGACAGAATCTTTCAGACACAGAGAAGCCAGCTTCTCACACAATCCGGACAGCTCCTGCATCGTCCATTCCCCATCCTTCCAGGGAGTCCCGGTCAGCAGGCAGGCTTCCGTGATATTCGGCGTGATAATATCCGCAAGAGGCAGCAACTCCTTCATCTTCTGAACATGCGTCTCCGTGATGGAGGAGTAGGCCCTGCCGTGGTCTCCCATGACCGGATCCAGCAGAAACAGGGGCGGTCGGAACATTTCCACAAATTCCCGTACAATGTCGATCTGCTCTTCATTTCCTAAGAATCCACAGTATAACCCATCGAAAGTAAGTCCCAGTTCGTTCCACACTTTTATATAATCTCGCATATGAGAGGTGTAGTCATCAAAATGGCAGAGAGGAAATCCCAAATGGTTCGATAAAACAGAAGTAGGCACAGGGCATACCTGTACCTTCATTACGCTGATCACGGGCAGAGACACGGTGGTGGAGCAGCGCCCAAAACCGGCAATATCGTTGATCATAGCAAGGCGGGGAACGAAATCCCCGCCTTTATGAGCAGTAGTATTACAATTGTTAGCATTACATTTCATGGAATAATCCTGCTTTCTTCAGTGCCGGACGAAGTGCCAGATAAAGGACGGTTGCCAAAACAACTGCCCAGACAGCATTAAAGGCAGTAACACCGGTTGCAATTTTTGCCAATGCCTTGGAAATATCCTGAGGCACCCCTAACAAATATGTCTTATAGAAGTACCCTACCAAAGGATCGGCTACAATATTAAATGCCATACCGCAGACAGAAGCTAAAATAGTGACACGAGCCACATATTTTTTCGGATGCTCAGCACTCAGGTGGAAAATCTTGTGAGCTACCAGACCTACGATCAGGCCGATGCACAGTTTTAATAGGAAAGTCTTGGGAGCACTGGTTACATAAGCAGTAGTCAGGTCAGCGATGGTCATACCCACGGCACCGGCAAGTCCACCCCAGTAACCACCCAGAAGCAGAGCAGCCAGTACACAGAAAACATTGCCGAAGTGCACTGCGGTTTTTTCCAGACTGCCGGGAACGGGAATGTCAAATTTCAAAAAAGCAAAGCCGATGTAGCAAAGAGCCGCCAATAATCCTGCCTGAGCCAGTCTGGTTACATCCACCTTTTTTTCTGCGGAAGGAACGCCTGCAATCGCATTATACAATCCCTTGACCGTCAGCAAAATAGCGAAGAATACAAGTACCAGGCTGTAAGAATAAGGGCGTTCTGCGGAAAGCTTCTCATCGGACAGAGTGGACTTCGAAGCGGCCAATTCATCCTTCTGCGCATTCAGGGCATCCAGATC
>ERZ1035070.155-NODE-155-length-23198-cov-10.225943_pt1 | contig 23198 bp, 35 predicted proteins | sample MGYA00520603_ERZ1035070 | MGnify/ENA primary metagenome ERZ1035070 (study PRJEB33766, sample SAMN09781695) | gut metagenome | biome: gut microbiome | host: Homo sapiens | place: Madagascar | study: EMG produced TPA metagenomics assembly of the PRJNA485056 data... | reverse complement strand
ATAAAGATGATTTTGTTTTTTCGTAGTCTGCTTTTTTGTTTTTTAGATCTTCTTTTTTTGTATCGAGCTTATCAGAGGCTTCCGCTTTAAAGCCGCTAATCAGCTTTATTTTTTCCTGCTTGTCCTCAACTGTTGAATCGTAGCCGTTGGATAAGTGAAGAATCTTTTTTCTTATCTCAAGCTGGTCAGCCAGCTTCTTGTTTACTTCCTCTGTCTTCTGCTTCTGCTCGTCAAGGGACTTCACGTATGATGCCACCGCTACGCCTGTTCCTGCAATGGCGGCAGCTACGCCTGCCACCGCTATGGCGGTCGGGTTTATCGCCGCTTTCAGCGCGGCTGTTATCGCAAGCTGCCTGTTCAGCTTCTTCACCGCCCCGAAAAGACCGACACCGACTCCAGCCGTGAGCGCGACAAGGGAGGCGGCTATAGCCCCTTTAAGGAGAGCCGAGTAGACCGGGTTCTCCTTGACTTCCTTGAGCCACTCGACAACACCTCCGAGGGCTTCCTGCACTAGGTCAAGCACGCCCTTGTACATATCGCCAAGTCCTGTTGCCTCTATGAACAGAACGGAAGCCTCCTTGAAGTAGTCGGCGACAAAGCCCTCCTTTCCGCTGACCGTGTTGTTTATGCGCTCCATTGTGCCGTAGAACGTCTCGCCCTGCTTAGTCATCTCCTGGAAAGCCTTCTTTATGTCATCTCCTGTGGCTGTCCCCTGCACTCCGATTTTCTTGAGGTACTGGTAGATTGGAACGCCCCTGAGCGCAAGCTGCTGGAGCTGCTCGCTTCCGGCTTTTCCGACATTCTGTATCTTGGCGTATATGCTCACAAGCTCGTTGAATCTGTTTGTGTCGCCGTTCGCTATGTTTCCGATTTCAAGAAGCGTCCTTTTAAGACCGCTCTCGCTCTCCCCGACGCTTAGGAGCTGGGATGCCGCGTTCGCAAGAGTATCAACGCCGAATGTAGTTTCGTTGGAGAATTTGCGCAGCTCCTCGAACATCTCAGTTCCCCTGTCAGCGCTTTTAAGCACGCCCTGCAGGCCGCTCTCTATCTGCTCGAACGCGGCGTATGACGACATCGCCCCGGTAACGAAGGAAGCCATTGCGCCTGTTATCTTCTTGTATGCGACAAGGACGGAAGCAAGACCGGCTGCCGCGGCTACTGATGACGGAGACAGCCTGCTGAGGAAGCTGTCAAGCGAGTCCGCACTTCTTGCGCTCTTTGCCGCCGCCTCTGTGAATTTATCCAAGTTTGCAGAGGCGACCCTTACGCCGCTTGAATCTATCTCAAGAACAAGCCTTGATGTTGTTTCCGCCATGCTACCGCTCCTCGTCTTTTTTCATAGCATCAATCTCGCTGTTTCCCCATGAGAGCATTTTCCTGACAAGCGAAATCTCATACAGCGACAGACGCTCGCAGGTTACATTCTGCCAGCTCTCTATGTCCCTGAACGTTATAAGCCCGTCCCGGCAGCTGTTGTAAAGCTCTATGAAGACCGTCCATATATACATGAAGCATACAGGCGGAGCAATGTCTTGAAGCCCGCTGTATGCCTCGTTTGTGTAAAACTCTTTTTTCCCGATGTCCTCTATGACATCCATGCGGTCGTCATTGTTGCTTCTCCACACGCTCCGCTTGTCGTCAATCTTGCGGTACGTGGGATAGTACAGGAAGAAGAAGCGCCTGACCGCCTTCTCAAGCTTCTCTTCCTCTAGGCTAAAAAAGCCTCCCTGTCCTTCGCTGCGTTCTTTACGAACTCCTGCATATCAGGAGAGCCTTCAAGAAGCTCGCGGTACAGAGGTTCAGTCGAAGCGTCTTTTTCAACGGGGAAATCCTTTCCTTCAAACGGAAGTCCAGTTCCGTCTTTTTTTCTGATTCCGCCTATACGTATGAGAGCAGAATCAACACCGTCGTCAAGCGCAGTGTCAAGAGCTTCATCGTCAAGCTCCAAATTTCTGCTGTTACTGTCAACGCTTATATTGCGGAACTTGCTTTTAAGCTGCTCCCTTTCGTAGCGCCTGACCTCATCGCTGTCGTTGCCGAAAACAAGCACTTCAATGTCTGTGGTATGTCCGCATAGAATGTACGGAAGCCAGACACCCTCGCATGATTTTTTTCTTGTGCAAATCTGCGACAAATCCGCAATCTGCTTTTCCTTTGCCTTAGCCATTTAAAGCCCCTTTCTGTCTTCAGAAATCTTATTGACTGATATAAGCGCAAGCACAACGGAAACAAGGGCTACCACAGCAGATACAATCGTAGCTATCGCGCTCTCTGCAAGACCTCCTGCGGCGACACCTACACCGCCAACAATGGCAAGACCAAGGCACACATAGACAAGAATTTTCTCCTTCTTTCCTTTTTCAGCAGCTCCGTTGATGAGAGAGATAGCCTCAAGCGCGATTCCGAATGCAGCGACAGCGATTGAAGCTATCTGCGCTGAATCAATCTGCACAAACACAGAAATTGCGGCGGCTACAACAATGGCGATTACGCCTATGATTCTGAAAACATTCTTCATTTTTCTTACCTCCAAAAATGATTCTTGCAGCATCTGGAGTTGAACCAGAAAAAAATGGAAAGGAACCATTCGTGATACCGTTTCACTATGCTGCTGTGGCAAGCCTGCTACAATCCATTCGGAAATTCACAGGCCAGAAAACGCGGATTTCAAGGCAGTCCGCAAGCCGTTTTTTCTGTTATTTGTTCTGTAAAACAGTTCCTCTATGCCTCGGAAACAACCACCTGAACTGTTTTCTCAGACTTTGCCGTGGACTTTCCAAGCGTGTTTGTTACAACGACCTTGTACTCGGAAGTTCCTGCGGCCGCAGTGCTCGGCTTGTAGATAGCGGAATTTCCGACCTCCTCGCCGTCCTTTGTCCATGAATAGCTTAGCTTCCCAGAATCTCCTACAGTGGCTGTTGCGTCAAGCGAAATGTCGTCGCCCACATTGCAGCTGACATCAGCAAGCGATGCTGAGATGACAGGCTTTTCAGCGGAAGCATCAAGTCCTTGCACTTCCTTGACAAGGCTCAAGTCCTCGTCATCGTTCAAGGTAAAGCCTACAGAGAACTGGAGCTTGTTTCCGTTCCTGCTTTCAGTCGGAGCGGAAAGATGCACATTAAGAGTAAGCGTGTAGCTTGTGGTAACGCCGTTCACTGCTCTTGACAGCTGAATCTGAATAACCTTGTCCTTGCCGTCAACAGCATCGTTATAAAGCTCGTGTCCTATGTCATCAACATTGTACACATCAAGAGTGCCAGAGACATCGAAATTTCCAAGGGAGTTCTCGATTGAATCATCCTCGAACAGTGCCGGAGTACGCTCAAGGTTGTTGTTTATAGTTATGTTCATTGACGGACACTGGCGCAGAGGCGCAAGCGTTTCTATGCTGTCTCCGATTTTCAGAAAGCCTGTCTTGGTAAGATACGACTTTGTTCTGAGCGAAGGCTTGTACACAGCTTTTTTGCTTGCAAGCGGGTCCTCAAAAACCTTTTTAGGGTTGTTCGCCCCCATGACATTCCAAGTCAGTTTGACAAATGAATCTGTGGCAAAGTCTATTGTCAGCTGGTTTATGTACTCGTTTACAAAAAGCTGCCAAGCCTGCGGCTTCTGCGCGTAGTATTTCAGCAGAGAGAATGACTTGACCTCATCGCCAAGCGTAAGCGTCTTTTTATTCGGGTTGCTCTTGTCTGTCTGCCATTCTCCGCAGAAAACCCCCTCGAACAAATCATCCTGCTCGTCTATGTTCCATTCAGTAGGCATATCGCCGCTGTTGGACTTCGTGCCGACTTCAGGGGTGGACGGAATCCTCGATTCAGGAAGAATTATGTCGGATGTTATTTCCTCGGCTGTTCCGGCTATGTTTGTTCCTGCCAAGTCAACACGGAGCGGAAGAAGCTCCACATTTTCAGGAAGCTCGCCGTCCTCCTCCTTTGCAAGAAACATCGTGAAATAAGTCTTTATCTTGTTTGTTATCGCCTTAGACCTTAAGCTACTCCTTGTCAATATCGGCTTCCCACTCGATGGCGCATTGCAGCCTGTAGCAGTCAGCCTCGTTTCCTTTTGTAGAGATGTAGACTTTTACTATAGCCACATCGTCTGTATATTCATTAGCGTTGAACAGCCTTGCTATCCAGCGGTACTTGCTCTCCGCCTCATCCTCGCCGGAATCAAGCGGAGTAACTATGTCTATGTAAAGAACGCCGTAAAGCCGTATCTGCGAATCGTCAAGAATCGCGGACTGCTCCGGCTCGTTGCTTCTGAAAGTGAGGTCAAAGTACCTCTTGCTGTCCGGCACTGAAAACGGAGCGTTCGGAAAATGCGCATTCGTGAAATTTCCATCGCCATCAGTTTTCAGGTACTGTATGCCGGAAAAATCGTTCAGCTTCCTGAAAATGCCGAAAAGCGTATTCTGGATGTCGAACTCAGTCATCGCACGACCTCACAGCCGCCTTGAATATCGCATCGTTGTTCGCAAGCGTAACGCCGACCATTCCGTTCGGAGCTTTCTTTGAATATCCGTTGGCTGAGCGGATTTCATAGGACTTTGTTTTTTTGTTCCATGTTCCTTTCTTCGGCGGATTCGGATAGCCTCCGTACTCAAGCGTGCCGATGTAGGGAAGATTGTTTGAGATGAAGATGCTCTCATCTCCGTTGCTATCAGGCATCTGCTCCATTGACTTGTACTTGGGTGTCTTTCTGTCGCTTGTGCTTGAATCCTCGCTTCCGACCGATACATTCCAGTTTCCCCTTGCTCTGCCGGTGTCCACAGGAGTTTTCTTGACGATTGATGAGTAAAGGGCGAACGCATAAGCCCTTCGGACTTTTTTTATCTTCGCCTTCTGCCTGTCGGCGTATTTGTCAAGAGGAATAGACCAGCTAGCCATTCTTCCTCCTCCGTGGAAATACAATTCTGAGGGCGAACGCAAGCCTGTATCTGAGCGGAGAATTCATAAGCTCAAGGACAAGCTCGTTGGATATGGACTGCCTGTCCTTTCTCAGTGAGTTTATGCCTTTTCTTATCATTCTGCTTGTCTTGCCGCTCATTTCTTTTCCTTTTTACTTACATCATCAAGATACATGGTGCACGAAAGTTCATGAACAAGAGATTCTGTCATGCAGTTGCAATGCAAATCAATATCAGCGGAAATTTTTATGCCAAGCGGCTCCAAAACATCGCTTGCTTTTCTAAGCAGATTGTCAAGATCACTTAGCTTAACTCCATGTATCATACCACTTACCTTGCCTGTATTTTCCAGTATATAGCCTCTCCGCCGTCAGGAGCGAACGGGACAACGTTCACGGCAGCATAGCTTCTTCCGCCGAACCTTACTGTATCATTGACACAGGGCTTGCCGTCAAGCGCAGCCATAAGCATGATGTCCCCGGCCTTTATGTTCGTGCCGTCAACCTTGCTCATGGAGAAGCTACTCTGTATCGCGTAACCGGAGAAAGCCTCGGCATCGCTGTACTCGTCAGTCGCCGGGTCGTACTTCTTTCCTCCCCGGACTATCTCGCATTTCGCTCCATACTGCCGTATCTTCTCCGCGGCCTTGTTCCTGTAAGGCGAGTAGTTCATACGCGCTCCACCTTGCCGACAAGTATTCTGCTTTTTCCAGTGTCAACGTAAAGCCCCCTGAGCTTCGTGTTGACCGAATCGTACAGCGTCTTGTCGGCAGTCTCACGCTTTGTCCTTAAATATGTGAAAGACAACGATGTTATGTTCTCGGACACGACATCGCCGTTCTCATTGTCCTTATGGAAAAGCTCAGAGCCGTCAAGCGCAATCACCGCCGCGTCGCAGACAGCCTGTTTCAGGCAGTTCGGTATGCCGATGATTTCGTTCCCCTCATAGTCCTTTAGGTTTGCCCTCGGAAATCTGAGAGCCTGACCTGCGGACATCTTCTTTCCGTACCACCTGAACATATTGTCTATGTAGTCGGTGGCGCGGACAAGGCACTGCTCCTTGGCCTCATTCTCAATGTCTTTCCATGCGGAGACACCGCGGGCTGAAAAATAACTGTCGGCAAACTCAACGGAAACGTATGAGTCTGCGTTTTCAAGTCCTGTTCCGTCCTCAACAACCATTTTCCAGCCCTTTGTTTATTTTGCGGCTTTCGTGCCGGTCTTTGCGGCATCAGAAGCCTTGTCTTCCTTCTGCTCCTGTTTCGGAGCGGCTTTCGCCACAAGCGAATAGCCTTCAAGCTGCGCCTGTCTTATTGTCTCAGGAGAATCGTATACATCAGCGTACTTGTCCCCTTTCTTCATCTTTACTGTAGCCATTTCTTACTCCAAGAAATGCCCGCATTTTTCAGCGGGCTTGTTTTTTTGTTAGCCCAAAATAGGAACAATAAATTCTGGCTTGATTACACCTACACCCCATGCGAGGTTGACCTCAAGGCGGACGCGCTTGTATTCAGGATAAACACAGACACCAAGAGCAAGTCCTGTTTTCGGGTCTGTTATTGTGCGCTGCTCAATAGCCTGGTCTCCAAGAGTTGTGTTAGGAACAGTTCTTGTGGCAAGCCAGACAGCCGAACGCGGGAACGCAAGCGAAGCAAGATAGTTAGTGCCGATTGTTACGGCGGCGTTGTCTGCCACGTCTTCCTGCAACGGAGAAATAAGTCTAATTGAAGTTGCGCCTGATGCCGCATTTTCAGCTATTACATAAGAATTACTGCTGCTTCCGAATTTTACGAGGTCGCCTTTTACAAACGTTCCTGTGCCGGTGTCAACTGGGATAACGTATTCGCCCTGACGTGCTCCGCCGTTCACAAGATAGCCGTCTCCAGTTCCTTTTGCGTGAGAACCAAAGCCCGCGGATTCACGGATGTCAAATCCGCTGATACGTCCGAATACGCCGCGCCGGAGCAAATCGTCGTTGCCGGAATCGCTTACGCTCTGCAGATTCTTCAAGTTTCGGAGATTCTCGGAAGCCTCTGGATTTAGAACAAGCTCAAGGTCTGTCGTCGGCGCGCCTTTCTTCTTGAGCTGCATAAGAGCCTTGTTAAAGTCTGAAATATCGCTTGCGAAAGGAGTTGTTCCGCTTGTGCCTACGCTGTTTCCGGCATTGATGCCTTCCGAAACAATCACGCTGCACGCATCCTGCTCAGCCTCATTTATAAGACCGCGCATTGCTTCGGTCATCTGGTTCTCAAGCATCGGAAGATGCGCTGCGCCAAGAGCGGTTTCATCGTTTCCGACAATGATAATGTCCTGCGCCCTTGACTTTGTGATTTCAAGTGTTCTGTTTTTGATTTCAACATCTTCAACATCAGGAGCTTTTGCAGCCGGTGTCGCATCACGCGCTTTCATGGCAGTGCTTACAGGAAAATTGATTTTCTGCCCAACAGCGATAGATTCTGAGCTTGAGTCGCGTGTAACCGCCGACAAGACACCTGTCATTTCCCTTGCTACGACATCAAGTGAGCGTAGCAGTGAAGGAATCAACATTGGAATAATTTTCATTTTTCAATACCTCGTTTAGTCTACGACCCTGCCGCCTTTGAGAGCGAACTCCATAAGCTGCTGGTCATTCATGTTTTCAATCTGCTGGGATGTGAGCTGCTTGTCATTGCCATATCCAGACGGAGCAGAGCCTCCAGCGCCGCCTCCTGATGAGACATTGCGGATATACGCCTTGCCCTCGCTTGTCATAACAAAGCTGTTCACAACCTCGCCGATTGTGTGGTTGTCCTTGTTAAGGAATACAATCTTTCCGTCCACGTCCTTCGGCTGGAAGTCGTTCATCGAAGTGATTCTTGCGACGAAACCGTCTTTCAGTCCCGGAACAATGTCGAGTTCCTTAACGCCGTCTTCCATTGACTTGCTGAACATCGAATCAAGATACTGCTTCTTATAGAAATCCCTTGAATCGGACATTTCTTTAAGAGTTTTCTTGGACTGCTTGTCCAAGTCTGCAATCTTGGCCTCGTACTGCTGCTTTGTTACCTCGTCCCCCTTGTTCGCCTTTTCAAGCAAATCATTAAGACTGGTAATTTTCGCCTCGTACTCGCCTTTGCTGCTCTCGTAGTCAGAAATTCGCTTTTTCAGCTTAACTTCGTTTCCGAGAAGCTCGTCGCGCTTTTGAATGAGCGCACGCTCGCCAGCATCTTTTTCCGCAAGAATGGACTTGATTTTATCCTCCGCGGACACATCTTCCCTTCCAAAAAGTTCAGTCAAGAAATTTTCATCTAACATTGATTTATCCCCACCTTGTGAGTTTTAGATATGATTTTCGGCCTTGCCTATACGGAGGTCAGTCCTAGACATCTTTCCGTAGCTATCATTCAAAATTTATAATACATTGCAATTATGCCGTTGTCAAGTTCGCAATTGCGAACTAAAAAAACAAAATAGGTTCTACTTCTTATTCTTCATCTTTAAGTTTTTCATTCAGCTCCTTGATTGTCAGAATTCTTCCGTTCTCGACAAATGAAGTTATCGGCTCGCCTTTCATATATAGCTCAAACCTTGCCTTGCCGAGAATCTCTCTCTGCACTGTTCCATTCTGTTTCTTGAGCCAGTCGGAATAGCTCGTTTTTGCGCTGACATAGCCATCCATAGAGGATCTGGTCTCGCCGTCTATATCACCGAAATAAGGAATTACAAGACACCGGCAACAAAAGTGCTGGGGAATCTTCGGAGCTTCTTTCAGCGACTTGAACAACTTCCCATCGAATGCTCCGCATACAGTGCATGTCCTTGTGTCCAGAGTGGCAAGATATTCATATTTATTATCGCCGTTTCCAAAGTATTCCTCATTAGCCTCAAAGATGCTGTTGCGTGTTTCATTCGCAAACGACTGCAATACAGTCCTTGTGCTTCTGTAGACTGAATTTCTGAATGAACTGATTGAGCCAGAAGCCACAAGCTTCTCATTGCCGGAAACGCTTCCTATGACACCGCGGACTATATCGCTTGTTCTCTGCCCCATAAGATAGCCTGTCCTTACTGCTGAATCCCATGCGTTGAAAAGACCGTATTCGATAGCATCAAGATAATTCTGGTATGTCATGCCATTGGTTACAGGCGCAAACATGGCGGATGTTTTGATTTGCTCCAGGGACGGAAATACAAACTCCGCTTTGCCTCCGTTGAATCTTATGACATCATTTTTGATTGCGGAAAGGAGCTTCTTCTGTTTTTTCAGCTCGTAGCCGATTATTCCATCGATGTCAGTTCCGCTCTCAACGGCATCCCTCAAGGATTTTGAAATCTGCTTTATGCTTTTTGCGATTTCCTTATACCTGTTCTTTGTGTAAATGCCTTTTGTTTTTCTGAGCAGCTCCGCAATTCTCCTGTCAGACTGGTCAATAAGCGCGATGATTTTATTCGCCTGCCCCGACTTGTACTGCTCAAGATAAATCTGATGCTTTATCTGCTCGCTGACAAATTTATTCATACCTATACCGTCTGTATAAACACTTCCAAGCCAAGGCTTTTGTAATGCCAGTACCCCTGCTCGATTCTTTTTCTGCTGTTGCTTTCATAAAGCACGACAAGCCATGCTCCGCTTGCACCCTGGCTTATCCTAGGATTGCTTGCCTTGTCGCCAATAGTCTTGAGGCATTTCTCCGCATCGGCTCTTGTCAAGAAAGAGCGTCCGCAAACTATGCGAAAAACCATATTCTATAGTCCTTTTTTTTATTCTTAGATTATCTTTTGTCAAGAGCTAACTTGCTCTTCATCAGTAGCCTGCAACGAAGCATACTGGGAATTCTTAGCCATCTGCTCCTCATCAATCTCAGAGTTCATCTCATTAAAATCACGCTCCGCAGAAAGTATCTCGCCGTCTTTCAGATTGTCGAACAAATCGCGCTTTGCAATTCCCCCGCTCTGCCATAAAGCGACAAGCGCAGTAATCTGCTGGGCACTCATTGTAGAAACATCGTAGTCTGTATTGAAGCTGACTTTCACATCTTCTTCTGCCAGCTCTTTGCCAGAACTCCATTCAAGATATATCTTCACAAGTTTGCTGAAAATAATTGAAAGGTTTATGGCGAACTCAGCAAGAACGGAATTTTCAGACGCATGATGAAGCCTTGCGGTCTCAGCAGCCTCAATGCCTTTTTTTTCATGGGATATGATTCTTGCGCCAAGAATAGCCATTCTGTCCTCATCTGCACTCATGGCCGCTGCTATTGATGAGCACCCAGAACCGCCATATTCAAGATAGTGCATGCTTGCTCCGGCAGGAAGATTCACAACTATCGAGCCGCCAAGTTTCAGAGGCTTTGCAACCTCCTCTCCGTTTATCATTTCAATCTGTGGATCTGCGCCTTGCGACCATGGAGTGGGAATGCCTGACCAGTGAAGCCCGTTCTCATAGTCAGCCGATTTTCTTAGATGGGACAGATTGACATTCGCCACATCCTCAAGCATGGATTCTGACGGCATGTCGCTGGAAGAAAGAAAATAAAAAGGAATCTCCCTGAACCTGCCTTTCTTTGAGCTTGGATATACCTGTTTTATTATATTCTCATTGTCATCATAGAGCGTCTGCCTGTAATAGCCTGTCTCGTCAATCTCGCAGACACGCCGGTATTCTTTCAGTTCGGTCGTATATTGAGCCGTCTCAACTTCGACAAGCTCCTTGAATATGACATATTTCAGGCTCTGCTTTCTGCCGTTCGTCTGCCACTTCCATTTTGTTATTGATTCCGCCCTGTAGAAAACCATATAGGCGTACTGGTCGCTCTCCTCAAAATCACGCTGGCTTCTGACTTCCTCAAGATACGGCATATCGACAAGAATGCCGCCCCAGTTCGTGATGATGGTGTCGCGTGAGCACAGCGCCCCGAACTGGTTGAGTGAATGGCCTTTGCCGTCAACATTCTCAAGATATTTTTCCATGCCGTCAGGAACATCCACGATAAGCGGCTTGCGGTTGAGCATACCGCTCAAGCCGTCAAGAGTTCTGCCGGTCGCATTGAAGAACTGCGCACGCATAAGATAATCACGGTAATCCTTGTCGTCCATGCCGGAAGAGCGTGGAATATACACCTCGCCCGCAGCTTTCACAGAGTCCTCTCCCTGAACCACATTACGGCACTTTTTCCATTTCGGAAGATATTTCAAATAAATGCTGTTGCAATCAAAAACAGACCTTGGCAACTCCTTTTACACAATGAATAATACATATCATAAAAACTTCAATTATCAAACACCGAGAACCCTTCCGACTGAAATTCTTGGCGTTTGCTGACAACAAAAAAGATAGCCAGCCGTTAGATTGTCAACCTGGTCATCATGCTTTCCGCTTGGAAATTCCTTGACCTCGTTCAGCCAGTCAAGATTCCAGTCGCCTCTAAGAACATGAACGTGCCCGGCTTCAAAAATCGGCTCGATATAACCAGCTCTTGCAACCTTGTCTATATTTATATTCAAAGGTTTCACAACATATCTGCCGTTTAGAATAGTTTGCATATTGCTTATAGCATCCTTAGAATCAAGTGAATTTTCGACGGCAACAGAAACATTGTTTCCATCATTATCAGATACTGCCCGGATATAATTATCTCTTTCAGGAGATTTTCCCCTTATTCTTGAAACATTCTTTATCCATAAATGCCAAACGCCGTCTATTTTGGTGTACGTCAAAAGTGTTCCGCTGGTCCAGTCCGGGTCTGCCTTCTGGGTCTGCTTTGCTGTATGCGCCAAGTCCCATACCCTGTAATACTTTGTTCTAGGAAAATCGCTTTCTGAATCATGCCACTGTATCTTGTCCGTAACAAACAGATTTCCGCCCCGGAGCTGTGGTCTGCATTGAAGCAATGCGCTTGCCGCATAGCTTCCCAGCGATGCAAACTGCTGCCTGTACCATTCCTCAGAAAAACGTTCAGGAAACAGGTAGTCATACTTCTTATGCTCCGTATGGTACTTGCGGTCGCCGTACTTGCTCTTGTCCTTTACCTTTATGTCAACCTCACCGTTTATCGCCGGGAATGACACTATATTGAATTTCGGAAATTCCTCATCGTAGTTTTCAGAATTAGGATTCAGTCTGTCCTTTATTCTGCCTATAATATCGTCTACGTGCCATGGCGTCGCAAGCACAATTGTTATGGAAACCGGCGCGCGCCTTGTCAGAAAGTCGTTCGTGAAATGCTCCCACGCTGAGTTTCTGATAGTCTCGCTTTCCGCCTCCGCACGGCTGGCGCAATAGTCATCAAGCAAGCCAAGATGATAGCCTTTTCCTGTCAGTCCGGAAGTCAGTCCGCTTGCGACGCATCCGCCTATATGATTCTCAATACCCCATTGCTGGACTCCGCCATTCTCTTTGCTTACAGAAACATCCGGATAAAGCGACTTGAATTCTTTTGTTCTTAAAAGATTTCTTGCAAAACGTGAAAACCCTTCTGCAAGCGCAGAGGCATAAGTAACAAGCATAACTTCACAGTCAGGATGCTCGCCTAGAAAATGGCTGGGTAAATACCTTGAAAGACAGTCGCTTTTTCCGTGTCTGAAAGGCATTGTTACAACCAGAAAGGTTGATAATCCTTTTTCAAAATTTTCAAACGCCTCGTCAATAAGTCTGCACAGCTCTTTTGTATGAATACCTACCAGGAATTTTTCTCCCGTCTTCTGCCACATATACTGCATGTATTTTTCATGCTCTCGCCGTGCAAGCTCTTTTCTTACAAAATTTTCATCATTTTCAATATTTGATAAATCCGCCATTTTTTATCCTTACACATCAGTATCGTTTTCCAGCTTTGAGTATATCTCCTCCAATTCCTCCAGCTCCTCCGTGGAAAGTTTTGATATTTTCTCAGCCCGTGTCTCGTTTTTATTTGTTATTGTATTGTTTATGACAACCGGCTCTGGATGGTCTCTCCAGCCAAGCTGTTTCAGCTGGAAAATAAAAGCCGTGTTGTTCGCCCCGGTCATAAGGGCCTTCTCAAGCTGTATCTCTTTCTTATCAAGAAGTCTGCATCTAGCTCTGTCTAGCTCCGCATCGCTGGCGCATAGCTGGAGGAAATATTTATACTCAAGATTGTTGTTGAAGCAAAATTCCTTGAGAATAGGAAGCTGTGTCTTGTTTGTATACTGTCGCATTAGCCGCACAAGTCTACCTGTATTCCATTTGTCTGTCTTTGGTCTTGGCATTTTAAAATCCTTTTATCAGGGTATGTTTATTAGTCTTTTATTGCTATCCAGCCAGCAAAATTAAGGCATCTCCAAAAAAGCTCAACTCTAAAACGGCAGCTTCTTAACAGCTCTTCATTCCATTTTGAAGTTATAGGCACAAACACTCCTTCAAGAGATTTTCTTTTCCTTTCAATCTGCTCTTGAGTGTAGCAATTTTTAGATTTCATTTTATAATATTCATTGACCAGCATTTTATCTGATTCAAAGTCATTTCCCAAAACTTTTTCAACCAGGATAAACGCTCCTTTACGGTTCAAGTGCCTATACACAGAATCAACAATCCTCTGCCTATATTCTATGGGCGTGAATTGCAAGGTGAGAACTGACAAAACTAAAGAGCAGTTTTCTACCTCTATTCCGTTTTTTATATCAAAATTGTCAACAGTTACAGTATCCATGTCTATATATTTTTTATATTTTTTTCTAGCTATGTCCAGCATCGGCTCTGAAACGTCATAAAGATAATATTTATTGCGGTTTGCGAATTTCTCAACAAACGGCATTACCGCGTTTCCGTTGGAGCATCCCATGTCAACTATGTTGCTTCCATCCTGAACAAACCTGAATCCCAGACTTGCAGTCAGCTCGCGCATGACTGAATATTGCGGTATGGAACGCTCAAGCATATTGTCAAAGCAGCCCGCAACCTCTTTATCAAACGTCCATTTCTTCGATTCTTGCAAAAGAATATTATCTTTTTTCTTCATTTTCAACTCTCCTTACAATCTTTAGAAGTCTACCCCCCCCCGACAAAAGAACAGCGGCATCGCCTGCCGACAACTTGCTTGCTTCGTTCATAAGAATATCATGCACATTAAGGTCTTTCATTTTATTTTCTCCAAAATTTCAGTCTGTATTGTCTTGGCTATATGGCTCATCATAACCGGAGGAACCATCCTTCCCAGCCGCTCGTGCTTTTTCTCATAGTTTCCTGTCAAGACAAAATCCTCTGGAACGGAAGTTATTCTTTTCAGCTCTTCTATTGTGAATTTTCTGTCATAAAAAGGATGGCAGACATCGGAAAAGCTAACTTTTCCGCCAGACTGGCATATTGTATTGCATGGAGCATACATAGATGCTCTGATCAGGTTGAAAAAACTTCCGTTCATCACATCTGAGCCCTTTATGGGCTTCGGGGGATTCTTGGGCAGCATCCGCAAGACTTTCCCGATTTTATATTTCCTCATCTCATCAAGCAGCTCTTTTTCCTCATCCTCGTCATTCTTTACATTTTTTAAAATGTCTCCAAGAGTGTAGAAATATCCAAGCGGTTTGGGATGGCAGGGGTGCACACCGTATTTATCGCAAATATCTTTTCTTACTCCCACAAAAATCAGTCTTTCTCTTCTTTGCCCGCATCCAAGCCACATTGCGGATAAAAGCCTTGCGCTTACCTCATATCCGCAGTTTTTCAGACCTTTGAATATCTCCTTGAAATATCCTTTCGCAACACCTCTTACCAGCCCCGCAACATTCTCAGCGACAAATGTCTTTGGCTTCAGCTCATCCACAAGCCGGATGTACTCAAAAAACAAATCGTCAACTCTTTGAGCTATATCTGAATATTTTCTAACAGTTCCCCAGCCTTTCTCTTTTTTTCCAGCAGAAGAAAATGCGCAGCATGGAGGCGAGCCGTCAAACAAATCAATGTCCCCTTTCTTTAGCTTTATCTGGCTTAATATCGATTCTCCGCTTATCTCCCTGATATTCCTTGTGTCCAGATAAGTGTCTGGATTGTTTGCCCGGTATGTTTTTTGAGCCTCCTCTACAAATTCATTTGCCCATAGAACATGAAAATTCGCCATTTTATACCCAAGGCATGAGCCTCCGCCGCCGGAAAATGTAGAGACGACATTGAAGCCGTTCCATTCCAGCCTACTTATTTCCTCCATTGTCGGAATCCTGAATTCTGGCTTTTCCATTGCTACCACTCATATCCGCATCTAGGACACTTGCAGGTGGTTTCTATGCTGTCGTCAAATTCTGCAAAATCATCAGGACGTTTCGCCTGAAACTCTTCTATAGGAGCGGAAAATGTCTCTCCGCCATCAACCTCATATTCCCTTCTAATGTATTCCTCCGGCGGCATTTCAATTCCTCCCTCCAGAGGCATTTCATGTACAGGAGCTCCAGCCGATGTTGTAGGAGGAACATAGTTTTTCTGCTGAATCTGCTTTTTATAGTAATCATCGATAGACTCAAACGGTCCTTGCAGGTCAAGGCTGAATGCCGGAAGCTGGAAATCGTCAAGATTAAGGTCGAAGTCTTTTCCGACAAATTCCATTACCGACTGCTTTGTCATTCTTCCATATTGAGAGTTCAGCCGGAGTAGGAGGTCTTTTGCCTCCTTTTCATTCTTTACATTTACATAGACAACAGGAATATCGTCAATTTCAGTTCCAGACTCACGCATTATCTGCAATGCCCTCAGCCTTCCGTGTCCGTCAAGAACAAGATTCTTGCCGCCATTTTTCCATACAAAAAACGGAAAGCTGAATCCGTATTTCTCAATGGACTTGATTATTTTCTTATAGTCGCTGTCATTGCGTATTTTGAGATGCCCTTGAAAATCAGAAAGCTCATCAAGTTTCAAAGTCTCATTGTATGTGCAAGCTATTTTTAGCTGTTTCATTGCATTTCGCTCCTAAAGAAATTATAAAGATTCTCTAAAAATATATGTCCATTGCAGAATCTGCCATCCTCAAAATTAATTCCCATGTTTCCAACAAGACTTTCCTTGTCGCCCTTGTTCTTAAAGACTAGAACTATATAGTTGGCATCAACCGACAATTCCTTGTCGTCTAAGGTTTTTGTTATCTCGTTTTTTGTGCTTGCAAGCGACTTGGCGACCTTTTCAGAAATTTTTCTATACTCCTCGTCAGTCAGCGATGTATCTGAAAACAGTTTTATCTGGTTTTCCTTTGAGAATCCCGACATCTCGGAAAAGTCTATCTCCTTCATCATCTGATGGAGCTTGTCCTCGTCAAAGAAGCCCATGGCGGACTGGTTGTTGAAGAATATGTTCTGAGCCTTCTCCTCTTTCTCGTCAAGGCTTACTTTCGTTACAAAAACGTCATAGTCATTCTCTCCTGTTGCCGCGTCATATCTGTTGTCAGCGTCAAGAATGGCTATCCGCTGGTGTCCGCTGACAAGGTTTCCTGTGCGCTCGTTCCAGACAAGCCCGCCCATGAGCCCCATTTTTGACAGGTTCTCCTTGAGTTTCCTTTTCGCCTCCGGCGTTATTTTCCTCGGATTGTAGCCCGCAAGTTTTATCTGAGACCTCTTTACTGTTACATACTCGTTCTGCTTTATCATTTAGACAGCCTTGAAATAGTTAATAGGTATATCAAAATATTTGTATTTAAGAATTTCCGCTTTTAGAAATGGAAACACATGTTCCATTTTCTTGAAATCATCAGGATAGTTATTGTATATAAACATCAGCGACTTGCTGTCAATGCCGATTCCACGGCAGCCTTTTTTTGCAACAGCAGGAATGTCTATTTTTCTCAGCTCCATAAAAGTGAAAACATCTTCAGTTGTCCAGTCCGCTATAGGATAAAGACAAATGCCCTTGTTGTCCTTGATATATCTCCGCATCGTAAATGAATCGCATTTTTTTACACCTGCAACTATGCTTCCCTTGTAGCACCTTGCGATTGTCTTGAAAACATCTGTCCTTGAGACGTTCGGAAAGTCTTTTATAGCCTGCTCAGAGTACCAAGTATAAGCCGAGAAGTGCATACACTTCATAAAGTGTTCTGACGGTATCTTTATAATCTGCTCATAAGGAATATTGAACCTATGGCACGCATATTCGAGCAAGTCCCTCTGGATTCTCAAATCGGGCAGAAACTCCATATTGAAATACCGCACGTTGGTAATTTCCGCCATCTTCACAAGCTCGCATAGGCACAATGAGTCTTTTCCGCCTGAAAGCCCTATCAGAAGCCTGCTGATATGAGAACGTCCTTTTAATACATCAACAGACTTCTGTACTTTTGATTCCAATGCAGAATAATCCATTACAGATTAGCCTACATTTCCCATTTTAGAACCTTTAGAGCCTGATCTTGCAGTTCCAGAATTGCTTGTGGCTCTTAGGTTTGCAGCGACATTTTTTGGAATGCCTGCGATGTCGGACTTAGAAAAGTTAGAAAAATAACGCTTAGCCATGTTGATTCTCCTTTTCAGTTTAAACTGAAATTATATATTTCAGAGCAAATTCAACTGCTCTGATTTGCCAGTGTATTCTGATATGGATAAACCATATCTTTCATTCAAGACTTTCGCAAGCAACGTTCTGTGGCATCTCTTGAAGTCTCCAGCCTTGCAGTCATTGAATCTTCTTTCATCCCTTGCTGTGTATTTTGTTTGCAGATCTTCAAAGCATAGCAAGTAAAAATTAAAAGTCAGAACAGGCTTCCACTTTTCTATGCGGCTCAAGTATTCCTTGCGAAAATTAAAGCACGCCAAATTATCCCTGTCATCCTGCGTTGGAAATTCATTTTCGTATACTTTCATTCTATCAGCTATAGAAAGTTTTTCAAGCCTTTTTTTCAGCTGCTCCATTTCTTCTGCTGTTTTTATACAGCCTTCTATAAATTTATCTGAAAACTCATCGTAAAAGGTCTTTCCTATCAGAATGTTATACAGCTCATCCAAATACTCCTTGTATTCTTCGCCTTTTATTTCTTCCTCGTACTGTTCAAGGCTGGAATACATCCCGAATATCGGGCCGTAATTGAGGTCTATCATTTCCATAATAGACTTTCCATCAATGCCTTTCATGGGGTAGAACAAAGTTCTTGATACCTGAACATAAACATCCCTGCCTTCAACCTTGTGTCTTTTCAGCATCTTTGAATAGCATGATGTGTAGATATTTGTATGAACTTTCATAAGTTAATTATACTCCATAACAAATAAAAATCAATTGCACTTTTCGCATTTGCGAAAAAAAACAGTTTCATTCCTACCAATAGTTCATTGCGGCAGCGCCTGCCTGGCTGTAGACATAACGTCCTTCTGCGAAATCCTTTTTATTCTCATTGAAAATAGCATCCATTATTCCATAGCCGCCGCCTTTTTCAATACACTCTTCCATATCTTTATCAGTCAAATCCGGGTGCATATATCTTATTTTTGCTTTTACGATTGTTCTGAAATCTTTGTAATCTGTTATTTTTACAGTCCAATTTTTTTCATCATTAAAATTTTCTAAATTACCTAAATACGCCATACTAAACCTCCTCATCTCGTTTTTTCATGACTTCATCATAACCTTCACTCATTTTTACAGTTTTGTAAAAATGTGATTTTTTTATCTCCCAAAAATCAGCCCGCTGATTTCTACTTATATCAGTCCACATTCATTGCAGCACAAGCGGCAGAATCGTAAACATATCTACCTTCCTTGAACTCTTTCTTTCGCTCATTGTAGATTGAGCCAATCATTCCCTCGCCTCCAAAGCTGTCATTCTTGACATAGCTGTCAACATCTTTGTCGGTTTTCAGGTTCAGGCCAGGATTCATCCGCTTGATAAAAGCATACACAATCTTCCTGAAGTCCTCGTAGCTTGTTACAGCCACATTCGCATTTCTCTCGTCATCGAGATTTTCAAGATTTCCCAAATCTGCCATTGCTATACCTCCTTGTCTCTCTTTGCCATAGCTTCGTCATAATCTTTGCTCATCTTAACTTTTTTATAGAACTGGGATTTTTTTATTTCCCAAAAATCCTTTGTCTGCTTTCCGTATTTTTTCCCAGTGTACTTGAAGAACACAACAGGTTCTTCCTTATTTTTACCCTCCACCCAGTCGCCTGGAGCAGCTTTTTTGGAAAATGCTATCCATGATACTGGCTCAAAGCCATTCATCATATAGAATCCAAAGTTTCCATCAAATGAATCTAGCTTCTTACCACCCGACTCTACAGCCTTTTCTAGCAATACATGACCTCGCATTGAATCATTAGTGTTCCTACACACGCTTATTATGTCGCCATCTTTCGTTACGGAAAACGTAGAACCACCTTCCGATATATAAGTTTTAGTACCTACATAATCTTTTCCCGTATGAGAAGTATCAACCCTCCATGCGGAATCTTGCGGTTGAGTTTCCTTCGCAGTTACCAGAGCTTTCTTGAACTCAATGCCCTCCTGTTCCGTCTTGCAATTCACAACTCCAGACGGTAATTTTTCATCGTCGTTTCTTTCCGCTGATTCTTTTTTTTGTCTTTCAAAAGCCTCAGAGAGCGTTTCATTCTCTCTTATAAAGACATGTCTTCCATTTACTGTAATCCAAGTTCCGTTTGTTTCCCTTTTCTCCTCCTCAGATAAAATAATTATCGTATTTTTTATTTTAAAATATTATATCATTTTTGTTGTGTATAAATCTTACATCATCCCCTGTCTTCCGGCAACCCCAGAAGTTTCTTGCCGCTTTCAATTCCGATATGGAGATTTGTTCCCCAGACTGAATTAATTACATCAGCCGGAATGTCCATTTCTTTCATGGCTTCGGACTTGTCCTGCACCCATCCGTTTATGCGTGCCATTTCAACGTTCAGCTTCTGCATGAACTCCTTGCAGAATTTCACATGGCGGTTGCCGTTCTTGTACAGCTTGACGTTCGCAAAAACCTTTCCGTCTTTTGTGCTGATGTTGAAATTTTTCCAGTCGTCAACATCAACGTCCGCATGACTTTCCGGCAAAGAAAAGTCAATATCAAAGCCGAGATTCTTTCCGATGATGATTGTGTCGGAAATAAAATCAAGACATGATTCAGTGAACCTTGTCCGCCATATAGTTTCAAAATTTCTGAAAGCCGTTACGACAATTCTGTAGTCAAGCAGAATATTTTTCAGCTGGCTAACCTTTTCCTGCTTCAAGTGTCCGTACTCATACAGATTTTCCTTCATGTACCGCCAGTCGTCATCGCTCCAACGCTTGTTCGACTTGTAACGGTGAATGTTTTCCGTGTTGCAGAGCGAATAAAAGTACTCGGAAATCTGTTCATCAAAAAGTGTGTTTGAATGCTTGATAATCCAGAGCGTAAGCTGGAAAATATTTTCAAGCGTAAAGTCAATCGCAGTGTTGTCATTCAAGCGGTTGATAACTTTTCTTCTGCCTGTAGATGTAAGCCTTGAAGTTACCTTGTCATATTTCTTGAAGAGCAAATCCCAGTAAATATGCTTCAATCCCTGTAAGCGTGTTTTCAGCGAATCCTTGAGCATTGGCACGTTCACTTTCAGCTCATTGAACAAGTCAGCGTCAATCTCCTCAAGTTTGCGGTAGTTGTTATAAAGTTTTTCCATGTCCCTATTGTAGAACTGCACAAGCATTTCCGCAGTGTCGCCTTTTACAGACAGCTCATTCTTGATTTTTTCCTCACGGTCGGAATTAAATTCCGTCTTGTATTTATCCGTTTCTGCATTAATTTTGAAAGTGTCATCAAACCACAAGTCGAACGGGTCTTTCAAAGTTTCAGCGGTGGCATAAATCTTGTTTATTTTTGATGAAATAAAAATCAAGTCCACCGTGGCACGTGCTTTTCTTTCCGCATTGGAGAAGTCATAAGTGCCGATAACATCCGCTTTCATGTTGCGGCGTTCAAGCGCATATTTTATCCGCTCATTGCTTGCCCAGCGTGTAGGAATCACAAGTGCAATCGCCCTGCAGTTCCCCTGCAAGATAATTTTTTCCGCCCAAGTTTCGTATTCAGAATAAGGCGGATTACAAAAAATAATATCAACTTTCTTGTCAATCAAAGTCTGCTGATTGAAGTCCGTTCCGAGCAGAACAACATCATCGGGAAGCTGTTCAGACAGAATTATTGACTTCTCGATTCCGTACTTGCTGACATTCTTGAATGTCTCATCGGCGCAAAGTTTCTGAAAGAAACCGCCATTTCCACATCCAATGTCAAGGATAGAACCACTATATCCGTAGTCATTTCTGACATAAGTGCCTCTGACATAGACAGCAAAGGCTCTCACAATTTCTGCGGTCGTAGGATACCACTCGAAATCCTCGCCGTTTTCCTTGATTTCCGCAACCAGCTGATTTGTACTTTTCATTTTTAGCCTCTTTAATTCCATGAAATTTGTTTGTATTCATCTGATTTTTGAACAATAAAATTTGCTATATCGTTAGAAATATCCTCTAATACGTCTTGTATCGGTGTAGTTTTTTGAAATTCATTGCACTGATACAAAAAACATTGCAATTTTTTATAGATGTAAATCCAATCTTTTAATTCAAATTGTTGGATGTTAGGAATTTTTGCAGAATAGCCTTCAATATAATATTCAAATTCATTGGGAACATCCTCTAACGGCAAATCGCATCTTGTATTGTAAGCGTCTACATTTAACTGATATAGTTTTTCACCAATTTTCGCCTGAGTGTCTAAACCATCTTTAGACGAAAAGATACTTTCTATTTTCCAAGCTGAATCAGAACTTAAAAAACAAGCTCCAAATCGGCAAACATGACTTATAAATTTTGATAAATCCACAATATTTTGTGGAGAAACAATAAAGCAACTCATTATTTGCCTCCTTTTGTCTGTTCTTTTTGTATCTTGTTTAAATCTTTTGGAAAAACAAGATGTTTATTTTTTTCCTGTACTAAAAGATTGCATTCTTTTTTGTATTTTGTAATGACAACCTCTAACGCATTTATAGGTTTTCCATATTGATTGGCAATACAAGCCCCTGTAACTTCCCAGTCATCATTTCTGTACTTAACTTTGTCGCCAACTTCAAAGCCGAAAAACCACAATAACACTTGTACTGTCGATTGATATTCACATGGCGTCATGCCTTTTATGAAATCTAAAAAAGTCATACTGATACCTCTTCATAATTGTTATTGATTTGTTCAACAGTCTTGCATGTGCATTTCAATGCAAAATATTCAATGTCTTTAATTGAAAGCCACTTCGGTTTTTCTTCAAGACTGTTATAAATCTTTACCATTTCCAGAATATCAGCTTCTGCTGACCCATAACACCAAGTTTTACTGACACCATCAGTATCTATGAATCCCTGACAGTCCATTTGAAGCCGACTGAGCATCATATAAGGATTGCCTTTGTATGGAGATTCTCTCTTTTCTTTTGTCATCTCTTGCCTCCATCAAAATTCCCAGTCATAATATAAAGGTGTATCGTATGATACGCGCAATGTTTTGTTTCTGATTCCTTCGGCGAATTGTGCAAGTCGTTTCTTTCCGTACTCGATTGTTCCGCCGCTCTGAAAATTGTGTCCGTTCAGAAAAAGCCGCATAAAGCCACGGTCTGGAAGTTCTGGAACATCAATCAGAAATATGTAGTTTCTGCCGATTATGATTTCTTCAATAAGTTCATACTCTTCAAGCTGCTTTTTGTTGCGGCAAAGCGGGTAGGCGATTTTCTGCCATTCTTCCCATTTGTCATAGTTTCGGTTCAGTTTCATAGTCTTACACTCCAATTTCCCGGTATTCAAAACAAGCCCTGTAGCTTCCGTTTATGTTTATGATGAAGTCTGTTGGTCTGAAAATGACTGTTACAGTTCCTTCGCTGTTGTAGCTCTCACAGAACTTCAAAACCTTGTTTTTTCGTTCCTTGCTCATGGTATCATCCAGCGAAAAATCAAACTCAACTTTTACAACCTTGTGCATATCATCCGATACAGCACCAAGGGCGCAGGCTCCGCATCCGAATAATAATGGATTGTGCACCCCATCCCGATTGCCGGAACTTTCTTCCCGGCCTTTACTAATTCTTCAATTCTCATCAGTTATCTCCTAACAAAATTCAATATCAGGAACAAGAGTAAGAAAAGCTCTTTTTCCGTCTTTACTAGCTTTTAAGGGAATATAGATTTTGCCACCTTGAAAACAAGGAATATCATCTTCATCGAGAGCAAACACATTATCATAACCACGAGAATTCTCACAGCAGTCTATAACAGTGTCTATACTATTCTGTAAAAGTTCATGTTTTTTCATCATTTCCTCCATGTTCGCACCTGCGAACTTTTTTTGTTTTTTTTCCATTTC